>WNGD01004405.1_pt1 | contig 24676 bp, 21 predicted proteins | sample 5400671 | NCBI WGS metagenome assembly WNGD01 (sample SAMN13153369, study PRJNA577476) | soil metagenome | isolation source: 40 cm soil or saprolite under grassland replicate 2 | place: USA:California | collected 2016-06-15
TCCAGTACAGTTGGCTGCCAGGCATGGGGTAAGCGTGGAGGAATTGCAAGGCCGCAAGGGCGGGAATCAAGATCCGAAGGAAGATGATGTGAGAGGCATGTCGTTGGGACCCGATTGCGGCTATCCACATGAGTGGCGCGCCAACGACCATGCCCTGGGTGAGGTCGGTTGGAAGATCAAAGATCGGCCCCGAGAGCGATGTCCAAATCAGTAGCCCCGCGGCAATCCGTACCACTCCCGCCATGAGGTGCCCACGGGAATCGAGCGGTTGTCCCCACAGCGTGCTCACGGCGATCGCCCCGGCAAGGCCCAGAGCCGCCCATACCCAAGCCCAAGGGTGAACGAGGAGCGGTGTGTATTGGATGTCCGGAGTGTCCGCCGGTCGAATGAACCACCCGTCGACCAATTGGCTGGGGGAGGTGCCGCCGAAGATCGGTACGAGACTGACGACTGCCACGACCGCCAGCACGCCCGCAACCAACGCTGCTGTTCCGCGAAGTGCTGGAACTCGAGCAACTGGCAGCCGGGTGCTAATCAGGACCAAGGCGAGGGCCCCGATCGAGACGATCCCGGCGAAGCGCAGCGCCCAAGCCTGGTTCAAGTGCGCCGAGAGCAAAGCGAACGGAAGGGCAACGAAAATCGTACTCGTCACGATGCGAACCGCCCTACGCTCGCGCAAGAACGGCATCGTCGTGGCACACGCGAACGCCGTCGAGACGAGTGCGAAGATCCCCACGTTGACCTTGATTGAGAGCAGTGCGCCCGCAAGCGCGCCAATCGCCGCCATGGCGGCTCTCTCACGCGTGGGAAGCAGGAAGACCGCGGCGGCGACCAGGGCTATGAGCAGGAAGCCGATGGCCGCGCCGGGATGAAGAGGCTCGTTGGCGTCGACCTGGAGAACCAGGAACGCGACGACGAGTCCGACAGCCGAAACGAAGAAGCTACGCGTGAGGCGAAGCAGGACGAGTCCGACGAGCAGCGTCGATGCAAGCCAGAGCGCGAGGTTGACCATCCGGGCCCCGTCGCTCGTGAGGGCGACACCGGCAATCCGCAAGGTGCCCCCGAGGAGGACGAAGACCCCCGGTCCGTACTGGCTATAGACATCGCCATACAGCGAGCCACCAGCTTCGAACTTCCTGAGTGACATCAGAAGGTAGCCGTCGTCGTCGGGTATGTCGAAGCTGCTGAACATCATGCGGTAGGCGATCACGCCGAGGACGACGGTGATCAGCGCCAGCGCCCCGCCATAGCCAACCTGCAACCAGCGCTGCGAGATTCTGTTCAGAATCTGGGTCACGTAAGTGTCGGGAAGGCGTCTACTTGCCGGTGTCCCGACCGGCTTGGACGGCACGCCTGTCCTCGAGGCGTCCGGCCCGCCATATTCCTCGGGGCCTGGAGACCTTGCCAACACCGTCTCGGCGGTAGTCGCCCCTGCTCAGGTGGTGCTCGAGGAAGACGTATAGGACGATGAAGAGGTAACGACTGCCCATCTCGTTGAGGGAGAGCTTGGATTTGCCCGCTTTGCGGTTCGTCCAGGAGATCGGGACGATCCCGTAGCTGTAGCCGCGGACCACCGCCTTCAGCGGCAGCTCGACCGTCAGGTTGAAGTGGTGAGAGAGGAACGGCTGGACGTTCTCGATCACCTCACGGCGGTAGGCCTTGAACGCGTTAGTGGTGTCGTTGTAGCCGTGCCGAAACAGGGCTCGGATGCCCCAGTTGACGATCCGGTTCATGATCAGCTTCGAGCGCGGGTAGTCGATCACCCTGGAGCCGTGCAGGAAGCGCGAGCCGAATGCGCACTCGTAGCCTTCCTCGAGCAGTCGGTGGTACGCGACCAGATCCTCGGGGCTGTCGGAGCCGTCCGCCATCATGATCGCGGCGGCGTCGCCCTCATACCGTTCCAACCCAGCGCGGACGGCGAACCCGAAGCCGCCCCGATAAGGGGAGTCGATGCAGCGGACCTGTGGGCTCTCAGCGGCGATCCGCTCGATCGTCGCGGCTGTTCCGTCGACACTCGAGTCGTTGACCACGATCACCTCGTGGTCGATCTTCTCCTCGGTGAGAGTGGCGACGATTCCCTCGACGGTCCCGCCTACCGTCTCCTCCTCATCGCGAGCGGGGATGATCACCGAGAGCTTCATCCTCTCCTTCCGATGACCAGGAACTGCTTGCCGAGCAACCTCCAAGCCGGCCGCGCTCGCAGGTACATGCGAGTCAGGCGCCGCGATGGCGGCAGGATGCCACGGAACGAGTAGGGCAGGTAGCGGGGGACGATCAGCTCCGGCTCAAACCCCGCCGCGTAGAGATGCTCCGCGATCGTAATGTGGGTGAGGGCCACGTAGTGATCAGCGCAATCCCAATACTTGCTTGCACAGTAACGGTAATTGGGGCCCATGATCGCGATCCGCCCGCTATCCACCATTACGCTGTGCATCTTTTCGAGAAACGCAGCGATTGCCTCTTGATCGTGCAGATGCTCGAGGAAGTTGGAGACGAAGACACCGTCGAAGTGTTCCGCCGGAAGCTCGGCCTCCATGATCGAGGCGGTGATCACCTTTGTGGCTGGGGCGTGATTCGCCTCCGGGTAGGTGAACTCATCTACGGCCCAGGTCTCCTCCGCGGAGACGGACCCGATGAACTCTCCCCGCCCGGCGGCCGGGTCAAGAACTTTTCGGGGGGAGCCTATGAGGCCATGCACGTGGGGAGCGATCTCCTCCCAGACAGCCGTCCGACGCTCCTGATCGATGTCACGGAAGCGGTATGAGTACAGCCGTTTGTAGTTCATCGCAGGCACCCTCGATCCGCTCATGCGTCAAGTCTCCGTTCGAAATCCGAGCGCCAGTTCCAGCTGCTCTTCATGGCGGGTGGTCCAGTCGAGCAGATCCCCGAGAGCATCGCGGGCGGACTTGCGCGGCCTCCAGGAGCTTAGGGAAAAGAGCCGTGAGCAGTCCGAGAGGTAGATCGGCACGTCGCCGGGCCGCGTCTCCGAATCGGCGGCGATCGCCACCTCGCTGCCGGTCAGCTCCCGGCAGAGGTCGGTCGTCTCCAGCAGCGAGAGGCTGCACTCTCGCCCGCCACCGACGTTCGCGCTGACGCCGCTCCAGCGCTCGGGATCGCCCAGCTGCTCGTCGACCAGCTCGACCAGGTCGTCGATGTGGAGGAGATCCCTAACCTGCTTGCCGGAGCCGCCGAAGCCGATGTAGGTGAGGGGCCTGCCGAAGTGGTGGCTGAGCAGCCACCAGGAGAAGACGCCCTGGTCGACCTTGCCCATCTGCCAGGGCCCGGCAATCACGCCGCAACGGTCGATGACCGCGCGAAGGCCGAAGGCGTCCGCGTACTCCTCGATCAGCAGCTCGGCGGCCAGCTTGGTGGCGCCGTAGAGAGTGCGCGCGCCGGGCAGCGGGAAGTCCTCGGAGATGCCCAGCTGGCCGGCCCCGGCGACGGGCTGCTCCGCCGCCAGCTCGAAGCGGGTCTCGGTCTCCTCAAGTGCCAGGGAGAGCTGCGCGGCGACCGGGTAGACGCGACTGGTCGAGAGGAAGACGACGAAGGCCCCCTCCTGCCGGGCGCGCTCGAGGCAGTTGAAGGCGCCGAGCAGATTCGTCTGCACCGAGTAGGAGGTGTCTGCGAAGCCGGCGAGGACCGAGGGCTCCGCCGAGCACTCCACCATCGCGTCGAAGGGCCCGGCAGCCGCCAGGTCGGCCGGCTCCCGCACGTCCCCGTGGGCGAACTCGACCCCCGCCTCGCGCAGCCGAGGGAGGTTCAGCTCCGAGCCGCGCCGCATCAAGTTGTCCAGCGCGACGATCTCCCAGCCGGCGTGGCGCCGGGCAAGCGCCACGCCGAGGTTCGCCCCGACGAAGCCGGCCCCGCCGGTGATCAGGATTCTCATCGCCGCGCAACTCTAAAGGTCGTCCCCGGCGCCGGCCCGCCCGCGGGCGGCTCACCTAGCGGCGGGCGGTCGGGTCGATCTGATACCTAATGCCCGGATGCCGACCGCGATCATCACCGGTTCCGGGGGCCTGATCGGCTCCGAGTCCGTCCGCCGCTTCGTCGAGAGCGGCTGGGATGTCGTTGGCCTGGAGAACGACATGCGCGCCCGCTTCTTCGGCGAGGAGGCGTCGACCGCGCACGTGACCGATGAGCTGCGCAGCGCCTACCCGGAGTTCCGCTCGCTCGACGTCGACATTCGCGATGCCGACGGCGTCAGCCGGGCCTTCGGGGAGGCCGGCTCGGTCGAGGCGGTGATCCACACCGCCGCCCAGCCCTCGCACGACTGGGCGGCGCGCGACCCGCAGACCGACTTCGGCGTCAACGCGCTCGGCACCCTCAACCTGCTGGAGGCCGCGCGCGAGCACGCGCCCGACGTCCCCTTCGTCTTCTGCTCGACCAACAAGGTCTACGGCGACACGCCCAACCGGCTGCCGCTGGAAGAGCTGGAGAAGCGCTTGGAGCTGCCGCAGGACCACCCCTACTACGGGGGCATCGACACCTCGATGTCGATCGACGACTCGACCCACTCGCTCTTCGGCGTCTCCAAGGCGGCCGCCGACCTGCTGGTCCAGGAGTACGGCCGCTACTTCGACATGCCGACCGTGTGCTTCCGTGGCGGCTGCCTGACCGGTCCTCAGCACGCCGGGGCCCAGCTCCACGGCTTCCTCGCCTACCTGATGAAGTGCACCGTCACCGGCACGCCCTACACGGTGTTCGGGTACGGCGGCAAGCAGGTGCGCGACAACATCCACAGCGCCGACATGGTCGCCTGCTTCGAGGCCTTCCAGCGCGCCCCCCGCGCCGGCGCCGTCTACAACATGGGCGGCGGGCGGCGCAGCAACTGCTCGATGATAGAGGCGATCGAGATCTGCGAGCGGATCAGCGGCCGCGAGCTGGAGTGGGAGCTGAGCGACGAGGCGCGGATCGGCGACCACCGCTGGTGGATCTCCGACGTGGCCAGCTTCGAAGGCGACTACCCCGACTGGGCCCCCCGCTACGGCATCGACGACATCCTCCAGGAGATGTACGAGCAGAACGTCGAGCGCTGGATGGCGACCGCCTGATCCTCATCCCGTCTCGCGGCCGAGTCCGCAAACGGTAGCCGGGCCGCCTTCGAGCTGCATCTTCCACGGCACCGTCGAGCGATCGGGGGGGATCTTGATCGCCACCGGGCGGCCGGGGGCGACGCCAGCTTCAAAGTCAACCGAGAATTCGTAGGTCGCGAAGCGCTTCATCTTGATGTCCGTCACCGGCTGAGCCCCTGACTCGATGACAACCCCCGTGGGGGGGAGGCTGAGGAGGGGTGCCGTCGAGCCGTCCGGCACCGCGACACAGACACCGGGGGGCACCACGACGAGTCCTTCGGCGTTCGGGCTTGCCGCTCGCGCCTTGCCGGTCATGACGGCGGGGGTGGCCACCGGCGTTAGCACGATCCGCAGGGCGTTGAAGAGCACCTTGTCGGCGGCAAAGCGCGCCGGCTCGGGGCTGACGAGCAGCTCGGCGGGCGTGTAGGCCGGCGAACCGAACTCGTCGGCCGCGGAGAAATAGGAAGCGGCATCGACGTGGACGTAGGCCGTGTCGGCGATTTCTTCCTCGAGGGTGAAGCCCGGTTCCACCGTGTCGCGAGCGATCTCAACGGCGCCGAGGTCGGCTCGCTCGAGATCGCTGGTCGACTTGTAGCTTTCGTACGCCTTCGCTAGCAGGTACACGTTGCTGATGAGAGCGGCGACCGCGACGATGCCGGCGACGACCAGCGCGCCCTTTCTGACCCGCAATCCCCGCAGCAGCTCAGCCGCCAGCAGCAGAACGAAGATCGCGCCCACGTACTGGTAGCGGCTGGAGGTCGGATCGCGGCCGGGCTTCTCGTTGAGGCCGGCGAGGATCCAGAAGGCGCCCGCCGTCGCGAACGTGACCCAGAGCCACTCCGGGACCTTGCCCAGCCTGTGCAACCGCCATGCGGCCAGCGTCGCCGCACCGACGACGAGGGGACGCCCCCAGTCGAGGCCGCCCGCGGCGACCCCTTCGACCGGCGTCGCCAGCCCCAGCAGCGAGGCGAACGCGGCGGCGAGGCCGTCGAGGACGAACTGGGGCGTAGTCGCCAGGTTCTTCCACGACAGGGCGGATTCTGCGGTATGTCCCCAGCCGAGCCACCAAGCCGCGTAGACGGCGAGCGGCACCAGCACCACGTAGAGCCGCCGCCATCTGTCGCGACCGCGGAGGGTCGCCACCGCCGCGCCGACGGCGAACGGGATTCCCAGACTCGAGAAGACGATCGATACGACCAGGAGTAGGCAGGCGAGCCGGTCGCCGCGACGGTCGCCGCGTTCGAGCGCGAGCAACGCTCCGAGGCCAGCCGCCATCGCGGTCAAGAAGCCAACCTGAAACGACCACAACAGGTCTTCCCAGGCGGGCCCGAGGAAGAGGATCACCGTGGTCCCGATCAGCGCCAGCCAGGGGTCGATCCGCCGCCTCAGGTAGACGAAGAGGAGGGCGGCGCCGAGTAGGAACATCGTCGTCGAGACGAACCGGAACGGGAGCGCCGAGGTCATGCCGAACGTCGCCAGCAGAGCCTTGTAGACGAGCACGGGGCCGATGACGATGTGCTCGCCGTGCGGGCTGAGGACCGCCTGCTCCGTGAAGCCCCGCCTGTAGAGCAGGAACTCCCAGTCGTCGAGCAGGAAGGTCAGCCTCGAGCCGAGGACGAGCAGCAGCGTTCCCGAGGCGACCACCCCCACGGCCAGCAGGAGGACCGGCTCCCTCTTAACGACCCAGATTCCTTTCGTCGACTCGGTCACCCTGCCGCCCCGAGCCGGAGGTTATCGGTTGCGCCGCTGACTATCGTCCAGACGACGGCGAAGAAGAGGACACCGGCTGCAGTCAGTATCGCCAACGTCCGGTATCGGCGCAGCCCCGCATCGGCGGGACCGATCGGGCTCGTCCATCCCGGAGCCACCACGACAGTCGCACAGAGCAGGAACACCGGCAGCATGAAGCGCGTCTCCACCGCCGACGCAATCGATGTGGCGGACGAAAGCAGCAGGGCCATGGGATAGCGCCAGCGCGCAGGTTCGAGGTTTCGTCGCGCGGTTGGCCAAATCACCCGCACCAACGCTAGGAATACGACAAGGAAGCCCGCAAAGCGCCAGACGCGGTTCCAGCGAGTTTGGAGATGTTCGACGTAGGGAGTCGTATAGCGCTGATCGAGCCCGTTGACGATGTGGCGTAGGAACACACCGGCCATCGTGAGGGGGTGTTCGATGACGATTTCGGCGTACTGGAACGTATCCTTCACCGATCCACCATCGAGGCCGGCGACGATGTCGTCGGTGTGAGGATCGAGGTAGGCCATGCGCGCCTGCTCGGGGGTCCCACCTACGAAAGTGTCGTAGCGCTGCAACCGCAGCCCCTCGGTGTACTGGAGGCCAACCAATTCGCTCCCTCCCGGGATTGGGTTGAAGCTCCCCACCCGGTCGTGTTCCGAAAGGGACTGCGGCAGCGAGACGAGCGCAAGGGCTCCCAGGAACAGCGTCAGGCACAGGGCCAGCCGGCCCCTTCGGTCGCCACCCGTTCCGTCGCGTCGCTCGAGCCAGCCCCAGATCGCCAGTAGCAGAAGAATGGGAACGAGCAGGACGTAGGCGGGGCGGATGTTGAGGGCGAGGCCCGCCGAGCCGCCGGCGACCAGCATCCAGCCGGGTGAGTCGAACGACGAGATCGCCACGAGCGCCAGCAGCGCGGCCGCGAGCGCGGGGAAGTCGCTGAGTGGAAACGCCAGATAGCCACGCCAGAGGATCAGGATCAGCCCGCAGAGGACGAGCCGGCGCGGAACGCTCCATTGCAGATCGGGCCAGGCGATCCGGGCCAGCCGAGGTGCAAGTACCGCTCCGATCAGGGCGAACAGCGCCGCGTTCAACGCCATCACCATCAGCGATGCGTTGTTGGTGATCACACCGCCGACCGTTCGGAGGACGAGATAGATCAGCGGCAGCGTATAGCCCCTGAGTCCGTTTTCGAAGTTGAGCAGCGAGAAGTGTCCGTCCTTCGTGAACGTTTCGGAGAGGGACCAGTACGTTTCTGAGTCGTAGTAGAACGGCTTTTGCCCCTGGATCAGGGCCACAACGACGAACGTGGCGATCGCGATCGCGAACGCAACCGTCGCCGGGCTCGTCGCCCACCGTTTGAGGCTGTGTGAGGTCATTGGTTCGGGAGCCCGGATGCGGGACGGGAGTGTTCGCGCGGTCGAGCGCTCATTGCTCAAGGTCGCCGCAAACGACTTCGTGCGCCAATGGGAGGACATCCGCGACGATGCCCTCGAGGCGGTCGATCGGGTCGGGCGAAGCGGCTGGCTGGTCCTCGGTGAGGAGGTCGACGCGTTCGAGCGCGAATTCGCCGCCTGGTGGGGCGTTCCGAACGTCGTTGGCGTGGGGAGCGGCCTCGACGCCCTCGAGATTGCGCTGCGATGCGTCGGCCTCCCGGAGGGCGCGCGGGTCGTCACGACACCGCTGACCGCATTCGCGACCACGCTCGCGATCGTGCGGGCGGGCGCCGAGCCGGTGTGGTGCGATGTCGACAATTCGGGCGGTATCGACCTCGCGCAGCTCGACGCGACCCTGCGCGCCGATCGCTCGATTCGGGCGGTGTTGCCGGTTCACCTCTATGGACATCCCCTCGATCCGGCTGGCCTCGAACGGATCGCTCGCGAGCACGGTGTCCTCGTGATCGAGGACTGCGCGCAGTCGGCTGGCGCCGAACGGGATGGAAGGCCCACGGCCACAGCCGGCGTCGCGGCGGGCGTCAGCCTGTACCCGACCAAGAACCTCGGCGCGATGGGGGACGGTGGGGTGCTGCTCACCGCCGACGCGGCGCTGGCGGAACGCGCCAGAGCGCTGCGCGACTATGGGCAGCGCGGCCGTTACCAGCACATAGATGTCGGTCTCAACAGCCGCCTCGACGAGTTGCACGCTGCCGTGCTCCGCTCTGCGCTGTTGCCGCGGCTGAACCGTTCGCTCTCGCGCCGGCGTGAGATCGCCTCGCGCTACACGGAGGCTCTCGGCGACAGCCCCCTGCGCCCCATCGCCCCCGGCGGCGGCCGCTCGGCGCACCACCTGTTTCCGGTCGAGGTGATGGAGGGTGAGCCCGGCGAGGTCGCGGCGGAGCTTGGGCGGCGCGGGATTTCGGTGGGGCGCCACTACCCGTTTCTTTGCTCCGATCAGCCCGCGCTCGAAGGTGTCGGCGAAGCGATCGGCTCGCTCGCCGTCGCGCGCAGGCTCGCCGGGCGCGAGCTATCGCTGCCGATTCACCCCTATCTGAAGGACCAGGAGATCGATGTCGTGATCGAGGCGTGCCTGGAGGCATGCGCTTGAGCAATCCGCTGAACTCGCTGGTGGTCCCGGTGTACGGCAACAGGGATTCGATTCCGGCTGTCGTCACCGCGGTCGAGGATCTGGCCGCGCAGGTCGAAGGGGGTCTGGAGGCGATCTTCGTGGTCGACGGAAGCCCCGACGACTCTCGCGAACGGCTGCTGAGCACCCCTCGATCCGGCAGCGTCTCCACCCGGGTCGTCGAGCACTCGCGCAACTTCGGGTCGTTTGCGGCGATCCGGACCGGCATGAGACTTGCGCGCGGCGAGCGCATCGCGGTGATGGCGGCCGATCTCCAGGAGCCGCCCGAGCTCGTGGTCGAGTTTCTGCGACGCCTGGCCGCGGAGGACGTCGACGTCGTCATGGGGGAACGGACAAGCCGCGACGATCGCGGAGACGCAATGTCGAAGCTCTACTGGCGCCTTTACCGGCGGTTCGTCCTGGGGGAGGTCCCGCCGGAAGGGGTCGACGTCTTCGCCTGCACGGCCGCCGTTCGGGACGTGGTCTGCTCGCTGGAGTCCGTGCACACCTCGCTCGTCGCACAGCTTTTCTGGGTCGGTTTTCGCCGCGACCTCATCCCATATGAACGGCGTCCGAGCGACCGGCCGAGCGGCTGGACCTTCCGCCGCAAGTTGCGCTACCTGTCCGACAGCGTCTTCGCTTTCACCGATCTCCCGGTAAGGGCCCTCTGGCTCGTCGGGATCCTCGGGCTCTGCCTCGGGGCGATCATCGGCTCGGCGGCTCTGATCGCCCGTCTGGCAGGTACGATCACGGTTCCGGGTTACACCGCGACGATCCTGGTCATCGTTTTCTTCGCCAGCCTCAACATGATCGGACTAGGGATCATCGGCTCCTATGTATGGCGAGCCTATGAGACGGCCAAGGGGCGGCCGGACGCGATCGTCCGAGACGTCGTGGAGCTGCCCGGGGAGCGCCCAGATGCGTGACGTGTTCGTACATGAACAGGGATTGTGCGAGAGCGAGGAGATCGGTCCGCGGACACGCATCTGGGCGTTCGCACACGTCCTTAAGGGCGCGCGCGTGGGTGCTGACTGCAACGTCTGCGACGGCGTCTTCATCGAGGGCGGCGCCGTCGTCGGTGACCGGGTCACCGTCAAGTGCGGGGTGCAGCTCTGGGATGGAGTGCAGCTCGAGGACGACGTGTTCGTCGGGCCGAACGCGACCTTCACCAACGACCCCCTTCCCCGCAGCCGGCAGTGGCTCGACCAGCATCCACGGACGATCGTGCGCAGCGGTGCCTCGATCGGCGCGAACGCGACGGTCCTCCCAGGTCTTGAGATCGGCACCGGTGCGGTGATCGGCGCCGGCGCTGTCGTCACTCGGTCGGTGCCGCCTCACGCAGTGGTTACAGGCAGCCCCGCCCGCATTCAGGGGTACGCCGACTCGGCGGCGGCCGATGCGCAGCCGATCGCGCCGCCAAGCGCGGAGCCCGGCACGACACCGCTCGCCGTACGGGGAGTGCATATGCAGCGATTCGCCGGGTTCTCGGATCTACGTGGCCGACTCACCGCGGGAGAGCTGCCGAGCGAGGGCATTCCCTTCGCGCCGCAGCGCTGGTTTGTGGTCAGTTCCGGTACGAGTCGGATGCGGTGCTGCTCGTACTCGCTTCCCACCCGTACGACCCGGAGGACTACATCCGCGACTACGACACCTTCCTCGACGAGGCCGCCCACGCCGAGCCGGCAGCCTGAGGGGTCGCCGGGAGTCCCTCGTCTAGCATCCAGCGCCAGATGGCCGAGGGACGTCGCAGTTGGAACCTCCCACGCCGCGCGATGAACTGGGCGGCCCGTCCTTACATGCTCGACCTGCAAGCGAGGCTCGACGCCGCCCAGAGGTCGATCGAGAACTTGCACGGAGACCTTGGTCGCGTGCACCGCGAACTGGAACAGGTCCACGGTCGAGTCCACCGGGCCGAAGTCGATGCTCAGCGCGCGGCCGGGATCGCGCGCCATGCCTACGACGAGGAGCCCGCCAACAGGCGGAGGTTGCACGCGTTGCGAGCCAGTGATGACTACGAGCCTGCCTTCACCGAACCGGAGCCCCTCGTCAGCTTCCTGATTCCGACCTACACCTCCTACGAGACCCTGCGCGACGTCGCCCTTCCCTCGATCCTCGGGCAGACCTACTCGAACCTCGAGGTGATCGTCGTCGGGGACTGCGCTCCTCCGGAGACCGAGAAGGCGATCGCGTCGATCGGCGATTCTCGGGTCACCTACCTCAATCGCACGATCAGAGGCCCCTACCCGGAGGATCCCTCGAAGCGCTGGTACGTGATCGGGACACCGCCGCTCAACGAGGCACTCTCACGCGCCGGAGGACGTTGGATCGCTGCTCTGGGGGACGACGATGCGGTACGTCCAACTCACACCGAGCGTCTGCTCGCCGCCGCGCAGGAGCATAGATATGAGCACTGCTATGGGCGCCAGCTCGTCAACTTCGCTGAGGGCGAGCCGATGACGCTCGGGGAGTTTCCGCCAGTGCTTGGCCAGTGGGGTCTCCAGGCGGCGCTGTACCACGCCGGTCTGCGCTTCTTCGAATCGGAGCTCTCCGATGCGGTCTATGAGGAGCCGAACGACTGGTCGATGTGCCGGCGGATGCTGCGTGCCGGAGTCCGGTTCGGGATGGTCGACGAAGTGGTCGTCGACAAGCACGAGACGCGACGAAGATCGGCCGAGGAGTGGGAAGCGGATTCGGTTCCGCGGGTCGACTGAATTCCATCTCGTGTAGAGACTGGGATCATCTACGGACCCGATGGCCGTTGACATCAGACAGGCAGAGCTGGCTGGCCCCGGTGAGGAGACCGCCGCCCGGGGCTCCGTCGCGATAGAGGCGAGGGGCGTCGAGAAGACCTTCCGCATCCCCAGCCACAAGGTCGACTCGCTGAAGGAGCGGATCACCACGTTCTCGCAGCAGGACTTCAAGGCATTGAGGGCTCTGCGCGGCGTCTCCTTCGACGTCCACCGGGGGGAGTTCTTCGGCATCGTCGGCCGCAACGGCTCGGGCAAGAGCACGCTGCTGAAGATCCTTGCCAGCATCTACGCGGCCGATGCGGGCAAGGTCAGGATGGCGGGCCGCCTGGCGCCGTTCATCGAGCTGGGCGTCGGCTTCAACCCGGAGCTGACGGCCCGCGAGAACGTCGAGCTGAACGGGGTGATGATGGGGCTGCCCAGGCGCGAGGCGAGGGGCCGGCTCGGCACGGTGCTCGAGTTCGCCGAGCTGGAGGAGTTCGTCGACATGAAGCTCAAGAACTACTCCTCCGGGATGCTGGTCCGGCTCGCCTTCTCGGTGATGATCCAGTCCGACGCCGAGATCCTCCTGATCGACGAGGTGCTCGCGGTCGGCGACGCGGCCTTCCAGCAGAAGTGCGCCGACGTCTTCCATGAGATCCGTGACTCGGAGCGGACCGTCGTCTTCGTCACCCACGACATGGGCGCGGTAGAGCATTACTGCCACCGCGCAATGCTGCTCCACGACGGGGCGATCAAGGCAATCGGCGACCCGGGCGAGGTGGCCAGGAGCTATCTCAGGCTCAACTTCGAGCAGGCTCCGACCAGGTCCGGCGGCGAGGACGGCTCGGCGGGTCTGGCGGACGTGACGCTGGGCGATGCCTGGATCGAGACGGCCGACGGCAGCCGTGCGACGACGGTGGAGACAGGCAGCGAGATGCGGTTCTCGGCGATCTTCGAAGCGCACCGTGACGTCGAGGGGCCGAGCTTCGGCTTCATGTTCACCAACGCTGACGGAGTCGAGGTGAGCGGCTTCGGCTTGGGTCTCCCCGAGGGCGGGCCCGACCGCCTCAGCGCCGGCCAGCGCGTGCGGATCGGCGGTGTCGTCGAGAACCGCCTGGCGCCCGGCCGCTACGTCGTCAAGTGCTGGATTCACCGCAACCACAACTACGCCAACCTCGTCCTTCACTCGCCGCACGTGCTCGACTTCGTCGTCTTCGGCGATGGCACGTCCGGCGTCGTCTCCCTCGACCACGACTTCACGGCGACCGTGGAGGGCCCGTGAACGCCGAACCCGCGGCGGTCGAGCTGTGCGAGGTCCGCGGCCCGTCGGCGCTGGGCGGCGGCTGGCATCGCTTCTTCGAGCTGCTCTGGCTGATCTCGGTCACCGAATTCAAGAAGACCTACTTCGGCACGGTGCTCGGCTACGTCTGGTCGCTGGTGCGGCCGCTGCTGCTCTTCGCCGTCCTTCTCGTCGTCTTCACCCAGATCTTCCGCTTGGGCAGCAGGGTTCCCCACTATCCCGTCCTGCTGCTCTTCAACATCGTCGTCTTCGGCCTCTTCCAGGAAGCGACCGGGGCGGCCGTGACCTCGGTGTTGGCTCAGGAGGGGATCGTCCGCAAGACCCAGTTCCCGCGGCTGGTGATCCCGCTCTCCGTTGTCCTCACGGCGCTCTTCACGCTCGGCCTCAACATGATCGTCGTCTTCGTCTTCCTGCTCGCGTTCGGCGTCGACCCGATGTGGACGTGGCTCCTGCTGCCCGTGATCCTGGCGCCGCTGCTCGTCCTTACCAGCGCGCTCGCGATGCTGCTCTCGGCCCTCAACGTGCGCTTTCGCGACGTGGCGATCATCTGGGTTGTGGTGGCGACGGCGCTCAACTACGGAACGCCGGTCATCTATCCGCTCGAAATCGTCCCCACGGGCCTCAAACACCTGCTGATGATCAACCCACTGACGCCGATCTTCCAGCAGGCCCACATTTGGATGATCGACCCGAACGCGGACAGCGTGCTGTCATCGGCGGGAGGGTGGTTTCCCCTCATCGCCGCCGCCGCCATCTACGTGACCGTTTGTGTGCTCGGCGTCTGGGTCTTCAACCGCGAGGCGCCGCGAATAGCCGAGCAGCTCTGAGGGTCGCCGCCCTGGTCGGCCGGCCCGCGGAACGCGACCAGCGCGAACCCGGCCAGGCTCGCCGCCGCGATCACGGCGGCAAGCGCCGAATAGCCGGTTCCAGGGAGCGGCGATAGCGAAGGCGTGTAGAGGGCGAGGGTCGCAAGCGCATTGAGGCCAACCGTGACGATCGCGAGCCTGGGGAAGGTTGCAAAGAGCCCGGCTACGCAGCCGCAGATTGCAAGCAGGGGTACCGCCAGGCTGCCGACGTGGATCGTCGCGATCGCGTTCGGCGAACCGAACAGCAGCAGCCCCCAACTCACACAGCCGATAGCGACGAAGAGGAGGGAGAGGAACGCGAAGCGCCACTCGGCAACCCTCCGTCTGCCCCGGTCGCGGGCAAGGAGCATCGCGACCGGAGCGACGAGGAACACGCCGAGCAGTGGCAGCAGCGCAAAGAAGCGCAGCCCGCGAATCGTGCCGACAGCGGTCTCGATTTCCCCGTCGCTCACTGCGCTCAGGGTGTCCTTTACCGCATCCGGGGTTCGCTCGAGGCCGGTCATTTCAGCGAAGCTGTCCCACTTCGCGTCAATCGCGCCACCGACGCCCACTTCGCGGTAGGAGTCGACGATCGCGCTCAGGGTGCCGCGATCGTCGATTTCCACCACGCCTGCGAACTGCCACTTGACGAGGCGATTTCCCGGCGGATCGCCGAAGCGCTGGTAGGCGGACCACGGTGCGAAGAAGATCAGCCCGGCGAGCAGGGCGACGCCGAGCCAGCGCCAGCTCGGCATCCCCCGCATGGCGGCCAGGACGAGCAGCGGGACGATGCCGAACACGCTCGCCCCGTGGGCCAGCATCGCGAGCGCGCAGAGACCGGCCAGCAGGCCGGCGATACGTAGATCCCGTCGCCACCGCTCCCAGTCTTCGGAGAAAACGATTGCCACCGCGGCGAGAAGGAATGCGGCGGCGATCAGCTTCGGCCAGACGAAGAAGCCGTGGACGATGGCGATGTCGCTGGCCATTGCGGCGCAGATCGCCAGGCCCCGCGCCACCGACCCCAGTCGGACCGCGCACAGTACGGCCCACATCCCGACGATCCAGAGCTGCTGGATCGCCGTGCTGAGGACCTGATAGTGGAGGCCCTGGGCGTCCCAGGCGAATGTGCGCTGCGAGAGCACATAGCCGATCTGCAGCGGCGGGCGATCGCTGGACAGCCATTCGCCGGGGTAGATCGGCGGCGTGCCGCTATGCCCGTGTTCGAAGAACCAGTTGGCGTAGAACTGCGGGATGTCGTTGTCGGTCGGCAGGGGATGGGAGAAGCGGAGGGTCGCCATGCTGACCGCCTGGTCGGTGCCACCGTGCAGGAAGCCGAAGTAAACGACGAAGAAACTGCCGAGGATCCAAAGCAGTAACGGCGTGCGCAGCGCGGCGAGGAGCCGTCGATCCAGCTTGCCGCGATACCACGACCAGACGGCGAGCTCGATCGAGCCGAAGAGGACGATGAACGCCCAGATCTGCCCGATCGTCGGGCTCGCGTAGTAGGCCCAGAAGGCGAGGATTGCGACTGTCCCGGAGGCGGCCAGGGCCAGGGCCAGGATGAGCGGCACGCTGCGCAATCCGAAGCGCATGGCCAGCAGTGCCGCTGCTATCCCGGGAGCCGCCGTCAGCGCCAGGTGCTCGATCAGCATCCAGAGCACCTCGGCGTTTGCGGTCATCGTCGGCCTTGCAATCAGTCGCGGGCGAAGAGCTGGACCGAGGCGATTCGGCGCATCGGGTACTCGTCATATGGGAGGGCGCCGCGCCAGCGGTTGTGGGCCTCGGCAGAGACGAAATAGGTCTCGGGGTCCTCTGGCATCCGCGCCAGAATCTCGGTGAGTGCCTCGATGGAGAGCCCGGAGGCCTCGACGACGCGTTCAAGTTTCTCCAGGTGATCCTCGGCGCCCCAACCGGCGAGCACGTGGTCAACGGCGTGGATCGAGCAGCCTCCTGCGGTCAGGATGCCCTTCGTCCCCTCGATCACCGAGTCGATCTGCTCGAGGGGCACGTGCTCCAGCACCGAGATCGAATAGACCGCCCCGAACTCGGCGGCCAACGGAGTGGCCGGCGGGAACTCATCGCGGACGATCTCGATGTCGGGGTAGGCCTTCCTGAACAGCTCGTACTCTTGCGGCCCGTTGCCGCTTCCGGCATAGGGGTCGAAGATCGTCACCCGGTGGCCGAGCCGCGAGAGGATGCCGGCGATCAGTGGCTCGCCCGCACCGATCTCGAGGATGCGGGAGCCGCGCGGCACGTTGCCGAGGATCGCCTTGACCATCCAGCAGCGCTGCATGTCCTTCATGTCGAAGTTGGCCCTGGCCACGCCCGGCATCTGGTCGGTGCTGTCGGCGTAGTCGCGCGCGGTCCCAGAGGAGATCGGTTCGAGCGGGAAGGAGCCCTCGTAGCGCTCGGCGATCACCCAGAGCTGGTCGTCCCCGATCGCCTCGACCGAAGCATTTGCCCCCTGGCCGGTGGCAGGCGGCGGGTGCAGGGGCGGCTTGCCGGCAAGTTTGCGCAGCAGCGGCGATCGAGCGGCGCGTGCTCGCAACCGCTGGCCGGTCGTCGCGACGCTCATCTGGTCAAGCTCAAGGTGCGACGGGCCATCACGTCCCGGAAGAACTCGGCGAGCCCCGTGGCGTTGTGCCGCCAGCTGAGCCGCTCGCGCGCGAACTCGCGCGCTCCGTGCCCTAGCCGCTCGGCCATCGCGGGCGCGTCGAGGAGCTCCTCGACCCGGGCGACTATCTCTTCTGCGTTTCCCTGCTGGAGCAAGAGCGCGTTTTCCCCGTGCGTCAGGTCGTGGCCGATGTTGCAGTGGGGCAGGATAACTGGCCGCCCCATGGCCAAGAACTCCGGCAGCTTCGACGGCAGCCGGTAGCGGTTGAAATCGTCGGGTGGGCCTGGCTGCACATAGGCGTCGGCCAGGGCGAGGTAGTTGGGGACCTCTCGCCACGGCACCGCGCCCAGCTCGATCACGCCGTCGGCTAGAGCGCCGAAGGAGGCGGGGTCGACGCCCCCGAATCCCGAGTGCCCTAGCCGCACCAGCCGTACACCGCGGCCGCGTCGCTGCAACAGTTTCACCGCGAGGTAGAGGCTCAGCATCTCATGCTGATTCGCGTAGTGGATCGTGCCGTGGTAGATGAGGACGAAGTCCTCCGGCGCGAGGCCGAGCTGGTCGCGCGAGACCGGAGGAGTGAGGTCGGGTCGGAATCGCTCGGCGTCTATACCAGGTCGCGCTACGTGATGGGGCCGATTGCCGACGTTGAACTCGTTCAGCTCCTCTGTGATCATCGTCACCCCGGCGGCGCTTCGCAGGAAGTCGAGGTGGCGCGTTGGGTGGATCAGATCGATCGGGACGAGCCGGTTCTGCGCGTTGATGGGTAGGCGCTGCAGCTCCGCCAGCGAACTGCCCGTCGCCTCCTCCAGCAGGTACTCCTCGTTGTCCTCGAGGTGGATGACGTAGGGGACGCCGAGCGCGGAGGCAAAGTCAACGGTGAGGCGGCGGACCCGCTCCCTGGGTGTCCACCCACAGACGATCGTCTCGTCGGGCTCGCGCCGGCACCGGTCGACCTTGGCGCCGAGCTCGGCGTGGTTGAGGCACTCGAACAGAGGCTCACCGACAGCCTGCACCCGCTTCGGATCACCTTGGCCGGCCACTGAGACGTTCCAACCGAGTTCGGTCAACTCATTGCCGAAATGGAACGCCTGGATGGCGCTGTTCACGTCGAACGGACCGAAGTAGACGAAAACGGCCCTCATCGGCTGCCTGGTAGTGGGGCGATCTCAGGGCGCTGCTTCCCCGCGCCGACGGGATCGTAAGTGGCTTGCCCTCGATCGAAGCCCGGGTTGAAAAAAGGGTCGCCGCCGCGAAGCTCGTCGTACCAGTTGTCGACGAAGAGGGCGCGGTCGATGATGTCGGTGGCGGTGCGCCGGGCGGCCGGCGTCTGATGGCTGACGACGCGGGGACGGGGTGCGTAGACAACGCTCCAGCCCCGCGCCTGCAGCCTCTGGCAGAGGTCGAAGTCCTCGTACTGCGCGCTGTAGAACTCGTTGAAACCGTCCAGCTCCTCGAAGGCAGTGCGGCCGACGAGCATGCAGGCGCCGCTCACTGCCGATACCTCACGGGCGCAGGGGAGCGAACCGTAGTAGCCGTCGCCGTCGGCCGGGAACCCGGGCATGATCGGGCCGGTGGGATCGCGTAGGGCGATTGCCGCGCCGGCTTGGTCGACGTTCCCATCTGATCGCACCAGCAAGGGGCCGACCGCCCCGACATCAGGCAGTCCGGCATGCAACAGGAGCTGATCGATCCAATCAGGCTCGACGATCTCAACGAACTCCCTGAGGAAGAGGAGGTGTTCGCCACCGGCTCGCTCCCTACCCAGGTTGTTGACGCGGGCGGGCGCGAAGGTTGGCGCCGGATCTCGAACTGTCTCAACCGGGTGTCTGTCGGAGATCGGCTCGCTCGGGCTCCAAAGCCCTTCGACGAGAATCACCTCGAAGTCCTGGTAGGCGGTTAGCCCGAACAGAGAGTCGAGGAGACGGTCGATCCCCTCTCCGCGACGGGGGACCACGATGCTGACCTTGCCTCGCGACATACCATCTCCTGGCACGAGCATCACCCGGTGCGGGATTGCGGGGTGTGGGACGGCGGTCGCGTTCACGTCCAGGCGCTCAAGGTGCGTGCTGACCGCCCTGGCTTGAAGCTCGGGAACGCCGGACTTCTGGTCGGCGCCGGCGGCGATGCTGCCGGGGATCGCGCGCCAGTGGTAGAGGATCCGGGGGATGTGATGAATGCGGCTTGTGCGCTCGGACACCCGCAACATGAACTCGAAGTCCTGAATCTTGTCGAATGCCGAGTCGAATCCCCCGGCTGCTTCGGCGACCGACCGCCGCACGACCAGGAGGTGGCCGATGTACATGGCGCCGAGCGCGTAGACAGGGGACCAATCCGGCTTCAAGAAAGGGTCAGCGCGACGACCGTCGGTGGTCAGCTTGTCCTGGTCGGTGTAGACGACGTCGAGGTCGGGATCCGCGTTGAGCGCCTGCGCGACGCGCAGCAGCGCGTCCGGTGTCAGCTTGTCGTCGTGGTCGAGGAAGCCGACGAATTCCCCCGTGCACAGCTCCAGGGCCCTGTTAGAGGCGGCTGAGATCCCAGAGTTCAGTTCAAGGAAGACCGACCTGATCCGCGGGTCCGAGTAGCTCTCGATAGTGCGGCGGACACGCTGGTCGGTGGAGCCGTCGTCCGCGATGCACAGCTCCCACTCGGGATAGTGCTGGGCCAGCACGGACTCGATCGCCTCCCGCAGGTATCGGAATTCCGTGTTGTACGTCGGCATCACCAATGAGATGGCGGGGCGCTCGGCAAGGGTCTCGAGCTCGAACTGCTCTTCGCGGTGGCGAGATCGGGCGCTCTCGGGACGGAGGCGCCGGCCGAAGCGGCTGATGTTGCGGATGGAGTCGATCACCTTGCCGGGATCAGCCGCGTCGGCGCGCCAGAAGCGCCTTGAACGCCCTCAGCGGGCTGGTCAGCCGCCAGCTCAGAGACCTCTCGTAGAGCTGTCGGACTTCGGCAAGCTCCCGTTCCAGCTTCGCGATCGTGTACGCCTTGCGGGCAAGCTCGCGGCCGAATTCCTCACGCTGCGCGTCGAGTTTGCGACGGCAACGTGTTTCCTCGTCGGGCATACGCGGCCCTTTGCTCGCCTCTCCTTGAATTGAGATTCCGCTCGATGCCACCAGAGCGCCTATCGTAGCCAGCGTTGCAGCTTTGCCGATGCCCAGGCCCTGGGCGAGCTGGATCGCGGTTTGCCGTAGCGGAGGCTCGGGTTGGAGAACGGATCGGCCTCGGTGAACTCCAGCCAGCGACCGAGCAGCCAGTCGGTCTCCCACTTAGCGACGCGGGATGACCGGCTCGACGACTCAAAGTGGTAGAGAACGGTGTCCGGGTCATAGACCACGCGGCTGCCTTCCCTCCTCAACTTGAGGCAGAAGTCCACGTCGTTGTAGTTGATGGGCAACGCTTCCTCGAAACCGCCGACTTCGTCAAACGTGGCACGTGGCGTCATCAGGCAGGCGCCGGTGACCGCCAGGTAGTTCTGCGCGGAAATCACGTTGCCCGCGTACCCAGTGAAGCTCTGGGGGGCGCCGCGGTACGGATGGCCGGGCAAGCCATCCTCGAACGCCACTCCGGCGTGCTGGAGGCGGCCTTCCTCCCGGAGGAGTCGGGCCCCGACCGCGCCGATGCCCTCGTGGTCGGAATACATGACCATTCGCTCGATCCAGTCAGGGGTTATGACCTCCATGTCGTCGTTGAGCAGTAGCAGGTGCTCGCCGTCGCTCGCGCGAGCCCCGAGATTTATCTTCGTGGAGAAGTTGAACCGCCGGTCGTAGTCGATCACACGGAGGCGCTCGCCACCAACGGAACGCAGCTCGTCCAGCACCGCTGCGTCGGTGGAGGTGTCGGCAACGCAGACGATCTCGTACGCTTCGTAGGTGGAGGTCGAGAGGACGCTCCGCACGCAGTGCGCGGCGAGGACGATCGATTCGTTTCGCACCGACCGGATTTGACCTGCGGTTGGAATGACGATGCTCACCGTTGGACGGCGTTCGAGCGCCGGCTCCAGGTGGTAGATGCCCGGGTGGGCCGCGTCGCACTCGACGCGAGCCTTCAGCCCGATGCGAGCGCAGTGTGCCTGCACTGCTCGTGTTCCTGCCCCCGCATCCCTGCTCGCCGGACGCATTCCGTCGTCGTCGAACGGGGCCGAAGGCGCACGTCGGTGGTAGAGGACCTTGGGTACGTGCACCACGGCATCGCTGCGCTCCGTGACCCTGAAGATCAGGTCCCACTCGTGCGCTCCCTCGAATTCGGGGTCGAAGCCGCCCACGGCGTTGGCCGCCGAACGGCGCAGGGCGCTCATGCGGCCTACATACATCTGGGTGCGAAGCCGCTCCGGTGACCAGCCGGGCTTGAAGAAGGGGTCTGAGCGGCGCCCCTCGGCATCGACGCGGTCCTCATCGCTGTAGGCGAAATCGGCGTTTGGCGTTGTCTGGAGTGCGATGTCGATCAGCGCTAGCGCCTCGGGATGGAGCTCGTCGCCGGGATCCAGTAGAACGACGAACTCGCCGCCGACCATGGCCAGCGCGTCGTTCGACGCCGCGGCGATCCCGGCTTGCGTCTCGCGATGTCTGAAGCGGATGCGCGGATCCAACTGCTGCGCCCGGTTGAGAATCTTGAGGACCGCGGGGTCGTCGATCTTCCTGCCCAGCAGGCACAGCTCCCAGCAGCCGTAGGTCTGGCGACTGACCGAGGCGAGTGTCGCTCGAAGCAAGGTCGGTGTGATGCCGGATACCGGAGTGATGATCGAAAATCGAGGCTCGGACACGCCGTTACCCCCGGCGCCGGCGCCGTAGAGCGAGCGCTTGGCGTATGGAGACGTCGAGGGGCTCGGCGCCGTCCAGCTCACGAGGATCGAGGCCGGCTCCGGCGCGCCAGCCGCGCAGGCGTCCCACGAGTCCCTGCGCGGTGCGGTCCATCAAGAGCTGGCCGGCGCAGAGCGCGGCCTCGCAGGCGAGGGCCCGAAGCGCGAGGCGGGGTTGCGACATCACCCTGTATCGCCGCAGCATGTAGCCGCGGCTCCACCCCGTGCGGGCGTACTTGTCGCCGCTCTTCGCCCCCAGGCTGGCCGAGTAGGCGTGCAGCGCGCGGGCCTCGGGGGCGAGGCGACACTGCGCTCCGGCGGCGCGCATGCGCAGTGCCAGGTCGAGGTCCTCGTAGTAGAGGAAGATGCGCTCGTCGAAGCCGCCCACAGCCTCGAACGCCGCCCGCCGGTAGAGCGCCGCGCTACCCGTGGGACCCAGTGGCGGCGGTGCCGTCAGTGCTGTCTCCACCCGCTCGCCGTGGAGGTAATCGAAGCCCATCAGGGTGCGATCGGCCACCACCCCAGCCGAGTCGATCCGCCCAGGAGAAGCTTCCTGGACGAGCACAGCGGCGACCATCTGAGCGCCGCCCGCGCACCCATCCAGCAGCGCCTCGACGAACCGCGGCTCGCACTCGACGTCGTTGTTGAGCACGATCACCGGGTCGGCGGGGCGTTCCGCCACGGCGCGGTTGATCGCGCGTCCGAAGCCCAGGTTCCGTCCCAGCTCCAGGACCGACGTCTCAGGGAACTCCTCCCGGACCATGCTCGTCGAATCGTCTGCCGATCCGTTGTCGACCACCACCACGTCGACAGGGCGCGTCTGGGCGCGAAGGCTTCGAAGCGCCCGCCCGAGCCGCTGCGAGCCGTTGTGGTGGGGGATGTAGACGGTGGGTTCCATGCGTCCCGATCGCGTAGGTTCGCAGCGTCGGCCGCTAGGTGGGTCGCCTGGCCCTGAGGAGTTGTGACGCGCGCAGGAGCGGTGCGGCAATCGGCATCGCACCGCGGTGGTGCTTGCGGATGTAACGCTCGACCGACGCCAGCCGGATCGCCTGCTGGCTGCGGGGGTCGATCTGGGCGAAGGCCTCGGCGCCGGCGTGCCCCACCGACGCCGAGCCCACCACCAGGTTGCGGTAGCCGGCATCGCGCAGGCGCTTGGCCAGGTCGACGTCCTCGTACCAGAGGAAGAAGCCCTCGTCGAAACCGTCAAGTCGCTTCCAAACCTCGCGCCGGACCAGGAAGCAGGCGCCGGAGGGCTGCTCCACCTCCGCGATCTCGCCGGGGGGCGGGGTCGGTGCCGCGCCCGTGCGGAAGGAGCCGACCAGGATCCTCCCCAGCATGGTCGCGGCGCCGGGCAGGGAGGCGTGGTAGCGGTCGGTGTCGCCGCCGAACGCCGGCCCGACCATCCCCGTCGCCGGCTCGCTCAGCGCCGTGCCGGCGAGGGCCGCCAGCGCTCCCACCCGCGGCGTGACGTCCGCGTTGCTGACGCAGACCAGCTCGCCGTCGCCGCCGCGCAGGGCGCGGTTGGCGGCCCGGCCGTAGCCGAGGTTCTCGTCGCTCAGGTCGAGGTGCACATCCGGCGGGCACCCTTCGCGCAGCAGCTGCCGTTGCTCGGGCCGCGAGCAGTTGTCGACGATCGTCACCCTCGGCTCCACGCCCTCGGACCCGAGGTAGGCGCCGGCGGCGACCAGCGCCGCCCGCGACGTGTTCCAGTTGACGATCGCGACATCGACCGTGGGACCGCAGGCCGCCTGTCCCTTGCCTGGCTGTCCGAGAGGGATCAGGGGTCGACCAGAGCGGGACGCTCGGTTGCCTCGTGGTAGCAGAGCACGCCCTTGGCGAAGTAATGTGCGACGAGGCTCTTGCGGGTGGCGCCGGGCGTCTCGATCCCCTTGCCGCCGTGGATCAGGTTGGCGTGCCAGATGAGCACGTCACCCTTGCGGGGCAGGAACTCGACCGGCTCGATGTCGTTACCGGCGATCACCTCGGCCATCTTGCTCTCGTAGGTTCCCCCCTTGTCCTCGGCGATCAGAGCCGATCCCCGTTCGCCGTCCAGGTCCTCGGTCATCACGTACGGAAGCCTGTGGCTGCCGGGGTAGTAGAGGAGCGGTCCGCTGCCGGGCTCGACATCCTCCAGCGCGACCCAGATCGCGACCAGGTAGCCCTTCGGCTCGGTGGTCATGTGAAAGGAGTCCGAGTGGGGGTGCTGCTGGCTTCCCTCGAAGAAGTTGATGGTCTGGAAGAGCTTCGCTTCCCTGCCGAGCAGGAAGCTGAGCAGGCTGACCAGGCGGAGATCGTTTACCATCTCGCGGATCGGCTCCGACTTGCGAAAGGCGTCGGGAACGCGATTGCCGCGGTAGTGGTAGTCGACCGTGCCGGCCTCCATCTGGCTCTCGAGGTCGGCGTTGATCGCATCGATCCGCTCGCCGTCGAAGAAGCCGTCGAGTATGAGGAACCCGTCGTCGACCCAGCCGGGCAGCTTGACCTGGACCTCCTCCGGTATCCGCGACTTGTCCGCCTTCGCCAGCGCCTCCTTCGCATCGGGACGGTCGAGCCACGGCCGCTCGTCGCTCGGCTTGGTGATGTCCCGGTGGGAGATGGACCCGAGGACGCTGCGGTGGATGCCGAGGTCCCTGTACCGCCTGGCGTTACCCCGCAGCTGCCGGTAGTGAGCGAGGTTGAACAGTAGCCATGCGGGCTTGAACTGCCGAGCGCGCACGAGGATTTCGCCGGTGACGCTCATCCGGCGGGGGAGGCTAGCACCGGATTCCGTGCAGGTAGCCTTCCGGCCCATGCAAGATCTGAAGGGACTGATCCTCTCCGGCGGCGCCGGCACTCGGCTGCGCCCGATCACCCACACCTCGGCGAAGCAGCTCGTGCCCGTCGCCAACAAGCCCGTGCTCTTCTACGGGGTCGAGGCGCTGGTCGAGGCCGGCGTGACCGAGATCGGGATCGTCATCGCCCCGGAGACCGGCGAGGAGATCCGCGCCGCGGATCTCCTCGCCGGTCTCCGGGGCGATGACGATCC
>WNGD01001577.1_pt1 | contig 24665 bp, 24 predicted proteins | sample 5400671 | NCBI WGS metagenome assembly WNGD01 (sample SAMN13153369, study PRJNA577476) | soil metagenome | isolation source: 40 cm soil or saprolite under grassland replicate 2 | place: USA:California | collected 2016-06-15
GGCCGAGATGGGTGGTGCCGCCTTTGCCCGGCGACGTGCCCCCGACCATCTTGGTGCCGTAGGCGATCGCCTGCTCGGAATGGAATGTGCCGTTCTTGCCGGTGAAACCCTGGCAGATAACCTTGGTGTCTTTGTCGATGAGAATGGACATGCTTCAGCAGCGTAGCTCACTCGGTCTACCTCCCCCTGAAAGGGGGAGGTCGGCGCGCCAGTGTCAAGGGCGGATCGCGCTGGGCGACTCTTCCAACATCAGGCCGTCCCCTTCACTGCCTTGACGATCTTCTGCGCGGCGTCGTCGAGATCGTCGGCGGAGGTGACGTTAAGGTTGGATTTCGCGATGATCTCTTTGCCGAGCTCCACGTTGGTGCCTTCGAGCCGCACTACCAACGGCACCCGCAAGCCCACCTCCTTCACCGCTGCCACGACGCCTTCGGCGATGACGTCGCATTTCATGATCCCCCCGAAAATGTTGACCAGAATGCCGCGCACTTTGGGATCGGCGGTGATGATCTTGAAGGCGGCCGCAACTTTCTCCTTGCTGGCGCCGCCGCCGACGTCGAGGAAGTTCGCCGGCGCTTCGCCATAAAGCTTGATGATGTCCATGGTCGCCATGGCCAGCCCCGCACCGTTGACCATGCAGCCGATCGTGCCGTCGAGCGCGACGTAATTGAGATCGTATTTCGAAGCCTCGATTTCCTTTTCGTCTTCTTCGGTGAGATCGCGCAACGCCATGATGTCCGGATGGCGGTAAAGCGCGTTGTCGTCGAAGCCGATCTTGGCGTCGAGGCAGATGAGCTCTTTTGCTTTGGTGACGACCAGCGGATTGATCTCAAGCAGGCTCATATCCTTGGCGGTGAAGGCGGCATAAAGTTGTGCCACAAGTTTTTCCGCGCGTTTGGCAAGATCGTCATGCAGCCCCAGCGCCTGCGCTACGCGGCGTCCGTGATGCGGCATGATGCCGGTCGCGGGATCGACGGCGAATGTCACGATTTGCTCGGGGCGCGTGCGCGCGACCTCCTCGATGTCCATGCCCCCCGCCGTCGATGCCACAAAGGCAATGCGCGAGCTTTCGCGGTCGACGAGCGCCGAGAGGTAGAACTCGCGCTCGATGGCCGAGCCCTCCTCGATATAGAGGCGATGCACCTGCTTGCCTTGCGGACCGGTCTGATGCGTGACCAAGACCGCGCCGAGCAGACGCTCCGCCTCCTTGCGCACCTCCTCGTTCGATTTCACCAGCTTGACGCCGCCGGCCTTGCCGCGTCCGCCGGCGTGAATTTGTGCCTTGACGACGAGCACCGGCACGCCGAGCTCGCGCGCGGCCTTGACCGCCTCCTCGACCGAAAAGGCGGCGTGCCCGCCCGGCACCGGGACGCCGAATTCCCGCAGCACCGCTTTGGCTTGATATTCGTGGATGTTCATGCGGACCTTTTGCCTGCCCCGGCTCCGATGCAGCACCTAATCGTGTCATACCTGGCAAGCTTGACTGCGCTGCTGCACGTCATCCGCACGAGCTCCGTGCCGCGCTTCGCCCACGACATGAGCGCCGTCACTTCGCCAGATTTGGTGCGATCTTCTTGCAAGCCTCGACCAGGGTGGCGACGGCCTCGGCTGACCTTTCGAACATGGCACGCTCGGTGGTGTTCAACTGAATCTCAACAATGCGCTCGATTCCCTTGGCGCCGATCACGGCGGGCACCCCGACATAGAGGTTCTTGATGCCATATTCGCCGTTGAGATAGGCGGCACAGGGCAGCACGCGCTTTTTGTCCTTGAGAAAGCTCTCCGCCATCGCGATCGCCGATGCAGCCGGCGCGTAGTAGGCCGAGCCGCTCTTGAGCAGGTTGACGATTTCGGCACCGCCATCGCGTGTGCGCTGAACGATCTGGTCGAGCCGCGCCTGCGTGGTCCATTTCATCTTGACGAGATCGGGCAACGGAATGCCGGCAACCGTCGAATAGCGGATGAGCGGCACCATGCTGTCGCCGTGGCCGCCGAGCACGAAGGCATTCACATCCTCGATCGAGACGTTGAACTCGTCGGCGAGAAAAAATCGCAAGCGCGCGCTGTCGAGCACTCCGGCCATGCCGACAACCATTTGCCTGGGCAGGCCGCAGGCCTGTTGCAGCGCCCAGACCATGGCGTCGAGCGGGTTGGTGATGCAGATTACGAAGGCGCCCGGCGCGTATTTTCTGATGCCGGCGCCGACCTGCTCCATCACCTTGAGATTGATGCCGAGAAGATCGTCGCGACTCATGCCCGGCTTGCGCGGCACGCCCGCCGTCACGATGCAGACCGCCGCACCGTCGATCGCATCGTAGGAGTTGGTCCCGGTGAAATGCGCAGCAAAGCCCTCGACCGGCGAAGACTGCACGAGGTCGAGCGCCTTGCCTTGGGGGATGCCTTCGGCGACGTCGAACAGCACCACGTCGCCGAGCTCTTTGAGGCCAATGAGATGCGCGAGCGTGCCGCCGATCTGGCCGGCGCCGATCAATGCAATCTTGGGGCGTGCCATGCGGGGGGAGGAACCTTGGATCGAGAACGGCGGAAGCCCGGTGAAATCGGTCATAGACCGTTTCCGGTCTGCCGTTCAAGCCGCCCGCCGCATCCCATGACCCCACCTCCACAGCGAGCGAAATTGCGTCACGTCTCCACCAAACCTTCGGTCGAGCCCGACGCGACGGCATGCCCCCGGCCGTGCGGCAACGCGAGGTAAGCCTCAGAGCGCATCTCGATCAGACGCGAGGCGGTGCGCTTGAACTCGGAGGCTTCGAACCCTTCATCCGCGCGATAGAGAGCGTCGGGCTCGGCTTCGGCGGAAGCAATGAGCTTCACCGCGTTGTCGTAGAACGTGTCGATCAGGATAATGAAGCGCTTGGCCTCGTTGCGTCGCTCGTAATCCATCACCGCGACACGATCGAGCAGGACGGTATGGTATTCACGTGCAATCTTGAGGTAGTCGGCGGCAGCGAGCGGTTGTTGGCACAGATCGTGAAACGAGAACCGCGCTACTCCCATGGTCGCGCGCGGAATGCGGATGGTGTGGCCTTTTACCAGCAGATCCTGCGGTTCTCCCGCATGCCCGGAGGTCAAGCTTTGCCAAGCTTGGTCGAGAGCGGCTTCTGCCGCACGATCGGCAGGAACGTGCCATACCGGCACGCCAGCGAGCTTTTCCAGCCGGAAATCGGTGCGGGCGCCGAGCTGCCGGATCTCCATGCGCTCTTCGATGAGCGCGATGAACGGCAGGAACAACGCGCGATTGAGGCCGTCCTTGTACAGCTCGGTCGGCGGGACGTTCGAGGTCGCGACCACCACCACTCCGAGCTCGAACAGGCGCTTGAACAGACGGCCGAGAATCATCGCATCGGCAATATCGGTGACGTGGAATTCATCGAAGCAAAGAAGTCGCGTTTCTTGCGCAATGGCGGAGGCAGCGACGCCGATGGGATCCTCGGCGCTGATTTCACCCAATTTCGCCCTCTGCCGCAGTACGTGGACGCGCTCATGTACTTCGGCCATGAATTCATGGAAATGGACGCGGCGCTTACGTACGACCGATGAGGCTGCGAAGAACAGATCCATCAGCATGGTCTTGCCGCGACCGACGTCTCCAAAGATGTAAAGGCCCCTGATCGGCTCGGGCTCGCGCGATCCGAAGAGCCAGCCGAGCGAGGATGACTTGCGCGCAAGCCGACGCTCGGCGAGCTCCCTTTCGAGCTGGGCCAGCCGACCCACGATCGCCTGTTGCGCAGCATCGCGCTCGATTTTTCCAGCGGCGACGCGCGCCGCATATTGCACTGAGACGGAAGGGGACATGAGCGGAGGGAGGCAGGCTTTAGGGCTGCGATGAATAGCGATCTTGCACCGCAAGCCACAAGCCGCCTTCGAGCAGACGACGCAACCTCAACCTCGCTCGACCGAGACCGACACGACGTGGGGCAATTTCGCCGGCGCCGATCAAACTCGCCGCAAGGGAGCGTGCGGCGGCGCGAGCCGGATAGCCCGCCAAGCGCAGGCAAAGCACGCTGAACCTCCGCGCGTGCACAGGTACCGTCATAGTGCGTTGCGGTAAGGGGCGCGCCATAACCATCCAGCAGGCCGGTGCCCCGCATGGCTGCCATGTCCGTTTAGCATGATAAATCATTAACTTAATTGTGATCCCTCGTCACCGGCATGCCCTTGTCGGGGCTCTATTGCATCGCAATATGGAACTGCTTGATTCGGCAACCGTCCAAAGGAAATGGCTCATGCACGAACCGCTCCCTCGCGGCGGCCTGATTCGGAAGCTGTGGATCAGTGAAGCCGACCAATACCGCGACCACCTTTTGCGGCTCGATCCCACCAGCCGCCGCAACCGCTTCGCCGGCGCGGTCTCGGACCAATTCGTGCGCGACTATGCCGATCTTTCGTTCGGCATTGATGCGCTCATTCATGGCTTCTTCGTCGACGGCACGCTGCGCGGCGCGGCGGAACTACGGCCGATCGGAGGGCCGGTGACGCGCGAGGCCGAGGCCGCATTCTCGATCGAGAAGCCATGGCAGAGCCACGGCGTCGGTTCCATGCTGCTCGAGCGCACGCTGCTCGCGGCACGCAATCGCGGGCTCAAATTTCTGCACTTGGCCTGCCTCGCCGACAACAAGCGCATGCAGCAGCTCGCCCGCAAATACGACGCCGAGCTAACCTTCGATTTTTCGAGCGTGGTGGGCGAGGTTGCGGCCCCCCGGCCGACACCGCTCTCGCTGATGCGCGAAATCCTTGCCGACGGTCATGGCTTTGCCACCGCCATTTTCGACGTGCAATCGAGACTGCTGAAACCGGTGTGATTCAGCCGACGCGGGACCACGCGTTACGCCGCGAGCGGATAGGCGGCTTCGACGACGTATGGGCCGCCGCCGACCGACGCCCGCGACGAGAACAACACGAAGCGCGATACCTTGAACGGCGGCGAGCGGAACGGGGCACGCAGCGCGAGATAGTCCGCAACCTGCCGGCTCGACGATTCGCGCAGCCGCGCAAGAGAAACATGCGGCGTATATTTGCGTCCCTCCGGCTCCAGCCCGACGCGCTGCATCAGCCGCTCGTGCTCGGCCTGGAGCTCCATCAGAGCCTGTGCCGGTCCGAGCGTGGCCACGATCTGACGTGGCTTGTGCCCGCCGAACGACTTGAGATCCTCGATGCGTAGTTCGAACGCCTCGCGGCGCACGCGGCCCAGCATGGACGCGATCTCGTGCGCGACGACGTCATCGACGTCGCCGATGAAGCGCAACGTGACGTGATAGTTCTCGGGATCGACCCAGCGCGCGCCCGGCAAACCGCCGCGCAGCATGGAGAGCGACTGGCCCACGTCGGAGGGAATTTCGAGACCGGTGAAGAGGCGGGGCATGGGGAACGACTGCGGGGCTGGATCTTGCATATAGGACAAGTCGCGGAGATTCGCACGCCCCTCGTGATGCTCACATGACGCGCTTGTCGCGGACCCGGCGGATAAGCTCCTCGAGCTTGGGCAGGATGCGTGCCACGATCGCGTCGACCCCCATGGCATTGGGATGCAGTCCGTCGCCTTGATTGAGCCCGGCTTCGCCGGCAACACCTTCGAGGAAAAAGGGATAGAACAGCAGATCGTGGCGGACGGCGAGTTCGGAATAGATCGTGTCGAAGTCGCGCCTGTAGTCGCTGCCGAGATTGGCCGCCGCCCGCATGCCGGCAAGCAGCACGACCACGCGTCGTTCCGCCAGGCGACGCACGATCGCGTCGAGCGCTTGGCGGGTGACCTTGGGATCGATCCCGCGCAGCATATCGTTGGCGCCAAGTTCGACGATGACGGCATCCGTCCCCTCGGGGACCGACCAATCGAGGCGGGCAAGTCCGCCGGAGGCAGTATCGCCCGACACTCCCGCGTTGATGACCTCGACAGCGAGGCCCTTGGCCTTGAGCGCCCGCTCAAGCTGTGCCGGAAAGGCTCGGTCGACCGGCAGCCCAAGGCCGGCCGTGAGCGAATCGCCCAAGGCCACGATCCGCACCGGCCGATCGGCGGCTGGGGCGCGCACGGGAAGCGCCAGCGCCAGCGCGATCGCGACGAGCGCAAATGTCTGGACCCGCGCCCCGCAACTCCCATATGACCGGGGCAATGCCGACCGGCCCGCAAGTGAACTCACCAAAGAGCACCAGAACATGCAGGACACCTCACGGCGCGCACAGCCGACGATCGCGCTGAGCGGGGTCAATCTGTCGCTCGGGCGGGGCGCGGCCCGTGTTCATATCCTCAAAGATATCGATCTGCACGTAGGGCGGGGCGAAGCGATCGGCTTGGTCGGTCCCTCGGGATCCGGCAAGTCGACTTTGCTCATGGTCACGGCCGGCTTGGAGCGCGCCGACACCGGCTCCGTCGTGGTCGCGGGCGAGGACCTCGACACGCTCGACGAAGACGCGCTGGCGCGCTTCCGCGGGCGCAATATCGGCATCGTGTTTCAGTCCTTCCACCTCATCCCGACCATGACCGCGCTGGAAAACGTTGCCGTGCCGCTCGAACTGGCCGGCCTCGACGACGCCCATGAGCGCGCGGCGCGCGAGCTTGCGGCCGTCGGCTTGAGCGAGCGCCGCCAGCACTATCCGGCCGAGCTTTCCGGCGGCGAGCAGCAGCGCGTAGCGCTTGCCCGCGCCCTTGCACCAAACCCGGCCATCCTGATCGCCGACGAGCCGACCGGCAATCTCGACGAGGCGACCGGGGCGGAGATCATCGATTTGCTTTTTGCAGGTCACCAGCTACGAGGCGCCACGCTCGTACTCGTCACGCATGATCCGGCGCTCGCTGTCCGTTGCGATCGCATCGTGCGATTGCGCTCGGGGCGAATCGAAACTGTCCCGGACCGCGCCTCGGTCGAGACAAAGCCGTGAGGCGCCGCGGCTCGCTGTTCCTTTGCCGGGATAGGACACTCCGGGCCTGCGGAAAGGAAGCTCAAGCGTGAACCACCGGTTACCGGTTTCTCACCCAGGCAGGGGCCGGCTATTGCCGCTGCGCTTCGCTGCACGCGAATTGCGGGCCGGCTTGCGCGGATTCTACGTGTTTATCGCCTGCATCGCGCTTGGCGTCATGGCGATGGCCGCTGTGGGCTCGCTCGCATCCGGGCTCGCCGAGGGGCTCGCACGCGAAGGCCGCATCATCCTCGGCGGCGACCTGGCGTTCACTCTCAGTCTGCGCGAAGCCAATGCCGATGAGCGCGCATTTCTGGAGCACCGAGGCGGTGTATCGCTCGCCGCCACCATGCGCGCCATGGCGCGCGCGCAAGACGGGCGCACGGCACTGGTCGAGGTCAAGGCGGTCGATGCCGGCTATCCGCTCTACGGTACCGTGGCGCTCGATCCACAGCAGCCGCTCGCGCAGGCGCTGGAATACCGAGACGGAGCATTTGGCGCCGCTGTCGACTCGGCGCTGCTCGCACGGCTCGACCTGAAGCCCGGCGCCCGCATCACGATCGGCTCCGCGGCGCTCGACATTCGGGCGGTGCTGACATCGGAGCCCGACAGGCTTGCCCGCGGCCTCGGCTTCGGCCCGCGTTTGCTCGTCAGCGAACAAGCCCTGCGCGCAAGTGGTGTCCTGCAACCCGGAAGCATCGTGCGCTGGCACTACCGTCTCCGCCTCCCCGACAATGCCGCGGCGGATGCGGCCGTGCGCGCGGTGGTCGCCGCGGCGCAAGCCGAATTTCCGCAAGCCGGTTGGGACATCCGTTCACGGGCCAATGCCTCGCCGTCCCTCGAGCAGAATGTCGAGCGGTTTCGTCAGTATTTGACGTTCGTCGGACTGACCGCATTGCTGGTCGGAGGCGTCGGCGTGGCAAACGCGGTCAAGAGCCATCTCGACGGCCGACGCGAGGTGATTGCCACGTTCAAGGCGCTGGGCGCACCCGGCACACGCGTTTTCACGATCTATCTGGCGCAGGTGCTGGTGCTCGCCGCTCTGGGCGCGCTACCGGGCCTCGCCATCGGCGCGGCCTTGCCGTTTCTGCTCGCATGGGCCTTCGGCGCTGGGCTGCCGCTGCCGCTCGCGCCGGCGCTGCATCCGGGGGAGCTTGCACTTGCGCTCCTATATGGGCTGCTGACCGCCGCCGCTTTCGCCTTGTGGCCGCTTGGACGCGCCCAGGACGTGCCTGTCGCGGCACTGTTCCGCGACGGAGTCGCTAGCGATCGGCGCTCGCCGCGCCTGCCCTATGTCGTGGCAACGGTCCTTCTCGGATGCATGATTCCGGTGCTCGCGATCGGACTCGCTTACGACCGGCGTATCGCGGCGATCTTCGTGCTGGCGGCAGTCGGCGTATTCATGCTGCTGTGGCTGGTCGCGGCGCTGATCATGCTGACTGCGCGTCGCCTGCCGCGGCCTCGCTCGCCGGTCGTTCGACTCGCCATCGCCAACATTTACCGGCCGGGCGCGCTCACGCCGAACGTCGTCCTCTCACTCGGCTTGGGGCTCGCCGTCATGGTCGCCGTGATCGCGATCGAGGGCAATTTGCGACGCCAATTTCTGGCGGCGTTGCCGGACAGGGCCCCTTCGTTCTACTTCGTCGATGTCCCGGCCGCCGACGCCGAAGCATTCGACGCCTTCATCCGCGCCCGCGCCCCGCGCGCCACGCTCGAGCGCGTGCCGATGTTGCGTGGTCGCATCGTGGCGGCGAACGGCGTACCCGCCGAAAACTTGAAGCCCGCTGCAGACGCCATGTGGGTGCTCAACGGCGACCGCGGCGTCACCTTTGGGGACGAGCTTCCAGCGGGTTCGCGCCTGGTCGAAGGACGATGGTGGCAGCCGAACTATCAAGGTCCGCCTTTGGTCTCGTTCGAGAACCGCATTGCGGACGGGCTCGGCCTCAAGCTCGGCGATAAGGTCACGGTGAACGTTCTCGGCCGCAACGTCACCGCTACGATCGCCAACCTGCGCACGGTCGATTGGCAGAGCCTCGGCATCAATTTCGTCATGGTCTTCTCGCCGGGCACGTTCCGGGGCGCGCCGCACAGTCATATCGCCACCCTTGCTTATCCCGGCGGCAGCACGACCGAAGAGGAAACCGCTCTGCTCAAAACAGTAGCTGAGGCATTTCCGGGGGTCGTCACCGTGCGTGTGCGTGATGCCCTCGATGCGGCCGGCCGGGTCGTGTCGAATCTGGCGCTGGCCATGCGAGGGGCGAGCGCACTCACTTTGCTTGTGGCTGTGCTGGTGCTTGGAGGAGCGCTCGCGGCGAGCCACCGGCAGCGCGTTTATGACGCCGTGATCCTCAAGACCGTCGGCGCAACGCGCATGCGGCTGTTGTCTGCCTACGCGCTCGAATACCTCACGCTCGGCGTCGCAACCGCCGTCTTCGGTGTCGCGGCTGGTTCCGCCGCTGCCGCCTTCGTCGTCCTCAGGGTGATGAAGCTTCCATTCGTCTGGCTGCCCGGGCCGCTGCTTGCCGCCGCTGCCGCCGGGGTCGCCGCGATGGTGACAATTGGTCTCATCGGCACGTTCAAGGCGCTCGGCCAAAAACCGGCCCACGTCTTTCGCAACTTATAGGGCGCATTTACCAAAGGGCCAAAACACTCGAGCTCGCGCCGACGGATCGGCGCTCGGGGTCTGTTTGGCTCGAAAACGCGCGCAATGCGCGGCCGTAAGCGACAACACGCCGCGCCCGACCAGCGCGTCGCAGCGCCGTCACATTGCTAGAGTGTAACTTGTCAGGGGATCGCTGCGAGGCGAGTAGCGCCAACAAATCCCGCTTATGGCATCTGGCGCGGGAAGCTTTCTCGCACTAGATTCCGCGCATCGGACGCCAGCCGCCTTTGCCGGTGGGCGCCATATGATCCGGCCTCGGGTCGGAATAGAGAGAGGTAACGTTCATGTCGGATTTCGACCGGAACTACGCGGCTGCCAGACGCGGCGTCGGTGCGGACCGGGCAGTTGCGATCGATCAGGGCCTGCGGGCCTACATGATCCGCGTCTACAACAATATGGCGTTGGGTGTCGCGCTCACCGGCGTCGTCGCCTGGGTCGCGTTCCAGGCGGCGGGGGGGGATGCCATCCAACTGACTGCCCGCGGCGTTGTCGGAGCAACCGCGTTTGGTCAGCTGATTCTCAGCCTCCCCGGACAGATTGTACTGTTTTTGGGGACGCTCGGATTGGTGTTCGGGATCAGCTGGCGTATCGACCGGCTGCAGCCCTCCACGGCATTTGCGCTGTTCATGCTCTATGCCGGCCTGCTGGGCGTGATGCTGTCCTCGATCTTCGTCGTCTATACCGGCGTCTCGATCAGCCGCACATTCTTCATCTCGGCGGCCTCCTTCGGCGCGCTGAGCCTCTACGGTTACACGACGCAGCGTGACCTCTCCCCGATCGGCTCGTTCCTGATGATGGGTGTGATTGGCATCTTCCTGGCGCTGCTGGTCAACATGTTCTTGCAGAGCACGCAGCTCGACCTCGTCATCTCCGCCATCGGTGTCCTCTGCTTCGCCGGCCTGACCGCCTACGATACCCAGCGGATCAAGGAGATGTACGATCCGATGGAAGACGGCACCATCGTCGGCCGCAAGGCGGTGATGGGCGCGCTCTCGCTCTACCTCGACTTCATCAACCTGTTCTTGTTCCTGTTGCGCTTCCTCGGCGACCGTCGCTGAGCGAGCGTAACGGCGATTGAGCAACGCGGCGCCCCGGCGATGAGCCGGGGCGCCGTCGCGTTTACACGGCGGGCCCGGACAGCGCGTGACGAAGGAGCTATTATTCCTATTCCGATCTGCGCCGTGCGCCCTCTCGTCAATGACCGCTATCCCCATCCGCCCCGCCCAACCGCGCGACCTCGCAGCGATTACGCGCATCTACGATGGCGCGGTCCGACACGGTACTGCATCGTTCGAGATCGAGCCGCCCAACGAGCGCGAAATGGCGCGCCGGTACGAGGCGCTGCGGGCCGGCGGCTATCCCTATCTCGTGGCGGAGCTCGACGGCGAGATCATGGGCTACGCCTATGCCGGCCCCTATCACGCGCGTCCGGCTTATCGCTGGAGCGTGGAGGATTCGATCTATGTCGCGCCGGCGTCCCAGCGCCGCGGAATAGGCCGCGCGTTGCTCGAGCGGCTGATCGCCGAGGCCGAAATGGGCGGGTTCCGGCAAATGGTCGCGGTGATCGGGGATTCCGCCAATGTCGCCTCCGTCGAGCTGCACCGCGCCGCCGGCTTCCGCATGATCGGCACATTCGACAATGTCGGCTTCAAGTTCGGCCGTTGGCTCGACAGCGTGTTGATGCAGCGGCCGCTGGGGCCCGGCGCGACCGAGCTGCCGCCAACTGCGCCCGCAGTCAGGGCGCCACGAGGCTGACCGACCGATCGATGGCCCGCAGCACGGGATCGAGCTCGTGACCCCGGCGCACGATCAGGCCGGTCGCCGAGATCACGCTGTATGCGCCCTGCCGGCGCGCGAGCTTCGGCCTTTTCTCGATACGGTAGACCGGAACTTCCGCGGCGCGGCGAAACACGGAAAACACCGCGCGGTCTTTGAGGAAGTCGATGGCGTAGTCGCGCCATTCGCCGGCGGCAACCTTGCGACCATACAGGCCGAAAATGCGGTTGAGTTCGCGCCGGTCGAAAGTCACTCGGTTTGCGGGGGCGAAGGACAGAGCGGCCTCGCCCCCGTGGAACTCGCTCGGCTCAGTATCGCCGTAGCTCATCCAGCGCCTCCGTGTGAAAGATCGGGACAGCAATGATCGCGCCGGATGCAAGCATCGGCAAGAGGGAATGAATGCCGCCGGCGCGCCGTCACGCGACCGCGACATCGTGAGGAGCGATCATCACAGATTCGTTAGTGGAATCATAATGCTGCCAAATTGCGGCCAAGCACGCGCCAAGCTGGAATGGGAAGGAGGAGATCGTTGCCTCAGGGCCCGGTCTTGCCTTCGAGCGCCGGATTCTTCAGCCCCCAGCCCCCCGGAGTTCCAGGTTGGATCGGGCCCGCTCAGTGCAGTTGAGAGTCCTCAGTGCAGTTGGAGTCAGTGTAAGGTTCAGTGACTTTCGGGCCGGCCCATGCCGGCCTTTTTTCTTGGCCGCCGCGATGGCCGACGCCAAAGGACGGAGGCGCACAAGCCTTACAGTGGCGATCTAGTGGATCGCCGCCAGCGCCGCACCAAGAATTGCCTTGGGCTTTTCTGTCGTGCCGCTCTGCACCAGGACGGCGGCTTCGTCGACGTTCGTACCCTTGAGCGTCTGCACTGGGACGCTCCAGGAATTCGCCTTGCCGGTCCATTCGCCGAGCTTGATCCAGCGCCGCACGACATTGTGATAGGTGATCGTGCGGCCTTTATTCTCGCCGCGTGCGATGGTGATAGTGGCGGCCTTGACCAGTCCGAACAACCAGACTTCTCCGCTCGTGCGAGCATCCATGACGTCAGGGACGGTGACATTGAGCCGCCCGTCGGCGAGCGTAAGCGTCGGCACCAATGACATCGCGCCGTTCTTCAGGCTCGCGGCAATGGCAAGCTCGATCGCAGCCTTGTCACTGCCAAGCGCGTGCAGGGTCCCGTTCACCACCACCTGCGGCGTGTACACCTGACCGTCGCCGCGCGCATGCGCGTAGGCCTTTTGCCGGGCGGTGTTGCGGGGATCGGCGAGCGTGTCTCTCCAGCCGAGATAGTCCCAGTAGTCAACGGGCACGCTGACCGCAACGAGAGAAGGATCAGCCGTCAACTGGCCAAGCAGCTGATCGGCCGGCGGGCAGGATGAACAGCCTTGACTCGTGAACAACTCGATGACGGCGCGCGGCTCGGCCTGGGCGGAGGAATGCGGCGCCATGGAGGAACAAATGACCACCGCCGCGTAGGCCAGGCAATGACGTACCATCGCGATCCTTCCCGCTGCGCTAGGCCAGTTCCGTTTTGCCCCCCACGACGGACTCATAGGCAACCGTGCGATCACCCGCCACTCAATTCGAGGTGAGCCGACGGCGGTCTAGGCCGGCACTAGGTGCCGAAGAACGTAGTGCAGAATGCCGCCGTGCTTGAAATAATCCAGCTCGTCCAGCGTATCGATGCGGCACACGAGCGGGACGCGCTTGAGCCCGCCATCGGCGGCCACGACCTCGGCGATCATGCGCTGGCGCGGCTTGATCTCGCCATGCAGCCCGCGGATTGTCACCTGCTCATCGCCCTTGAGTCCGAGCGACTGCCAGGACGTGCCTTCCTCGAAGCAGAGCGGCAGCACGCCCATGCCGAGGAGGTTGGAGCGATGGATGCGCTCGAACGACTGAGTGATCACCGCGCGCACCCCGAGCAGACTGGGTCCCTTGGCCGCCCAATCGCGCGAGGATCCGCTGCCATACTCCTTGCCGGCGAAAACGACGAGCGGAACCCTGTCGTTCTTGTAACGCATGGCGGCATCGTAGATCGACATGCGCTGGCGTGATGGGTGATGGATGGTCACGCCGCCTTCGACCCCCGGCACCATCTGGTTCTTGAGACGAATGTTGGCAAAGGTGCCGCGCATCATCACTTCGTGATTGCCGCGGCGGGTGCCGTACTGATTGAAATCGGCAGGCTTCACCTTGTGCTCGAGGAGGTACTTGCCGGCCGGGGAATCGATCTTGATCGAGCCAGCCGGCGAGATGTGGTCGGTGGTGATGGAATCGAGCAGGAGACAGAGCACCCGCGCATCGACGATGTCGGTAAGCGGTGTCGGATGTCGCCCCATGCCGACGAAATAGGGCGGGTTCTGCACGTAAGTGGACTTTTTATCCCAATTGTAAGTCAATCCTCCCTTCACATTGATGCCGCGCCAGTTGGAATCGCCCTTGAAGACGTCGGCGTATTCCTTGGTGAACATCTGCTTGCTCAGCGTCTTGCGAATGACGCCGTTGATCTCGCGACTGGATGGCCAGATGTCCTTGAGGAAGACCTTTTTGCCCTTCTTGTCCATCCCGAGGGGCTGCTTCACGAGATCGGAATACATCGAGCCCGCGAGCGCATAGGCAACGACCAGCGGCGGCGAGGCGAGATAGTTGGCACGCACGTCGGGATTGACGCGACCTTCGAAGTTGCGGTTGCCGGAGAGCACGGCGGCGGCGACGAGATCCTTATCGTTGATCGCCTTGGAAATCTCGGGCGCGAGCGGACCGGAATTGCCGATGCAGGTGGTGCAGCCGAACCCGACGAGATTGTAGCCAAGCTTGTCGAGGTCCTTCTGCAGCCCGGACTTTTCGAGGTAGTCGGCGACGACCTGCGAACCCGGCGCGAGTGAGGTCTTCACCCACGGCTTGACCGTCAAGCCTTTCGTCACCGCCTTGCGCGCAAGCAGCCCCGCTCCAACCATCACGCTCGGGTTCGACGTGTTGGTGCAGGAGGTGATGGCGGCAATGACCACGTCGCCGTGGCCAAGATCGTGCGGGCGGCCTTGGACCGGCACCCGCTTGGGTGGACCGGCCTTGGAGAAATTCTTGTCGAGGGACGTGGCGAGCGAGGGATGCAGATCGAAGATCTCTTTGCCTCCGTCGCCGCCCTTGTTGAACTCTTTCTCCATTGCCAGGGCGAATCCCGCCTTGACGTCCTTGAGCGCCACGCGGTCCTGCGGGCGCTTGGGTCCGGCGAGCGAAGACTCGACCTGCGACAATTCGAGCTTGAGCACGTCGGTGAAGATTGGATCCGGCGTCGACTTGGTGCGGAACATCCCCTGCGCCTTGGTATAGGCCGCGACCAAGGCGACCTGTGCGGCCGGCCGGCCGGTATCCGCAAGGTATCTCAGCGTGTCGTCATCGACGGGAAAGAAGCCGCAGGTCGCGCCGTATTCCGGCGACATATTGCCGATGGTGGCTCGATCGGCGATCGACAGATTGGCGAGCCCCGGGCCGAAAAATTCGACAAACTTGCCGACGACGCCGCGCTTGCGCAGCATCTGGGTGACGGTGAGCACGAGATCGGTCGCAGTCACCCCCTCCTTGAGTTTGCCGTTGAGCTTAACGCCGATCACCTCCGGCAACAGCATCGAATAGGGCTGGCCGAGCATGGCAGCTTCGGCCTCGATGCCGCCGACGCCCCAGCCCAGCACGGCGAGACCATTGACCATCGTGGTGTGCGAATCGGTGCCCACCAATGTATCCGGATAGGCCACATCCATCACGACCGGCTTGCCGTCGATTTTGACCTTGTCCTTCTTGCTCCACACCGTCTGCGACAAATATTCCAGATTGACTTGGTGGCAGATGCCGGTGCCAGGCGGCACGACGCGGAAGTTGTCGAACGATTTCTGCGACCATTTGAGGAATTCGTACCGCTCCCGGTTCTGCCGGTATTCCTCTTCGACGTTCTTCTTGACCGCACTGTTGCTGCCGAAGAACGTGACCGCCACCGAGTGATCGCAGACGAGATCGACCGGAACGAGCGGATTGATCTTCTTCGGATCGCCGCCGAGCATCTTCATAGCGTCGCGCATCGCGGCGAGATCCACCACCGCCGGCACGCCGGTGAAGTCCTGCATCAACACGCGCGCGGGACGAAAGGCGATCTCGCGTTCTGACGTCTTGGTTTTAAGCCACTGCGCAACCGCCTGGATGTCTTCCTTGGTAATCGAGCGGCCATCTTCGTTGCGTAACAGATTTTCCAGCAGCACCTTCATTGAGAACGGGAGCCGCGAGATGCTCTTGAGTCCGTTCTTCTCGGCGGTCGGCAGGATGTAATAGGCGTAGGTCTTGCTGCCCACCTTGAGGGGTTTGCAGCAGCGAAAGCTGTCGAATGAGGTCATCGTGATCGGGTCCCATCCAACCGGGAGAGGAGCGGCTCGAACGGTAGGAATCTACCGGAAGCGCTTCCCCGTCACCGGTCGTGAGTCCAGCGCGGGTTGATAGGGGGCGCGGGACGATGGCTTATAGGGTCTTTTTTTGTGCCGTTCCAGAAAATCGACGCTCGCCAACGACATGGGCATAGAAATCAGGGTTTTTTCCGCTTCCAGTCCCGGCAAGAGAGGCAGCCAATCGAGCGAGGAGCCCGGGGAACTTCCGGGAAAGCCTATGTCGTTGCGGACGCGCGCCGGGAGCCCGCAGGTGATGCGGCTCGTAGGTTCCGATCTCACCTGCGTTAGAGGGGGCCGGGAGGTCTTTCGCGGGGTCGCTTTTACGGTCGGCGCGGGCGAAGCGCTCCTGGTGACGGGCCCCAACGGCGCGGGCAAATCCTCCCTATTGCGCTTGGTCGCTGGCCTGGTGCGGCCGCAGCAGGGCCGGATCGAGCTCGAGGGCTGCGATTTGGAACTGACCATCGGCGAGCAAGCGCACTATCTCGGACATCAAGACGCACTGAAGCCGTCGCTGTCGGTGCGGGAAAATCTCGGCTTCTGGGCGGCGCTTTTGGGCGCTGACGCACAGAAAGGCGACGCCGCCCTTGCCGCCGTCGGCCTTCACCGGCTCGCGCACGTACCCGCGGCCTATCTGTCCGCCGGACAACGGCGCCGCCTTGCGGTTGCGCGTCTGATCGCGATCGAGCGGCCGATCTGGCTCCTCGATGAGCCGACGTCTGCGCTCGATAGCGAAGCGCAAGCGATGCTGACTGAGCTCATGCGTGCCCATCTCGCCGGCCGCGGACTCGTTCTCGCGGCCAGCCACGGCCCGATCGGATTGGATGGGGCACAGGAACTGCGCCTGGGGCAGCAGCCGGATCGACGGACCCAGTTATGACGGCGCTCGGCGCGCTCCTCGTCCGCGACCTGCGGCTCGCCGTGCGGGTGGGCGGCGGCGCATTGATCGGCGTCCTATTCTTTCTGCTCGTCGTGACGCTGGTGCCGTTCGCCATCGGCCCCGACCTCGCCCTGCTCGCGCGCATGGGGCCCGCGATCCTCTGGCTCGGGGCACTGCTCGCGAGCCTGCTCGCCCTCGACCGCCTGCTTGCGATCGACCACGAGGATGGCTCGCTCGACTTGATCCTGACAGCGCGGGTCCCGCTCGAGCTCGCGGTTTCCGCCAAAGCGCTCGCGCACTGGCTCACCACGGGCCTCCCGCTCGTCATCGCAGCGCCGCTGCTCGGGCTCCTTCTCAACCTCGACCCGAAGGCAACCGGGGCGGTCGCGGTCACCTTGCTCGCAGGGACGCCGGCGCTGACCTTCATCGGCCTTATCGGAGCAGCTCTCACGGTTGCAGTGCGGCGCGGCGGTCTCCTGCTTGCGATTCTCGTCCTGCCGTTGACTATTCCCGTGCTGATCTTCGGCGTCGCCGCCTCGAACGCCGCCATCGTCGGGCCGGTCCCGTTCGGGGCGCCGTTTAGTATTCTGTGTGCGCTGACGCTGGTAAGCCTCGTCATCGGCCCGCTGGCCGCCGCCATCGCGCTGCGGCAAGGGCTGGAATAAGCGCGATATTGAACGACATGATGGTGAGCGAAGGGCTCGCTGCACTGCCGCCGGCACAGGGCACAACTGGGAACGACGCACAGACATGACCCTGATCGAGCTTGCCAATCCGTCCCGCTTCGTGGCTCTCACCACCCGCGCGTTGCCTTGGCTTTCCGCGGCGACGGTGCTGGCGTTTGCCGTCGGCATCAGCCAGGTCTTCCTCGCGCCCGATGATTATCAGCAGGGCGCGACGGTGAAGATCATGTTCGTTCACGTGCCGGCCGCATGGCTCGGCATTTTCGGCTGGGTACTGATGAGCGCGGCCGCGCTGGGCACGCTGGTCTGGCGCCATCCGCTCGCCGACGTCGCTGCCAAGGCCGCAGCCCCGATCGGTGCGGCGTTCACGCTGATGTGCCTCGTCACCGGCTCGCTGTGGGGCCGGCCGATGTGGGGAACCTACTGGGTCTGGGATGCGCGGCTAACCTCCGTGCTGGTCTTGTTTCTGATGTATCTCGGCATGCTCGCATTATGGCGCACCATCGACGACCCGACGCAGGCGGCGCGGGCGGCCGCGGTACTGACGCTCGTGGGCGCGATCAATATCCCGATCATCAAGTTCTCGGTGGACTGGTGGAACACGCTGCACCAGCCCGCCTCGGTGCTGCGCCTTGGCGGACCGACGATCCATCCTGCGATTCTCGGACCACTCATCGTCATGGCTGTTGCATTCACACTGTTGTTTGTGACGTTGCACCTGGCGGCGATGCGCAACGAGATCATGCGGCGGCGAGTGCGCACGCTGATGATGCTGCAGGCCGGCATCCGCGCAGGCCCATCATGATGCACCTCGGTCCGCATGCCGCATTTATCGTGACCGCCTATGCCGCCGCGATCGCAATCGTGGCCGGACTCGTCGCATGGATCCTGCTCGATCGCCGACATTTGACCCGCATGCTCGACGACTTCGAAGCGCAGGGCATTACGCGTCGCTCGCAACGCGGTGACGGGGAGAAGTGGTGAATTGATGGAGAGCATAGTCGAAAAAGATGCGGGCGCGTGGCGACGCCGCATGCTCGTGCTGGTGCCGCTCGTTGCGTTCCTCGCGCTCGCCGCATTGTTCGTATTGCGGCTCGGCGCCGGCGATCCTTCGCGCATCCCCTCGGCCTTGATCGGACGTCCGGCCCCACGGACCGATCTGCCGCCGCTTCCCGGCCTCGAGCGCGACGGCAAGGCGGTGCCCGGCCTCAACAGTGCGGAGTTTCAAGGCCGCGTCACGGTGCTCAATGTGTGGGCCTCGTGGTGCGTGCCTTGCCGGGAGGAAGCGGCGCTGCTCATGACGGTCGCGGCGGACCCGCGCGTGAACGTTGTCGGAATGAATTACAAGGACCAGCCGGACAATGCGCGGCGCTTTCTCGGCCGGTACGGCAATCCGTTTGCAGCCAACGGGACCGACGGCAACGGCCGCGCGGCCATCGAATGGGGCGTGTACGGGGTGCCCGAAACGTTCGTCCTCGGGCGCGACGGCCGCATCGCCTACAAGCTGATCGGACCGGTAACGCCTGATAATCTCGAGGCCGCTCTGAAACCCGCCATCGAGAAGGCACTCGCCCATCCATAATCATCGCTCTTCGGCTTTCTCGGGCGCGGCGTACTTCGTCAACAGCGGATATTGCAAGGCGGCGAAAGCGAAAGTGAGCGGCACTACACCGAACACCTTGAAGCTCACCCAAACGTCGGTTGACTGTGAGCGCCAGACGATCTCGTTGAGAATCGCAAGCGCGAAGAAGAACAGCGCCCAGCGCAAGGTCAGCTTGCGCCAACCCTCCTCGGTGAGATGGAAGACCGAATCGAAAACCATCCCGAGTAGCGGCTTACCGACGGCGAGCCCGCCGAGCAGCACGGCGGCAAATAACAGATAGATGATGGTGGGTTTGAGCTTGATAAAGTGCTCATCGTGCAGCAGGAGCGTCAGCGAGCCGAACACCAGCACAATCACCGCGGTGACAAGCGGCATGGCGGGTAGATGCCGCGTGAGCGCATACGACACCGCGAGCGCGACCACCACGGCGACCATGAATACGGCGGTCGCGACGAAGATGCCGGTGCGCTGATCGGACGCAATGTCCCCGGGCAGGAGCGGCGACACCAGCGGCAAGAACAGCGCTGGACGCGAATTGGCGAGGAAGAAGAGCAGCAACGGCCCGAGGTCGAGCACAAGCTTGAGGAGAGGATTGAGCCGCCGATCTTTCGGGTTCATGGCCGCTCATTTAGCGCCGCCGCAAGGCAATTGCCATCGGAGCTTCATTGTCGGCGCAAGAAGCGATTTTAATCAATTCCCGCGATCGCCCGTGCGAAATCCTTGGCCGAGAACGGCGCGAGATCGTCGACGCCTTCACCCACGCCGATGAAATGGACCGGCAAGCCGTATTTCGCCGCGATGGCGACCAAGATGCCGCCACGAGCGGTGCCGTCGAGCTTGGTCATCACAAGCCCGCTGACGCCGGCAAGGTCGCGAAAAACCTCGACCTGGGAGAGCGCGTTCTGCCCGACCGTGGCATCGAGCACCAAGAGAACGGCATGCGGCGCCGTCCGATCGACCTTCTGCATCACGCGCACGATCTTCTGCAGCTCATCCATCAGTACCGCCTTGTTCTGCAGGCGGCCGGCGGTGTCGACGAGCAGCACGTCGATCTCCTCGCCGCGCGCTTCGGTGAGCGCATCGAAAGCGACGCCAGCGGCATCGGCGCCCGGCGCGCGCGCGATGACCGAAGCGCCGGTGCGCCCGCCCCAGATATTGAGCTGATCGATGGCGGCTGCGCGGAACGTATCCGCGGCGGCAAGCATGACCGAGCGGCCGTCGGCGCGCAACTTGGCCGCGAGCTTGCCGATGGTCGTCGTCTTGCCGGAGCCGTTGACGCCAACGACGAGCACGACGAAAGGCTTTGCTTCGCCGATCCCGAGCGGCTTGGCCACCGGGGTGAGCACCTTTTCCACTTCAGCCGCGACAACCGATTTCACCTCATCGGCGGTGATCGACTTGTCGTAGCGCCCTTCGCCCACCGCAGCGGCGATCTTCGCTGCGCTCTCGATGCCGAGGTCGGCGCGAATCAACACATCCTCGATCTCCTCGAGCATCGCCTCGTCCAGCTTGCGCTTGGCGACAAGATCGGCGACAGCGCCGCCGATCGAAGCCGAGGTGCGCTTGAGACCTCCGCTGAGCCGCCGCCACCAACTTTGGTTCTCTTCCGGCTGATCGTTCATAGTCTTCCGGTTCGCTGGAGATGACGGTCGTGATAGCGGTTTCGCCCAAGCTTGGTAAGTGATCATGACCGCGGAAGAGATAGTAGCTCGGCTCATCTATCGCGACGGCCTGATGCTGGTGATCGACAAGCCGGCGGGTTTGGCGGTTCACAGGGGGCCTAAAGGCGGCGAGAGTCTGGAAGACTATTTCGACGCGCTGCGTTTCGGGTTGCCGCGCCCGCCCGCGCTGGCGCATCGGCTCGATCGCGATACCTCCGGCTGTCTTGTGCTCGGCCGCCATCGCAAGGCGCTGGCGGCGCTTGGGCGGCTGTTCAAAAACGGACGCGTCGGCAAGAGCTATTGGGCAGTGGTCGCGGGCGGACCGACGCAGGACGAGGGCCGCATCGACCTTCCCCTCGGCCGCAAGGACGCCACGCGCGGCTGGTGGATGAAGCACGATCCCTCTGGTCAGCCGGCGGCCACCACTTGGAAAGTGATGGGACGCACCCGCGATGTTGCTGCGCGCAACGACCAGCCAGGCGCCGCATCGGGCCGCATGGACATCAGCTGGCTCGCGCTCGAGCCGCTCACCGGCCGCACCCATCAGCTGCGCGTACACTGCGCTGCCATGGGATGGCCGATCATCGGCGACAGCGTCTACGGAAGCGCGCCGCGAACAGCGACGCCCGGCCTATACCTGCATGCACGCGAAGTCGTGGTGCCGCTTTACAACAACCGCGCGCCGATTAGCGTCATCGCGCCCGTGCCGCCGCACATGCGGCATTTACTACATGCGTGCGGATGGCCGGGCGAATCAGTCGCCGAATGACTGCGTCACGGCCGTGGCGCGCCTCAGTACAGTGTGGCTTTCAAGCGCTCGGGCGCGGCGCGGTCGTGAGCCTCGCCGCCGAGTTGGCCGTTGGTCAACTCGGCCAGAATCGTGCCATTGCTCGGCAGGCTCTTGCGATCGACGTGGCGCGATGAATCCCACAGCTGCGAGCGCACGATCGCCTTCGAGCACTGAAAGAAGACGCGGTCGACGGAAACAACGAGCACGGCGCGCGGGCTCTTGCCGTTGACGATGAAGCCTTGCGCCAGCTCCGGATCGGTCGAGATCGCGGCGCGGCCGTTGACGCGGATGGTCTCACCACAGCCCGGGATCAGGAACAGGATCGCGACCCGCGGGTCGTGCAAGATATTGCGCAGGCTATCGATGCGGTTATTGCCACGCCGGTCGGGTACGAGCAGCGTCTTCTCGTCATGAACGCGGACGAAGCCCGGCGCGTCGCCGCGCGGGGAGCAGTCGAGGCCGTCAGAGCCCGCAGTGGCGAGCGCAAAGAACGGCGCCGCCTCGATAAAGGCGCGGTAATGGGCGGTGATGCGGTCGGTCTCCTTGGCGATCGATGGTCCATAGGGCTCACCATAGATGCGCTCGAGCGCCTCGACGGTGGTGACGATGTGATCGCGAAATTCCGACATATCAGGCTCCCAAAGACCCACGGCTTATACCACGTGGGCAAAAGAATAGTCTCGCATTCGCCTATGCAGCGAGGAGCTGCCGGCCATCGTGGCCGGCAACCGTGACGTCGACGACGAGGCCAGGCGCCATAGGAGCGGCAAGGCGTACCCGTGTGAAATGCTCGGTGCGGCCGAGTTCGCCGGATTCGATCAACACCTGCCGCCTTGCGCCAACCTGCGCCTCGAGATGACGGCGCAACGCCGCTTCGCCTTTTTCGCGCAGTCGGCGAGCACGCGTCTTGACGACGTCTCGCCTGATTTGCGGCATGCGCGCGGCGGGGGTACCGGGCCGCGGCGAGAACGGAAAGACGTGGAGATGCGTGAGCCCGCATGCGTCGACGAGATCGAGCGAGCGGGCGAACATATCCTCGCTCTCGGTCGGGAATCCGGCGATGATATCGCCACCGAACACGACGTCAGGTCGCAGCCGCCGCACCGTCCGGCAGAAGGCGATGGCGTCGGCGCGCAGATGCCGGCGCTTCATGCGCTTGAGAATGAGATCGTCCCCCGCCTGCAATGAGAGATGCAGATGCGGCATCAACCGCCCGTCGGTGGCGAACGCATCGAGGAGTTCGCGGTCGGCCTCCACCGAATCGATCGACGAGAGCCGCAGCCGCGGGAGCTCGGGCACGTGTTTCAAAATCTGCTTCACCAGCGTACCGAGCTTGGGCGCGCCCGGGAGATTCGCGCCATAGTCGGTGAGATCGACGCCCGTGAGAACCACTTCGCGATAGCCGCGCGCGCAGAGCCTGCGCACTTGAGCGACCACCTCGCCCATGGGCACCGAGCGCGAATTGCCGCGGCCATACGGGATAATGCAGAAGGTGCAGCGATGATCGCAGCCGTTCTGCACCTGCACGAATGCGCGCGCCCGGCCTTCGAGACCATCGATGAGGTGCGCGGCCGTGTCCGTCACCGCCATGATGTCGTTGACTGCGACTTTCTCCTCGGCGGGGAGGGAGGACGCTCGCGCCAAAACGTCGCCATGCTCGCGCCAGGTCGCAGCGCTGAGCTTCTCCTCGTTACCCAGCACCAACGCGACCTCCGGCATGCTCGCGAAGGTTTCGGGTTCGGTTTGCGCCGCGCAGCCCGTGACCACGATGCGCGCCGCGGGATGCTCGCGCTTGAGCCGGCGGATGGCCTGGCGCGACTGCCGCACCGCCTCGGCCGTTACCGCGCAGGTATTGACGATGAGGGTATCCGAGAGGCCCGCCGCTTGCGCCTGACGGCGGATCACCTCTCCCTCATAGGCATTGAGGCGGCAGCCGAAGGTGACGACATCGACGCTCATTGGTTCGCACTCGCGACGAACAGCGCCGGATCGAATTTTCCCTCGTACTCGAAGGCCACCGGGCCGGTCATCAGCACATGGTCGTCCGCGGTGCGCCATTCAATCCGCAGCTCGCCGCCCGGCAGCGCGACCGTCAGAGTGCGGCCGACGAGGCCCAGGCGCGCCGCCGCGACCGCAGAGGCGCAAGCAGCCGAGCCGCATGCCTTGGTCAGCCCGGCGCCACGCTCCCACGTGCGTAGGACGAGGTGCTCGCGGGAAGCCACCTGCGCGAGCGAAACGTTGGCCCGCTCCGGAAAGATCGGATGGTTCTCCACTAACGGCCCGATCTTGCGCAGGTCATACGAGGCGACGTCGTCGACCCAGAAGATGGCGTGCGGATTACCCATGCTTACGACCGAAGGCGAATGCAGGATCGGCTCCTCGATCGGCCCGATGCGCAGATCGATGACGCGGGTATCCGCGAACTTCTTGGCAAGCGGGATCTCGTTCCATGCGAACCGCGGTTTGCCCATGTCGACGGTCGAGATCAACGGCCCGTCGCCCTTCCAGCAGCTCAGCAATCCCGCACTCGTTTCCAACATCAGCGCGCTTTTGCCGGTTTCCTTGAATAGTAACTCGGCGACGCAACGCATGCCGTTACCGCAGGCGCCCGCTTCCGAACCGTCGTTGTTATAGATGCGGACATAGGCATCGGTGCCCGGTGTGCGCGGCGCATAGAGCGCCATCAGTTGGTCGTACGGCGCCCCATGGGGCCGCGCAGCGGCCCGCGCATCGACCGCATCGATCGTTCCCGTCTGCCGACGCATGTCGACCACGACGATCTCGTTACCGAGACCGCTCATCTTGATGAAGGGACGGTTGGCAAGCACGCTCATGGGAGGCCCTTTATCGCCGCCTTATATGGGAAAATCGACGCGTAGAGGCAAATTGAAGCGTTCACCCAACGAGCTGGCGTGCCGCTGATCGGCGGCAAGTGCCGAAAGCTCCATTCCTTGACAGTTTTGGCCTCGGCCGCCATAAGCATCCCCCGCAAGTCGGCCGCCGCCGACTTGCGTTTTTTAAGCGCCGGGCCAAGGGCGCGATTTCAATGTGGAGCCTTCGAGTTCCGCATCCCGAATGGGGCGATTGACGCCGCACAGCCCACGCGGGACGAAAGAAGCCGGTCCGGACCGACCCCGAGCACCGGAATCGACCACGAGGACGCACCAATGTTCGCAGTCATCAGAACCGGCGGCAAGCAATACCGCGTCGCCGCCGAGGACGTGATCAAGGTCGAGAAGGTCAAGGGCAATCCCGGCGAGATCGTGCAGTTCGG
>WNGD01001830.1_pt1 | contig 24657 bp, 27 predicted proteins | sample 5400671 | NCBI WGS metagenome assembly WNGD01 (sample SAMN13153369, study PRJNA577476) | soil metagenome | isolation source: 40 cm soil or saprolite under grassland replicate 2 | place: USA:California | collected 2016-06-15
TGCGCGCGGCGAAATGCAAATCGCTATCCTGGTGGAGCAGATGCGGCGCGAAGGGTATGAACTGATGGTGTCGCGGCCCGAAGTGATTTTTCACCGAGCGGAGGATGGCACCTTGCTCGAGCCGCTTGAAAATCTGTATGTCGATCTACCGAATGAAAATCTCGGCGACATTCTGCAATCCATTGCCAATCGCAAAGGCGAGGTTGTAGGAATGGATCATCACCCCTCGCGCGTATCAATCGAAGCAATCATCCCGACGCGCGGTCTGATCGGATTCGAGACCGACCTGGTGAACCTGACTCGCGGTGAGGGATTGATGAGCCATCTTTTTCGCGAATACGCGCCATTCAAAGGCGAAATTGGCGGGCGCGGGCGCGGTGTGATGGTGTCGATGGAATCCGGAGTCAGCACTGCTTACGCACTCAACAATATTCAGGAGCGCGGCCGCCTTTTCATTGGTCCGCAGGAAGAGGTTTACGAAGGAATGATCGTGGGCGAAAACGCGCGCCCGGAAGATTTGCCAGTCAACCCGTGCAAGGAAAAGCACCTCACCAACATGCGCAGCCAGGGCGAAGGGAAAGGGATTCAACTTGAAGCGCCGCTGCGCATGACGCTTGAGCGCGCGATCGAATACATCGAGCTAGATGAGTACGTGGAAGCGACGCCAAAGTCGCTTCGCTTACGCAAGCGCATTCTGGACGCGACCGCGCGGAAACGAGCTGCCGCGTAGAGCGTGCTTCATAGATAATGAGGAATGTTTGCGATGGCGCGCTAGCGTAACCGCGTTTTGTTACAACATGAAATATTCACGCTGACTGTTTCCGCCTTGGCACCATTGCGCTTGCCAGCATCGTCTGAACGATTTCACCCCGCTGATTGGTCGTCACGTTGCGCAAGCGAATAATCCCGTAGCCAGGCCGGGAACGCGACGGTCGCAGATCGACAATCTCGGTTTCGACGGTCAGGACGTCGCCCGGTCGCACGACATTAGGCCAGCGCAATTCATCAACCCCAAGACCGATCGCGCCTTCAGCGAAATTCATATTTTGCACAAACAGCCGCATGGTCATTGCTGCGGTGTGCCAGCCGCTGGCGATCAAGCCTTTGAAAATTGTTCGCTCGGCGCTTTTACGACTAAGATGAAACATCTGCGGATCAAACTTGTGAGCGAACTCGATGAGCTGCTTCTCCGTCACATTTAGCGGTTCAGATTTGAAACGATCACCCACTTTCAAATCATCGAAGTAATGCTCTTTCATTGTAGCGAAGGCGAAACCACATTCATGCGTCATCGCTCAGGATTGGGCAATCCATAAGTGACGCTGTAGTAATAAGTAGCAGAGCACCCGAAAAATGACTCTCTCCTACCGATTCACCATCGCCATCGCCCAATCGGGATAACGCGCGCCGGCGACGGCTTCATGCGGGGCAACCTCGTCGATGCGCGCGAGATCATCGCCCGCAAGTGTCATATCGAAATCGGCCCACCGCGTCTGAGTTTTCGCTGTTTTATGAGAAGAAAGACACGTTCATTTGAAGATGTGGCGCTCTCTTGTCATGTCGAGCGGAGTCGAGACATCTCTCATTATTTGTGGTCCGGAGATTTGATTCGCTCACTTCCCGTTCGCTCAACCTCCGGTCTCCCCGTCCATGTCGCGGCTTCCCAGCCGCTCCATTCTCGACTTCACTACGCTTCGGTCGAAATGACGACGCCATCATAACTGTTGAGATTCGATTTTCAGTTTTATCGCGGTCGCGAAATCGGCAGGCAACGGCGCTTCCAAAATTTTCCAATCTCCCGTGCCTGGATGATGAAACCCAAGCTTCCACGCATGCAGCATTTGGCGCGGAAAATTTTTTGCAAAGCGTGGCGCATAAATTTTATCGCCGAGCACGGGATGGCCGAGATGATGAAGATGCACCCGAACCTGATGAGTGCGTCCGCTGTGCAGCCGGCATTCAATTAGGCTTGCCTGATTGCTGGAGCGGATGACGCGATACTCGGTTGTTGCTGTTCGGCCACGGAGGGAAGTCACCCGCATGCGTCGACGATGGACCGGATGTCGTCCGATTTTCTCTTCGATTAGTCCAGCCGGTTTGCGCAGTTTTCCGGCGACCAGCGCGAGATAAATCTTTTCCACTGTGCGCGCGGCGAACTGTTTCGACAATTCCCGATGCGCCATGTCGTTTTTAGCTACCACCAGACAGCCGCTTGTTTCCTTATCCAGGCGGTGAACAATGCCGGGCCGTTCTTTTCCACCGATCCCTGATAACGTGGCGCAGTGGCTGAGCAACGCGTTGACTACGGTATGTTCGCGCTGACCGGCGCCAGGGTGAACCGTCAGGCCAGCCGGCTTGTTGATTACGATAAGATCGTCGTCTTCGAACAGAATCTCGAGTGGGATCGGCTCCGGCCGGATGCCGATCTTTTCCAGCGGCGGCTCGGTGAGATCAATCCTGTCACCGCCTCGGACAATTTGTCGCGGGCGCGTGCTTTGCTCGTTGAGCCGAACGAGCCCGCCGCGGATCAACTGCTGAAGGCGCGACCTGGAATATTTCGGAAGCTGCTTCGCAAGAAACTGATCAAGGCGCAGCTTCGCGTCGTTTTCTGACACGACAAACTCAATCGGCGTCGAATCTTTCAATGTTTCGGAACTAGATCAGAGCACGAGCCTGAGCAAGAGTAAGAGTAGGGACAGGGAGCAAACCGGGGATGAACGAATCTCACGCTTGAGAGTCAGATTTTAGACGAATCGTTGCCACGGAGCCTCTTTGGCACGATGTTTTTCTGCACATGGCACAACAAAACCCGCCACCACCACCATTTCCTTCACCGGAAGAGTTGAAGGCCAAGATCACGGAGTTCATGAAACAGAACTTCGGGGATCGGGTCTCGGTGGCGACCATCGCTGAGCCGGAGCCGGCGACAGCAGAAGAGGAGGAAAAACCCGAGAAGACCGACCATAAGGAATTCGAATTCAATCTCCTGCCTCGCGACATTAAAGCGCATCTCGACCGGTTCGTTATAAAGCAAGATGAAGCGAAGAAGGTTCTCGCGATTGCCGTTTGCGATCATTACAACCATGCCAATTATCTACGCCGGCTTGAAAAAGAAGATGCCAGGCGCGCACAGGAGATCGAGTACATCAAGCAAAATGTGATTTTGGTCGGGCCGACCGGTGTCGGCAAAACATATCTGATCAAACACATCGCCGATCTGATCCAAGTGCCGTTTGTGAAGGCGGACGCGACGAAGTTCAGCGAGACCGGTTATGTCGGTGGCGATGTGGAAGATTTGGTGCGCGAGCTGGTGCACAAAGCCAATGGCGATGTGAATCTGGCGCAATTCGGAATCATTTACATCGATGAGATCGACAAGATCGCTTCCGCGGGAAATTTGATTGGTCGGGACGTGAGCGGACGGGGCGTGCAGACCACATTGCTGAAGTTGATGGAGGAAACGGAAGTGCCTGTTCGCAGCATGAATGATCTCCAGGCGCAGCTGCAGGCCGCATTCGAATTTCAGCGGCGCGGCAAGGCAGAACGCGAGACGATCAACACCCGGCACATCCTCTTCGTGGTAAGCGGCGCGTTTGAGAAGCTGAAGGAACAGGTGGCGCGGCGTGTCCGGCATGGTCAGATCGGATTCAGCGCGCAACCAATTCAAGTGATGGACAATGAATTGTTCCAGCACGTGACGACGCACGATTTCATCGAGTACGGATTCGAGCCGGAATTCATCGGCCGCTTGCCGGTGCGAGTGGTTTGTGAGGATCTCGATGCCGATGATCTTTTCAACATCATGAAATATTCCGAGGGCAGTTTGCTCCGGCAATACGAGCGGGCCTTTCGCGCTTATGGCATGGAGATCAGTTTCGAGGACGAGGCGCTGCGTCTGCTTGCCGAGGCTGCCGCAAAGGAAAAGACCGGCGCGCGTGGATTACTCACGGTATTTGAAAAGCTGTTTCGCGATTACAAATATTACCTGGCCGGGTCGGGCCTGAGCCAGTTGCGTGTGACCGCGTCCCTGGTGCGCGAGCCGCAACGCGTGCTCGACCGGTTAAGAGTCGAAGGACATAAGCTGGAGGCCCAAATGCTCGAAGCCGGCGCGCGTCAATTTGCGGAGAAATTCACCAGTGATCACGGATTGGAAATTGTTTTCGATGAAACTGCAACTCGGCGCCTGGTCGAGCGCGCACAAGCTGAGCGGATGAACATGAGCGATCTGTGCGCGCACTTATTCAAGGACTATCAGTTCGGATTGAGCCTGATCAAAAAGAACACAGGCCGAACCAAGTTTGTTCTTGATGCCGGTGCAGTCGAGGCTCCGGATAAGTTCCTGAGCGAACTCGTGGTGCAGTCCTACTACCCTGCTGCAATCGCGCAAAAGCCTGATTGTTCATGAAGCGGTCAGTGGTCACAACGCTGATAATTGGAATCACCGCCGCCTTCGTCGTCGGAGCGCTGCATGCCAGCAAGTCCATAGCAGGTTTCGAAGCTGCCGCAGCACAGCTTGTCTCCGACTACTCCGGCGCGACGAGAATCGTCAGTGAAAAGTGGCAATACGTTTTTATCTTGCTGATTGCTCTTGCTGTCGCGTGGCTCAGCCTCAGCATCGTTCCGCGATGGCGTAGCCGCCTGCTGGTTGGTTTGTTTTTGGTGGAGCTATTTGGCCTTTCATGGGTCTGCTCGCTTTACCGGGTATTCTTCCAGCCGATTCCCTCTGCTCTTGCGCTGGTATTTGCATTGGCGGCCGCGGAAAGCTGGTCGGCTTTCTTACGGAGGGACCGCTCGCATCTGGTGCGAACATTCTTTGCGGATCGCCTCTCGAAAAAGGAATTTCGCCGTCTTAACGACGGTACAACTCCGTTCGATGCTCAGCCGAAAGCATACGACCTAAGCGTGGTGGTGTGCGATATCGGTAACAAACTTGCATTTGCGGAAGATTCTGAGCCTGCGGCCTTCGCCGAAGCCACGGCAAAATTTGTTCGCGAGACCGCTGAACATCTGGTCAATGAAGGCGCTTACCTGCATGCCGCTGACGGAGAAGGCGTGGTGGCCTTTTTTGGATTTCCCGTTCCCAACACTGAGCATGCTCAGACAGCAGTCCGCGTTGTCCTCGACATGATGAAGAATTTTCGGAGGCGCCGCGAAGATAGCGGAGACGTTTCTGGCGACTGGGATATTCGCGCTGGGGTTAGCTCCGGCGCGATTATTGCCGGTACCCTGAAGGACAGCCAGCGCCCTCTGCTTCTGGCGAGCGGCGAACCGATCGACCTGGCCCGCAGATTCTGCGCCCTGAATCATTTCTACGGATCAAACGCGCTGATTGACACACCCACTTTTGATCGAGTGAGTGACACAGTGGTCGCGCGTCCGATTGATTTTGTGAACGGTCTGAATTCGCATGATCGGCTTGAAATCTATGAACCGCTTTGGCTCACTGCGGAGGCCAAGCCGGAACACATCGCGCGCCGGGACTCTTTCTGGAGCGGCGTGGTTCTTTATCGAGAAAAGCGTTGGGCGGAAGCTTATAATGAATTTCAGAAGGCGCGGGGCTCCGAGGAGGAGGATGATCCTCCATTGCAATTTTACTTGCGCAGGCTGGAGCCGCTTCTTCTTCAGTTGACAGAGTCGCCCGCGGAATAAATCTGCCAAAGGACGGATTCGCCGTGGTGAACCTGAGCGCGTTTTGAGAAGAACGGAATATCCGGCGGCAATCCGGAATTTGATTGCCCAACTGAGACAAATGCCGGGAGTGGGTCCTCGATCCGCTGAGCGGATTGCGCTTTGGATGGTGCGGGCGCGCGAGGATCAGCCGGAGCGAATTGCGCGCGCTGTCATTGACACTCGGCAATCAATTCGCTCTTGCAAGCTGTGCGGATTTTTTGCTACCGGCGAGATCTGTGAAATATGCGGCGACTCCTCGCGCTCAACCGAGTTGCTCTGCGTCGTAGAACAACCAACCGACATTCTCCCTCTGGAAAAGACCGGTGCCTTCCGCGGCCGATACCATTCTCTCGGAGGCAAAATTTCGCCGCTCGATCACGTCGGCCCAGAAGATTTGCGCATTAAGGAATTGCTCGACCGATTGGGGCGCGAAAAGATTACTGAAATAATTTTCGCGCTGCCTGCCGATGTCGAAGGCGAGTCCACCACAAATTACATTGTCGATCTTTTGAAGGACAAACCAGTCAGCCTGACGCGCATTGCCCGCGGCATTCCAGCCGGTGGCGGACTTGAATCGGCCGATGAACTCACGCTCTCTGCCGCGCTCTCGGGCAGGACAAAAATTTCATCGTTGAAGCGTTGAAGCGTTGAAGCGTTGAAGGGTTGAAGCGTTAAGCATCGTTGTCATTCTGAGCCAAGCGAAGAATCTCTAATTGTTTCTTCGGCAGTGCCTGAAAATGACAAATCAGAGATGTTTCGCTTCGCTCAACATGACAGGCACGGCGTTGTAACGCTTCAACACAAAGCGATTTAACTTTTGTAACTTTTTTAACGGTTGTAACTTTGTTGGATGTCCTGTGCAAAAATTGATCCGGCATTGCACCAGGCGCAGAAGCCGCCTTGGATCAAAGTGCGGCTGCCGTCGAATCCGATTTTCTTTTCGACTAAGGCGCTGATTTCCGATTTGCGGTTACACACTGTTTGCGAGAGCGCGCAATGCCCAAACCGCTGGGAATGCTGGAGCCAGGGCACGGCCACCTTCATGATCGCCGGTGATCGTTGTACGCGGGCGTGCGGATTTTGCGCGGTGACAACTGCAAAGCCCTTCACGCTGGAAGAAGGCGAACCGCAGCGCGTAGCCGAGGCGGTGCGGCGGATGAAATTAAAACATGTCGTCATCACTGCGGTCGCACGCGACGATCTCAAGGACGGCGGCGCCGATCATTTCGCGCGCACCATTACAGCGATTCGCCAAATGGATCCTGCAATCATTGTCGAAGTGCTCGTTCCCGATTTTCACGCACAGGATTGGTGCATCCAGATCGTGCTCGACGCCGGCCCAGACATTTACAATCACAACATGGAAACGGTCGAACGCCTGACGCCGCTTGTGCGCTCGCGCGCCAAATACCACACCTCACTACGAGTTTTGCGACGCGCAAAGGAATTATCGCCAGTGGTGGTGACTAAGAGCGGCGTGATGCTCGGCCTAGGCGAAAAAGAAACGGAACTTTTTCAGACGATGGACGATCTGCGTGAGGTCGGCTGCGAAGTCCTGACCATGGGCCAGTATTTGCGCCCGAGTCCGAAGCATTTGCCCGTCGTTGAATACATCAGGCCGGAGCAATTCAATTACTACGGCGACATCGCGCACAAAAAAGGTTTTCTCTACGTCGCTTCAGGTCCGCTGGTTCGCAGCTCTTACCACGCGGCCGATTTTCATCCGGTGGTGCGACGATGACAAAGCCCGAGCGCAGTCCGCTCGCTCAGATTCGTTCGCGAACCGCCGCAGTCATTCCTGCGTATCAGGACGAAAAACATATCGGGGAGATCGTTCGTCGAACCCGCGAGCGACTCGACCACGTTCTTGTGGTTGATGATGGCTCGAGCGATCACACCGCACAACGCGCGCGCGAAGCCGGCGCCGAAGTCATTGTTCACGATCAAAACCGCGGCAAAGGCGAAGCGATTAAGACAGGACTAGGGCGCTGGCTCGCCGCAGCGGGTCCGTCCGGTGGCGGACTGGATCGAGAAGTCACGTGGGTGAGCCTTCTAGATTCCGACGGCCAACATCTTCCGGAAGAGATTGATCGGTTTATGGCGGCGGCAGTCTCTGCGACGCAGCCGACCTTTTTCATCGGCAATCGCATGAGCAACCTTACCGGCATGCCATTCATCCGGCGCGTCGTGAACCGTTATATGAGCAAGCGCATTAGCCGCCTTTGCGGACAAAAAATTCCCGACACGCAGTGCGGTTTCCGCATGTTGAATCGGCAATTGATTCCTGAGCTGCTAGGCGGGGGAGACCGTTTCGATTATGAAACCGAAGTGCTCATCATTGCCAGCCGCAAAGGCTACGAGATCGAATCAGTCCCGATCACAACTGTTTATTCCGATCAAGTGAGCAAGATCCGTCCACTGCGCGATGCGATTCGCTTTTTTCAATTGATGTGGCGGTATCGAAAACTGTAGCGGCGGGCGTGTCGCCCGCAAAAGAGCAGCCGGGCACGGCTGCCACTACACCAATGCGGCTAGGGTTTTCGTGCCGGTAATGGCTTAGAGCTTTTGAGGATTTCCGACTCGGGTGTGAGTGTGGCCGGTTTGCCGCTAAAAATGATGCGGTTCGGTTTTTGAGCGAGCGTTTCGACAAGCGCCTTGGCGTATGTAGTAACAACTTTCAGGTTTAAGAGGGTCACGTGCAGCTGTTTTAATTGTTCCTGAAGCTGCTTGTCCGTCGTACCGATGAATCTGTCAGTCGTACCCAATACCGTGTCTGCATTCTTGGTTACACTGTCGAGGTTCTTGACCACGTTCTGTAAATTGTCTGCGTCGATTTTCAACGAATCGGCCAGCGGCCCGAGCTTCGGCGTGAATTCGCCAAGATCGGTTTTCAACCCGGTGACGGTCACATTCAAATTGTCGAGCAGCTTGTTTGCATTCTCGAACAATGGGCCGGCTGCCGCCGTGATTTGCTCGATGCCGTAAGCGGGATGCCCTTCGATCGCGGCGTTGTTTGCGAGCGTCTGACCACCGGGCGTGCCCGCAGAAAGCGCCACAAATTTTGGCGAGAGAAGTGTATCGGAGCTAAGCGAGGCCGTGACATCCGTGGGCAGCGGCGGAATCCCCTCATCCAAACTCACTGTTACTCGGACGGCATCCTTCGTATTTGCACTGGCCTGACGCTCTTTTGCAGTGAGATGACGCATCGCAATCACGCGTCCGGCCGGCGCGCCGGCATAGCGCACTTCCGAATTTACCTTTATGCCGGTCACATCTTCATAATTGATTTGCAGGATGCGTGTCGGTTTTTTGAGACGATATCCCGAGAGCGCGAAAGTGAGCGCGGCGAGCAGGACGATGCTGCACGCGATCACGGACAAGGCGACGAGGTAATCGGATAGATTGCGCTTCATGGATGCTTGTGATGAAAACGGAACCGCGCGCCGAAAAACGGGCGTGGCCGGACAAGTTGATGATCTTTATGCTCTTCCTGTGAAAGGTTCAACGGAATCGGACCGTCAGCCTTGCCGTGGATGAATTGCTGCACTTCGGGGTTTGGACTGTTCCGAATTTCATCGGGCGTGCCTTGCGCCACAATCGAGCCGTGGCCGAGCATAATCATGCGTGTCGCGATGCGAAAGGCGCTAGTCATATCGTGGGACACGACCACTGCGGTCATATGGGTGCCTTTAGTCAGGTTCAGCGTCAGCTCGTCAACCACGGCGGTCATGATTGGATCGAGCCCGGAGGTGGGCTCATCGCTGAATAGCAACTCGGGATCGAGAGCAAGCGCACGCGCAAGTCCCACGCGCTTTTTCATCCCGCCACTAATTTCATCTGGCTTAAGATCTTCAAAGCCGGTCAGCCCAACCATCTCAAGCTTTTGTTTCACGATTTGTTCGATTTCGTCCGGCGACTTGTCGGTGTGTTGCGCCAGTGGCAGGGCAACGTTCTCGCCCACTGTGAGCGACGCGAGTAGCGCGCCGGACTGGAATAACATCCCGAATCGCAGCCTCACACGTTCAATCTCGCGTTCCTTCATTCCTGTAATTTCTTCTCCAAAAAGTTTCACCGATCCTGAAGTCGGTTTCATGGAACCGATCGTATGCCGGAGCAGAGTGCTTTTGCCACAACCGCTGCCGCCCATAATGACGAGCGTCTCGCCACGATGGACGTTGAATGAGATATCGTCGAGCACTGCGCGATCACCGAATCTCCGGACCAGATTGTTTACTTCGATGATGGGAGAATCAGTAGGCATGATCAAAATGACGAATGACGAATGACGAATGACGAAAGAATGACAAAGCCCGAATGACGAAGGCATTGGCTGCTAGGATGTTTGGGCGTTCGGAGTTCGTCTTTGCTTTCACTTATTTCGCCAGATCTTGGAGAAGATCAGATGCAGTTCTTTGGCTTCAAGCCAGAGCGTGCAAGCTTGCGGTTTCAACTCCGGTACTGCTCGAAAGATCATCCGGAGAAAGTGCTTGGTTTCGCGCGCTTGCTTTCCGGCTCTTCGCGAACGACCGCCGTAGTTCCTCCATTCCAGAACGCTTCCTCGATATCCTCGCGCGTGCCTTCGGATTTCGTCATTCCTTCGTCATTCGCCATTCGTGCTTGGTCATTCATATCATCCACTGAAAAAGAAGATGCCCGTTAATACCGCGTTAGTCACCAACATCGCCAGCAAAGCTTGCACCACCGAAGCCGTTGTGGCCTGACCGACGCCCTCGGCACCGCCTTCCACATTGAGCCCAGCGTTGCACGCGATTGTAATCACGATCCACGCGAACACGACGCTCTTGATCATTCCCGAATACAAATCCCATGTGTCGGCGCTTTCGAGCGCGCGCAGAACGTAACCGGCGGTATTAAAATCGAGCGCGAAACGGCAGACTGCCCAGCCGCCCAGGATACCGATGTAATTTCCGAAGATGGTGAGCGCCGGCAGCATCACCAGCATGGCGAGAAAGCGCGGCACGACCAGATATTGAACCGGGTTGATCGCCATGACTTCCAGCGCTTCAATTTCCTCAGACACTTTCATTGTTCCCAGCTCCGCGGCAACGGCGGAGCCGCTCCGGCCAATCACGATCACCGCAATTAATACCGGCCCCATCTCGCGCAAGAGTGTCAGCATCACCAAGTCGGGAATGTATATTTCGGCGCCGAGACTTTGGAGAGAATGGGCGGCCTGCATGGCTAGCGTCACGCCCACGCTGAATGCCGTCAGTGCTACCATCGGCGCAGCGCGAACCCCAATGAACACCATTTGCCGGAAGATCGGCGCGATCTTGAAAAATTGCCCGGTAAAAGGCGCAATCAGAATCCAGTAGAGCAGACTCAGATTAAGCTGGAGGTAGTTTTTCACGCGAAGTTTGAGTGACACATCTTAAAATCGAGTCCCAAGTCACCACAGATCACCTGCGCTGCATTTCGCCCAGGGGCCATTGACACGCCAGGGCCCGGATGATTGCCAGAACTACACAGGTATACATTAGGAACCGGGGTTTTGTATTGTCCGAGCTCGGGGATCGGACGCAGCGAACCGGTCTGATACGGGAGAAACGCGCCCTGTCCCAGCGTGCCTCGAACGGCGCTAACGATCCTCCGCGAGATATCGACCGGGGAATGTGCTACGCGTTTAAGAATTTTTTCCTTCAAGTCGGGAATGTAGTTGGCAGTAATAAGGTCAATAAGGTAATCAGCGTACGGTTCGCGCGCCTCGTCCCAAGTGCGCCCGGGAACTGTGCCCGTTGCGTCATCAGTAATAACATAGGGGACACTTAGGACCACGAATTTCATCAGCGCCTTGCCGGCTGGTGCGCGGCTGGAGTCTACAGCGGAGTCATTCCAACTCACGATCATCGGCGCCGAAGGCAGTGCGCCGCCGCGACACTGCAGATAGACCTGCGCGAAGAAGTCCAGCGACGGTTCGCTAAGATGAACATGCGCGGATTGGCGGGCAGCAGGTCCGGCCTTGTAGTTGATAGGGCTCTCGAGCGCGACGAACATGACAAAAACTGAATCGCCCCACTCGTAGTGCTCCATTTTATCGACGATTTCTCGTTCCACCATCCCGGCGCCAAGCAAATCGACCACGAGATGGCGTGGGTCCACATTTGAGACGACCATCTCACCTACGGAAATTTCCTCGCCAGTTGCCAAGCGCACAGCAGTGGCACGTTTTGCATCGCCCAGAATTTTCTCGACCCGCGCGTTCGTGCGGATTTCTCCGCCATGCGCTTGCAGATGTTCGGCGAGAGCGAGCGTAACGCGATGCATCCCTCCTTTGACGAGCTTGTTGCCGGCGTTTTGCAAGACCGAAGCGAAGAGCCAACCGAGCTCGGCGCCACCCGCGTCGTCGGGCGAGGCGCCGAGAAAAGTGGCGAACGAGCCGAACAAGGTTTTCGTCGCTTCTGCTTCGAGCGTCTGGTTCGCCCACGATCGGACGCTCTGCATGCTAAACCGATAGGCTTCCATGCCTGCAGAGGATGCGGCGAAGTCCGCTGCTACGGTCGGGAATGAAGGAGGAGGTGAAAACATGGCCGCAGTGATGGCGTCCTTTTGCGCGAGGAAATGGTTCATCAAGTCACGCCATCTCTCGGCGTCCTTGAGCGAATAGCGGGCTATCTCCCCGACAGTCTTTTCAATGTCGCGATGGACGCTGATTATGTCCCCTTGGGGAAAGGCATGTGAGAAAGGAATCTCGGGCTCGATTAGTTCGTAGCGATCAAGCAAACTCAATTCGTGTGGGACCGGTGAGAGATTTGCGAGTTGATAACCACTCGCGTGAATATCCGACCAAAAGCCGGGCAGCGTTTCCTCTTCGGTGACGGTCATGCCGCCAACGGTGCGATATTGCTCAAGAACGAGAACCTTTAGGCCAGCCCTGGCCAGATAACAGGCGCACGTCAGGCCATTATGTCCCGCGCCGATAACAATGGCGTCGTAAACATTCGGCATGCTCAGGACACACCAATGACCTCGAGCGCTGCAAGGCAACTCGAGTTAGGCGCAATTACAATCCAGTAGAACAGACTGAGATTAAGCTGGAGATAGTTTTTCACTTGCCGTTCGAAGGCGCAGAATGACAAGGTCTAGGCAGTGACGAAAGCCGAAAGTTCGTACTCTGATTGGGCTTAGGCTAAATTATTCAGAAGGCAATGGCTCAAAGCGAAATCGAGGCCGTCCGCGCGTTGCTGAGTTCCAAGCCGCGGCCTGTAGGATGGCTTGAGCGTCGAAAGCGTCTCGACGATGTCGGTTCTGTTTGGCCTGTCGCAGATGATGTGAAGCTTGAGGCTGTAGATGTCAGCGGCCTACAGGGAGAATGGTCGATCGTTCCGGGCAGTGAGCCCTCGCGCGTGCTGATGTTTTTTCATGGTGGTGGCTATTGCTCCGGTTCAATCGTGAGCCATCGCCGCATGGTCACGGAGGCGGGCCGCGCCGGTGGAATGCGGACGCTCGCCGTTGCCTATCGACTCGCCCCCGAGCATCCGTTCCCCGCAGCCTACGACGATGTGCTTACGGCTTGGCGTTTTTTGCGAAACGAAGGCATTCCGCCTGCGCGAATTGCTGTCGGTGGCGACAGCGCAGGCGCCGGGCTCGCAGTTGCTTTGATCGGCCAGTTGCGAGATGCACACGAGGAGCTTCCGGGGTGCGCGTGGCTCGTATCGCCTTGGACGGATCTGACTATGTCTGGTTCGACATTTGCCACCAAGGATGGCGTAGACCCGATCATTCATAAAGAGTATCTGAACGAACTGGCTAACGCTTATCTTCCCATTGGAATAGATGGAAAGGATCCGCGCGTTTCTCCTCTCTACGCCGATCTGACGAGCTTTCCTCCATTGCTGATCCAGGTGGGTTCTGCCGAAACGTTGCTCGATGACGCGACTCGCTTCGCGAGCGCGGCAGGTGTGGCGGACGTTCGGGAGACTTTGGAAATCTGGCCGCACATGATTCACGCATGGCCTCTGTGGAATGCACATCTTGAGGCTGGCCGCCGCGCCCTGGCGAACGCTGGTGCGTTTATTCGGGCGCATCTTTGATGCGCGCCAGGCTTGCTGCAAGGGCTGACGGCTCCCCAGCCGTCGCTCCTTGTTTAGATCAATCCGCGCTTTTGGAAGTCGCCGAGATTGCTGCCTGATGAGCGCTCTACCAGGTCAATCGTGAACTTCAGCAGGCAGACTTCCCACGCGTCGTCCACGCCGTGAATCACGGCGCTGAGCGCTTCGTTCTTATCCTCGACCTTGCGCCGGGTGCGATTGATCACTGATTCAATTGACTCGCGGAGCGTCTGTTCGCTTAGATCGGTTTTGCGGAATTGAAAGCCGTAACGAAGCACCGCGATGTTTCGTGCGTGCTCGCGCAGTTGATCGATGTATCGCTCCGCCTTTTCTCCGAAACCATCGAGTAAGAGTCGGCAATAATGCTCGGGCGTGAGAATCTGCGGACGTTCCGCGTGGATTTTACCGTTGCGAATCCGGACTTGATCGACCCGATCCATCAACTCCGAGATCAGATAAAAATCAAAACTGGTGCTGCCAAAAGTCGCGATTTGTCGCTCAGGAGCGACGATCACATGCGTGTTTTCAATCGCGTAATCGAAGTCGTCCCGGGTCATGGCCATCGCAGGAAGCTAGCGCTTCAACACTGGGAGTTCAAAAAGCGAATCAGGTTACCCGCCGAGTGGGAGGGGCGCTTGACCGTACGATCGCGCCAATTGCTCAGTTGCTTCGCTATTCGGCTTGCGGTTTCGCTTCTCCGCCTTGCTGTTGAAAAAGCGACAAATATTGGCCGTAACCTTCTTCCTTTAATTTGTCCGCGGGGATAAAACGCAGCGCGGCTGAGTTGACGCAGAAGCGTTGCCCCGTCGGCGTCGGCCCGTCATTGAAAAGGTGGCCGAGGTGCGATTCGCTCGTTTTTGAACGGACCTCGGTGCGTTCCATTCCGTACGAGGAATCCTTTTTTTCGGTCACGTTGTCAGGCGATATTGGTTTGGTAAAACTGGGCCACCCTGTGCCGCTGTCGAATTTATCCAGCGAGCTGAAGAGCGGTTCGCCCGTGATAATATCGACATAAATGCCCGGCCGGTGATTGTCCCAGTAGGCATTGTGAAACGGTGTCTCCGTCCCGCATTCGCGGGTGACGTGATATTGATCTTTCGTCAACTGGCTCCGCAACTCGGCGTCATTTGGAACTTCTTTGGTCGGATTCATTTTCTCGGCTTCTTTTTTCTGCGTTTGAGCGTAACTAAACAAAATCGAGCCGACAATTACGGCGATTGTGCCAAGCAGCCCAAACCACAAAGTCTTATGCGAACCATGCGTCTGCATTAAATGTGTGGTGTTCATACCTCTTGATCCCTTGATCCCTGTCCCTTGTTGAATTCCTTATTTTACGCGCCAACGCCTTCTTTACAAATGTTACAGGCGCGAAGTTGATCTCTCTTATTATATTCGTATGCAAGGCGAACAATGGTCGGCGGCGAGCATGCTCCAGAATGATTCCCGATCTGAACCATTCGACAGGTGGAATCCCGCTAGTCGATATCCTGCCGGCCTGCCTCCGGAACGCGAATGTAGCGACGAAACACAAGCAATCCAATCGGCGCGACCGATGCCGCCAGAGCAAAGATAAGCCACATCGTCCCGGAATGCCGGGGACCATGTGCTGGACAAAACGCAGCCAGCAAATATCCCCCGAATCCAACCAGTAGCTTTCCGATAAGAAACGGAATATAAGATAACGCGCCATAGGACGCTTCCTGACCTCTTGGAGCAATCGCGGCGGCATACTCATAGACTCGCGGTGCGTAGAATGCTTCGCCGACCGAGTAGATAATCATACAAAGCGCAGTCATGATGTAGTACGGATGAATACCGCCTTTCAATCCGAGGTAATTGTGACCGAGCCACTGTCCGATCACGCCGTTGGCGGAAGCTTGGAACCACCCTGTAGGCAAAGCCATGACGAAGACCGAAGCAGTACAGATGGCTCCTCCGACTATGACCATTCGATAGGCGGAGAACTGTTGCGTCAGCGCACCAATCGTCGGCGCAAGAAAGATGATGAGAAGATAATTGATGCCTAACAGATGACCTATCGGAGCGCCATCCCCGAGCTCGCGGATACCGAATGTAGGAAACACGTAATACATCAGCATAATGATGACCTTCAGAAACCCGATCAAAAGAAGAAAAGCGAGGAGCCGGTAAAAACCGGACTGACTGAGTAGCCGTCTGAACAGCCGGACGGTATCGAGAGCACTGTCACGGACGGTGAGAAAGGTACGCTCCCAGAACGCACCGGTAGCGTATCTCACCGGCTCGGCGATGAACGTAACGCCTTCGTCCGTCGCTTCGGCTCCTCGGCGCAGAAAATAAATCGCCGGAAGAAGCAGGAGCTCAAAACCGAGGCTTACGAGGAATAGCGTTCGGTAAGTCGTGATCTCTAATCCAAAGAGATTTAGATGACCATATTCGCCTAACGTCTGCCGGACGTAGTCGAAAATGCCGGCAGCGATCATGAAGCCAATGTTCATGATCGCGTATATGAGCGAGAAGGAGATCGAGCGTTGTCGCGTCGTGGAATATCGTCGCGCGGCTGCGATCAGCACCGGCGTGCCTAATGCCTCCCCGATCGCTAAAGGGAGCAAGCCGCCAGCTAATGCCAGCCATCGTATCGTCGTAAACGCCATGACAGCGCGGGCTACCAGGCAGACAAAGACACCAAGAAAGAAAGTTCGACGAAGGCCAAACGCGTCGGTAAGAGAGCCAGCTAACAGCGTAAACACGGTCATGGCCGGCGCCCAGATCCACGCTACTAAAACGAACGCGTGCTGGTCGTTAAACCCGAGATCTGACCTAAGCCACAAGATCAGCGTCCCATTCGTGACTGAATAGGCCAGGATGATTAGCAGCTTAATCAGGAACGTGAGCCACAGCTCGCGTTGCGCTCCCTTGAGGATGGTGAATTTCGCGAGAAAACCGCGCAGGCCTGTCGCTATGACCGCAGGCACAGTCTCTTCTGGTGCGATTGTTTCTTTGATTGCTTGGCCCACGGCGCTTAGCTCAAACTACAACATGTTCGCCATAAATTCGCTGGCGTCGAACGGCGCGAAATCGTCACGTTGTTCGCCGGTGCCCACAAAACGCGTGGGAATTCCAAGCTCGTCCTGGATCGCAACAACAACTCCGCCCTTGCCGCTCCCATCAAGTTTCGTGACGACGAGGCCAGTGAGCCCCAGCGTACTGTGAAACTCGCGGGCCTGGCTGAGGGCGTTACTACCAGTGGTTGCATCGACTACGAGCAGTGTCTCGTGCGGCGCGTTCGGGTCGAGCTTGGCGAGCGTGCGTTTCACCTTTTGCAACTCGGCCATCAGGTTCGTTTTGGTGTGTTGCCGACCAGCGGTGTCGCAGAGCAAAAAGTCGATCTCGCGCTTGGTCGCGGCTTGATATGCTTCGTAACAAAGCGCGGCTGGATCGGCACCGTACTGGCCGCGAATCATTTCAACTCCGAGTCGTTTGGCCCAAATATCAAGCTGCTCTATCGCCGCAGCGCGAAACGTGTCGGCTGCTGCTAGCAGCAGGCTCTGTCCGTCTTGTTTCAAATAATGCGCCAGTTTTGCTGTCGATGTTGTTTTGCCGGTTCCATTCACGCCGACGATTAAAATCACGGTTGGTTTGCCATTCGCTCGACAGATTGGCGTCAAATCAGCCGGCAAAATCCACGCGATCTCTTCGCGCACGGCTTTGATCACGTCGCCAATTCCAAGCAAAGACCAGGCCTCGCGCTCCTGCAGCGTCTTAATGATGCGCGTTGTCATCGGGACACCGAGATCGGCTCGGATGAGCGCTTCTTCCAGCTGCTCCCAGTCGATCGGTTTGCCGGCAAACTGTTGGGCAAGGGTTTGGAGGAATTTCACTTTTCTCGTTGAAGCGTTAAACCGTTGAAAGCGTTGAAGCGGATTGCGCTCATCCTGTCATGTTAAGCGAAGCGAAACATCTCTGATTGTCATTTCAGCGCCGCTCAAAAAATAATTAGAGATTCTTCGCTTCGCTCAGAATGACAATGCTGCTCAACGCTGTGATTTGACGCTTCCCTGGCCCGCCGTCGCCTCAGCGAAGGACGTAACGCTTCAACGCTCATAATTCCTTCTTTACTGCTTCCCGCGCGGGCCGATCCAGATCTTTGCGCACCCGATCGAGGATGCCGTTTACAAACCGGCCCGACTCGGCGCCACCGAAAGTCTTTGCCAGCTCAATCGCTTCATTGATCGAGACCACTGGAGGTATGTCGTCCCGATAAAGCATCTCATAGATCGCCAGCCGGAGAACATTGCGATCAACTGCTGAGATCCGGCGAAATTCGTAATTTTCGCAATAGCGGCGAATGCGTTCATCGATCTCCGGTAGATGCCCCACCATTCCTTCGATGAGCGGCTGCGCAAATTCGCGCACCCGTGGCGTGGCTGGGCAAAATTCCCAGAAATCATCGATCTTCTCCGGCGCTTCGCCACGCTGGAGGTCGCGCCAGAAATGATATTGAATTGCCGCTTCGCGCCCACGTCGTCTTTTGCCCATAACGATCAACTTCGGCGAAGGTCCGCCAGGACGTTTGCGATTTCCACTGCAGCCCGCGCAGCTTCGGTGCCGCGATTGATTTGGTTTTCAAGGCAGCGCGCACGCGCTTGACCTTCATTATCGAAACTGAGCACCACGTTGATCACTGGCACTGCGTGTTCCACGGCAATGCGCTGAAGCGCGTCCGTGACGGAGCGGCTCAGATTTTGGGCATGATTCGTTTCCCCTTGCAAAATCACTCCGCAGGCAATGACCGCATCGGTTTTATCCCGCGCGGCAAGCTCCCGCACGACCACAGGAATTTCGAATGCGCCAGGCACACAGTGGAGAGAAATGTTCGCATCCGGCGCAAGTGCCCGCAGCTCATTCATCGCGTGATCGACGAGCCCATCCACGTATTGCGCATTAAACCGGCTCGCGACGATGTGGAACGTGCGTTTGGCTTTCGCAATTTTCGGACGAGACGGCGCAGTGCTCGACATTCGCGTTCAGAATTACAATTTGATCGCGCCGCAATCCGCAATCACAGCAAGTGTCCCAGCTTCGTCTTTTTGGTCTCGAGATATTTCTCGTTATGCGGGTTGGCCTCAGTGCGGATCGGCACTTGCTCGATCATTTCGAGGCCGTATCCCTCCAGGCCGACGACTTTCTTTGGGTTATTTGTCAGAAACCGAAACTGCCGCACGCCCAAATCGAAAAGGATCTGCGCGCCGAGCCCGTAATCGCGCAGGTCACTCGGATAACCGAGCTTGGCGTTGGCTTCCACAGTGTCGAGGCCTTCCTCCTGCAATTTGTATGCGTGGATTTTTGCGGCGAGCCCTATGCCGCGGCCTTCCTGGCGCATGTAAACCAGAACGCCGTTGCCCTCCTCCTGAATTTGCCGGAGCGCCGCATGCAATTGATTTCCACAATCACAGCGGCGCGAAGCGAAAACGTCGCCGGTGAGACATTGACTGTGCACCCGCACCAGCGTTGGCTTGCTCTTGTCGATCTTCCCTTTGACCAGCGCGAGATGGTGCTGCCCATCGAGCTTGGACCGATACAGGTGCAAATCGAAATCGCCGTAGTCAGTCGGCATTTTCACGATTTGCTCCAGCTCCACGAGCTTTTCGCGAAGACGGCGATAAGCGATCATACTTTGAATCGTGCAAATGCGCAGACCGTGTTTTTTACGGAACTCCATTAGCTCCGGCAAACGGGCCATGGTGCCATCGTCGTGCAGAATTTCACAAAGCGCTCCCGCCGGCTGCAGGCCAGCCATTGTTGCCAGATCAAGGGCGGCCTCGGTGTGTCCTGCGCGTCGCAACACGCCTCCGTCTTTCGCGCGCAACGGGAATACATGTCCGGGCTGATTGAGGTCCTCGGGCGAAGATTTCGGGTTGGCGATTGCGAGAATCGTCGTGGCGCGATCGTAAGCGCTGATGCCGGTGGTCACGCCACGCGCGGCGTCCACTGAAACGGTGAAATCAGTGCGATGCTTTTCGCGGTTTTGTACCACCATTCGTTGCAAGCCGAGTTGCTCGGCGCGCTCATTAGAGATCGGCACGCAAATCAAGCCGCGCCCATGTGTCGCCATGAAATTGACGGCCTCAGGAGTGACCTTTTCCGCTGCCATCACCAAATCGCCTTCGTTCTCGCGATCGGCGTCGTCGGTCACGATAACCATGCGGCCTTTGGCGATGTCGCTCAGCACATCGTCAATTGCATCGAACTGAAATGTTTCCGCCGCTTTTGTAATCATCCGAACAATACCATTACGTCCCGCGCCGGTATGAGCAACTCCAACTCTCGGGAGTGGCCGATTGAGCCCAACTTGCGAAGAATTTCGAAGTCAATCGCCACTGCCTGAAGCCACGATCGCTTCCGGACGATACATATCGCGGTTACTTCCTTGAAACTCAGCTTTCAATTTCACTTGGAACTGGGAGAGATCGACCAAATCCCAGCGCGTGAATTTCCAAATCACGTTGGCAGAATGCGATCCACTCCGCGGTTCATGCTGAAAACTGACGATGAAATGTACCGCGTCGTCGCGCACCTTGTTCGTCGCTTTTTTCGGCTCGAAATAGAACGTCCGGAAACTGCTGTCGCGGCTTCCGGCAGCGTAAAGCTTTGGATCGAGGTAAAAGACGCGGTTGCTCTCCAGATCCACTATCCGCAAATCGGGATAACCTGAACGCTGCACTTTGCCTTCGTTGGTGAGCGGAAAATCGCAGCGCAAACCGGGAGTGGCGTTCAGCAACTCACGCAGATTATCTTCGAAACGGCTGCTCACTTCATTGATCCGATCGACATTTTGAATGGCGCTGCTCGGCGCGTTTAATCGCTTCATCGTTTCATTGGATGCCGCGCCAATTGCTTTTGCGACGCGCTGATCGACTGGGTTGTTCGCGTCAAACCTGAACACTTTTTTTCCGGTGGTATGCAGGATGACTTCGCCGAATGGGACGCCGCGCAGTTGCTGATCTTCATCGAGTAACCATGGGATGAGTTGATCCACCGCCGCTTTCGGCGCTGGCGATAACTGCGCCATCGCAGCGTTCGCCAGCACGATCATCGCGATCGATGCGGAGAACTTCACCGAGTTACTCCTAGGCTTCCCGATGCATCACGACGCCGTGCGGCTGTTCTTTCACCACTTTGAAACCAAACCGTTCGTAGAGACGCAAAATCGGTTTGCCGGTCACGAAGCTCAGCGAGATCGTTGATTGCTCGGGATTCGCGCGGACCAATTGCGTCAGCAGGGCGGTGCCGATCCCGTGCTTGCGGTGTTCCGGTTTCACGACAAGAGCCAGTTCCGGCGGCGCGTCAGATCTCGCGGCCGGGTTGCGCAGCCAAACTGCACCGATGAGCATTCCATCTTTCTTGCTGTGCGCGACAAACCCTGTGTCGCCGGCGCGCCCCCAGCCTTCCACGTATCGCGCAAATTCTGGACGGTGCACGATCTCGCCTGTGGGCAATTGTTTTTTCTTGGGCGACGACAACCCCTGATGCAACATCTCCCAGAGAATGGGTTCATCCTCAGGTGTGAGCTGACGAATCACGTAATCCATTACAGGTGAGGCCGACGCGTTTGCTGTAATGTTGTCCATAACCGGCGAAACACCAGAAGGCTATTGAGTGGAGAGCCGATCGCACTGCGCGTCGCAAAATCGCGTTGTAATATTGCGTTATTTAGGAACCATCAGTAATGCCAAGCGATCGCGACTACGTTCTCGGCACGCATGCCGAAGAGTTGGCGAGGCTCGGTTTACAACACCGGGTTTGGCGTCCGGTGGTTTTAGATTGCTGGCAAAGAGCCGGCATTACAGTCGGCAAACGTGTACTCGACGTGGGCGCGGGTCCCGGTTACGCGGCTGTCGATCTTGCCGAGATTGTCGGGCCGACGGGTGAAGTAGTCGCGCTCGAGCGCTCGCGTAACTTCATCCGCGCGATAGAAGCGACCTGTCGCGCGCGATCGCTCACGAACGTTAAAATTCACGAGATCGATTTGATGACCGACGAGTTGCCTGCAGGAGATTACGATTTCGCGTGGTGCCGATGGGTGGTGTCGTTCGTCAACGATCCCGCCTTGTTGATTCACAAGCTGGCGAGCGCCATGCCAAAAGCCAGCTTGTCGATTTTTCACGAGTATGGGCATTATGAAACTTGGAGATTCTTCCCGCGATTGCCAATGCAAGAGCGGTTCCGCGAGCACGTGATTGCGACCTGGCGCGAATCTGGAGGCGAGCCCGATGGCGCCGCAAGGTTGCCGGAGTTGCTTGCGGACAACGGATTTCTGATTTGCTCAACGCGACCACACGTTTTTTCCCTCCGGCCAAACGATTACATGTGGCAGTGGCCTGCCACGTTCATCGAAACTTATCTTCCCCGTCTTGTTGAAATGGGGCGCATCGATCAGAAATTTGCTGATCAAGTTCGCTCCGATTTGGCAAATGCAGAAGCGAATCCCAATGCCTTGATGATTACGCCGCTCGTGTTGGAAATCGTGGCGGAGAAAATGTAGCAGCGCGTCTGTTAAAATGTTTCTCGAACGAATCGTCTTGCCAGAGTTCATGCGTTGACGGCACACTGGTGGCCCATCGCTATTCCTCGGAGAGCCATGTGAGACGCAAGAAAACCAGCTCGGATCTCGAACTCTACGCCGTTTCGGGAACAAACTGCGTCGTCCTTTCGATGGACATGAAGACGAAGCCGATGGGCCTGCTCGGCTTCGCATTCGAACGATTCGAAACTAAGAGCAAAAAGCGAATCTGGTTATATGGCCAGAAGTTCTTTCAATCGGTTATTCCGATCGAGAAAAAGGACCTAGCCAAGGTGAAAGGCCAAAAATATCCGACGCACCTGCACCCAGTGCAGAGCTTTCTTTGGAAGGATTTCACTGCGGAACCGGACACCGAATATACCTTTATCGTTACGGCTCTCGCGGGCGCGCCGGCAGGCATGGCGTCTTTTTCAACCGTGGCGTGTCTGGCAGTCAATCCTACGCCGAACAGTTCGGAAATCAGCGTCCGGACAAGATTGCGGACAAAGTCGAGCAGCAACGCGCTTACCGATGGCTCTCGCGCGGGTTGTACGAGGGATTGCTCGCATTCATTGGCAGCGCCAAAGAAGGACAGAAGCTGCGCGGTGCTTGTTACGAATTTCATCATCCGGGAACGCTCTTGGCGCTCAAGACGGCCCAACAAAAAGGCGTGGACGTTAATGTCGTTTATGACGCCAAAAATTATGGACCCGAAAATAAAGCGGCTCTGAAGGCAGCTGGCGCGTCGTCATTGGTCAAGAAAGTGCGCGACAACGAGGTAAGCCAGGCGCATAACAAATTTTTCGTTCTACTCGACAAGGATGATACTCCGGCCAGCGTTTGGACCGGTTCGACAAACGTTTCGGAGAAAGGGATATTTGGTCACTGCAATACCGGTCATCAGATCAGTGACCGGAACATCGCGACACGATATTTCGATTACTGGAAACTGGTTTACCAAAATCTCGACCGAAAAACGTATCAGAACAAAGTGATGGCGCTCAAAGATGGCGCCGACGTGAAGGCGGCAGATGTTCCAGTTGGCATTTCGGTGTTCTTCAGTCCCCGTAAAACGAACGACATGCTGCAAACCTACGCCGACTTGGTCGAGGGCGCGTCCGGGATGGTCTGCTGCGTTTACCCCTTCAACATCGACAAGCGATTTCAGGTCGTCTTTGCCGAAGACAAGCCTTATCTGCGCTACATCCTGCTCGACCGCCGCCAGGGCTATAACACTTTCAAAACGAACGATCGCGACGTTGAAGTTGTGGCCGGATCTTACATTCAATCCGCTTTCGACCAATGGGTGGCCGAAAAGAGCAGTGGCAGCCTTTTCAAAAGCGGGGTGGATTTTCTCCATAACAAGATCATTCTCATCGATCCGTTAGGCGCGGTACCGACGGTGATCTCCGGTTCGGCCAATTACAGCGAAAATTCCACCACCAAAAACGACGAGAACACGCTAATCATCAAAGGCGACCAGCGCGTCGCCGATATCTATTTCACCGATTTCGTGCGCTTGTTCGATCACTTTTCTTTTCGCGAATGGCTTTCGAAACCGCAACCGCAATTTGATCCATTCCTGAAAGAGAATGGCGATTGGGTGAACGGATACTTTGATAATCCGGCTTGGCTAAACGTGAAACGAAAAATGCTCTTCAAGTCCATGGCCGACGCGCTGGAGAGTCTGTAAGGCGAATTTCGCCTGACTAAAACTCGTGGGGATAATCGCCGCCGCCCTACTGGCTAATGAGGCGCCAAGCTGGTGAGACCGAGGCGGTCAGCGTCTGCTTTGAGCGCGGCGATGACATTGGTGATGACACCGTCAAGGGGCATGCCGAGCTGTTCCGCGCCGCGGACGATGTCCTCGCGGCTAACAGCGCGAGCGAATGCTTTGTCTTTCATTTTCTTTTTTACCGCTCGCACATCGACATCATGAATACTTTTTGTCGGTCGAACGAGCGCGACAGCAATGACGAAGCTGCTTAGTTCATCGACGGCATAGAGCGTTTTCTCAAGCGGCGTCTCGCGCGAGACGTTTGCGTAATCCGCGTGAGAAAGAATCGCGCGGCAGACTTCTTCGCTCCAGCCGTTCTCGCGCAGCCACGCAACGCCGACAAATGGATGGCCTTCGGTCGGACTTTGTTCGAGATTCGGATGGCGCTCGTAATCCATGTCGTGCAACAATCCTACCGCCTCCCAAAGGTCAGCGTCTTCGCCGTGCAGTTGCGCAAAATGTTTCATTGAATCGGCAACGGCGTAGCAGTGTTTTCTCAGGCTTTCTGATTTCACCCAGGCGTGGAGAATGTTTAGCGCACGAGCGCCCAGCGTTTCATTCATTAATCGAACCTTAATGAATAGAGACGTTGTCGCCCG
>WNGD01002809.1_pt1 | contig 24645 bp, 34 predicted proteins | sample 5400671 | NCBI WGS metagenome assembly WNGD01 (sample SAMN13153369, study PRJNA577476) | soil metagenome | isolation source: 40 cm soil or saprolite under grassland replicate 2 | place: USA:California | collected 2016-06-15
TTGCATACCCTCGTGTTATCCCTTCCTTTCCCGATCGTGCCAGGTACTTCGAGACTGCCCGATAGGTCGCAAAGTACGACTGCATCAACGCTTTCGCCGTCTCTAGATCCACCCCAACTCGATTGGCTAATCCCTGTGCACCCATGCCGTACGCCAGTCCGAAATTGATGGTCTTGGCGATGTCACGCGCCTTCCTGCCGTTCACCAAGTGCACCTTTGGGTCAACATCCGCTGGTAACTTGAACATCAGTCTGGCCGTCTCACTATGCAAATCCTTTCCCTCGGCAAAGAACCGGAGCATCGTTTTGTCACCAGAAACCTCTGCCAGGATGCGCAACTCAATATTGGAGAGATCCGCAATCAAGAGCTTATAGCCCTGGGGAGCCACAAAGCAGCGCCGTAAGTCGTAGGAATCGTCTTTGTCCGTTGGCCTGGGGATCTGTTGCAAATTAGGTTCTCGACAAATGACCCGGCCAGAGGCAGCACCCAGTTGGTCGAAAGTGGCATGGATACGCCCCCCGGTGGTGACATAGTTCAGCAGGTTTTCCCCAAACGCGGTCTCAAACTTCTCTAACGCCTTCCACTCCAAGAGAAGCGGTATCACGGTGTGTTGTTGCTCTACCTCTTGCAATGCCTCTTTTGACGCCGAGGTCACGTGAACTCCAAGGGCATGCAGGGCCTCTCTGAGTTGGTCAGAGGAAGTAAGCTGCACCGATGGGAGGACCGGCTCACCAAAGAGCGTTGCTTGCGCCGGTTGTGTGCGTGCTAGCGCCTCCCCGAGCACCTGCTTGATCTGCGCTTCCAGTGCCACTCTCTGCGCACGTCTTGCCGAGAGAATACCACGCCAGCGTTCCACGTCCACGCACACCCCATGCACCTCCATCGTCGCAATCACTGGCAGCGCCTGGTGCTCTAACGACACCACCCGTGCAAGATCGTGCTGTACAATGGCCTCCTGTTGTCGCTCATAGATCTGATACGGCACCTCGATGTCCTGTCGAATATAGGCCAGTTGCTCTACGGGCAAAGGTGCGGCCCACTCCGCCAGACGGCGATCCAGATCGATAAACCAGGACCGCTGCTCTTTGGTGACCGTGATCCCATAGCGCTCGGCGACTTTCTGCAACGAGGCCGAGACGTGCTCACCCGCATGCAGCAGCTTCTCCACCAGCATCGTATCGTACACACGCTGAAGCTTCACCCCGAACTGTTGGGCGAGGAAGGACCAATCAAATTTCAGGTTGTGCCCGATCCAGAGGATATCACGATGCAAGAGCTGCCGCAGCGCATCCTTCCATGCCTCCTGTTGTGCAGAACCGACGGCATAAAAACCGCGCAGATCGATGATCGCCACGTTTCCAGGCTTCCCAATGGCCAGCGTGACCACCTTGTTTGTACGTGGATCTAAACCCGTCGTTTCCAGGTCCAGGACCAACCGCTCTGCCGCAGGGAACCGGTGCGCCAGGGCAAGCACCTGCTCTACCGTCTGGGAGTAGCCCTCAAACGATAAAGGCTCTACAAGAGGCTCAGATGCTTCCGGCAGCCCATCGACCATCTGAGAAGCTGCGACCCCTTCCTGTTCTTCCATAGCGGTACCCGACGGTGACACCGGCAGTAGCGTTGGGTCACTGGTGACTTCGTGCGCTATCGTTACAGCATCCGTTCCTTCCGCAGGCGATACAACGGACGCCAGTTGGACACGGGCTTCAGCTAGCCTGGAAACTTCTGCACTCCAGGCGGCGATAATATAATCAATGCCGTCGTAGCCCGCACGCCGCCAACGCTCACTAGCATCTTTGCCCAGATCATCACCTGACGGCAGGCACTCCACGACGCGCACACCTCCCAGCTTGAGTTTGGTGAGGAATTGAGCTGTGGCCTTCCTGCCTGGTCCAGCCGTGTCTGCATCGAATGCGGCAACTACTGACTTGACGGAGAGTGGCAGCCAGTCAGGATTGCCACTATCAGATCCGACCGCAATCACCTCCTCTGCTGGCAACCCGGCAGCCAGCAGCGCCAAGCGGTCAAAGACCCCTTCGACCAGAATCACCGTGCCGGTCTGCGCGAGAGCATCCTCTTGCCACGCCCAACCACCTCCGGTCGTCATGTAGCGCGGAATCTTGTGCTTTTCCAGCAGCGTCTTGTGATCCGCCTCCGACATGTCCAACTTCCAACCACGCAGGCAGCGTCCGACATAGCCATGTCCCTGCGGTGAACGCGTCGGAACAATCAGACGCCCACACCAGGGCAACAACTCGGAGCCCAACTTCTCTCGGGCCTCGGCATCCCTGGGCACGGGCAGATACAGACACCCCTCGCGCTTTGCGAGATCCTGTGGAATAGCTCGGAACGAGAGGTACGCGCTGGGCAAGGGATCTCCGAGCGCGTTCTGCATGAGGGGTCTCACGACTTCTATCGCCTCGACAAGAGTGAGTTGTTTCTCGTCGATGCCTGCATTGGTTCGCCGACGCAGCAGGCGCTCCGGGTCCATCTTGCCTTTGCCTTTGCCCGAAAGCCCTGCTTTCTCGCACGCCTCCTCAAAGGAGAGACCTTCTTTGTCGCGCAGGAACTGGATCACATCGCCCTGTTTGCCACACTGGCGACACCAGTACACTACCTCATGGGGATCTCGATTCGGCCAGATGCGGAAGCGATCCGTCCCACCACAGAAAGGACATGGCCCGGCATACTCGCCGCCACGTGTCCTGGCAACACGGCCGTAGCGGCCATAGGGTGAGACAAAGAGGGCAATGTCATTGGAAGTCGTAGCGCTATTCGTCGTCGTCATCGCGGGCCTCCTCGGTAAATCGCTGTCGGTCCCCTTTAAAATCAAAGTTGATCGTGACTTCCTCAGGGCCAAGCCGATTCTTGGCAAAAAAGAGCGTGCGGGCTTTGCATCCAACCGGCGGAACACGTTCCTCGTCCTTGCCGATGCAGAGCACCACATCCGCGTCATATTCAATGTCGCCGGATTCCTTGGCCGAAGAAATCGCGTTGCTTGTCCCATAGCCGGAGGACCGACTCTGACTGGAGAGAGCAATCACCGTGCAATTGCACTGCTTAGCAATGGCTCCCAACTGTCCGAGGATCGCTGAGACACACATGCGCAGATCACGGCCCGTTTGAAGGGAGAGTGCCCGACCCATCTTCTGCAAATAGTCCACCACCAGAATCCCGGGTCCACCACCATCATTGGTGTCAGCATAACGGACAAAATGCTCACTGGCGGCCTCCTGCAAGGTTTCCAGATCGACTCCGGAGCCCTCGATGTAGAGCAACCGCTCTGCACTTCTGCGCCCGGCCAGTATCGTCATCGCGGCATCAATCTTCGCCCGCTCTGACCGATAGCCCTGTAACACGGCGGTATAGTCCACATTGCCCAGCCGCGCCAGCGTCTTGGCGTGCAGAGCATAAATGGGCTCTTCCGTCGTGATGTAGACGACTGGGCGTCCGCTACTGGCCGCACTTTCGGCGATCTGATTGACCAGGCTCGTCTTGCCAGCGCCAGGCCCGCCCAGAACCACAAAGAGTCGGCCTGGCAGCAAGCCCCTGCCCAGGTAGCGATCGATCGCGCGGAACCCGGTCGAGACGGCCTGCTGCATCTCCTCAATTCGCTGCCAGTACTCTCGCGACGCGTCGCCCAGCGTCATCGCCCGCATGGAGTCACGAGGCTTTGGATCAACGATCGCCTGCAGCCGACGCGTCGAGGCCAGCATCGCGTCAAGAGCGGCTTCCAGGGCCTTCGATCGGGTAGTGGGCTCCTGATCGGTTTCCTCTGCCCTGGTCAACATGACCGTCAGTTCGTCGCGCAGATTGGCCTGGAACGTCGGCAGGAGCGTCAAGAGCATGGTGGACCAGGTCATCGCCTGCCGGGCCTCGCGCATCTCGTCGGCAGTTAATGATTGCAAACCATCGAGCGATGTCGGCACTGGGATCTCAATCGGGCTGCGAGCTTGCAAGACGCTCAAAAAGACGGCAGACGTCTCTTCACTGAACAGCTCACTACGCCAGTTCTCTCGATGACATGCCTGTGCAGGATTGGGAGCCTGTGCAAGCGTCTGTAAGACCCGCCATTCTCGTACCTGGATATCAGTCATCGACTGGTTTGAGGAATCAAGGTTGAGCATGCCGAAACGCTCCTTCTCGCCCAGCAATCCCCGAGCTGGGCATATTTCTTTCTCTCAAAAACTCTGCTTTGGCCTCTAGAGCCAATGTATGGGTTCGAACTTCCACCGACCCGGTGGGGGTTCTACTTGCCAAGCGGCTTGGGCGGGACACGAGCCGGGTATCTCTCTCATCCTACGCACAGCCGCGTGCGACAGCAATACGCGGCGTTGTGCGCATTAAGTTATTAAACTATTAAAAAAGTTGAACGGTCCCGCAGAGCCAATCTATACCCTACTAAGGGACAGGATAACGTCGCGGTTGGGACAGGATAACGTCGCGGTTGGGACAGGATAACGTCGCAGCATGCGTTACTCCTTGCCATGCTGATTCCCCCCTTTTGCCTTGCTGTCAACTCGCAATGCGATGGCCTTTAGCTCTCTTTGCTCTGCATTGTTGGCAATGTTCTGGTAGCGCTCGTTGGTACTGGATGCTGCTTGGACAAGAATATCCCAACCAAGCCACTGGTCGAGCCACTTGCGTGGCGGCAATTTTGCATTATCTTGGTGATGCTCCCAAGCTGAAATGATGCTATCGGATACTAGGTTATCCATAGCTTGGTTAAGTCGTTGTTTAGTACGTTCGGGATGCCGCTCATCTACTGGAAGGGATAGTTCTTTAATTAGATCACCTATATTGCGCTTGAGTACTTTCCCTGCGTGCGAGGCATTCATACGGAGATGAAAGGTAAAGTACCTAGCCAGGCGCTTTTCCCATTTTTCATGATAGGGGTCATACTGGAGTGTGCGCTGCATAATCCAGGCCATATGGCGATTAGGTGCCGTGAGAAATGGCTCGATCCAGGTTCCCGGCGATAATTTCCAGGCGACGGCTACTGATGTCTCTCTGTCATCGTCACCACCCAGCTCGTGCTGGTAAATAGTTTCAGCGACCAGGATTGGTCGGCAGGCGCGAGAGAAAGCTGTTCTCTTGGTTCCTTTTTTCTTCCCTGCATTGGGCTCTAGAACCCATTGCTTCACACGAAGCCACATATTACTTAGTCGCTCCACGCACGCGGCGATCTCTGCGATATCTTCCTGGCGATGCCCAGCCTGGCGCTTCTTGCCAGTTTTCTCGTCACGCTGTATACGAGGTACAATGGCTCTGTAATTAAGGATATGCTGAGCCGTTATCCACACAAAGCCCTTGGGGTCAGCATCCCCAGCGACTGATTGTGCCATGATCGCCAGAAAGACGTCAGCATCCAGATCGCTGAGATTACGTACTTGCTGCCAGAGAGTCTGGATCGTCATATCGTCCGGTTCGGCTTCGTTTTCACCGGGGCGCATCTCAACCCAGGTACTTCCTGCCTGGGTACGATGCTCGTACATGATTTTGCCTCCTTTGCTCTCCCGCCAGTCCTTTGCTCCTTCGACAGCGTTGCTGCATGCTTCCAGGATTGCCTGGACCGGCAAAGCTGAAGGTACCAGGGTGCCGCTTGATACGACGTAAGGGATTGCTGGGATTTGTTTAGATACAGCAGTTTCTGCATTTGAGAGTGTCGTCGCGACTTTAGATAGCAACAGTTGAGGATCTTGAGGAAAATCTTCCGGCAAATGCTCCATGTCAACGACGTCGATAATTTGGCGATCACGATCGCATCGTATCCACCGCTTTGCCCCGTGGTCGTTAATAGGAATGTAGTAGACTACTGGGCCTTTAGCAGAAACGTCCCTGGTTGAGCCAGATTTGTCGTTTTCTTTTTGAGGATGTACCTGGGTCATCGTGCAACCTCCTGACTACTGTACTTCTGATGAGAAGTAGTATAGCCATTTAGGATGCTCGTTTCTTCGGCGTTCGTTCGTCGTTTGTTCGTCGCTTTGCCGATGGCGCGACTCTGCTCATTGTGCATATAGCCAATAAGGCTATAAATATGGTCTAACATTGTAGAACATTGTATGAGCAAATGCAGTGTGTTCGAAACGGGATGAAAAGCGTGTAAATCGGCTCTGTAAGGGCGTTGGAGCCGCCTGCGAAGATGTATATATGCTTGCTTGACTGTTTGTACAATGGTTGAATCCATCTGCTATACTCTCCATAGGTGTACCTATTTCGCTCCTCTTCATTGGCAGGAGTGAGATAGTAAGCTTTGCCAGGGATAGTGGCGTACGCCGATCAGAAGATGTCCAGTCTTGCTTGGCACGGCGTACGCCAGGGCTATGCTGCAGGTGCTGATGTGTCATCTAATGTCTGCGCAGCTTTCTCTCGTTGCCTCTGGATAAAGTCGGTGATATCCGACTCCTCGAAACGCCACTCTCTACCGACCTTGAAGCCTTTTAGCTCGCCACTTTTGATGAGTCGAAAGACAGTGCGCTCACTGAGTCCCAGCATCTCTCGAACTTGCTTTACATCTAAAAGTTTCCCTGCCATGTACTTGTATCCTTTCGCGTCCTTTCTTCTTCTATGGTAGCTACCTATGACATGATAGTAACACTATGTTTTACCAATGTCAACTACATTCAAGTAAATATGGCTCAAAGCTATTGACAACCAATGTCAACTAAGGTATACTAATATCAGTGAGAGGCGAAGACGGCGAGGGCACCTCCAGAGAGTCGGCATTCTCTCGTCCGCTTCTCACTCATTGTTGGATATGCGGTTGCCTGCCCAAGTGGACAGGCTATCTAGTGAAGAGAGGTTGCAACTATGCGTCAGTGGGAAGATGACACGCTTGTAGCAACGAAAATCACGGAGAGTGGCAAATTTAAGGTGATCGAGCTTCCTGCGCGGGAGACTGAGGTGATCACCTCCCGTCGAACATTCGGCACGATTGCGAAAGCGGAAGCCTACATGCTCGATCAGTACCCGACGGCGACGGTGGTGTTTCCCAGCGACATCGAAGCCGAAGTTGAAATCCGTAAAGCGCCTCGCTAAGTCGTCCGGTTGCTCGCTCATCGGGCGGGCAACCTGGAAAGGGAACTTGAGATGCTCGACGCAACCATTTATGTGGAATCCATCAACCTGGATATCGAAAATCTGAAGTCGGCCAGGCGCAACGGCGACGAACAGCAGGTCGTGAAGTCGCTTACACATTTCTGCCAGACGCTCAATTATTGCGGTGATCATGGTTTGTACTTGGATACCAACTACGACGGTGGTTTCACGTTGAAGCGGAATGGCTATACGCCTTCTGCTTTACCTATCGCTATCGATGGACGAAACGGTTTCAATGCGCGGCGGCTGCCTAATCGCCGGGCAATGGAATATATCAATTCTGGTGGTGACTGCTACACCGATCCACTTGAGCGCAACATGTACCAATGGGAAGAGCAGCCACATACGGACCCGTGGGGTGGGTATGACACCCGGTACTCAGATGACCCTACCTATGGTCAGTTCAGTTTGTAGCGCAGGCGGGCCGCTCGGATAGCTGCTCCCTCATCTGGGCACATTCAAGGGAGTGTGTCGAGATGAGGGAATGGTTCTCTCGGGAAGTGCTGAAAGGCGGACACACTATGGCAAAACAAAAACAGTACGAAGTGACCTTTGCCAAAGGGACCAAAGACGAAGTCACCTATCCAGTTGAAGCGACTTCAAAGCAAAAGGCGGCTGAAGAGTTTAGTCGCCAGTACATAGGCAGACGCGATTCTACGCTTGCAAAACTGGTCAAAGTGGTTCAGGTCCAACCTGACGAAGAAGAGTAGCGTGTAACGAGCGGGCTGCCTTTGGAGGTGCACATTGACAATCACAACAACAAAGCTAAAAACAGCCTTCATTATGAAGGCCACCATAGAACTGACCTGCCCTGAATGTGGCGAAGGAATCGAAGCGCCCAATGGCTCCTATCTGATTACTCCAGAAGATTACAGGTTAATGACTCTGGGTGGCAACAAAGCCGTCTGTAAGCACTGCAAAGCACTCTTCAGGCTTCCGGCACGTCCATTTCAGAGCAGTAAGTAGAAGACAAAGCGTAGCGCGTAACGGGCGTGCCGCACACGAGGCGGCTCCCTCACACCAGGGCTGTGTGAGCAACCTTGATGTGAGGGATGGTCCCTCAGAAATTGCCTGGAACAGGCAGAAAGGGTTTACACATGTTAGAGGCTATCAAACAAGGCATTCTCAATCGTGAGTTCGTCGGTCGTCAACCGGAAGAGACACAGGAACAGTTTGAAAAGCGTCGCAACGAATGGCCGTATGCTCATACTGGCGAGAGCCAGCAGCAGTACGCAGCTCGTCTGCAAGCCGTTGTGGATCGTCGCCGTGAGCAGCATGAGTCTTACGTAGCTGCTTTGAAGAAGGAACTGGCCGAACTCGATGTTCGTGAGCCATTCCTGAACAAGCTCTACAGTCTGATCCATGACGAATGTCTCTCGATCCGCGTCCGACGCTACGACATACAGAGTGCTCTTGAGCGAGCCAACAAAGCAAACATGTAACCACAAAAAAGCAAGCCAGTGTTAGTGGCACTGGCTTGCCCATGTGGCAATTCTTGGATTATTACCTACCTTCAACCACAGGAGAAGTATACCATGTCAGGCAATGACAAGCAGCCTCGACTTAATAAACAAGAACATCATGTCCTACTGATTGACGGACAAGATGCACACCCTGGCCAAGCAAAGCGCATCGTGAACGCGCCGGCCCCTGCGTCGAATCCCAACGACTTGGCACAACGGCCATTGCATAACAATGTCAGCGGTGGTTTCTCGCTGCTCAAGAAGGAGATCGGGCGATGACCAAAACCGTGCGCGGTTTCTTTATCCGTGTCGTGACCGACGGCCAGAAAACCGATCTCAAGCACGCCTGGGCCGAAACTGGCACGCTGCCAGAAGAGTGGGAAGAGACCAAGGCCGATCCTACCGTCGTGGAAGCGCAACTCTTCAGTTCGACTCAGCGCAACCGGCAACATGGAAAGCGCAAGATCCTGGAGAGCTTCTCCAATGACAGCGGCTACGTCTGGTGTGAAACGTGTGGCGGAAACTTTCTGCCACATGAGCACTAGTTAGGCAGGTGCATCATGAACGATTGCTCGTGGTGTGCCCAAGAGGCCGGGGAGTCGGCGACCGATTCCCCTGGCATCTGTGAGCGCCACATGCAGATGCTCTTAGAGCAATCTGCGGCAAGACAGGCGGCCCGTAGTGCGAAATCAGAAGACAAGGCAGACACGCAGCAAAAAGCCGCGTAGTAGGCAGAAGATGGCAAAGAAACAACCACATGACGTAGGCTACGAAATCTATAAGGACTTTCTGGCCGAATGGTTGGCCGAAATCAACAAGCCATGCACGCTCGCCGCGCAGTGCCAACTGATCAACATGGGTCTGCAAACGGGCAGGCTGGAGTACCTGGGCATCGAGATTGAGGGCCAGACCTATTGGGTGCAATCCCTGACGCCCGAAGGCGAAGAGACCATTGTGGTGCGTACCCAACAGGGGCCGAGGGCTCCGGTCCTTGAGCACCGTGTCCCGGCAGATGCCACCGGCTGGCGCATGCGTTCCAAACGACTCTCTCAGGCATTCGATTCCTGGTTTTCTTAATTGGAAAGGATACTTTGCTCTGATGCAACAACGACCGTTTACGCTCTACGATCCCTTGAAGCAGCCTCATGTGCTTGAGGTTGGTCCTGAAACCCTGATCCTGGATGGCGTGCCTGCCACGATCGTCGAGGTGGGCGAGGACCAGGTCGTGTTGGGCACCTGCAATGGGAGCACCTCCTTCACGTACGCGGCATTGGGGCAAGCCATTCTCGGCGATCGCCCCAGCTTCTCTGACGCGGGGTTGCTCCTGGCACAGTACCTTGCCCATTGGTCTGCGCTGATCACGCTCATGACCTCGCTCAAAAGCCTGCAAGCGTGTCTTGGACAGATCATGACCCAGGCGCGTCCCTGGCTCGATGTTCCCTTGCCCCCGCACCGTTTTGATGAAGTGACCAGACGCGTGCTTGATGGATTTGATGGTTCCCAAGAGATGACCAGGGTACTCGCCCGTATCCTGGGCCAGCCACCCGAAACCGTGGTCGCCTGGGCGCAGCAACTGGGCAAACCCGTTCCTGAGCTACCCGTCGCGTTGTCCAATGGACATGCAGCTACACCGGAACTGGTCGCCTCTTGCATGCAGATCGCCGCCGCGCCCGTTGCCGTTTCGTCAGTAGCGAAGTCCAATGGGAAGTTCCACTGGAATGTGCAGCAGGAAGAGCAACTGACGGCTGATTTCCTGGCCAGTGAGGCGATCAGTGTGGCGGCTAGCGTTCGTGAGATTGCCGATCGCTATGGCTGGCCAACTGGCTCAGTCCAGTCAAAGCTCTACGAGTTGGAATTGCCACAACGCAAACGTGCGCAAGCAGCGCAGCGTGAAGCCGAGAGCCCTGCGCAGGAGGATCACCCATCTGAGCAGGACTCGTCGATCGAGCAAGAGTATGAGCAGAAGTAACGACGACCTGGGGAGTGCAAACCGCTCTTGCACCCTGCTGCACCCTCCAGGTTTGCTCACCGCGCAGGAGGAGGTGCAACTGGCGCATGTGATTGCCGCTGGTGGTGAGGCTGCAGAGCAAGCCAGGACTCGGTTTCTTGAAGCCAATCAAGGGTTAGTGCAGAAAGTTGCCTGGCGCTACCAGGGGTATGGATTGGACTATGAGGATCTGGTGCAGGAGGGCAATCTCGGCCTCCTGCGTGCAATTGAGAAGTTCGATCCCGCCCGTGGTTTCAAGTTCAGTACCCTGGCCTGGTGGTGGATAAAGCAAGCCATCACCAGAGAGATCTTCAATGCAGGGCGTACCATTCGTCTGCCAGTCCATTTCCAGGAGGCACTACGCCGCATGAACAAGGTCGAGGTGCGCCTGGCAGCCGAGCTGGACCGCCTGCCAACCGACGAAGAGTTGGCGGAGGCGACTGGGTACACGGTCGCGCGAATCGAAGAGTTGCGAGGGACTCCCTGGACGGTTTCGCTTGATGAGCCGTTGGCAGACGAGGATCTCTCTCGCGAGGATACCATCGCCGACCCTGCAGCCAGTTGTGAGGAGACCGTCATCGCCGACATGCAGGCGGAGCAGTTTGACCGTCTTCTGGCAGCAACCTTGACCCCACGAGAGTACCTGGTGATCAAGAACCATTTCGGATTGGGCAACCAACCCGAGCAGGTGCTGGCACAGGTGGGTCGGGATCTGGGCATCAGCCGGGAGCGGGTACGTCAGATTGAGGCACGTGCCCTCTGGAAATTGCGCCAGTCGCCGCATTTGTTGGCATTGGCACCGTAGTGCGTTTTGTATGGTTCTGTCTCCAGATGTTTGAAAGAAAGACAAGAAAAAATGATTACCGCAGCAATGATCCACCTTGCCTACCTTCAGGTGAGGCCGAGCGGCAAGCCCTGGGAAGAGGTTTCTCAGGATGCGAAGGCACACTACGAAAAAATGGCTGTCTCTCTCAACGAGCAGCATGCAGAACAGTACTGCTCGGAGCAAGAATATGTCGGCGAAGTGCTGCGCACGTGCGTCGCTACTGGCTTTGACGAACGGCTCCTGTTAGGTGTGATGGGCCTGGCCGGGGAATCTGGCGAGGTTGTGGACCTGACGAAGAAAGCACGCTTTCAGGGCCATTCCATTGACAGGGAAAAGATCAAAGACGAATTGGGGGACGTGATGTGGTACCTCGGCTTACTCTGCCATACGTTGGGCCTGACCCTGGAAGAGGTGCGTGCGGGCAATATCACAAAGATGCGCCAACGCTATCCTAATGGCTTCAGTGTTGAGCGAAGTGTGAACCGATAGCACAGAGCCCCTGGGACCACTCACCCGGTCCCAGCGGCACAGGAGAACAAGAAAGATGACCCCACAAGAACTTGATATTCAGACCCGTCAGGCCTTTGCCATTGATCGCCGGAAGCGTGACGAACTGTTGAGACAGCAGCGAGCCGTACAGTCAACTGCAGCCTGCATTGTGGATGCGACGGTGTTCGCACGAGGCATGAAAGGCTCACACTTTCAACCACTGCACTATGCGCTGATCCTGCGAGATGCAACTGGGGCGAAGATCAACGGGACCGGCTCAGCCTACGACCTGGATGGAACGCGCCGGTTCGCAAGCAGCCTCCTGCGGACTATGCCGAGCGTCCTGTTTATCGATATCCATCCCTTCATCAATGGTATCTGTCACGAAAACGCCGTCGAGACGGTGCACCGGGAGGGTTGCAATGGGCAAGCGTGAATCAGGCATCCTCTACACGCTTGGCTACGCCGAGCCCAATGCCACAGAACGTCTAGAGGCGCTCATGGCGCACCCTCGCATAGCGATCGTGGATATCCGTTACGCGCCCTACAGCCGATGGAACGCGTCGTGGAACCGCAGAACACTCATGCACAAGTACGGTCCAATCCGCTACCAGCACGTCAAAGAGCTTGGCAACGTCAACTACAACAAGCCAGACCTACCCATTCAACTGGCCGATCCTGATGTGTGGGTGCACAAGTGCGTGAAGTCGTTACAGCAAGGCTGGTCCCTTGTGCTGCTGTGCGCATGCAAGGACTACGAGCAATGTCATCGGCGCACCGTGTACGAGCTGATCCAGGCGGCGCTTTCCCCGCGTCCGGTCAACATCTGTACACCACGGCCACAGGATGCTCTTCCGATGCTGTGTGAGATGGGCTGTGACGAGCTGGCAGCCTATGACTGCTACCCACAGATCGCGCAGGGCACCTGGTCATTGCAACGTCCAATTGCCGTCTGCGGGAAGCATGCACGTGAAGCGGATTGCACGCTGGACAAAGAAGGTACCAGTCTCCACGATGCGTCGTGAGGGGGTAGCCTGCCGGGTTGGGACTGCCGGGGCTCGACTCCCCGGCCAGGCTTTGTTGATTGTCCTCGTAGTGCTTTACTTACGTTTCCACTGTGAGAAAAGAAAGGCAGAACCCGATGAGTGATCTCTTAACGGTCTCTGAAGTTGCCCGTATTCTGCGCGTCGACCCGACTACCTGCCGCCGCTGGGTGAAACAAGGCGTCCTTGAGGCCGTTGTCCTTCCCCATGTGAATCAGCGTCAGGCGTACCGTATCAAACGCGAAACCGTTGATCGTCTGCTTGCTACTCCTGCGGCGATCCACATCGTAGCGTAGGCATCGTAATCGGTTGCAGGGGGCAGGCCAACGTTTCCAGCGATCACACCTGATCCCCCTGCGAGCAAACAGGAAAGAAAAAGAGATGGCAATGACCGATATTCAATGGACCTGGCGGCGCTTGTCAGATGGGACGTGGATAAAAGGGTACAGTTTTAACCCCTGGTGGGGCTGCCTCAAGGTCAGCGAAGAGTGTCAAAACTGTTACGCTCTTGATATCGCCCATCATTATGGTCATCGAGTGTGGGGACCAGCGGCAAATACACCCCGCCGGTTGTTTGGGGAGAAACACTGGCAGGAGCCGCTGGCATGGAACCGACAGGCGGAAAAGCAGGGGCATCGGCGCAGCGTGTTTTGCGCCAGCATGGCTGATGTGTTTGAAGAGCATCCCCAGTTGGACGGCGAGCGGCTCAGGCTCTGGGATCTGATCGCAAAGACGCCCTGGTTGAACTGGTTGCTCTTAACCAAGAGGCCCGAGCGTGTCCTGAAGATGGCACCCTGGTCTTCTCCCTGGCCCGATAACGTCTGGGTAGGAACCTCAGTGGGCTTACAGAAGCGTGCTGAAGAGCGTCTTCCCTTCCTGCTTGAAATACCCGCGGTGGTACGGTTCCTCAGTTGTGAGCCGCTTTTAGGGCCACTGAACCTGTCTGCGTGGATTTCCCAACTCCAGTGGGTGATGAGTGGTGGTGAGAGTGGGAGTCAAGCACGTCCGATGGATCTGGCTTGGCCTCGATCATTACGTGATCAATGCCAACAGGCAAACGTACCGTACTTTTTCAAGCAAGTAGGCGGTCGCTATCACGGCAGCGGAGGAAGACTTTTAGATGGCCGTACTTGGGATCAGATTCCTGATGAGGTGTGCCAATGACATCTTCTGAACAGCATATCCTGGAGTTCGTGCAGCGAGGCGGGTTTCAGATCGATGAGGAAGGACGCATCTGGCGATTACAGACGCTGACGCGAACAGGGCGAATGAGGCCGATTGTGCCACGCCTGGCAGAGAAGCAATTAGCCGATGGCTATAGCGTCGTGCGTCTTGGCCGGAGGAATATTGCAAAGGCACATCGTATCGTCTGGATGGCGAACAATGGGTCGATCCCCGATGGTCTGGAAATCAACCACAAGAACGGACTTCGGAGTGATAACCGTCTTGCTAATCTTGAACTTGTGACTCCTGGCGAAAATCTCTTCCATGCCTATCGTGCTCTTGGACGCTGGCGTCCAACTGGTGAGAAGAATGGTCGTAGCAAGCTAACAGTCAATGAGGTAACTATCATTCGCAAGATGCTCGTTGATGGAGTCGCCAAACGTGCAATTGCGCGTCGGTTCGGAATTTCTCACACTGTCGTGCAAAAGATTGCAAAGGGCGTCTTCTGGCGGGATGAACTGCCGCCGGAAGTGCCTGTGAGAGAGGTGCAAGCATGAGAGGAAAAGAGCTTGATGCCTGGCTAGCGCAAGAACGGAAGATCGAGTACGACCGCTGGCGTACAGCGCGTTGCCTGCATTGTGGCAAGGATAACTCTCATCCGGCGACTCTACTGAGCTACACCAACGACCTACAGCACTTTCTCTGTGCCGCAGATCGTCATCTGGATACCTCGAAGCTCACCATAGACGTGACCGCTGATATTGCGATTGCTGACTATACCGAGCGCATGTATGGCCGTCCACTCTTCACACGCGAGCACTGGATCTTTGAATACAAACAGATGCTCGCGTGTGGTCGCTACAATCCGATCAATGTTCCTGCATGGCTGGTGCAGGCGGTACACAAACAAGATGCACAGCCTGGCCAGATGAGCCTGTTTGAAGAAAGTGAGGTGCAAGATGAATCTCACTGATGCACAGAAAGCCGCAATCCAGGCAGGGCTGTTGTGCTACATCTGCTCAATCCGCACACCACTGGCAGGTCTGGATGAGTTCGGAGGCCACTCCTGCCAGCAGTGCCGTAACGATCTGGCCTCTATGCGGTTACGCTACGCATTTGCAGGTGCCAGGCTCAAACCGCGATTTGGGCGCAATTGGGGGAAGTCATGACTGAGCAGTTGTCCCTCTGGGCAGAAGTGCCCGAGCCAAAGGAAGAATCAGCCAGGCCAGTACAGGAAACCTCGTTGCATGATGAGATTGAGCGGGAATTGCAGGAAGTACTGGTCTGGGCGAAAAAACATCATTGGTGGGAATTGTGCTACGTCAAATGGGATGGGTCGCTAGAACGTATTGGACCTGGGAAGGACAAGTGGGATGAGTTCGCTACTCATCCTGGCCTCTATGACGTAGGGCGTGCTTTCATCTCTGTTCGGCAATGGGATATCCTCGAAACGAAGCCCGGGGCCGCCTCTGGTGAGTTCATCGTCGATGTGCCTGCTGATCTTCATTTTGTGGATCTTGCCTGGGGACGTAAGCGATTGTTAGAACTGGGAGAGCAGTGTAAGTACTGGCCTATTCACTGGCGCGTGAATGGCTTGCACCAGGCGCTGCAGTTGGGCAAGCCATGTTGGGAGCATCAGACACTCATGGCAACAACAGAGTGGCTCACCACGGCGATCAGGGCTGTAGAACTGTACAGAGAGTTGTCGCAGACAAGCATCAAGTGTGCTAGTTGTAAGAAACCTTTGTACTTTCCAGGTCTGACCGTGGAGCAGGTGCGCGAGCGTTTCAAGAACAGTACCTGCTCGCTCTGCCTCAAGCGGATGATTATTCCATCAAAGGAAGAGGAGTAGTAATGGGACGGTGTAAATGTGGGTGTGGCCGGGAAGTCGCTACTTCTGCTACAGGCCGACCAGAGGAATACTCCTCTGCAGGTTGCCGTAAACGTGCGCAGCGACAACGCGAGCGAGCGGTGCAGCTTGAATTGATTCCCGATGTCACGAAACTACCAGAAGAGACTTGGGAGGGTGAGCAGGATGGAACGCTCGTTTCTACAGAACCTGATACCCTTGATCTGCTCACCTACAACCGGGAAAGCTTGCGTTACCAGGGGCCACACGATCAGGCACGACGCGCCCGGCTACGGACGTTTGCGGAGCAGGGTGGATATAGAGACTTCTGGTTCACGATGCACGGCCACTATAGCGGCTATTATCAGACAAAGGTGTTGCCAGGCGAAGAGGCCTGGACGCGCTTTATCGAGGGAGCGGTGCAGTATGACATCTATTGCTGCTATGTGGCAGCCGTCGCTCCTGGCCGGCTCGAACGACTGCTCACCGATGCGGCGACGCGTGGTGAGATCAAAGGCATTATCACGAAGGGATGAAATCATGTTTACCCTGGTGCGCTGTCACTGCTGTGGGGAATGGCAGCTGGTCTACAACTGGAAGAATACAAAGCCGACGTACTGTGAAAGTTGCAGCGTAGAAACGGATGAGTCGTACCGGAGCGGTCCTGGCCGTGGGCAATGCGCATACTGCAAGCTCTATCCTCAGAACTTGCGACATTGGAACGACCCGAAACCGGTGATGCCTGTGTTGCATATCTGCATCCGATAGCGTTGCGTAACGATTAAGGCCAGCAATCACGCTTTCGTGTGTACGAAACTGTGATAGGACTATCAGATACTGCTCACAAGCTGTACCGTTATTATCATAAAGTTATGGCTTTGCCACTGGTACCGTATGTCAATCATAAGCATCCATATGGACCGTTATGAACTGCGAGAAACTTTCGCAACCGGAAAGTTCTCGCCTAAGCTACTGGGTGGTTTCGTCTTCCAGGTCGTCCTCTTCTTCGTCTGCCAGTTCCTCAAGATCCACATCGATTTTGCTGGCCGCGCTTTCTATCCGGTCGTACTCTCGCCTGAGCGCCGTCTCCCACTCTGCCACCTGGATCGCCAGTTCTGCTTGAAAGTCATAGGCCAGAGAATACTGCTCAAGTGCTTCCTTGAGCACCTGGCGGTCTTGCAGGTCGTGATCAGACCAGCCACTGAGCAATTCCATTGAGAAATTGAGCAGTTGGATCAGGTCCACCTGCTCAAGCAGACTATCGGTGTGCAGTTCGTCGCCCGCGATCTGCGCGAGGTGGCTGAGCATAATCCGAAAAAGGGCAAGCGCCTGGACTTTGCCCAGCGGTAGCGGCGCTGTACCACCAAGGATGGTGGCATAGCGTTCAGGGTGCTCTTTGGTGGCATCAAGTGTGCAGGAAAGACCGTCGGCGAGCGGGATGCCTGTTCGTTGTTCTGCCATTTACGATATCCTTTTTTGCAGAGAACTCTACGACCAGTGCCGCTGATCCGGTAACACGGGGAACAGCGGTGTCTCTGCCCCTATTGTAACATTTCTTACGATCGCGCTCGCAACTCTGTTCGTCAAAAGCGTCGGTCACATGCTTGAGCACGAGGGGAGCCCATCTCAGGCGCTCTCCTCTTTTGTTGTGAGCTTCTTTTCAGGAGTGGCCTCTCCCACTCTTTCTTTTCTTTCTCCCTCATAACTACCTCGTAAAACATGTGTTCCTCTTGTGTAGTGTTACTACGTTACTGCATACTGAAAGTGTGTGCTACCTCGTGTTCGTGTAGTGCGCGTAGTAGCGCGTGAATGGAGTCGTTAGGGAGTGCATTTCACATCTCACATTGAGATCTCGCCACACTTCCAGTGGCAGATTGATGACCTCATAGAGTACCTGTGCGGTCATCGCAATATAAGACGAGAGGGGGTACTGTTTCTGGCAGATGGACTCAGCGAGGCAGATGAGCAGTGGTTAGATGGGAGAATGATCGATTGGCGTGTGTGGAACCTGGATGATGTAGATTGATCTTGTAGTGCGGCCTGGTGAGGTAGCACAGACACAAAAAGCCATCATTCTCTTTTTAGACAATTCGTGCTATTGTGCTTTTTGGTCAATCCTCTCGGAACTCAAAAGAAGCGGCCTGGACAGTTCAGGTTGTCAGAAGATGGTGCTGTTGTCTACGACCTCTCTTCTCAACAAAGTGTAGATGTTCTTTCATCATCACGATCTGGTGCAGCTCATGACGCATGAGGATTGCCACTGGTGAACAGAAGATAATCAGAGCCTATGATGGCGACTCGCTCGTCTGTGGTTGCCGTTGCGCCTGCTGGAGTTTCTTGGTGGTCGCGTTGGACACAAAGACGGCAATGCTTCCAGTCTTGTCATCGAGCTGTGGGAATCCCTCAACAATGAGCGCGTCCTCGGGATCAGCAATCGCGTCAGCCACTTTTTTCCACTGTTTGTTGGCGATATAGACGGTGTAGATCGTTTGGGTAGTCGATGGGATCGGCAATCCCTTGGGAAGCGATGGAACCTTGTTGGTCTGCATACTGGTGACCACACAGGTGCCTCGGTCAACTACTTTGCCTGGTCGTCCAATCAGTGTCATCTTCACGGTCGTTGCGATTCCTTTCTCGTTGCCTATCTCCTCGATCACGGCGATGCGGTCGGCCCAGTTGAATGCAGGTTGCACTGACGCAGGGGAGGGTGCGGCTATTGGTGCTTTTGTCGAAGAAGGAGCAGATTGCGCTGCATCTGGTTTCTTCTGTTGTGGGGGAAGGAAGATGCGCCCACAGACCTTTTTGGGGATCGTGGTACGAATGAGATGGAAGAACACACCGCCTGGGGTGCGTCTGCGGGACTGGTCTGGCAGCATGAGACCGCCCTGGGTTTCGATCGAGAGCGTCTCGTTGAGCAGGGTCAGTGCTTGGTCCGTGCCCAGTACCTTCACCGCTCGGCGGATCTGGGAGATGGGAGCCGGTTCGGTTTCGCCCAGTTGCTCTACGATGGTCGTGGTCACCTCTGCCAGCTCCTGGCTGGGTGGTGTGTGTGTTTCTTGCTGTTGCTCACTCATGGGCGCATTGTAAGGAGTTCCCAGGTCTTTGTCAACAGCTTGAGAATATCTATCATTATCGTCTATTTCATTCTATCAGGCTTCTCTGTATGAAATTCTCTCATACATTTTCCGTTCGTATTTTCCGAACGGAAAAATAATGCTATAATTGAGCATCTATTTTTTACAGGAGGATATCATGGCAAAAATTATCTCCATTGCTCTCCGCAAAGGTGGGAGTGGGAAAACGACCACATCGGTCAACCTGGCTGCTGGTCTACGCAAGCGAAATCGCCGCGTGTTGCTCGTCGATCTAGATGACCAGGCGAATGCAACGATGTGTGTAGGGATCAACCCATTCGATCTGGAGCAGTCAATTAGCACCCTCTTTACGGATATCTCGGTGCAGCCTCAAGACGTCATCGTAACAACGGATTTTGGGCTCTCTGTCTTGCCTGCGACACAAAATCTGGAGCAGGTAGCAGCTGGCATGAACGCCACATCCACCAAAGAGTTAAAAAATATCCTCGATCCTCTACGGAATGATTTCGACTACATCATTATCGATACGCAGCCTGGTCACTCCTACATGTCGATCAGTGCGCTCATTGCTTCTGATAGCGCGCTTATTCCCCTACAAGCCCACTACTTGGCCATGGAAGGTTTGGCGCGCATTATGTCTGATATTCAGAGGGTGCAGCATGGAAATACTGCTGATTCGTATCGGGGGCCTAATCCCAATCTCCAGGTGTTAGGCATCATTCCTTGCATGGTACAAGCAACAAATATAGCTCGCGGTGTTATCACAAAAACTCGCGAAGATTATCCTGGATTGGTGCTTCCTATCGAAATAAAATTGCTCGTAGATTTTGTCAATTCTACTCTTGAAGGTGTGCCTCTTGTCGTATCAAGGCCTCAGCATCCAGGAGCGCTTGAGTATATGGAATTGGTCGATATCATTATGAAGTTGTCTGAGGATAGCCATGGCGAAAAATAAAATCAATGAGATGCTTCAGAAGAAAGATCCTGCTGCATTGCGTCGAGAGCGTACGCCTGTGCCCGCAGTTGATATCCTCGATGCCGCTGCTCAAGATGTAGAAACCGAACAAAAAAATGCGCAGGAAATATCGGATAAGAAGATCGAACTAATTCAGACATCGGAAAAAGAGATCGCTCAAGCCGATGAAAAAATAGACGGAAGAAGTCTCATCGAAAAAGAAGAGGAAGAAATATCATCGAAAAAGGAGAAGTTAAATACCGTTCGGAATAAGAGTTCGGATAGAGCGATGCAGAAAAAGGAGTATATAAGTCGAAAAAGAAAGCCACGTATTTATTCCGAACGCGATATACAGTCGGTATTAACACTCGAAAAACGAGCGACAAAGCGATATAGCTTTGAGATCTACGTTGATCAGATTGATGATATTCAGCGCATCTGTGAACTCTATGAGGAGGCGAATCCTGATAAGAAGCTCTCTGCTAGTCGTCTGATCCGTGAAGTGCTGGACTCGTTCCTATCTGACGCACTCAAAGCGTTCGGGAAAAGCGATGAATAAAAGCGAACGCTTTATACGGTAGTAAGTGGAGCAGAAGGAAGTCGTGTAGATAGACGATATGAGCTCCTTGGCCTTTGGGATGCAGCGAAGCCAACGTGTACGTTAAGACTGATCTCGCCATTCGTTTCAGCATCTGGGAGTAATGTTCCCTACGGAAAAGATCGCAGGAATCACCAGCAGAAAGGGAAGCCATGAGCAAGCACAAACACGCCGTGAAACCGGGACTCCACGTCAAAAAGCGAAGTGGGCACCGCGCCTTTGCCTATCAGATTCCACCCGAGGTCGCTGACCGTCTCCCACCAGGGATCAACATGGTCCTGCGTTCGTTCACCAGGGACGAGCTGCTGGCGCTGGCACGCCAGGCAGAGCCGCAGGTGCTTCGTCGCCTGATGGCGCAGCCAGCAAAGAATCCATTAGAAGCGCTGCTGCTCATGGTCGAGGAGGTCTACGGCCTCTTACAAGGCAAAGGGCTTCCCATTCCTCATACGCAGCAGATCGAGCTGGCCCAACTGCTGGCACACGCGTATGACTTTTCTGCCAAGTGGCCCTACAGCCGAGCACAGATGGAAGCTGCGATGACTCCGGGGCATCCAAACCTGCGTCCCGATATCCCTGATGAGCACATTCTGGTGGTGGCCCAGGAAGTGGAGCAGTTTCTTCTTGCCAAGCTGGCGCAGGAGGACATCACCTTTCGAGATCCGACCCAGGCGGGAATGACCCTGGTTCATCTCACCCATGATCTGCTCTTCAAGAAATCGCCTGTCCTTGGTGCTGATCACCACGAGATGTATCACGTTGCCCATGTCCTGGTTCAGAAGTATACATTCAGTCCGGCATGGCCCTATAGCACACAGCTGGTCAAAGAGGCCCTGAGAGCACTGTTCAAGTTCGATGAGAAGGAAGCAGGAGAGCACTAATGGAAAGTATCACCGTCGGCGGACTGACCTTCCGCTGGACCGATAACACGCTGCTGATCACCACACCGACAGGCCAGCACATGCTCAATAGACAAGCGGCGGCCAATCTGCTGGTCTTCCTGGATGCGAACCGTGATGAGATTTTCGCGGTGGATCAGGCAGGCGAGGTGTCAGAATGGGCGCAGCCACAAGAACCAGATCGCTCTGTGATCTGGAACATTACCCAGCAGGAGCGGCGACTGCCCGTAGCAAGTACAGACCGTCGCCATCGGTCTCGAAGAGGGAGAGGCAAGCTATAGTTTTATTTTTATAACCACAGAACTTGGGGCGACGAAAAAGGCGGAACCTCGTGGGAGGCTCCGCCCCTACGCATGCGCGACTTCTTGCGCCGCGTCCCACTTTCCAGACACAGATCGCGCACAAGGCGAACATAGGGATGCTTGTGCGCATTCCAGTAAGCGGTCGCTTTTTGTACCGCCTCCTCGATTTCTTGCCAGGTCTCAAAGCGCCGCCCTTTGAGGGCCAGCGACTTGAGCGTCTTCCACCAGGGCTCGATCAGGTTCAAGTACGCCGCATACGTCGGCTGGAAAACAAACTCCCAGCGCGGGTAGGCCAGATTGAAGAGCAAGACATCGACAGCCCGATGCATCGTCAAGTTGTCCAACACAGCGTAGACCCGCTCTACCTCTTTGGGGATCCACTCTTCCACGTGTTGAAGAAAGTCGATCCAATTGACTAACGTTCGCCTCGTGTAGCTCACGGTCAACGTCTCGCCCGTGCTGGGCTGAAGTGCTCCGAACACATAGCCTGCCTTCTCTCGCCTGCCATAGTCACCAGTTGCTTGCCCGTATAACTCTTCACGGCCACGGGACCCATTTGGTCTAGATCGACAACAACGCTGCCCGCTGGTGGGCTGGTGTAGAGGGTTTCGATGGCCCCCTTTTTTTGGCGAAGTCCGGATCGACCCGATCGCCAAACCACGTTTCTTCATGTCGCCAACTGAGCCCTTCGGCGATGAAAATCTCGCTGATGCGACTGCGCTGCATACGAATGCCTTTGACCCGATGCAAGTAGTCTACCAGCCGATCCAGCGTCCAGGTGGTATAGCCCTCTTCTCCTAAGTCCTGCGGTCGGCTCAGCGCCGTCTGAATGATCTGGCTCACCAGCTCGGGCTGGTAGGTGGCAGGCCGACCAGAGCGAGGGGCTTCTTCCAGCCCCAGCAGTCCCTGCTCATTGAAGCGATGGAGCCGATTGCGAACCATGCTCTCGCTTACCTTAAGCCGCCTGGCAATCTCTGGCGCTGGCTTGCCCTGACTGGCCTGCCAGATGATCTGCACTCGTTTCAGTTTTCCGACGGGCGTGCTTCGTGCGTGCACCAGTCGCTCAATCGTCTTTTGCTCTTCCTCAGTCAGTTCTCGCAATCGCAGCATCATCTCGCCTCTCTCTCGCTTGCTTGTTCCTCTCCTTTCAAAAGTATATCATATTTGCCGGATGCACCACTTAGTACTCCCGGTCAGAAATTCGAAGCGAGTTTGTGTTCCAACTTCTCAATCGTGTAGGACCACTTGAGTGGTTTGGCCGTTTGATTGTAGCGAACGATGAAATCGAGGATCGCTTGCTGTAACTCGTCAGTATTGGCAAAATGATTAGGCTGCAAAAGCTTGCGCTGGAGAAGACTGAACCAGATTTCGATCTGATCCAACCAGGAAGCGTTGGTGGGTAACCAATAGATCTGGAACGCCAACTGCTTGTCTAAGGCGAGAGATTGTTCTTCTAACCAGCGTGGGAAGCGCTTGGGAGCATGAGTTGTCCCATTGTCGAGGATGAAGGCTACGGTATGGACTTTGCGGCGTCTCGCCTCAGCAATCAGGACGGTCTGCAGGAAGGCGGCAAAGTCGATGAAGCGTTTCCGTGAAGCACACTTCCCATACACGAGTCCATCTGCGACGGAGAGTCCTGCCATCAGGTGCAAGGCCCCACGCCGATGATAGCGAGGCGACTGGTGGAGTACATGTTTGCGGAGAGTTGGGCGGGGAGCTTGTTCAGCCTCACGCGCCTGGATGGAGGTTTTCTCATCCACACAGACGACCCAGGTGCCCTCTTGTAAGAGAGAGCGAGCGTGTTCATAGAGCCACAGCACCGGACGGGCTCGTTGCAAGAACGTCTCAGGGTCCTGGATGTGTTGCCAGGAATGGAACCGCCAGGGGCGGATCTGCTCCTCACCGAGCCATCGGCCAATAGTCCGAGGCGAGACCTCTGGCAAGGTAGGAACGGTTGCTGCATGACGAGCCAACTCGGCGCGACTCCAATGGGTCAGGGGAATGCCATGAGAGCGAGGCAGGCTACACGCCAGTGCCGTCACCTGGGCACGCGCCTCTGATGAAAAACGGCGTGGCGCTCCTGGTCGGGGCAAGTCCTTGAGTGAATGGGTCTCGTTCCAGCGTCGTCGCCATTTGCGCACCCAACTCTCATGGTGGTGTGACGCACGAGCCATCTGTTTTGTGTTCCAGTCAGGATGGGTATGCCAGATCTCGATCAGATGCGCACGGTGCGCGATTGTCTGTGGGGTTCGATGAGCTTGGACCAGCCTCTGGAGTTGACTCAGCTCATGAGGAGCGAGTTGAAGAGAACGTTGGGAAGGTTGATCATGCATACAGCACCTCGCTTGTCTTCTGAGACCACTTCTACAAGCCATTCCCTTTTTAGAACATCCCCTCTTCGTCTGTCTATTCCTGGGCAAGGCTTTCCATTCTCATTGCTTCCCAGCAGAGGCGCTTCGAATTTCTGGCCAGGAGTACTTAGTGCCTATCCGAATAACCTGATAACGTGATAACATAGGAGGTATGAACAGACAAGCAACCAAGAAACGAGAACGAGAGCGGACCCCGAATAACCACACGACGACGGGATTCCGCATTTCAGATGAGTTATGGGCGGTGTTGCAACCACTGCTGCCAGTGCATGTGAATACGCATCGTTTCGGGGGAGGACGCCCACAAGCGTCTGATCGCGACTGTGCGGATGCCATCTTCTACGTCCTGCGAACGGGATGCCAATGGCCAGCGTTGGATCAAACCGAGTTGTGTGCGCACTCGACCGCGCATGACCGCTTTCAAGAGTGGGTGCAAGCGGGCGTCTTCCTCAAACTCTGGCAAGCTGGCATCGAGCAGTTTGAGGAGCTGTGTGGAATCGACTGGGAC
>WNGD01001578.1_pt1 | contig 24637 bp, 28 predicted proteins | sample 5400671 | NCBI WGS metagenome assembly WNGD01 (sample SAMN13153369, study PRJNA577476) | soil metagenome | isolation source: 40 cm soil or saprolite under grassland replicate 2 | place: USA:California | collected 2016-06-15
TCTCGATGCCTACCAGTCCACCAGGCCCAGATTATCTTTCGAGCTCGCGGCACCAAACGGAACTACGAGCCTTGTCGCCGCCTCACCTATTTTCATTGCTCTCGGTGCCGGCGTCGCGCCGGAGGCGCGATTATCTTGCGCCGGTGCTTGTTGAGGGTCCGTGGAATCCGTCGGACTATGCGATTCATCTGACCCGCAGGCCGCGAGGCCTACCCATGTGGTTCTCGCTGGCAGCTCATGGGACTCGAGCCTACTCATCCGCGATCGAGGGCACGCTGGCGGTGGCTCGTGAGTTCGCTGATGACATTCGCCGCCGGCCGCATCTTCAACTCCTTGCCGAGCCAACCTTATCGATCGTCGTCTTCCGTCGATCAGGTTGGCGGGCGGACGACTACGACCGCTGGAGCGAGCGTCTGCGGCGGGACGCTACCGCTTTTGTCACGCCGAGTACTTGGCGAGACGAACCATGCGCCCGTGTGGCAATAGTCAATCCGCGGACAACACGAGCCGACCTGGTTCGAATCCTGGACTCGATGGCGTGATGGCACACACATCCTTGACGCCTGAGCCAAGGATCTGGTCTGCACTGCCCATCGTCGCGAACCTCAGGCTTTAGAGCCGCGTCCGGGCTAGCCACTTAGGATCCCCGACCAAATCTGAATACTGGTGCGGCTATAGGAGCGACTCGATCGCGTCCACGATCCTGGGATCTTCCGGGACGACCTTGGAACGAAAGCGCCGAACAACGCGTCCATCGCGGCCCACAAGGAACTTCTCGAAATTCCAGCGGACGTTGCCTGCCTTGCCGGAGTCGTCCGCAGACTCGCAGAGGATGGCATACAAGGGGTGTTGGCCTTCTCCCTTGACGTCCAGCTTCGCGAAGAGAGGAAAAGTTACGCCGTAGTTAAGGCTGCAAAATTCCTGGATCTGCTCGGCCGTCCCTGGCTCCTGGTGGAGGAACTGATTGCACGGAAAGCCGGCCACGACAAAGTCCTGACCTGCGTACCCGTCCTGGAGCGCCTGCAGGCCTGCGTACTGCGGTGTGAAACCGCAGCGAGAGGCGACGTTGACCGCCAGCAGGACCTTGCCGGAGTACACGGACAGGCTTTCGAGCTTGCCGTCGAGTCGCGGTAGCTCAAGCTCGTAGATCGACTGCCTGGCGCTTTCTGCCACCACGACATCCCAACTATGCGCGGCAGTCTCGGTATTCCGCCGCTTGCCTTGCGGGTGACGCGCCGCGATAAAACAGGCATCACCAGGCCCCGATTTCAGGATGTCTTCAACCCGCCTTCAGGGAGCGGCACTATCGTGCCAGTCTTCGCGCGGGAGCCGGTGGTACCAATCGCAGGTAATGACTTGCAGGTGACGCACGCCCAGGAAGCGGTCGGGGGAGCCAGGGTCATCGTTCGCGGTCTCAGGCACCGCTACGGCAGCGGCGACCTCGCACTGACGGTCCTGCGGGGCGTCAACCTCGAGGTTTTGCCCGGGGCTTACATCGCGCTCACCGGTGCCTCCGGCGCGGGCAAGACGACCCTTCTGTCGATCCTCGGCGGGCTCGAGCCGCCGAGCGAGGGCGAGGTGGTCGTCGGCGACTTTGCGGTCGCCAAGCTGCACGGTGACCGCCTGGCGGCGTTCCGACGCGAGATGGTCGGTTTCGTCTTCCAGCACTTCGGCCTGCTGGCCGCGCTGACCGCGCTGGAGAACGTCGAGCTCGCGCTGTCACTCTCCGGCCGCGGCGCGAGGGCCCGCCGACGCAAGGCCATCGAGCTGCTCGCCGACGTTGGCCTGGAAGCTCGCATGCACCACCTGCCCAAGGCGCTGAGCGGCGGCGAGAGGCAGCGCGTCGCGATCGCACGCGCCACGGCCAATGATCCGAAGCTGATCCTGGCCGACGAGCCGACCGGCAACCTCGATCCCGGTGCTGCCGGCCTCGTGATGGAGCATCTCGAGCGACTCCGAAAGAGGACGGGATGCACGGTCATCGTCGTGTCGCACAACCCCGCCATTGCGGAGAGGGCCGAGCTCAGCTATCGACTCGAAGACGGAATGCTGGCGCTGACGGCATGAGCTGGTCCGACACCGTCACCCTCGTCTTCAGGACCGTCGGACGCCGCGCCGTCCGTACGTTGCTGACCGGTCTGGGGGTGGCACTCGGGAGTGGACTTCTGGTCGCGTTGGTCACGATCTCGAGCGCCGCCGACACGAACGTGATCAGCCGCCTCAGCCATGGCGGGCCGGTGACAGCGATCAAGGTGGCCGCCGCGGTGCCTCAGCCGGACCAGCTCGACAGCGATTCGTTCCAGAGCCGCGGCATCCATTACCTGGACGACCAATCGGTGGCGGTCATTCGACGCTCGCGTTACGTCCAGTCGGTCGTGCCCGTGATGACGAGCGAGGTACTCGCGGTGCCACCTAAAGGCGACCCGATCTTCGGGCTCATGGTCGGCACGGACCTGGGTCAGCTCGGCAACCTGCCGATCACCATCCTGGCCGGCAGAATGCCCAGCCCGGACTCGATGACCGAGGTGGCGGTGGCCAGTTCCTACCTCGATCACTTCCACCTTGCTCCCGCTCAGGCGCCATCGGTCCTCAGCACCCAACTGGCCCTGGCAAGCCCCAGGCGCGAGTCGAGCGGTCAGGTGCGCTTTCGCGGCCGGTGGTTCAGGGCAACGATCGTCGGCGTCGTCGCTCAGCAGGTCGCCGACGGCGATTTCATCGTGCCCATCGAGCAGACGCGCCTCGCCCGCGAGTGGGCCGTGTCCGGACTGCCGGACCCCGACTTCCCTCTTCTGGCATCGCAGTACACCGGCCTGATCGTGGTGGCGACGACGCTCGACCACGTCCACGACGTGCGGGCGGAGATCAACGACCTGGGCTATGCCACCAGCGCGCCCGAGCACCTGATCGCCACCGTCCAGCGCTACTTGCACGTGGTCGACATAGTCCTCGGAGGAATCGGAACCGTCGCCCTGGTGATCGCCTCGCTGAGCATCGCCGGCACGCTGCTGGCGGCAGTCCATGAACGAAGGCGTGAGATCGGCGTCCTGAAAGCGATCGGCGCGCGCGACCGCGACGTGCTGCGATGGTTCCTGCTCGAAGCGCTCGTGGTCGGCGTGATCGGAGGCATCGCGGGCAGCATCGCCGGGATCGCGGTGGCCGAGCTGCTCGGTCTGGGCGTCAACAACTACCTGGTCCGGCAGGGACTCGGCGGCGTCGATCTGACCAGCATCTCGGGCCTGGTCGTGCTCGGAGGCGTGGCGGGATCGGCTCTCCTCGCCCTGATCGCAGCGGCCGCACCGGCCCTGATTGCAGCCCGCCTACCGGCCAGGGAGGCGGTGGCCGGCGAGTGAAGCGGTGTGTTTGGCGGATTCAAGTCGTCCTTGTCGCCGCGGTGCTGGCGGCGGGATGCACGAGCTCGGGCTCGTCGGCCTCCAGTCACGCCTCGCCGGATAGCGCCGCGCCCATCATCTACGCGGCGATTGGTGCCAGCGACGGCGTGGGGGTCGGCGCCGAGGACCGCCTCCGCGACGCGTGGCCGCAGGTCTTCTTCCGGACCGCGCTGCCCGAATCGGCGGTCCTGTACAACTTCAGCATCCCCGGCGCGACAGTCGTGACTGCGCTGAGCGAGGAGGACCCCGTAGCGCTGTCGGTTGATCCGACGCTCGTCACGGTCTGGTTGAACGTGAACGACCTGATCGGGCGCGTGAGTGCTTCGGATTACGAGAGCCGGCTCGACCGGCTGGTGCGCGACATGCGGCGCGGCGGAAAGGCTCGGGTGCTGGTCGCGAACACCCCTTACCTGGATCGCCTTCCGGCCTACCTCGGCTGCCGAGCGGGCACGCCGCCGGTGGGAGTCACGTGTCCGCCGGGGCTTGCCGACTTCGGGCCCGCCGAAATCAACAACGCGGTCGACGCTTACAACTCCGCCATCGCTCGGGTCGTGCGAGAAGAGGGCGCCATCCTGGTCGACGTGCACGCACAGGGTGAGATCCCTGACGCCCACCCCGATTGGGTCGGAAGTGATGGGTTTCACCCCAGCGCCGCCGGCTACGCGGCGATCGCGGCCGTGTTCGCGGCGGCCTGGAAGCGGACGGGCGGCGCTGCGGCCTGAATCCTCGGCCGTGCTGGCGATCGCAGCCCTTCTCTGTGCATGCGGGGGGAGCAGCTCCAACCCCGTTGCCGAGCCCGGCGCGGTCCCGCTTTCGACCCCGCCGGCGGGCCAGGTCGTAGCGGTTGGCAACCGCCCGGAGGGGATCGCCTACGACCCGACGAGCGCCGTGCTCGCCATCGGCATTCGGGGCCCCGACGCGGTTTTGTTTCTCGATCGCGACGGGCGCCTGCTGAAACGTGTTGGCATCCCGTCGGCGCCGCGCCACCTGAGCTTTGCCGCGCCAGGCGGCCCGCTGCTCGTTCCCGCGGAGAAGTCAGGCGAGCTGATCGAGCTGAGCGTCCCCACCGGCGACGTCGTGGAAAAGGTCCGCGTGGGCCGGCAACCGCACGAAGCCGCGGCGGCGGGGGGCCGCGCTTTCGTTACCAACGAGTTCTCGGACACCGTCTCCGTGGTCGAAGCTGGTCGCGTGGTCACGGATCTCCCCGGCCCGGCTCAGCCCGGTGGCATCGCCGCGACCCACACTCACGTCTGCGTGGTCGGCGTCCGGTCGCATGTGCTTCAGCTCTTCGATGCGAGATCGCTCCAGACGCTCGGCAGTGCGCCGGCCGGCGCTGGGCCGACCCATGTGGTCGCCGACGGGGACGTCTGTTATGTCGTCGACACCGCAGGCGATTCACTCGTCGGCTTCCAGACGGCGCCTTCGCTCAGCCTCTTGTTCAAGACGCACCTTGACGGCAGATCCTACGGCGCCGCCGTTGACACTGAACGGAAGCGGTTGTGGATCAGCGAGACGAACACCAACACGCTCGCAGAGCTGTCGCTCAGCGAGTCGGGTCCCAGACTGGTGGCGACGTTCCCTTCGGTCCGGGAGCCCAACAGCCTTGCAGTCGATGCGGGCACCGGGCGCGTTTATGTGACGGGCACGGGCGATGGGGTGATCCAGATCCTGGACCCTCCGGCGTAGGCGTCGAGGCGCTTCAGAAAGGCTTCAACAATCGTTCAGGGCCACATCAACAGCGGGCCTTATGGTGGCCGGGCAGTGGGGGCGCCAACCTCGACGGCACTGCGGGCGACGCCGCTCGAGGTCTACATCGAACCGACCAACCGGTGCAACGAATTCTGCACGACGTGCCCGCGCACCTTCTTCCAGCGTGAGCCGCCGGCTGATCTCGATTTCCCTAGGTTCGTAGGGATCCTCGATCAATTTCCCGGCGTGCGCCGGGTCGTGCTGCACGGAGTCGGTGAGCCGCTTCTCGCGCACGACCTACCCCCGATGGTTGCCGAAGCCAACCGGCGCGGAGCGCAGGTCCTCTTCAACACGAACGCGCTCGCACTCTCACCTCGACTGATGCAGCAGCTGGTCGACGCCGGGCTCGATCAGCTACGGGTCAGCATGGATGCCGCAGACCCGCGAACCTACCGCCGGATCCGCGGCGTCAACGGCTACGAGAAGGCGATGGCCAACACGGCGCGCTTCTGCGCCTATCTGCGCGAGCGCGGGGCGGCGCGACCGGAGGTCTGGCTCTACTTCATCTGCATGCGAGAGAACCTCGCTGAGCTGCCCGCTGTGATCGAGCGCGCCGCCGCGATGGGAGTGACCGCGATCAACCTGCAGCGTCTCGTGTACTTCGGGACCGGAGAGGCGGTCGAGTCGCAATCGGTCTTCGGTTTGCACGCCGATGGCGAAGTCGAGCGGCTGATCGACGATTGCGTCGAGGCCGCGGCTCGGCTGAGGATCCGGCTCGAGGGGTCCGGCCGGCGGGACGCGCAGCATGCGCTCGAGAAGGTCGACTCGCGGCGTCCATGGTCTGGCTGCAGCCGACCGTGGCGCTCGACCTACGTGACCGCCAATGGAAACGTGCTGCCCTGCTGCATCGCCCCCTTTTCCACCCACGACTACGCCGGAATCATCCTCGGCAACCTCTTCGACCAGCCGGTGCGCGAGATCTGGGGCGGGAACAGTTATCGCGAATTCCGCGAGGCCCATCTCTCCGAGCGTCCTCCCGAGCCCTGTCGAGGTTGCGGTACGCGATGGATGTACTGACCACCCGGGTCGCCTTGCCGCAGGCGGGAGCCGATCGCGCCATGGGGCGGCTCTCGACAACGAACACCCCGGCTTTGCCCGCGGTCGCGGTGATTCTCGCCGCTGGCATCGCGGCGGTGTGGATCGCAGTGCAGCTGTTGCGGCGAGACCAGGCGCTGGCGACGCCGGCCTACGACCAGGCCTTCTTCCAGCAGGTGATCTGGAACCTCGATCACGGTCGAGGGTTTGCCAACAGCTTCAACCAGAACTCGTTCCTCGGGGTGCATTTCTCACCGCTGCTGCTCGTGCCGGCCGCACTCGAGCTGGCATGGCCCGACCCCCGCCTGCTGACACTCATCAACTCCGCAGCCGTTGCACTGACCGCGCCGGCGGCCTTCCTTTTTCTCCGCGCCGCCTTCGCGCCCTCGCGCCTGGGGGCATACCTTGCGGCCGGGCTCGCGGCGGCGCTTCCCTTCACGCCGACCATGCAGGAGGCGGCGCGCGCCGGCTTCCACCCCGAGACGGTGGCTTTGCCCGCCGCGTTCGTCGCGGGCTGGGCAGGGCTGACCGGGCGACGAACAGCGATGTGGGCTGCGGCGGCCATCCCCCTCCTGGCGAAGGAGGACCAGGTCTACACGGTGGCTGTGATCGGGCTGCTGCTCGCCGCGCGGGGGCGGCCGGGGATGAGGCGCCACGGAGTCTTGCTGGTCGCCGCGGCGGTGGCGTGGGGCATGGCCCTGTTCGGGGTCGTCATGCCCGCTTTGCGTGCCGGAGCCGCGACCGACACGACCGGCTACTACGCGTGGATGGGGCCGTTTCCGGCTCAGGTGCTCGCCCCGTTCCGCGAACCGTCGGCGGTCGTCGCCCAGCTGACGATGCTCGAGGGCTGGGGGGCTGCGGCCGGCCTGATGCTGTGCGTCTGCGGCCTGCCGCTGCTTCGGCCGGCCTGGGCGCTCCTGGTGCTGCCCCCGCTGGTCGCCAACCTTCTGAGCAGGCACTACCCGCAGCCCGAGCTCCACCTTCAATACGGCCTGCTGCTCGTCGTGCCCACGGTGGTGGCGGCCGCCATGGGAGGACGGACGGCCCTTGCCGTCGCACGCCGTCGTCTTGGTCGCACGCCTCCGGGCGTGCGCCAGAGGCTCGCGATGGCGCTGAGTGCGGCGGCAGTGCCGGCACTGGTCCTCGGCGCCGCCGCCGGCTCGCTGCCTCCAGCCGCCCATGCTTCATCAGCCTTCGTACGCGAGCCCGGCTGGGACCGGCTGACCTCGGTCACTCGAATCATCCCGCCGGGTGCTCCGGTCGACGTCGACGATGGCCTCGCCGCACCGCTCGCGTCCCGACCGACGATCTTCGTGCTTCCGAGGGACTGTGCAGATTGCTACGTCGTCGTGGATGCGGCCTCGACCGGATGGTCGTTCATGTCCGCGACGGAAAGAGCGGCCCTGCTGTCCGCGCTGCCGGCCGAGCGCCGGCTGCTGGCAGACGACGGCCGGTTCGAGGTCTGGAGTCCGGTCGATGGGTAGTCTCGCGGCGGTCGTTCCGGCGAGGAATGAAGCCGAGGCCATCGGGGAGGTGGTCCGCGGGCTGCGGGGCCGCGGTGCGTGTTGCGTGTTGGTCGTCGACGGCGCCTCCTCGGACGATACGCCCAGGAGGGCGGCCGCGGCCGGCGCGATTGTCGTGCCCGAATCTCGCCCCGGATACGGCCGCGCCTGCCTGACCGGGGCCGCGTCGGCCCAGGCGCATCACCGCCACGAGCTGATCGCATTCCTCGACGGGGACGGCTCCTGCGATCCTTCGGACCTGCCGCGTCTCGTCGCGCACGCCGTCTCGGCCGACATGGTTCTGGGAGCTCGCGGCTCGCTCGAGGTCGAGCGTGGTGCGTACCCGCTCCATGCGCGCGTGGGCAACCTGCTCGCCGCGACCTTGATCGCGGCCCGGACCGGCAGGCGGGTGCGCGACCTCTCTCCCTTCAAGGTGGTCCGCGCAGACGTTCTCGCTCGACTGCAGCTTCGCCAGGAGGGATACGCGTGGACGACCGAGCTCGTCGCCCGGGCATGCGCCGACGCAAGCGTGCGGCTCGTCGAAGTACCGATCGGCTTTCGCGGCCGCCGCGGCGGCGAGAGCAAGGTGTCTGGCCGGCTGCTGCCGTCTGTGCGCGCCGGCATCCAGATGCTGCGGGCCGCGATGACGGAAACCGCGCCGCGCCCGCGTCTGGTGCTGATGGCCAAGAGTCCTGCGCGGGCGAAGTCGAGGCTGGCCGCGGAGGCCGGGGCCGGTGTCGCATCGGGCTTCTGGACCGCCTCGCTCACCGACACGGCGGCGAACCTGCTCAAGGCGGCCCAGATAGAGGATCTCGAGGTCCGCCTGATGCTTTCCGCCGCCGACGAGGTCGAGCACATGAACGGGCTTCTGGGCCCGGCGTGGGTTGCCGACGTGCAGCCGCGAGCTGGCCTTGACGAGGCGCTCGTCAGCGTGTTCGACGCGGCGCAGGTGGCAGGGTCTCCATTTGCAATCGCGGTCAGCGGGGACAACCCCACTCTTCCGTCCTCGGTCGTGCAGGACGCGGTGAGGGCGCTGAGACGGTTCGATGCAGTGCTTGGGCCGACCCCGGATGGCGGGTACTACCTCGTCGGGTTCAGACGATCTTCACTCGCGCGCCGGAACAGGACTGCGTTGCTTCACACCGTCTTCGATCGCCACGTGAGTGGCGCCACCGCGCGTGACGCGACACAGCGCGCCATCACCCGCGCCGGCCTGTCGGTCGCAATGCTCGAACCCTGGGCCGACGTGGACAACCTGGCGGATCTGCGACGCCTGGCGGTCGACGTGTCGGCCGCACCCCAATCGGCGCCGGCCACCAATGCGTGGCTGACGGGCCGTGCGAGGTGGCTGCTGCCGGGCAACGCGCGGAGTCCCGAGCTGCATCTGATGAGTTCTGAAGGAGGAGAGAGCAATGTCCGCGGTTGAGACGTCCGGGGCGGCGTTGGGCAAGAGGCTCGAGTCTGTGCTCGTGATTGCAACCAGGCACGCGGCCGAGGTCGACGCGGAGGCAAGGTTCCCGGCCGAGGCGGTGACGGAGCTGCGCCGCTCTGGGCTGCTGGGCTTGACGGTCCCGGTCGAGCACGGTGGATTGGGAGCCGGGCCGCTCGAGTTTGCGGACGCTGTGAGCCGGCTGGCGCAAGCCTGCGGTTCGACGGCGATGGTCTACCTGATGCACGTGAGCGCCGTGATGCCCGTGCTGGCCGCCCCGCCGACCGGCCTGCCGGGACTCGCGCGGCAGATGGCCGAAGGCAAGCTGGGCACGCTGGCCTTCAGCGAACGCGGTTCTCGCAGCCACTTCTGGGCGCCGGTCTCGAAAAGTGTGGCCGGCAACGGCTCGGTCCGGATGACGGCCGACAAGAGCTTTGTCACCTCGGCCGGACATGCCGCCGTGTACGTCGCGTCGGTGTTGACCGTGGACGCTTCCGGACCCCTCGACTCCGACCTCTACGCGGTGCCTGGGGACACTCCTGGCTTGAAGGTCGGCGCCCCCTGGCGTGGGCTCGGGCTGCGGGGCAACTCGTCCTCGCCGGTGGAGCTGGACGTGACCGTGCCGATCGACCACCGGGTCGGCTCGGCCGGCGGTGGATTCAAGTTGATGATGGAGGTGGTGCTGCCCTGGTTCAACCTGGGCAATGCGGCGGTTTCGGTCGGGCTCTGCCGTGCTTCCCTCGGGGCCGCAGTCGCCCACGCGACGGGAGCGCGCTTTGATCACCTGGGCGAATCGCTCGCCTCGCTTCCGACCATCCGGGCTCAGCTGGCCCGGATGCAGATCGCGGTCGACACCCTCGACGCGTACCTGGTCAACGCCGCCGCGTCGGTGGCGGCGCCCGACGACGGAACTCTGCTGAAGGTCCTGTCGATCAAGGCCGCGGCCAATGACACCGCCCTCGCCGTGACGGACGCTGCCATGCGTGTATGCGGCGGGGCGGCCTTCAGCGGCCGGCTCGGAATTGACCGTTTCTTCCGCGACGCACGCGCCGGACACGTGATGGCGCCCACCGCGGACGTGCTCTACGACTTCATCGGCAAGGCCATCACGGGCCAGTCCCTTTTCTGAGGTGAGCCAGTGACCGACACGAGGATCGACACCAACTCCCGTCCGACGCAGCGCGCATCGACCGGGGCCCTGGTAGTTGGCGCCGTTGCCTACACGCCCAACGTGGTCCCGGTGTGGGAAGGAATTCGCGAGTACTTCCGCGGCTCTCGCACGGAGATGGACTTCGTGCTGTTTTCCAATTACGAGCGTCAGGTCGATTCGCTGCTCGGCGGCGCGATCGACATCGCCTGGAACACGAACCTCGCCTGGGTCCGCACGGTGGGGCTGACGGACGGCGCGTGTCGCGCCCTGGCGATGCGGGACACCGACGCCGCCTACCAGTCGCTTTTCATAAGCCGGGCCGGGATGCAGATGACTGGGCTCGAGGCGCTGCGCGGCAAGCGGCTCGCGCTCGGCTCACGTGATTCGGCCCAGGCAGCGATCCTGCCGGTGCACTACATCCGGGCCGCCGGACTAGCCGGTGACGTCGAGCTGGTGCGATTCGATACCGACGTGGGCAAGCACGGCGACACCGGACGGAGCGAGCTCGACGCGATCCGCGCGGTGCTGGACGACAGGGCGGACGCCGCCGCCATCGGGATCGGCACCTGGGAGGCGATTGCGAGAGGCGAGATCACCCCGGGTGCGTTCGAGGTCTTCTGGCGGTCGCCTCATTACTGCCACTGCAACTTCACGGCGCTCGCGACTCTCGACGAACACCGGACCGAGCCATGGGTCGACCAGCTCCTGCAGATGTCCTGGGACGTCCCGGCGCACCGTCGCATTCTCGAGATGGAGGGCCTGCGCCGCTGGGTGCGACCGCAGCTCGACGGCTATCGGGTCCTGTTCGAGGCGGTTCGCGAGCAGTCGATACCAATGCGATGGGACTGAGCCCCTCGACTCTGCTCGACCTGGCGCAGGCCGCGGGCAGGCTCGGAGACGGCATGTCGGCGCGAGTCGACGTCAGCCCGGAGGACACGCACGACTCGATCCGCCAGTGGTGCCTGCAGACGGGGAACGACGTGGCCGCGTTCGGCCAAGGGTGGGTCGTGATCCGGCGCGTGCGGCAGGTCGTGCGAAACGGCGAGCAACGCCCGCCCGCCGATCGAGTCTGGATCTATACGAACTTCGACTGCAACCTGACTTGCGATTACTGCTGCGTGCGTTCGGCGCCCGGCATCGCGCGTCGCGAGCTCGGGCTGAACTGCATCCAGACCATCGCTTCAGAGGCCGCGGAGCTCGGGGTGAAGGAGATGTTCCTGACCGGCGGGGAACCCTTCCTGCTGCCATACATCGATCGCGCGGTGGTCGCCTGCGTGGGCGCCGCGCCCACCACGTTGCTGACCAACGGCATGCTGTTTCGCGGCCGCCGGCGCGAGCTCCTGGAAGCGATGCCGCGCGAGAGCTTTGCCATCCAGATCAGCCTTGACGCGGCGCGGCCCGAACGCCACGACCGACACCGCGGCGAGGGCAGTTGGCGGCGCGCCGTCGAAGGGATTCAGATCGCGCGGGCATCAGGCTTTCGGGTCCGCGTGGCGTCAACCGTCGGCATCGAGGCCGCTGATGAGATGGAGGAGGAGAAGGAGATGCACGAGCTCTGTGATCGCCTCGGCGTGGATCGCCGAGATCGAGTCATCCGGCGCGTCGCCAGGCGCGGCCGGGCCAACAAGGGGGTGGTGCTCACGAGCGAGGCTCTGGTTCCCGAGATCACCTACACCGACCGGGGCGTGTTCTGGCATCCGGTGGGCGCCGACGATCCGGACATGATGATCGCCGACCGGGTGATCCCTCTGGCCGCCGCCGTCGAGTTAGTGATGCAGCGACGCGCCGCGCAACTGGAGCGGGAGGCGGAGGCGGCGTCCGAATTTCCATGCGCATGAACGCCGGAACGGACAACACCGCCCCGCTCGTGGTGCTGCGTGGATTCTTCGGAGTCGTCTACCTCGCGAACGGGCTGGCAAAGTTGACCGGAGTGGGCAGCCTCACGATCGGACCCTGGCGCACCTTCCTGATCAACCTGCCGACCACCCAGAACATCCTGCGGCACGACGCCGGGAGCAGCATCGGCATCTACCACGACTTCGCGTTCAACGTCGTGCTGCCGCATTTCGACGTCTTCGGCCCGCTGATCATGCTGGCCGAGATCGCCGTCGGGCTGGGGCTGCTGACCGGCGTTCTGGGCAGGCTGGCCGCCCTCGGCGGGACGCTCCTCGCCATCAACGTTGGCGTGGGGGCAATCGGCGCGGGAGAATGGACGTTTGAGTACCTGCTCGAGATCGTCCCCCTCGCATGCCTGGTCGCCCTGCGGATCCCCGGCCTGCCGATCATCCCGGAGCGGTGGCTGGCCCGAATCCCGCTCGCGACATAGATAAGGTATGCCGACCCGGCTCCTGCTGGTCGACGATGACCCCAAGCTGGTCCCACTGCTCGTCCGTGGGCTGGAGCACGACGGCTTCGAGGTGCTCGCAGTCCCCGACGGTCCATCTGCGCTGGAGGCGGCCCGCACGGCGCATCCCCACCTGGTGCTCCTGGACATCGCGATGCCCGGTCCCGACGGACTCGAGATCTGCAACACGATGCGCCTCGAGTACCAGGTGCCGATCATCATGCTTACTGCCCGCGATGACGTCCTCGACAAGGTGACGGCGCTCGACCTGGGGGCCGACGACTACGTCGTCAAGCCGTTCGCGTTCGACGAGCTGGTGGCTCGGATCCGGGCCGTGCTGCGCCGCCGCCAGGCCGGCGAGGAGGCGATCGCGTACGCCGGGGTCAGCGCCGACCCCGCCACCAGGGAGGTGACCCGCAACGGCCACGTGGTCGAGCTGACGGCGCGGGAGTTCGAGATCCTGCGTCTTCTGCTGCAGCATCCGCGCCAGGTCTTCACGCGGGACCAGATCCTGGAGCGCGTGTGGGGTGGAGACCACGACGTCGATCCCAACGTGGTCGAGGTTCACATAGCCCACCTGCGTCAGAAGCTGGAGTCCGGCGACGGCCGGCGCCTGATCCACACGATCAGAGGCATCGGCTACGCCCTGAGGGGATGACGGCCTGAGCATCCGCACGCGACTCACAGTCGGGTTCCTCCTCATCGTCGCCGCTGTCGTCGCGGCTTTCGGGCTGGCGGTCTACGACCTGACCCGGCAGAGCCTCCTCGACGCCATGGATTCGAGCGTTCGCGATCACGCAGCCGGTTTCGCCGTAGCGGCTGCGCCCCCGCCCGGTCAGACGCAGCCCCAGATTCCTGATCTCGACATGTTCAACTCTCCGGACACGTTCGTCGAGATCGTGGATCCAAGCGGCGCCTTGATTGCGACGTCCCCCAACCTGGGGACCCAGAGGCTGCCGTTTCATCCGGACGCCATCAAGAAGGACCAGGTGGAGGACGTGCGGCTCGCGGGCTCACCACTCATCCTCTACGGCAAACCGATCGACGCCGACGGGCAGCTGCGAGGCTACGTGTTGGTGGCCCTGGCGCCGTCGCCGATCTACTTTGCTCTCGGGCGGCTGCGAATGCTCCTCATCCCAGGCGGAGCGCTCGCCTTGCTGCTGGCCGGCGTCGGGAGCTGGCTGCTCGTGCACCAGGCCATCACCCCGCTTCGCAAGCTCGCCTCCGGCGCCGCGCAGATTCGGGCCGAGGGAGACCATTCGCGCCGGTTGAACTACTCGGGGCCGAAGAATGAGATCGGCAAGCTGGCCATCACCATCGACGGGATGCTCCAGTCTTTGGACGACGCCCATCAGCGTCAGGTCGCAGCGAGCGCGGCGCAGCGAAGGTTCCTCGCCGACGCATCGCATGAGCTGCGCCGGCCCCTCACGATCGCGCTCTCATCGCTCGACGTTCTGGCTCGCGTAGGCTCGAGCGACTCCAGGTTCGCATCGCAGATCCTCGGCGACATCCACGCCGAGCTCGAAAGGATGGCGGGACTGGTGACTCAGCTCCTCGCCATCGCGCGATCCGATGCTGGGCACATGCGGGAGCAGAGCCCGGTCCTGGTGGCGGACTCGATACGCGACGCGATCGCTCAGCTCAGACCGCGCGCGGGCGGCCTCGTTGTCAGCGAGCCTGGCATGGAAACGATCGAGGACAGCGTCGTCCTCGGCAATCGCGAGGACCTGGACCAGGTCTTCGTGAATCTGCTCGACAACGCGATCAAGTACACGCCGGCCGGCGGCGAGGTAATGGTGTCAGGCGCAGCGAACGACGGTGAGATCGCGGTGTCGGTCAGCGACACGGGTGTCGGAATCTCCGACAGGGACCTGCCGCATGTCTTCGAACGCTTCTATCGCGGCGACGCCGGAAGGACCCACGAGGGAACCGGGCTGGGGCTGGCGATCGTCGAGCAGTACGTCCGCCAGCATGGCGGCAGGATCGTGGTCGATCAGCGACCCGCCGGCGGGACCACGTTCACCGTCTTCCTGCCCTTGATGGTGCTACCCGAGGAGCGCGACCTGGCGGCGCGGACGGCCTGATTCAGCCGCGGATGAACGCGGACCTCATGGCGGTGGTGCAGGGACACTTGCGTTCTTCAGGTATCGATGGGATGAGCTCGAGAACGAGGCCGCGCAGCTTTTCGATGTTGGTGCCGAAAAGCGCGACCACGTCCTGGACGGAAACCGGCTTCACGTCCGGGTTGCCCTCGAGGCCGGCATCGTAGTCGGTGACCAGCGAAAGATTCACGTAGCACATCTCGAGCTCGCGGGCGAGCGCGACCTCCGGGTACTGGGTCATGTTGACGATATGCCACCCCATGGAGGAGAACCAGCGGCTCTCCGCCTGCGTCGAGAAGCGTGGTCCCTGGATGACGACGACCGTCCCGCGGTCGTGGACGGTCAGCCCGGCGCTGCTCGCCACGGCCGACGCGATTTCGCGGAGGACCGGACAGTAGGCGTGAGCTGTGCTGACGTGCGCGACCTCGGGCCCGGCGTTGAAATACGTGTCTTCTCGTCCGCTCGTCCTGTCGACGAACTGATCGCAGACCACGATGTCGCCAGGCTTCAGCTCTGGCTGCAGGCTGCCCGCGGCGGAGGGTGCGATCACGCGCCTCACTCCGAGTGAGTGCAGCGCCCAGAGGTTGGCGCGATAGTTGATGGCGGCCGGGGGAATGGTGTGGTGGCTGCCGTGCCTGGGCATGAACGCCACGCTCCGTTCACCGACACGACCGATGGCGATCTGGTCGCTTGGCGAACCATAAGGGGTGTCGACCTCCACCGTCGCGGCGTCGTCGAGCAGACGGTAGAAGCCCGATCCGCCGATCACACCGATCTCGGCGTTCAATCCACTCGCTTCCGCGCACGCTGGCCGTACTCCGTGTGAAGGAATGCATGCAAGCGCTCGACTTCGTCACCTGGCAGCGGCTTCGGTTCGCCGATCGTCATCGCCATGAACGCAATCCGTGCACTGTGCTCCACCAGCCGCGCGGTCGTGACGGCGGTGTCAAGTGTCTCTCCGACTGCGATCACGCCGTGGTTCGCGAGCAGGACGGCGCGATGTGAGCCGAGGCCATCAGCCGCGCGCTCTCCCAGGTGCGGGTTGGCGGGCGGAAGATAGGCCATGACCGGCACCTCCCCGCCGAGGTACCCGGCGGCTTCTGCCAGCAGGGCTGGGATCGGTCGGTGCAGCACCGCAAACACGGTCGCATGCGGCGAGTGCGTATGGACGACGGCACCGACATCGGGGCGTCGCCTGTAGATGGCGGCGTGGTTCATCGTGTCGCTGGACGGCTCGAGCCGGCCGCGCACTCGCTTCCCGTCAAGGTCGATCGCCACCAGCTGGGCCCGGGTCAGCGCCGTGAAGGAGACGCCTGAAGGTGTGATCCAGAACGTCGAGCTGTTGGGCCGGCGGGCGCTGACGTTCCCGGCCGTGCCGGCCACGAGTCCCTCGTCCAGCATCTGTCGCGCGGCCGCGACGATGCTCGCGCGTATCGAGCGTTCGACGGCCATCGACTCAGGGTGAGGCAACCGTTTTCGCCGCCGGCTCGATCACCCGGTCCTCGGTGATGATGGCCGTGATCAGGTCCGACGGCGTGATGTCGAAAGCCGGATTGATCGCGCGCGAACCCAAAGGCGCGACCCTGACGCCGGCAAAACCCAGGACCTCGTCCTCCGCGCGCTGCTCGATCGGAATGTGTTCGCCGTCGGGTACGGCGTCGTCCAGTGTCGACTCGGGTGCGACGACGACAAACGGCACCCCGGCGGCTTGTGACGCCAGGGCCACGGGGTAGGTGCCGACCTTGTTAGCCACATCGTGATTGGCGGCGATTCGGTCGGCCCCGACCACGACCACGTCCACAGCATGTCGCGCGATGAGCGAAGCAGCCGCCGAATCAGCGATCAGGTGATATGGAATCTCGAGCCGCCGCAGCTCCCAGGCCGTCAGGCGGCTGCCCTGGAGCGAAGGCCTCGTCTCGGTCGCGATGACCTCCTTGACCAGTCCGCGCCGATGGGCGAGCTGAATGACGCCGAGCGCGGTGCCGATCTCGACGCACGCCAGCGCTCCGGTGTTGCAGTGGGTGAGAACGCGGAGCCTGCCGGGGTGCCTCAGCGACTCGAGCCAGTCGGCGCCCCGCTCGGCCATGCGCCGGTTCGTCTTGACGTCCGCTTCCAGGACGCTGACCGCCGCTTCGACGATGGCTTCCGGGCCCTGACCGGCGGCCCTACTCGCCTGACCGATGCCCCAGCGCAGGTTCACGGCTGTGGGCCGCGTGGACGCCAGTGCGATCGCGGCGCGCTCGACAGCCTGCCGGACGTCCTCCCCGCGCTCCTGGGCGCGCCGCGCGGCCAGCGCGATCCCGAGTGCACCCGCGACTCCGAGCGCCGGGGCGCCCCGCACCCGCATCGTGCGGATCGCCTCGGTCAGCTCACCAACCTCGCGCAAACACACGACCCGCTCCTCATGTGGGAGCAGCGTCTGGTCGATGATGGCCACCGCTTCACCGTCCCAGTCGATCGTTCGTGTCATGTGCATGCGTTCTAGACCAGCTTTCCGAACGCGGCGCCAAGGTCTGAGCTAGACCCGATCACGGAACCGCCCGAGCTGATCAGCGGATCCGGCTGGGCCGTCCAGGAAGCGTCGGGCCCGTAAAGGTAATACGCGTCCCACACGATCCCGCCGCCGCCATCGACATGGTCGGCAAACCACGACCCGACGACGCGGCTGGGGTCGTAGTAGTTCGTGACCCTGCGGTCGTTGAGGACGCGCCGATCGACCAGCTCTCGTGAATCTCCAGGCAGCATGTTGAACCACACTACGTACACCCGCACATCTGATGATGGGTACTTCTCGAGGATGTTGCTTCGCACCCAACGGGCGCCGGCTGCGCACGTCGGTCAAGTGGGTGAGAGCAGGAGAAGCAGACGAGGATGTCCCGCATCGGCGTTGAACGCCGACTGCAGCTGGCCGATGCTGTTCAGATCGGTCAGGCTCGCGTCCGGTCCCGAGCCGGTCTCGCCAATCCGCGCCACGGCCTCTGAGAGGTAGCTGTGCGGGTTGGCCAGCTGTACTCCGGCGAGGGCAAGGAGGACCAGCATCAACGCAAGCGCCACCCATCTGCCGGCGTGGATCGACTTGCCCATGCGGCTCACGCTAATGATGGAACTTGAAGTTCGGTTGAAGGCGTGCTGAAGCGCGCCGGTGGTGTGGCTTCAATCTGGGCCGCGTTGACCTGACATCTCCCGTCCCCTGTCCAACTGCGCATCGGTGGCGGGTGCCCCGAGCCCCGCAATGGCCTCTAGCCGATTTCGGTCGAGGTAAGAGACCCGATCGGCGGACGAAATGTCATCAGGGTGGAGCTCTGGTTGTACAGCACCTAGTCCGGCCGCGCTACGCCGTTCGGCGATCCGGGGCGATCCGCGCGCCGATCGGCTCGAGCGGGAGGCCGGCCGATACGAAGCCGCGCAGCCAGGAGATGCCCGATGGCGACCAAGAGACCAGACGGCTTGCGTTCCTGGATGCCAGCAAGACGTGAACGGGCTCCGGGACCTCGCCCCTCGCTGCATGCCGGAGAAGGGTTGCGCTCGACGCGCCTGCTTCGGAGATGCGGCGCGAAGCCACCTGCTCGGCGCGTTCTCGCTGCCCGTGCAACAGATACAGACCTGCGATGTATCCGGCCAGCAGCGCATCCGATGTTCCCTCCCCTGCTGAGGTCCAGGTGCAGAGCCCGCCCGATGGCCGTGGTCCCGGCGGTAGAGAGTCGATGGGATCGAAGACGGGTACGGGATCCCAACCCGGCCCCGCGTCAACTGCGATACGTCCGATGACAACCCTCCCCGCGCCGATCGCCGCGGTGCCGCCCACCTTGATGCTGACGCGGCATTCGATTCCATTGGGCATACGCGGCGATCCTGGCCGAGTCAGGCTGACGACGTAGTCGCCGAATCGCAGCTCATGGCGACCCAGGACCGCTCCCCTGACCTCGGCGGCGTTGAGCAACGAAGTCAGCAGCTTGCTCGATGAATGTGATGCTGCTTTCACCTGACTCAACCCAGTGTCGATAGGAGGGCCGTCGTGGAGGGAGGGCCGAAGTGCTCGCCATTGCGGTGACTACCGGCGCTAGCGGGTCGGACGCTTCTTGGAGAACCTGGGCGGCGCAGGCGCGGGACACTCCGATCTCTACCCGGCCAGAGTCGCCCGCGGATGCTTGCTGTGACCAAGAGGCGAAGGTCCCGGGCCGCGGGCCCCATCCGGCCCTTGGACATGCTCCCGGCCCGACAGACACTCGAGGCAGGATGGAGATTCTCGGCGACGCCGAATGCGTCGAGCTGCTTCGATCGCACGACCTGGGCCGCATCGGGTTGATCGACAACCAGGCGCGGCCGCTCATCCTTCCCGTCAACTATTTCTTCGAGGACGGAGTCGTGGCGTTTCGCACCTCTCCCGGAACGAAGCTCGATCTCGCACCGGGGTCGTTTGTGAGCTTTGAAATCGATGAGTGGGATCCCAGCCGCGGGGTGGGATGGAGCGTGGTGGCAAGGGGCATGGCCCGCGACATGACCGAACCTCGCGGATCGCCCAATGCCCGGATTCAATACTGGCCCGTCCGTCCACTGGCGCCCGGGACACGCCGGCATTGGATTGGGGTTTGGGTGGATGAGATCAGCGGACGCAGGTTCCAATCAGACGAAGCGGACAAGACCGAGAAGGCGGATCTCGAAGCTCTCTCCACAGACGAGTGCAAGCGGCTGCTCCAGGCCCAAAGGATGGGTCGAATTGCGCTTGTCGTGGATGGCCGGCCTCATATCCTGCCGGTGAATTACGTGTTCGATGAGGGGGCGGTTGTTTTCCGAACGTCTGCTGGACTCAAGCTCGAACGGGGGCCGCTCACGGAGGTGGCTTTTGAGACGGACGACGTCGACAGGCGGCGGGGGGTGGCCTGGAGCGTCATGGTCCAGGGAACTGCGCACCACATCACTGATACCCTCGACCCTCTGTCCAGGCGGCTCCGCGACCTTCCGGTAGAGACGGCCGCGCCGGGGGCGCGGCTTGAGTGGCTGGCGGTGTACGCCGACCACATCTCGGGCCGCCGCTTCAAGCTCCCCCCTACGTAACCAACCTCCGATCGCCCCGTCAGGAAAGTTGCCTGAAACGTCAGGCTCTCCGCGGCGGCTCGCCCCGGGAGTCCCTGCAGCCTTTCAAAGCCAGGCCGCTCGCCGCTGCCGGCGGTCGGAACGCATGTAACGCGGGATCGCCGGCTCGCCGCTCACCTTTTCGCCAAGGTCATCGATCAACCACCAGGCGACCCAGATCATCGGAGACACCAGGATCAGGCCGATCGCCAACAGGACTCCCAGGCTCAGGTGCTTGGCTTCCTCCTTGTGCGCCGGAGGCTAAGGCTACGGGTGGAGGCGATCCAGGGTCCATGGACCCCTCACAGAGAGGACGCAGGACCCTGGTGACACCTTGGCCTCGATCGCAGAGTTGCCGAAAGGACATTTGAAGGAGTCTGCGCGATGGATGCAACGACCTCGTACTTTCATTGGGGTTTCATCCTCATCTCGGTGCCCAACCTGCTGGTCATCGCCGGGATGATCGTGCTGTTTGCGGTCGCTCTCGTTGCTCCGTTCCCTCGCGGAAGGGAGGATGAAGATGCAGGCAGCTAAGCCGGTTTCTGTCAAAGACAAACCGGACAGCTGGACGCTGCGTGTTCGCCAAGCGATCGACCGCCAGCTTCCGATGGATCATCTTCTGCCTCACCGACAGCCGTACTACGTCGGCTCCTGGGTCTACGTCTTCGGCGTGGTCACGATCGCAGCCCTGGTCTGGGTCGTGGTAAGTGGGGTGGTGCTCGCGTTCATGGGCCCCCAGTGGTGGCACGACTCTGGCGTTGGCCGTTTCTTCAACAGCCTTCACTTCTGGTCGGTCCAGCTCTTCTTCATCTTCATGGTGCTGCACCTGTGGGGCCAGTACTTCATGGCCGGCTGGCGCCACGGGCGCGCGGCGACCTGGGCAATCGGGGTCGTCATCTTCGGGGTCAGCATCCTGACCGCCTTCACCGGCTACCTGTCGCAGCAGAACTTCGACTCGCAGTTCATAGCCGTCAACGCCAAGGACGCCATGAATGCTGCTGGCGTGGGAGCGTTTTTCAACGTCCTGAATTTCGGCCAGATGTACGGACTGCACATCATGCTGCTGCCGATCGGGGTGACGATCCTTGTCGTCTGGCACATCGTCGTGGTGCGGGCACGCGGCGTCGTCAAGCCGATTGACCCAGAGGGAGCTGCCCCGAGATGAAATCGATGGGCGAAACGCAGGAGGAGTACTACCGCGGGGTCCGCATGGTCCCATACGACCTGGTCAAGGAGCTCGTCATCGCGCTCGTCGGAGTGGGCGTTCTCGCCCTTGCGGTCTCGGCAATCCTTTCCTCGCCAGACGTGCCACCGGTCACGATTGCGGCCTGGGCGCAGTCCGACCCAGTCGACTTCGTGACCACGGCCAACGGCGAGCTCGCCGGCTCGACTACCAGCGCCGGCTACGGCAATCCGTACGACACGAACAGCGACGGTCAAGCCTGGGGTCCGATCGCGCCCCAGAAGTGGTTCGGCACTCGGATTCCGATCGACTCTGCAGACATGTTCGTGATCCAGCCGCTGCAGCGCGCGGCAGTCGGCGATGCCGATCTCGACGCGGCTTTGAAGACATGGCAATCGGCCACCTCTGACCAGCAGGGCAAGTGGACCGACGCGTACGGCAAGGCGCTGGCCACGGCCACGGTGACCGGAGGAAACGTAGTGGTCGCGAACGGCGACTACGGACCGCTGCCTGTCATGATGGCGGGCCTTCTCGGCGTGGCTCAGGCCGGCGGGCTGGACGGGCTGCTGCAGATCAACGGTCGTTTCTATCAGACCGATTACACGCCGGCTCTGCTGTTCATGGGTGACGGCGGTTACCTGTCAGCACAGGCCGAACACTGGAATCTGCTTGGCGACCAGTGGGGAATGATGAACGAGACTGGTCGCTACCCCGGCCAGACCTGGCTGTGGCTGTACACGATGTGGTACCAGGTGCCTCCGTTCACGAGCGATACGGGTTTTTTGGGCTTGAATGCGTCTAACGCGGACCTCGGGATCATCATCCTGATGACGCTCCTGACGGCGGCCCTTGCCCTCGTGCCGTTCATCCCGATCCTTCGCGACATCCCGCGCTGGGTGCCGATTCACCGCTTGATCTGGCGCGACTACTACGCTCCCAGGCGGAAGGTCCTGTGATGGGTCAGCACGGGGAGCGAACTCTTGCGGCGGACCGAGGATGCGGGCGCGATCCGGGTCGACTCTCCCAAAACGATTCTGCATAACCGCATGAAATCAACCAAGCCCGAGGCGGAACTCGACGAGATTCCAGAATGGGAATGTCTGGAAATTCTGGATCACCACAGCCTCGGTCGCATCGGCGTGGTCGTCAACGGACGACCCCTGATATTTCCGGTCAATTACGCGATGAGCGGCCGCATCGTCGTGTTCCGGACGGGCGCGGGGACCATCCTCGCGCACGCTCCGGAGGCAAGGGTGGCATTCGAGGTCGACGGTTACGATGAGTCCCCCGGTGCCGGCTGGAGCGTCATGGTGCAAGGGATTGCACGCGACGCCACCGATTCATTTGACGATGTGTCATGGGCCGCGCGCGCCGCGGCGCCCTGGCCCCTTGCTCCAGGCGCCAAACCATTCCGGCTCGCGATCGAGCCAGATCAGATCACAGGCCGCCGGTTCCAGATCCGTCGATGATCACGAGCAAGGCAGTAGCCGCGAAGGCATTCAGCCAGTAGCGCGTCGAGGAAACGGCACAGTTTCAAATCACGGGCCCCGACCAGATTCACTTCAGGCGATGCAAATTTTTTCAAGCCAGCGTCAACTGGTGACTTGCCCTCGACCGCCCTTGGCTTCCGAGAGCCCGGTCGCAGCACAGTCCGAGGGATGGCCAGACCGGCGCCTGCGCGCGCTCGAGCGTCGGACCTCGAGAACAGGCTCTTCGAGCGGCCGGTGATCGAGGTTCCCACGATCACCATGGCGAGTGATTTCGATGGCGCGGCCCCCGACGGCATCGGCCACAATGTTCCGCAGGAGGCTCCGCAAGCCTTCGCCGACGCGATCATCGAAGTCGACGGCTACTGACCAGGAGGATCGAACATGTCCACCGACGTCCGACAGGAGCGCGCCCGGCACCAGGGCATCGCCGCCGACCTGCCCTTTGAAGGCTCGCTGCCTTCCTTCGAGGGCGCGACGACCTGGCTCAACTCACCGCCGCTGACGCCGGCTGGTCTGCGCGGCAAGGTGGTCCTGGCCCAGTTCTGGACGTACACGTGCATCAACTGGCGGCGCACCCATCCATACGTCCGCGCGTGGGCCAGGCACTACAAGGACGGCAGTCTCGTCGTCATCAGCGTGCACACGCCCGAGTTCGCCTTCGAGCACGACCTCGACAACGTCAAGCGGCAGGCGCCGGCGATGCAGGTGGACTGGCCGATCGCCGTCGACAACGACTACGAGGTCTGGCGCGCGTTCGCCAACCACTACTGGCCGGCCCTCTATTTCGTCGACGCCGACGGCAGGATCCGGCACCATCGATTCGGCGAGGGCGATTACGAGCGGTCGGAGATGGTGATCCGGCAGCTGCTCGCCGCCGCAGGCGCCGAGGTTCCCGATGGAATGGCGGAAGTCGAGGCGACCGGCCCTGAGGTGGAGGCCGACTGGACCGATCTACGGACGCCAGAGACCTACCTCGGCACCGACCAGGCGGAGAACTTCGATGCTTCCAACCCCGCCCGGCTGAGACTCAACCATTGGTCGATTTCAGGCGACTGGACGGTCAGGCCCGATGCGATCGCCCTGCGCAAGCCCAACGGGCGGATCGCCTTCCAGTTCCACGCCCGAGACGTGCACCTGGTCATGGGCCCGGCGGCGAAGGGCGCCAAGGTGCGATTTCGCGTCCTGCTCGACGGAGAGACCGCCGCTGCGGCTCATGGCTCTGACGTGGACGCGGCCGGCAACGGCACCGTCGGCGAGCAGAGGATGTATCAGCTCGTCCGGCAGACCAGGCCCATCGAGGACCGGAGGTTCGAGATCGAGTTTCTCGACGCCGGCGCGGAAGCGTTCTGCTTCACGTTTGGATAGCAAGCTGAGGCAGCCAGGGCGCGACGCTCCGTCCGCCGGCCCGGTACCCTCGGCACGTGGACGTCACTGAGGCCACCTTTCAGTCGGCCGTCATCGAGCGATCGCTATCGGTGCCTGTTGTGGTGGACTTCTGGGCCGCCTGGTGCGGTCCTTGCCGGATCCTCGGGCCAGTGCTCGAACGCGAGGTCGAGCGACGTGCCGGGGCGGTCGAGCTGGTCAAGCTCGACGTCGACGCGAATCCGGCGATCGCTGATGCCTTCGGCATCCAGGGCATTCCCGCCGTCAAGGGCTTCCGTGACGGTCGCGTCGTCGCCGAGTTTGTCGGTGCTCAGCCGGCGGCCTCGGTTGGCCGATTTCTCGATTCGCTCGCTCCGTCACAGGCGGAGATCCTCGCCCAGAGGGGCGATGAAGATTCGCTGCGCCAGGCAGTCGAGCTGGAACCGAGCCGCACCGATGCAGCCCTACCGCTCGCCCGGATTCTTCACGCACGAGGCCAACACCAGGAAGCCCTCGACGTCCTCAGCGGAGTGCACGGAAGTTTCGCGGCAGACGGACTGGCGGCGCGGATTCGCCTCGAGATCTCTTCGGTTCCGGATCTCGATGCGGCCTTCGCCGCGCTCGACGCCGGAAACCACGAGCGGGCGCTGGACCTCCTAATCTCGGCGATCAAGCCCGCCCGGCGCGACCGCGACGACATTCGCCGGGTGGTTGTCGCGGTCCTCGACAAGCTGGGTCTCGACGATCCGCTGGCGACCACGTCGCGCGCGCGTCTCGCGTCTGCCCTCTACTGACGGGATTGCGGATGCACGCGGCGAAATCGAGCTGA
>WNGD01004453.1_pt1 | contig 24632 bp, 22 predicted proteins | sample 5400671 | NCBI WGS metagenome assembly WNGD01 (sample SAMN13153369, study PRJNA577476) | soil metagenome | isolation source: 40 cm soil or saprolite under grassland replicate 2 | place: USA:California | collected 2016-06-15
AATGACACGGGGCGATTCGCCTTTGGCCAGGACCGGCTTGGGATCGTCCAGCATCGCCGCCATCAGTTCCCGCTTCAGGCGAGAACCCACGTCATCGATTTGCTCGCCCTGCTTCGTCATCACGTCGTCCTGCTCTGTCAGGTCCTGGTTGTTGCCCGGCTTCATCAAATCGCTCATGGTGATCTCCTTTAGGGCGGGATTACGGAGTTACGGAATCACGTCACGGAAGCGAGGAACGCCGCAGGACGTAGAACCGCCCCGTCCTGCCGAAGAGCGTTTCGACCCGAGCCAACTCCCCTTTCGTCTCGTCGCCTGGTATCAGTGCGCCTTCCCGCCGAAGGTGCTCTGCCACTTCGCCAGCGTCATACCCCCTGCATAGTCGCCGCCACGCCTCGGGATGGATCAGGATGCGATCTTCCTTGACGTAGCCGTCGAATTCGTCCGGCGTCCCTAGCTTGATCTTGTCGGCTTCCGTCGCCGGGACGAAACAACCCTTGTCTTTGCGCAGATGGATAAAGCGCTCGGCCAGAGTGGCGGTGATGACTGCGCGAAGCTGGCGGATGCCCCGCAGCAATTCTCCCGCCGTGTCGAGATTGCCGCGCTGCTTCGCCCAACGCCCCATGCAGGCAAGGATGCCGGCGTCGGCATCCTCGGGTTTCCATGGCAGCAGCCCAGCCTCGATTGTCATGCGCAAAGTCGCCGCAATCAGGGCGAACCGGTTAATCACGCTGACTACCTGAGAATGCGCCGCACGCGCTATGAGATGGACTTCGTCGAGAGCCAACCACGCGTCACGGTGATGATGCAGGCGCCTTTTGATTTCATCAGGACCGAGATCGACTAGGTACTTCAACCAAGCTCGCCCGACGGCACCATGCAGACGAGACGTGGCTGAGTAGAACCGTTTCCCGCCGATGTGGATTTGGTCGGGAGGAATCGTCTCGAATGCGGTACCCCGTTGAATTTCTGCTGGCACATCAACTAACCGCCTCCGGCGACCTTCGGCGTTATTCTTTTCGCCCAGGAATTCTGCGAGCGACTTCTCTCCAGTCGAGAACAACAAGACGCGGTAACTCTGCTGTTGCTGAAGACGGGAATTGGAATTGCCCCGTAATTTCTCGATGCCTCCGGCCAGCTTGTAGACGGCAAGCCGGATTGCTTCTCGCTCGCCGACGCCGATCTCATCCAGGGCCATTCCCACATCGGAGCGCAGCAACGCAAACTGCTCGATCCCGGTCGCCGTACCTTCCCAGCTCGCGCCGAAGGCGTCGATTTGTCCTCCACCGTACGGCCGGCCATAGACTGATTGCCCGACGGCGCTCACCAGCGTCTTTCCAATGGTGCTGATGCCGTAGTTGTGAAACCCTCCAGCAGGCTCGTCCGCCCAGGCCAGCAACGGCGTGGCGAGAAACGTCCCGACCGCAAGCACGATATTGGAGTTGCCCGCGAGTGGCGCGGCGACTTCGGCTCCCCATTCCGCCACCGTCCCCGAGATGTGGATTCCATAGTCAGCGGTCGAAAGCCCCGTCTCTAGGACGTAAGTCGTTTTCGTCTTCGACAAAATCAGGTCAGGCGGCATGATTGTCTCACCTGGCAGCACGAAAATGTGGTGCGACCCGACCCGACACCAGCCTGTTCGTGGCACCCTGATGATTTCCGCTATCGGTTTCCACCGGAGGAATTTTGCCAGCGCCTTCATTGCCGATTCTGCCACTACCACATGGATCCCCGCCCTCATCAGCAAGCGGATAGCGGGGCCTCCGTTCTCGTTTGAAAGACGCTCCCGGGGGATCACCAAGGGACGGTGATGGCCGTCCCTGTCCGTGATGGTGAAGTGCTGCCACCATGTCTTCCGCTCGGAGCCGAATTCGTAAGACCAGGCTACAGGGTCAATGCGAGTCTTGGCGATACGCTTCCAGCCGCCGGTAAAGAACGCAGTCAAGCCGCCTCTGCGCTCGAAATCGTCCGAGCGGGCAAACACTCCCAAGGACGAGACTCTGAACCGGCCGTACCGTTTGACGTTCTCCCCGGGCACGTCCTTCCGAATACGCTCCGCGAACTTGGGGTCGCTGTTGAATTTCTCGGCGACGGCTTTGCGCACCCGTTTCGCCAGAACCTTCGGTATGTATTTGCCTTTGATCTTGATCGCGGCGATCTCGGGATGATCGATCTCGGCGCCCGCGATCTTGGGATAGTCCTTCAGTCCGTCGGCGACTCCCTTCCCGATCAGATCATCTTCTCGTTCTTTCTGCTCGTTGGCGAAATCGTCTTCTTCTTCGTCGTCACGGTCGTCGAGTTTCATGCGATCCAGAATCTCTTCGGCAATCGCAGACATCTCGGAGAGGATCTTCTCGGCGACTTGATCGGCCCACTTGAACAGCGCCAGCTTCTCGACCGTCTCCTCTGCGGAGTGCTGTTCCGCGGTCTTCTTCGGTTGGTCGGCAGCATTGCCGTCGTCGCTCTTGATTACCGGAAGCGTCGTTGCCATTGTCGTGGTCCGTAACTGCGTAATTTCCGTAATCGCCGTGCCCGGCCCGCGTGGCGCGTGCGTAGCGCAGATCTTCGGCATGTTGTTCGGCGAACCGCAGCGCGAGCCAGTCATCCGAACACTCGGGCGGGAGGCCCGGGGCGATTTCAGGTTTGTCGGCCTGATCCGGAGCCGAGTAAGCAGCGTTCATGGCGCATCGCGCCCACTGCCTGCCTGTCTACAGTTGGCCTCGATACAATAGAATGGCAAATTGCGCAATATGCAGTTTTAGCCAGCGCCAAGCCACCGCCGGAAAGGTTTGGGCTGCGGTGCTGAAAGCTTATGAAGGTCAGTGGGCGACTTTTTCCCCAAACCCTGAGCTAAGCCATTGAAAGCGCCCATTTCACTCGGTCCTCTCGGGACCGCCATAAAATTCAGCAACTTATCCAGCATTTTGTTTGATCCGATTTTCCCCGGCGACCCCTCGGGCGACCCGCCGGGCGACCCGCGAAACGTTCGTTAACGCTTTTTACGGGTAGAGCGATAACGGCCAGGTCCTAGGTCCGGGAAGCATCCGCCGTAGCGTAATCATCGTTACGAGTGCCCCACTCGACGAAACGTTATCGGCAATCGGAGAGCCACGGGACGGGTTTTTCAGAAGAGATATTAAGTCCGTCTTTTATAAGGTAAGTGCCGTTATCGACGCGCTGGCTGGTGATTGTGCGAGTACGGCTGCCATCGCGAACTATCGAAATATCGAGCAAATATTGTTCAGACGCCGGCTGTGGCTCATACAGCGTGCGCATCATCATTTTGGTTCCAGCACGAGTAGCGTTCACGATGGTGTAATTTGCTGCTCGATTGCTCGGGCCGGGTTTGGTGTATCCTCGGATAATTCCATTTGCATCGTAAAAGACCAGATAGGGGTTCGCTAGACTCGCGGGCTGTGTGCAATCTGGTGCTCGCTCGCCGAGCATGCCAAATTCGCGCATCACGGTTTGAATTGGCTCTTCAGCGGCAGTGTGCACATGGCCGGCGCCGGCGATCGGATCGGCGAGCGCCGGAGACTTCATCCTTGGCTTCCATTCTCGCACCAGCTTCTGCGCCTCGGCGATCTGCATCGGGGTCATGAGCGGTGTGAGCATGTTTAGATTTTTTACCGCTTGTTCAACGCCTTCATCGCCCTGCGTCGCCGAAAGTGTGAACCACAAGTACGCGAGGACATAGTCTTTGGCTACGCCCTGGCCGTTGGCGTACATGGCGCCGAGACTAACCTGTGCGGCGGCATTGCCTTGTTCGGCGGCGAGACGGTACCACTTCACTGCCTCGCTGTAGTCCTGCTGTACCCCCTGACCGTCGCGATACATGACACCGAGAGCGTTCTGCGCTTTCGACTCGCCTTGGACGGCGGCTAGGCGATACCACTTCCCCGCCTCGACATAGTCTTGGGGCACGCCGTGACCCTCGCGATACATATCACCGAGATCGAGTTGCCCAGAGGCTTTACCTTGGTTAGCCGCGAGGCGAAACCACTTGATTGCCTCGGTATAGTCCTGCGGCACGCCCATACCATCGCGATAACAGACGCCAACATCACTTGCCCCTGGGCGTCACCTCGGTCTGCCGCGAGGCGAAACCACTTCATCGCCTCGGCGTAATTCTTCGGCGTGCCTTGGCCCTTCCCGTACATGATACCCAAATTGACTTGCGCGCGGGCATTGCCTTGGTCAGCCGCAAGGCGATACCATTTCATAGCCTCAGCATAGTTCTGCGGCACGCCCCGGCCGTAGATGTACATAGAGCCGAGATTATTCTGCGCATTCGCATAGCCTTGGTCAGCCGCAAGGCGATACCATCTCATGGCCTCAGTGTAGCTCTGCGGCACGCCCTGGCCGCTTTCGTTCATGACGCCGAGATTGTGCTGCGCCTTGGCGTCTCCCTGGTCAGCAGCGAGGCGAAACCATTTCATAGCCTCAGCATAGTTCTGCGGCACGCCCCGGCCGTAGCTGTACATAGAGCCGAGATTATTCTGCGCAGTCGCGTCGCCTTGGTCAGCCGCAAGGCGATACCATCTGATCGCCTCAGTGTAGCTCTGCGGTACGCCCCGGCCGCTTTCGTACATGGCGCCGAGATTGTTCTGCGCCCTGGCGTCTCCCTGATCAGCGGCCTTGCGGTAGGACTGGAGGGCGATCGCGTAGTCACCACGTTGATATGCTGCAACGCCGTCCTCGAACGGCCCGCCAACGGCGGTGCCGACCACGACAAGCGTAGCCACGCTCAAGCCGAGTAGCGCACGTCTCAGGTTCTGCATACACATAAGCTAATCGAAACGGCAGCGAGGAAGAAGCCCGGATTTCCGGGCCGGGCTTCTACTTTGACCCTGATCCCGGAGCGCCGAAATATGTGTGTTCGTTGCGACGGGTGCTTTCATCAGAGTCTGAGCAAACCCCGGTGACCCGTCGCTTAGAATTGTTATTTGGAGGACTTTTGCTCCGCTGTAGTAAAATGAAGACGATACGATGAGCCAAAAGCAACTCCCGTGGCTCGAAGTGGACATATTGATAGTTGGCCTGACTGATCTCGCCAAGGACAACATACGCTCTCCCGGTCTTCCTTTCTCGCTTGACTCGGAGCGACATTGTGGTCCAGCCGTAGTTTGCATTCGTGTCAAGCTGTCGAATTGCGGCGCGGCCCGGTCGAAGGACCAGGGACTGCCGAAGAACGGGAAACCCCGCTCGCCTCTTGACTTACCGCTTTACATTCTCACTCCTCATGGGCGAAAGCCAATCCAGCGAACGAGAAGCCTGTCACATTTCTCCCCCAGTCGGTCCAAGTAGTAGCAGCCGGTTTGCTGGCAGGTAGCTCGGCGATTTACACATTTTGCTTCGCAGTTCTCCTGGTTTTGTGACCAACTACACACGATAACACAGACATTGGTCGCCCTGGAGCAGAACACCTCTCGACTGTAAAGTTGAGCGCGCTCGCCTGCCGCCGCGCAAACCCGTTCCTTGGTTTGCAACGCCTTCTGGTGATTGGCCTTGGTGACGCTCACGACCTGCGCCGGGATGCCGCACGAAGCGGCACGCTGTTCCATGAACTTCACGACTTTGGCCTCGGCCTCGATGAAGTGCACGAACAGCGGGCAGAGCTCCTGCGGCAGCGCGTGTTTGGCGGCGGCGGCCTTGATGGCGACGGCCCGTTTCTCGGTTTCGGTGCGTAGCGGAGCGAATTCGGCCATGCACGGCGGTGGTTGCGGCGGGGAGGCCTGGCCGGGGGAACCCCCCGGCATGACACCGCCCGAATCGCCCGGCATCTGGGCCATCGATGCGCTCGCCGATCCGAGCAGCAGTGCCACTGCAAGCGAGGCGGGGCGAAGGGGCGCCATTGCGAATCCTCGCGGGCGTTTCGGCGATTCTATCGAACTGCCGATGCGGCTAATAGCTCGGGAATTCCGGCAGCAACGCGGCAATTTGGCCGATTCTCAAGGGGCTTTTCTTTCACTACCCGCTGGACACTTGTTTGACGATTCCTGCGATCGATAGCTCCTCCTACCACCCTCGCCGCCCCCGCACGCATTGATCGACCTGCGGCGAGCGCAGCGCGCGCACCTCGTAGAGCGCGGCAAGCCGCAGCAGTATCGGGCGAGGCCGAGTGGCGCTGCGGCGGATCGGATTGGGCAGGATCGCGGCGAGCAGCGCGGCCTCGCGCAGCGTGAGCTCGCGCGCGGAGCGGCCGAACGCGCGGCGCGCGCCCGCCTCCGCGCCGAACTCGCCGTTCGGACCCCATTCGGCGATGTTGAGGTAGATCTCGAGCGTGCGGCGCTTGCCGAGCACGAAAACGATCCAGTACGCGAGCGGCACTTCGAGCGCCTTGCGCACATAACTGCGCCCCGGCCACAGGAACAGGTTCTTGGCGACCTGCTGCGAGATGCCGGAGGCGCCGCGGATTTCCCCGTCCTCGGCGTCCTCGATCGCCGCCTGCACGCCCTGCCAATCGACGCCAAAATGCTGGCAGAAGCGGGCGTCCTCGGCGATCAGCACCGCGAGCGGCAGTGCCGGCGACATCGTCTCGATCGGCATCCAGGTACGCTCGACCCGCTCGCCGCGCGCCCAGCGCCACAGCATCGGGGTCGAGACCGGATGTCCGACCAGATACAGCGGCGTGAGCCCATAGGGCAGCAACAGCAGGCAGGCGAGAACGAGCGCCAGCGTTCGCAGCAGCGTTTTTCCTGGATTGCGCGGCGCGACAGCGCGATTCATGGACATCCGGGGATCAGAAGTCGGAAGCAGCGATGGGACTAACAGGGGCAGAGTATCAGCGGGCGACCTGAAAACGATTCTTGGATCCCGGGTCTGCAGCGCACCACACCGCAAGCCGCCGGAACTCGGGAACGTCCGAGTTCCGGCGTGCTGCGCTGCGCCCGGGAAACGCGGGCCAATTCAGCGATGGCGGCTCACCAGCACGAGGCCGGCGGCGAGTCACCTGCCGCACACAGCGGCCTCGGCGAGCGCCGCAGGGCGTGAGTCTGGAACGGGAGAGGCTAGTCCCGCCCTGCGCCGATGGGCCGCTTGCAAAATCCTTGTTGCAGTGCAACAAAGTCGCCTCGGCCGCGTTGGGTAAGCGTAGCACCCTCCGCCGCCGGCCATTACGCGGCTTCTCGGCAACAGGTGTTCCATGGCCAAGGCAAAGGCTGCCGTCGTCACCGGCTCGACTTCCGGCATCGGGCTCGCCATCGCGCGGGCGCTGGCGCGCGAGGCCACCAACGTGATGCTCAACGGCTTCGGCGACGCCGGCGAGATCGAAAAGACCCGGGCCGAGGTCGAGCGGCAATGCGGGGTGCGGGCGCTCTATTCCCCGGCCGACATGACGAAGCCCGCCGAGATCGCCGAGATGATCCGCACCGCCGAGCAGGCGTTCGGCGGGATCGACATCCTGGTCAACAACGCCGGCATCCAGCACGTCGCGCCGGTCGAGGAGTTCCCGATCGAGAAATGGGACCAGATCCTCGCCATCAATCTTTCCTCGGCGTTCCACACCATCCGCGCGGCGCTGCCGGGCATGAAGGCGCGCAAATGGGGCCGGATCATCAACACGGCCTCGGCGCATTCGCTGGTGGCCTCCCCGTTCAAGTCCGCCTATGTGACGGCGAAGCACGGGCTTGCCGGCCTGACCAAGACGGTGGCGCTGGAGGTCGCGACGTTCGGCATCACGGTCAATTGCTTCAGTCCCGGCTACGTGTGGACGCCGCTGGTCGAAAAACAGATTCCCGACACCATGAAGGCGCGCAATTTGACCAAGGAGCAGGTGATCGACGACGTGCTGCTCGCCGCGCAGCCGACCAAGCAGTTCGTCACCGTCGACCAGATCGCCGCGCTCGTCATGTTCCTGTGCTCGGACGCCGCCGCGCAGATCACCGGCGCGAACCTTTCGATCGACGGCGGCTGGACCGCGCAGTAAGCCACGACGGACGACAGAGACAGATCCGAACCGCGATGCCGCTAGCTGCCATCCGCCGTCTGTCGTCCGCCCTGCGCCGCCCTGCGCCCGACGGCCGCAAGCGCATCAATCTGGCACTGCAGGGCGGCGGCGCGCATGGCGCCTTCACCTGGGGCGTGCTCGACCATCTGCTGGAAGACGGGCGCTTCGTCATTTCGGGAATCTCGGGGACTTCGGCCGGCGCGATGAACGCCGTCATGCTCGCCGACGGGCTTGCCCGCGGCGGACCGGACGAGGCGCGCAAGCGCCTCGCGGAATTCTGGCGCGCCGCCAGCCTTTCCGGCGATTTGCCCGGCGTGCAGCGCGCCGTGATCGACCGCCTGTTCTCATTCCTGCCCTACGACACCTCGCCGGCGCAGCTGTGGTTCAACGCGCTCTCGCGCTTCCTGTCGCCCTACGATCTCAATCCGCTCAACATCAATCCGCTCAAGGACCTGATCGAGCGCTTCGTCGACTTCGACGCGATCCGCGCCTGCCAGAGCCCGAAACTGTTCATCTCCGCGACCAACGTCCACACCGGCCACCTGCGGATGTTTCCGCCGGAGAAGATCAACGCCGACGTGGTGATGGCCTCGGCCTGCCTGCCGTTCCTGTTCCGCGCGGTCGAGCTCGACGGCGTGCCATATTGGGACGGCGGCTACATGGGCAATCCGGCGATCTTTCCGCTGTTCGGCATCAAGGAGACCGAGGACGTGCTGATCGTCCAGATCAATCCGATCGAGCGGCGGATGACGCCGACTTCCTCGCAGGAGATCATGAACCGTATCAACGAGATCACCTTCAATTCCTCGCTGATCGGCGAGCTGCGCGCGATCGAGTTCGTCTCCCGCCTGATCGACGAGGGCCGGGTGCCGCACGGCACCGGGTCAGGCGAGTACCGCCGCATCAAGCTACATCGCATCTCGCTCGACGACGCGTTCCGCAAGCTCTCGGCCGACAGCAAGCTGAGCTCCGACTATGATTTTTTCGTGATGCTGCGCAACGGCGGCCGCCGTGCGGCGCGCAACTTCCTCGATGCGCATTTCGACGATATCGGAGTCAAGAGCACCGTCGACCTCTCCGCCGAGACCCGCGCGGAATGGGCGTGACGACGCCAGGACCTCGTGTCCCGGGCGCAGCGTAGCGCGAAGCGTTGCAGAACCGGGACCCATCTTGTTGGTTAAGGCATCATGGCGCCGGCAAAGCCCAAACAGACGGGAGCGCCGCTGATCTCGGCGGAGGTCGGGCCGGCGCGGCTCGACGTCGTGGTCGGCGACATCACCACGCTCGCGGTCGACGCGATCGTCAACGCGGCGAACCGCTCGCTGCTCGGCGGCGGCGGCGTCGACGGCGCGATCCACCGCGCCGCGGGGCCCGAACTTCTCGCCGAATGCCGCACGCTCGGCGGCTGCGACACCGGTCGGGCGAAGATCACCAAGGGCTATCGGCTGGCCGCCAAGCACGTGATCCATGCGGTCGGCCCGGTCTGGCAAGGCGGCGAGGCGGACGAGGAAATGCTGCTCGCCTCGTGCTATCGCACGGCGCTCGAGATCGCGCGCGATCATGGGCTCGCCTCGATCGCGTTTCCGGCGATCTCGACCGGCGTCTATGCGTTCCCGGCGGACCGGGCGGCGCTGGTCGCGGTCGGCACCATCGTGTCCGAGGTCGCCGCCGATGCCGGCGCGCTGAAGCGCGTGGTGTTCTGCTGCTTTTCGGAGGAATCCGCGCAATATCACCTCGCCGCATTCACGGAGCTCGGGATCGGGTGAGATCTCTCCTGACACGCAGCGCGCTTCCCCTCTCCGCTTGCGGGAGAGGGTGCCGAGCGGACGAAGTCCGCGAGGCGGGTGAGGGGTCAGGCGCTGGTGAATATTCGAGCTTGTGATTTATCCAACAAGGAACCCCTCACCCGGCACGTTGCTCGCTCGCGCTCGCAACGAGCCACCCTCTCCCACAAGGGGAGAGGGGAAGCGCGTATGCGGCGCGGTTCGAATCCTAACGCTCAGCTCCCGCCGGCATGAACTCCGCGCGGATTTTTTCGGTGTGCTGGCCGAGCGCCGGCACCGGGCCGTAGCGGCGCGTTTCGCCCTCGCGCAGGCGTGCCGGCGCCGGATAGCGGACCGGCCCGTGCGGCGTCTCGATCCGGATGCGCCGCAGGTGCGGATGTTTTCCGAGCTCGGCCATGTCGCTCACCCGGCCGAAGGCGATGTCGGCGGCGACGAGCTTCTCGATCAGGGCCTCGACGTCGATCGCCGCGAACGACGCGGCGACGCGGCCGTCGGTCTCACCGCGCCGCTCCACGCGCTTGACGTTGGTGGCGAACTTTGCATCCGCGGCGAGCGCCGCATCATCGAGCACGTCGCGCGCGAGCATCCGCCACTCGCGGTCGTTCTGGACGGCGATGAGAATGTCGGCGCCGTCCCGGGTGCGGAACACGCCGTAGGGCGCGATCGAGGCGTGCGCCAGTCCCATGCGGCGCGGCGGCTTGCCGCCCTCGTGCTGCAGCAGCGGCACACTGACCAGATCCGCCACGGTGTCGAACATGGCGACCGCGAGCGCGGCACCCTCGCCGGTGCGCCCGCGCTCGATCAGCGCCTCGAGGATCGCCTCATAGGCGTTGAGCCCGCTCGTGATATCGACGATCGATACGCCGACGCGCGCCGGCGCCTCCGGCCCGCCCGTCACCGAGGCGAGGCCTGCCTCCGCCTGGATCAGGAGATCGTAGGCCTTGCGCCCCGCATAGGGGCCGGCTTCGCCGTAGCCCGAGATCGAGCAGACGATCAGCCGCGGATGATCGCGGCGCAGGCGGCGCGAGCAGCGCTTTCAGCAGAACTTTGTCCGCTTCCTTGGTTAGATCGAGCACGGCCGATTCCTTGCCGCGGTTGAGCCAGACGAAATAGCTGCACTCGCCGCTCGCGACGGTATCGTAGGTGCGGGCGAAATCGCCCTCGGGGCGCTCGATCTTGATCACGCGCGCGCCGGCGTCGGCGAGCCGGCAGGTGCACATCGGCGCGGCGACCGCCTGTTCGAGCGAGACCACGAGCAGCCCTTGCAGCGGCAGGGTAAGTTACTCATTCGGTGACGCGCGCACGGGAACCCTCTCCCCTTGCGGGAGAGGGTGGCGCCGAACGCAGTGAGGCGCCGGGTGAGGGGTCCGGGTGACAATTCCTCACCCGCCTCGCCGCCTTCGGCAGCTCGGCACCCTCTCCCACAAGGGGAGAGGGGAAGCACGCTGCCGGCTCGCTCATCATTTGATCTCGCTAGCTTGTCACAGCAATTCAATACGACCGCGGCAGGCGGAGCACGTGCTCGGCCAGATACGACAAGATGAGATTGGTCGAGATCGGCGCCACCTGGTAGAGCCGGGTCTCGCGGAACTTGCGCTCGATGTCGAATTCCTCGGCAAAGCCGAAGCCGCCGTGGGTCTGCACGCACATGTCGGCCGCGGCCCAGGACGCGTCGGCGGCGAGCAGCTTCGCCATATTGGCTTCCGCGCCGCAGTCGCGGCCGGCCTCGTAAAGCCCCGCGGCTTCGTGCACCATCAGCTCGGCGCCGCGCATCTGCGCATAGGCGCGCGCGATCGGGAATTGCACGCCCTGATTCTGCCCGATCGGCCGTCCGAACACATTGCGCTCCCTGGCGTAGCCGCTCGCCCGCCCGATGAACCATTTGGCATCGCCGATGCATTCGGCCGCGATCAGGATGCGCTCGGCGTTCATGCCGGACAGAATGTAATGGAAGCCCTGCCCTTCGCGGCCGATCAGATTCTCGGCCGGCACGCGCAGATCGTCGAAGAATACTTCGGTGGTGGCATGGTTCATCATGGTGCGGATCGGCCGGATGGTGAGGCCCCTGCCCCTTGCCTCGCGCATGTCGACCAGGAACACCGAGAGCCCTTCGGTGCGTTTTTGCGCCTGCTCCCGCGGCGTGGTGCGGGCGAGCAGCAGCATCAGGTCGGAATGCTCGACCCGCGACGTCCAGATTTTCTGGCCGTTGACGACGTAATGGTCGTTATCGCGGACCGCGGTGGTGCGTAGATTCAGCGTGTCGGTGCCAGAGGTCGGCTCGGTCACGCCGAAGGCCTGCAGCCGCAATTCGCCGCGCGCGATGGAGGGTAGGAATTTCTGCTTCTGCTCCGGGCTGCCGTGACGCAGCAGCGTGCCCATCACGTACATCTGGGCGTGACAGGCGGCGCCGTTGCAGCCGTTCGCCTGGATCTCCTCCATGATGGCGATCGCCGCGCCCATGGAAAGCCCGCTGCCGCCGTATTGCTCGGGGATCAGCGCGGCCAGGAACCCGGCCTTGGTCAGCGCCTCGACGAACTCGGTCGGATAGGCGCGCTCGCGATCGAGCGCGCGCCAATATTCGCCCGGGAATTTTTCGCACAGCGCCCGCACCGCCTGGCGAATCGCGGCGATCTCGTCGGACTCGTGCTGCGCGGCACTCACGGCGCTTCACCCTCCCCTGGAGGGGGAGGGTCGCGCGCGAAGCGCGCGGGGTGGGGTGATTCAGCTTCACCCCCACCCGGCTCGCGTCTGACGACGCTCGCCGACCTCCCCCCTCCAGGGGGAGGTGGAGCCATGCCCCGCATGCATCGACTCATCCCTGCACTCACCCTCATCCCCACACTTCCTCGGCGATTTCGACGATCATGGCGAGCTTCGCCCATTGCTCATCCTCGGCCAAAATATTGCCCTCCTCGGTCGAGGCAAAGCCGCATTGCGGGGAGAGGCAGAGCTGGTCGAGGTCGACGTATTTGGTCGCTTCCTCGATCCGCCGCTTGACGTCGTCCTTGTGCTCGAGCGTGCCGCTCTTCGAGGTGACGAGGCCGAGCACCACGATCTTGTCGCCCTTGGGCAAGAAGCGCAGCGGCTCGAAGCCGCCGGCCCGCTCGGTGTCGTATTCGAGGAAATAGCCGTCGTAATTCACCTGTCCGAGCAGCACTTCGGCGACCGGCTCGTAGCCGCCCTCCGAGATCCAGGTCGAGCGGAAATTGCCCCGGCACGAATGGGTGGTGATCACCATGTCGCTGGGCCGTCCCGCGATCGCGTGATTGATGACACGGGCGTAGGTCGCCGGCAGCGTTTGTGGATCATCGCCGCGTTGGCGCGCCTCCTCGCGCTGCTCGGCGGAGCACAGATAGGCCCACACCGTGTCGTCGAGCTGAAGATAGCGGCAGCCGGCATCCGCGAACGCGCGCACCGCCTTGCGGTAGACCTCGGCGAGATCGTCGAAGAATCCCTCGATATCCGGGTAGATCTGCTTGCTGATGCCGGTGCGGCCGCTGCGGAAATGCAGGACGCTCGGGCTCGGAATGGTCATCTTCGGCTGCACGCGCGCGTGCGCTTGCAGAAATTTGAAATGCTCGAGCATCGGGTGGCCCGAGAAGCGGATTTTGCCGACGACGCGCACGGCCTTCGGTTTGGTCTCGACCCCGTGGAACTGGATGCCGTGCTCGGGCGAAAAGCCTTCGACGCCGTCGAGTTTTTCCAGAAAATCGAAATGCCACCACGAGCGGCGATACTCGCCGTCGGTCGCGAGTTTCAACCCGATCCGCTGCTGCTTGCGGACGATCTTCTCGATTTCGCGATCCTCGATTTCGCGCAATCCGGCGGCGGAAATCTCGCCGCGCTCGCGCGCGGCGCGCGCCTGCTTGAGCGGCGCGGAGCGCAGCAGGCTGCCGACGTGGTCGGCGCGGTAGGGCGGCTTCGTTCTCTGCATGGCTCCGTCCTGTCGCCTCCTGTTCACGGCAATGGCGCGCGGCGCCCTTGCGATTTGCCGGCCACTCCCAGATGGGTCTCCAGCAATTGGCGGTCCGCGGCCAGCGCCCGGCTCGGCCCTTCGTGGACGATCGCGCCGCGCTCCATGATGGCCGCGCGATCGGTCGCGTCCAAGACCTTTCGGGCGTTCTGCTCGACGATGATCGCCGATACGCCTTCCCGGAAGACTCGGCGCAAGGCGCCGAGCAGCTCTTCGACCAGAATGGGTGCCAGACCTTCGAGCGGCTCGTCGAGCAGCAGGATTTTCGGGTTGAGCACCAGCGCGCGGCCGATCGCAAGCATCTGCTGCTCGCCGCCCGAGAGCCGGTCGCCCAGGTTGCGGCGCCGCTCGGCGAGCCGCGGGAACAACTGGTAGATCCGCGGCACCGTCCACGCGCCCGGGCGCGCCACCGCGGTCAGGTTCTCTTCCACCGTGAGCGAGCGAAAGATGTTGCGTTCCTGCGGCACCCAGCCGATGCCGGCGTGCGCTCGCCGGTCCGGCCGCAGCGGCGTGATATCCCGGCCGGCGAGCCGAATCGTCCCGCCGAAGCGGCGGGTCACGCCGATCACCGAATCGATCAGCGTGGTCTTGCCCATGCCGTTGCGGCCGAGCAGCGCAATGGCGCTGCCCTCGGCGATCGTCAGCGACACGTTCGCGAGCACGACGGCCTCGCCGTAGCCGGCACGGAGTCCCTCGATCGACAGCAGGTCAGGCATGCGCGGCCTCGATGGTCATGGCGCCTTCGCATCGAGCTTCGGGCGGCGCCCGACCAGCCGCGCGATCCGGCCGCCGGCCGCGGCCGCAAGCCGTTTTACCCGTTCGCCGCCGAGCACGATCAGCACCAGGACCAGCCCGATCCAGAATTGCCAATATTGCGCCGTGACATCGATCAGCGCGTCCTGCATCAGCTTGAAGACCACAGCCCCGATCATGCCGCCGTAGAGGTAGCCGGTCCCGCCGAGGATCAGCACGAGCAGCACGTCGGCCGACCGCTCGAAAGAGAACACGTCGAGCGAGGCGAATTGCGTCGTCTGCGTGAGCAGCGCGCCGGCGATGCCGGCGTATCCTGCGGCAATCGTGTAAATGGCGACGAGTCGCGCATCGACGCCGATGCCGATGGCGGAGGCGCGCAGGCTATTGCCCTTGATCGCGCGCAGCGACAGCCCAAACGGCGAATTCATGAGACGCCGCGCCGCCAGAAACGCCAGGAACAGCACGGAGAGGCTGTAGACATAGGCGACATGCCCGGCGATATCGAATGCGAAGGCGCCCAGCACCGGTCCGATCACGATGCCTTGCAGCCCGTCGGCGCCGCCGGTCAGCCAGTCGTACCGGTTGGCGATCTCGCGCAGGATCAAAGCGATCCCCAGGGTGACCATCAGGCGGGTCAGATCGGAGCCGCGCAGCAGCAGGAAGCTGGTGACAAATCCGAGCGCCGCGGCTCCGAGCCCGGCGGCGAACAGCGCCAGCACGGGTTCGCCGACGAGCCCATATTTCGCCAGCAGCCCGGCCGCATAGGCTCCGAGACCGAAGAACGCCGCATGGCCGAGCGATAAAATCCCGGCGTATCCCAGAATGAGATCGAGCGAGAGGGCGAACAGCCCCAGGATGGCGATCTCGGTAAGGATCAGATGCCGGCTCGGCAGCAGAAAGATGCTCGCGAGCGCCGCAAGCCAGAACACGATTTCGAGCGGGCGCCAGCGCGCGCGCGCCGCCAGCTGCCGGGCAACTTGCGCGGCGAGGGTCATGGCGGATTCTTTGAGGCTGGCTCGGGACACCTCCCCCTGAAAGGGGGAGGTCGACCGCGCAGCGGTCGGGAGGGGGTCGCGATCCCCGCCCCATCCCTCCTTTTTTCAAGGGGAGGGAGGAGATTGCGGCTCGCGCGGAGCCAACAGTCCTGCCGCCAACGCGAGGAGGGTAAGCGAGCCAGCCTCGCGTCCGCGCAACATCGTTGACTTGCCCCGCCCATCATCTTGCGGTGACGCGGCCGAACAGGCCCTGCGGCCGCCAGATCAGCACCGCGATCATGATGGTGTAGATGACGAAGGCGCCGAGCTTGGGGACGTAATACTTGCCGGCGACGTCGGCGATGCCCAGCAGCAGCGAGGCGAGGAACGGTCCGGTAATGCTGGAAGTGCCGCCGACGGTGACGACGATCAGGAAATAGATCAGGAATTTTAGCGGGAAAATCGGATCGAGCCCGAGGATCTCTGCGCCGAGCGCGCCGCCGAGCCCCGCCAAGCCCGAGCCGACCGCGAACGTCACCGCGAACACGGCGTCGACGTTGATGCCCAGGCCGCGCGCGACGCGGCGGTCGTCGACCGCGGCGCGCAGCCGGGTGCCGAACCGGGTGCCGACCAGGATCAGCTGCAGCGCCGCCGTCAGCGCGCCGCAGATCACGATGATCAGCAACCGGTATTTGCCGATGCCGACCCCGAGCACGTCGTAGCGGCCCTGCAAGGCCGCGGGAAGCCCGACGAATTGCTGCTGCGAGCCCATCACGTAATCGACTGCCGCAACCGACATGAACACCAGGCCGATGGTGAACAGCACTTGCTCGAGATGGCTCTTGGCGTAGACGTGGACGTAGAGCGTGCGCTCCATCAAGGCTCCGAGCACGAAGCTCGCCAGAAATGCGAGCGGCAGGGCGGCCAGGAACGGCACGCCGAGACGATTCACCAGGACGACGGTGACATAGCCGCCCGCCATGGCGAACGCGCCGTGGGCGAGATTGACGAAATTCATCAGGCCGAGCGTGACCGCGAGCCCGCAGGCGAGCACGAACAGCAGCATGCCGTAGGCAACACCGTCGAACAGGATGGTCAGCATGCCGCTCCCTCCCCCGAGGGATGTTCGACGGCGGAGCGGCAAACTCGATTATCCTCTCCCCTTGTGGGAGAGGGTGGTTCCGAGCGCAGCTCGGAACCGGGTGAGGGGTCCCGGCTGACAAAAAAAGGGAAACCCCTCACCCGGCTCGTTGCTCGCTTCCGCTGGCAACTCGCCACGCTCTCCCACAAGGGGAGAGGGGAAGCGCGCAGGTGGCCTGGTCCGCGCAAATTACTTCTTCGCGGCTTTGGCCGGATCTTTGACGGCCTCGAAGGTCGCGAACTCGACGTTGTAGAGCTCGTTGCCGACCTTCTCGACCTTGCGGACGTAAATGTTCTGCACGATGTCGCGCGTTTCCGGATCGATCGAGATCGGCCCGCGCGGGCTCTCCCACGCCATGCCCTTCATGGCGCCGACCAGCGCATCGCCCTCGGTCGCACCGTTGGTCTTCTTGAGCGCCGCGTAGATGAGATGCATGCCGTCGTAGCCGCCGACCGCCATGAAGTTCGGCCGCATCCCCGCATTGGCCTTCTTGAAGGCAGCGACGAACGCCTTGTTGATGTCCGAGGGATGCGCCGCGGAATAGAGATGCGCGGTGACGGCGCCGATCACTGCGTCGCCCATGCCGTTGAGCAGATCGTCGTCGGTGACGTCACCGGGACCGATCAGCTTGATGCCGGCCTTGTCGAGCCCGCGCTCGGCGAACTGCTTGACGAACGCGCCACCCTGGCCGGACGGCACGAACACGAAGATCGCGTCGGGCTGCGCGTCGCGCGCGCGCTGCAGGAACGGCGCAAAATCCGGATTCTGGAACGGGACGCGGATCGCCTCGACCAGCTGGCCGCCCACCGCGGTGAAGCGCTCCTTGAACGAGGTTTCGGAATCGATGCCGGGCGCGTAGTCGGAGACGATCGACACCACCTTCCTGATGCCGTTCTTCACCGCCCAATCGGCGATGATCACCGAGGACTGCGGCAGCGTGAAGCTCGTGCGCACGATGTAGGGCGAGCGCTCGGTGATGATCGAAGTCCCGGCCGCCATGATCACTTCCGGGACTTTCGCCTGGGTCGCGAGTGGCGCGGCCGCGAGCGCCGCCGGCGTCACCCCGAAGCCGGCGATGAAAGCCACCTTGTCGTTGACGATCAGCTCCTGGGCCAGCCGCTTGGTGTTGTCGGGAACCGCGCCGTCATCCTTGAGGATCACCTCGACCTTCTTGCCCGCGACGTTGGCGCCGTTCTGCTGCACATAGAGCCTTACCGCGGCGTCGATCTGCCGGCCGGTAGAAGCCTGCTGGCCGGTCATCGGCAGGATCAGGCCGATCTTGACCGCGTCCTGCGCCGGCGCGCGATCGACGGCGGACAAGGCGAGCACGATGGCAGCCGATGCGGTGACGAGCCCGTTGCGCGACATGAGGTCTCCTCCGAAGGTTTTCGCTTGTTGTTGCAATGAGCGTCATACGTCGAAGAACACGGTTTCGCCGTCGCCCTGCAGGCGGATGTCGAAGCGATAGACCGCGTGCCCGCCGCCGTCCTGGCGCTGCGCGACGAGCGTCGCGCGGCGTTCCCGCGGCACCAGGGCCAGCACCGGATCGCCAGCGTTTGCCTTCTCGTCCGAAAAATAGATCCGCGTGTAGCATTGGCGCAGCATGCCGCGCGCGAACACGGCAAGCACGACGTGGGGCGCCTGCGGCCCGTTCGGGCCGGCGACCGCGCCCGGCTTGACGGTCTCGAAGCTGTAGGACCCGCCCTCGTCGGTTCCGGCGCGGCCGAAGCCCTTGAAGGCCGCATTCGGGTTCGCCCTCGCGTCGGCCGGGTGCGCATAGCGGCCGGCGGCATCGGCCTGCCAGATCTCGATCATGGCGTCGTTGAGCGGTTTGCCGTCGCCGTCGAGCACGCGGCCTTCGATGCGGATGGGTTCCCCGGTCGCGTCCGGCGTCACCAGATTGTTGCCGACGGCGGGCGTCCAATCGTAATCGCCGGGCGTGAGCGCGATGGCGAAATAAGGCCCGACCGTCTGGGATGGAGTGATGCCGGACATGTTAGGGCTGGGCCGGCGTCTGGTTGCGGCCGCGCAGCACGATGTCGAACTCGTAGGCGAGCGCCCAATCCGGCACCGTGGCGGCGAGATCGAAGCGCGAGATCATCCGCGCGCGCGCCTTCTCGTCCGCGACCGAGTTGAAGATCGGATCGAAAACCATCAGCGGGTCGCCCGGGAAATACATCTGGGTCACGAGGCGGGACAGGAACGAGTGGCCGAACAGCGAAAAATGGATGTGCGCCGGCCGCCAGGCGTTGGAATGATTGCCCCACGGATAGGCGCCGGGCTTGACCGTGATGAACTTGTAGCGGCCTTGCGCGTCGGTCGCGGTGCGGCCCGCGCCGGTGAAATTCGGATCGAGCGGCGCGGGATGCTGGTCGCGCTTGTGGATGTAGCGGCCGCAGGCATTGGCCTGCCAGATCTCGACCAGCGTGTTGGGCACCGGCCGGCCGTCTTCGTCGAGCACGCGTCCGTGCACGAGGATGCGCTCGCCCAACGGCTCGCCGGCATGCTGCTTGGTCAGGTCGTCATCGACCGGCCGGATGCCGTCATGGCCGTAGACCGGCCCGGTCAGCTCGGAAAGCGTGTGCGGCATCGGAACGAGCGGCCGCGTGGGCGCGCGCTTGACCGTGCTCTTGTAATCGGGATGCAGCGAGGGCGGGAAGGCGTTCAGACTCTCCCGCGGGAACACGAACGTCATCGCACGATCTCCTTCAAGCGACCCGCTCGAGCGCCAGCGATGCGCCCTGCCCAACCCCGACGCAGAGCGTGGCAAGCCCGAGCCTGCCGCCGGTTTTTTCCAGCTGATGGGTCACGGTCAAGGCCAGCCGCGCGCCCGACATCCCGAGCGGATGGCCGAGCGCGATGGCGCCGCCGTTGGGATTTACCTGCGCGGCATCGTCGGGGAGCCCGAGCTGCCGCAGCACGGCGAGCGACTGCGCCGCGAACGCCTCGTTGAGCTCGATCACGTCGAAATCGCCGATCTTCAGCTTGAGGCGATCCATCAACTTGCGGGTGGCCGGCACCGGGCCGATGCCCATGATCCGCGGCGGCACGCCGGCCGAAGCCGCTCCGAGCACCCGCGCCCGCGGCGTCAGGCCGTGACGCTTCACCGCCGTCTCGGACGCGATGATCATCGCGGCGGCGCCGTCGTTGACGCCGGACGCGTTGCCGGCCGTGACCGTGCCGGGACTGCGGAACGGCGTCTTCAGTTTCGCCAGGCCTTCGAGGGTGGTCTCGGGCCGCGGATGCTCGTCCTTGTCGACCACGATCGGCCCGCTTTTGCCGCCGGGCGCCTCGACCGCGACGATCTCCTCGGCGAAATAGCCGGACGCGATCGCTGTTCCGGCGCGCCGCTGCGAGCGCAGCGCGAAGGCATCCTGGTCGGCACGCGTCACCTGGAATTCCTCCGCGACGTTCTCACCGGTCTCCGGCATGGAATCGATGCCGTATTGGGCTTTGAGCACCGGATTGACGAAGCGCCAGCCGATCGTGGTGTCGTAGATCTCGGAGGCGCGCTGGAAGGCTTCCTGCGCCTTGCCCATGACGAAGGGCGCGCGCGTCATCGACTCGACCCCGCCCGCGATCGCCATGTCGATGTCGCCGGCGCGCACCGCGCGCGCGGCGCTCGCAACCGCCTCGAGGCCGGACGCGCACAGGCGGTTGAGCGTGACGCCCGCGACCGAATCCGGCAGGCCCGCCAAGAGCAGCGCCATGCGGGCGACGTTGCGGTTGTCCTCGCCGGCCTGGTTGGCGCAGCCGAGATAGACCTCGTCGAGCGCCGCCCAGTCGACCTTGGGATTGCGCCGCATCAGCGCCTTGATGGGCACCGCCGCGAGATCGTCGGTGCGCACTTTTGCGAGCGCGCCGGCATAGCGCCCGATCGGGGTTCGGGCTGCATCGCAGAGGAACGCTTCGGCCATGAAGAGCGCCTCCTTCGGGGTCTGGCGAGGCCCTCTCTAGCATGTTCCCGCACGCGCGCGCAGCCCCGGGGCCTCAGCTCAGGCCGCGCTCTCGGCGACGCCGCCCGCGGTCAGCCCGCGCAAAAGGTCCGGATGGCTCTCCAGCAGCCGCACGCGCATGGCCTCGATCGTGGCATCGTCCGGATGGCGTGGGCGCGGCAGGTCGAGCGGCAGATCGAGGGCGAGCCGCGCCGGCCCCGCGGTGAGGAACAGCACGCGGTCGCCGAGGCTGAGCGCCTCGCGCAGATCGTGGGTGACGAACAGGATGGTAGGGCGCCGGCGGGCCCACAGCGAGAGCAGAAGCTCGCGCAAATGCTGCGCGGTCGGCGCATCGAGCGAGAGGAACGGCTCGTCGAGCAGCAGCAGGTCGGGGGCGTTGACGAAGGCGCGCGCCAGCGCGACGCGCCGCTGCTGGCCGCCGGACAATTGCCGGGGGAACGCGTCGAGGAACGGCTCGAGCTGCATCTCGGCCAGCATTTCCTCGGCGCGGCCGGGCGCGCGCGGCGGCGGATCGATCGCGAGCCGCACGTTCTCGCGCGCGGAAAGCCACGGCATCAGCCGCGGCGTCTGGAACACCATGCCGAGATTGCGGCCGTTGCGGCTGACGACGCCCTGGTAGTCGCGGTCGAGCCCGGCGATGATCGACAACAACGTGGTCTTGCCGCAACCGGATGGACCCACGATGCAGGCGAATTGTCCTTGCCGAACGGTGAAGTCGAGCCCCTCGATGGCGACGAGCTCGCCGCGTTCTCTCGGGTAAGCCTTGCGGACGATCGCAACTTCGAGCGCGTTCATGCGCGCCACCGGGTCAGCGATTGCTCGAGCGGACGGATGGCAAACGCCTCGACCGCCATCACCACGGCCACGAAGCTCGCCGTATAGGCCAGGATGTTGGCGATGTCGAAGAACTGGAAATAGACGCCGAGCTGGAAGCCGACGCCGTTGCTGCGCCCGATCAGTTCCACCACCAGCACGATCTTCCAGATCAGCGCCAATCCGGCCCGGGTCGCCGACATGAAATACGGATAGAGCTGCGGCAGGTAGACCTTGCGCATGCGCCGCCACCACGACAGGCGCAGCACTTCGGCGACCTGCAGCAGCTCGCGATCGATCGCGCGCGCGCCCTCGCGCAGGATCACCGCGCAGGTGGGCACCTTGTTGAGCGCGACCGCGGTGACGGCGGCGGCCTCGCCGAGCCCGATCCACACGTAGCACAACAGGATGATGACCAGCGCCGGTATGTTGAGCCCCAGGATGAGCCACAGGTCGAACAGGCGGTCGATCCGGCGGCTGCGTCCCATCACGATGCCGATGGCGGAACCGACCGCCATGGCGAGCACGAAGCTCGCCGCTACGCGCGCGAGGCTGATGCCGAGGTCGGTGAGCAGGTGGCCGTGGAGGAGCAGCTTGACCAAGGCCGCCGTCACGACCGCGGGCCCGGGCAGCAACGGACTTGCCGCGGCGGCGGCGGCGATCTGCCAGATCGCGAGGAGCGCCGCGGCGGAGAGGCAGCGCAGCCAGAAATCGCGGTTGCGGAAAACTTGCAGGGCGCCGCTCACGACGGAGAGGCGGGAAAGAACGTGCCCCGCGGCACCCGGCCGCCGGGGGGCGCCTCGTCGATGCCGCCGAACACGGTCAGGAGCTCCAGCAGCCGTTGCGCCGCATCGGCAGGATCGCTCGCGCGCGCGTCCGCTTCAGCATCTGAGATGCCGCGCCGATAGGCCTGGCGTAGCCGCCCGAGCATCGGCGCATCGTCGGCGTGGACGAGCGGCGCGATCGATTGCCACTCGTCAGGCGACGCGGCGAGCGTCTCGCGCGCCGCCTTCGCGGCGGCGAGGAAACCGCGAACCACACCTGGATACTTGGCGGCCCAAGCTTCGCTGAATACCCATCCTAGCAGCGGCGTCTGCGGCGGAACGCCCAAAGCCGGCAGCATGTCCTCGACGCGCACGAGCTCGAAATAGTCAGGCTCGGGCAGTCGCGCGTTGTATTGCCAGAAGTTGATCGCGGCCGGGATGTCGGCTCTCTTGAGGATCTCGTTGAGGAGCGGCGGAGCGGCAAACAAAGGTTCGGCGTCGCGCGTCAGGTCGAGCCCCGCCGTTTTTTTCGCGTAGGCGCGCAACACCAGCCAGCTCTTGTCGACCGGGCCGCCGGCGATTCCGATTTTGCGGCCCTTGAGGTCGGCGATGCCCTTGATGGCGGCGTCGCGGCGCACCATCAGCCCGCCGGTCGCGTGCGAGTGCGGCGCAAAGGTGAAATCGCCGCCGAGCGCGCGGCGTTTCGCGACCCACAGCCAGTCGGTGAGGATGACGTCGACGGCGCCGCCCTGCAGCGCCACCGCGGCGCCGTCCTTGCCGGCGAGCTCGGTCGGCTCGAGCGCAAAGCCGTGGGCGCGATCGAGCCCGTGGCGCGCGATGACGTCGAGCTCCCAGTTCACGGTGCCGAATTTTAGAACACCGATCCGGACGACGGGCAGCGGCTCCGCGCCTGCCGGCACCGCGACGAGCCATGGAAGAACCAGGAGCAGGCACGCCCATTGTCTCGCCCGGCTGTGCAAGAAGCCGCGCGTTTGTTGTTGCCGGCGGATGGTCGGCTGGTGCCGCATGGTTCTTTGTAACGCAGGTCCGACCCAGCGGGAAGGAGGAGCGCCGGCGGGTGTTTCATCCCGAGCGTGCCGCAACCGCGGCATAATGGCTGCGGATCTTCTCCATCAGCCAACCCCAGGCCTCCTGCTCGGCGGCGCCGGCGGTCTTTTCCACCGCGATCCTGAGATAATCGATCTCGCGCTCGACCTTGTCGCGGGGGAGGAAATCGAGCCGGCTCACCAGGATCGCGGCTTCGACCACCGCGGCTTTCGCGCGATTGAGACCCTCGAACGGCGCATGCGAGACGCGGTGCACCACGCGACAATGGAAGCGCGGGCGCCGCGCGTCCTCGCTCACGCGCGTGATCGCGAGCTCCGCGTGCGCCAGCGCGCCGGCGAGCCGCGCGACCGGGACCTTATCCGATGCGGTGACCGGCCAATCGCGGCGCCCGGTCAGGCATCCGGCGAAGACGCGCACGTCGTCGGTGTAATTGGCGACCGCGAACGGCACCACGCGAAGATTCTCCAGCGTCGTCGACGGGTGGAACGGCGCGAGGATGAAGCCCTCGCCGTCGGCGATGATGCCGAGCGGCGCGAGATGCACCCGGCCGTCGGCGCCAACCGTCGTGACGATGGTCTCGCGGATCATCGGCATTTGGCCAACCGACGATCGTGAGGGAGTCGCGCCGACCTCCCCTTTTGAAGGGGAGGTGCAGAGCGCGTGTGGCCAGGTCTTCCGATCATTGCAAACAAATTCAGCTCTCCGGCTTCGATCCGCGCAGCGTGTGTCCGGCTTCGCGCAGCCGGGTCAGATCCTCCGGCTCGCGGTCGACCGCGCAGCCCCAATCGAGCGGCTCGTCCTGTGCGTAGCGTTTTCCCAGCCGCCACGCGATCTCGGCCTTGGCCAATTCGGTGCCGAGATAGAATGCATGCGGTGCGTCGCGCTCGATCCCGAGCTTGGGAAAGACCGAGAGCGCATCCTGGGTCACGTAGTGCCCATCGCGATTGTAGACGTGGATGCCGTCTTCCGCGATCTCGATGCGGAAGTTCGCGTCTTTTAGCTCGGCGGCGAGCTCGGAAATCTCCTGCGGGGTATTGGGGAACGGTTTGCGCGCGTGGAGCGCCAGCAGCGCGTCGCTGATATCCTTGGGCAGGCTGGCGTCGGCGCGGGCCGCGAACATCAGGCGCCGCGCCGCATCGTGCTCCTGGATGGTGCGGCGCGTGTGCGGGCTGACCTGCACGACCAGGACGTTGCGGATCGCGAGCTCCGAGCAGACCCCCAGCAGGGCTGCGGTGACGCCGCCGGAATCCGCGTCGGTCAGCTCGGTGAGATTGCCGGTGCCCATCAGGATCTCGGCACTGGGCAGGCGATGCCGCAGCTCGGCATAGCGCGCGAGCGAGGCCATGAACCCGAAATGGATCGGGTCGAGCACCGGATCGAGGATCGCGGCAATGCCGCGCTTCTCGGCCAATTCGGCGGCGCGCAGCAGCGAGGCGAGATCGCCGTGGCCGGCCGGAACCA
>WNGD01003486.1_pt1 | contig 24625 bp, 26 predicted proteins | sample 5400671 | NCBI WGS metagenome assembly WNGD01 (sample SAMN13153369, study PRJNA577476) | soil metagenome | isolation source: 40 cm soil or saprolite under grassland replicate 2 | place: USA:California | collected 2016-06-15
AGCGGCGTGGCTGGACATCGTGATCGCGATGAAGAGCGCCAGTCCGAGCACCAGGTTCGCCCAGCGCAGGAGGTGGTCGATGTGGGGTGGACGCTGTTTGAACTGTATCTGGTACAGCGCGAGCCGCAGCGCCAAAAAGATCACAATCACGCGCATCAACCAGAAGGTGCCAAAGCGCCCGCTCGTGACGAGGCTTGCAAGCAGGCCGGGAGCGAGGGCGCTGCCGAAGTTCCCGCCCGTAACGTTGATAGCCTGTCCGATGAGTACGCCCAGGTTTGCCACGAGCAGCACCAGCAGCGTGGGCAGTGCAAAGCGCCGCACGTATCGCTGTTGGACCTGTTTGTGAGTGGTGTCGAGTTCCGCGTGGTCTTCTGTTGCCGGCAGCAGGACAAAGAGCTGCCAGAGCTGCGCCCCGACCCAGAAGATGGCGCCGAGCTCGACGAGCGTAATCATCATGAGGTTGAAGAACGTTGGGCCGTCGAGCTGACCAGTATACTGACCGCTGAGGTTGCCACTCCCGAGTGCATTGACGCCCGGATGCGCTCCCGGGCTCAAGGTGGGAACCGTGCCGTCAGGTCGGGCAACGGAGAACAGAAACGAGCCGGTCAGGATATGCCCATCAACGTTGGAGTCGGTGCGATAGACGATGATGTAGACGGCCGGCGGCAGATTTGACTTGAGGGTCACATCCATCTCGGTGGGATCACTGCTTGAGACCTGCGCGTCGCCGATGTCAACGCGCGTGTTAGCTCCATTGACCACGACCGCCGTACTGAACGCCGGATTCAGGGCTTCGCTGAACCACATGCGGACCTGGCTCGGTGCAACGGGGAGCACTGCATCTTTCGCAGGGTCAGAGCGCAGCAGGATGGCGTGCGCTTCACTGACAGCGGGAAAGGCCACTGCCAGGCACACGGCAAACAGGGCAGCGACCAGCAAACGCCGCACACTGATGAAACGCATGAGGGGCCTTCTCCAATCTTCGCTCACACTCTTTCCCTTCTTCTCTCTATTACTACGAACGGTGTTACGCATCGGCGCGGCAGGATCCCACGCCTCTGACGCGCCTTCGTCTGCACTGCTGTGTCGCTCACCCATTGGCGCCGGGTGTTCGCGTTGCATCCTTGTTAGAATACTCTGCCGAGCAGGAAGGTCGGGCCGCATCCCATCAGCGTGAGCAGAACGGCCACGTTCGCCGCCTCCAGGAGCACCAGTCCGACGAACGCCGCAATGCTCACCCACAACATCCCCATTCGTGAACGTTGTCTATTCTCGGTTGCTTTCGGAGAATCGAGGAGTCGCTCGATGCGTTCGTTGATCGACTCGCCTGCTCCGATCACCTGCTGTGCGACTCCCAACCGGGCGTAACGCGCCCCATCGGCTCTATCAAACCAGACCTTTGCCAGCGCGCTCGCCAGCGCCAACGGTCGATTCGTCGAGCCAACGACCAGGTCGTCGCAGGCCAGCTCTTTTTCCCGTGAGAGCTGGCGGAAGGCGGCCCAGCTCGTCGGGAGATAGAAAAAGGCATCACGCAGCACGGTGGCCAGCCACATCACCGGGTAGTCGCGCCGCGCCACATGCCCCAATTCGTGTTCCAGCACCGCTTCCAGTTCACGGTGGTCGAGGTATTTGACCATCCAGGTCGAGAGGACCATCGTCGGGTGGAACACTCCGCTGGACAGTGCCAGTGGTCGATCGTAGGCGCAGAGGCGAATCGGGACGTGCGGCACACCCAGGCGTTCCGCCAGCTCGTCGGCGAGCGACTGGAGGTCACTCCCTGCCGCTACGCTCCTACTTGAAACGACGCGTGCCATGAGCGCGAGCCGCACCACGCCCAGGCAGAGCGCGCCGAGCACAATCAGACCCATGCCGAGAGGAATCGCCAGCTCAACCAGGGAGTCCCAGGACGGCGCATCGCGCAGGCAGGCGCGACCGCTAAAATGGTGCAGGCCAACCAGTCCGAGGCCGAGACTGGCAAGTGGAACGGAAAGGACCAGGCACTGCACATACCGCCGGTGTCTCCAGGAGCCGACGCCGTGCAGAAGACGGAGTGCCAGAGAGCTGCCAAACATGAAGAGCGCGATACTGGAGAGACCGAGCAGGAAATGCACTACTCCCCCTCCTCTTCGGCACGGCGGCGCACGATCTCGTCGAGCAGCGCTCGTGCTCGCGCGGCGGCCTGCTGGTCCGGCAGCGCATCGAGGCCCTCACGTGTGGCACCGGCGAAATTGACGAACAGGTCTTCGAGAATGCGGCCAACAAAGCGCGAGACGAACTCCTGTTGGGTGAGGCTCGGGTAATAGATGTAGGCCTGGTCACCCTTCTCCACGCGCAAGAGGCGCTTTTTTGCCAGGCGCGTCATCGTGTTCATCGCCGTCGTATAGGCGACCCGGCGGCGCTCGTACAGGACTTCAAACACCTCGCGCACCGTGGTCCCTTGACCTGCAGGACGGGCCCAGATCAGTTCCATGATCTCGGCCTCCAGGTCGCCGAGCACCTTCCGAATGCCCGGTCGATCGGGGCGAAACACGCTGATATCCGGTTCAAGAGCCATCTGTCAACTCCTTTTCTCGGCAGCGGAACCTGCCGCTCCTCCCTCTGGTTTGAGACTGCCGCTTCCCGCTCGCCTGAATCAGTGCAAGTGCAGGGTCCTCACTACTCGGCTGCTATGCCACTCGTGGCGCGAATAGGGATATTCCTTCCATCTGGTCCTAGTATACAGCGTTATAGTATAGGTGTCAAAGGTACAACTCTGGAACGTACTATCGAGAATGATACAATCACCCCAGGGGGTGAAGCGACCCGTGCCCTAGCGGTAGTCTTCACGCGCACCAGATGACACAAGCCGTTCCCGCATGTTCTCGAAGGTTGGCGTATCGATCTCACCGCGTGCATAGCGCTGCTGGAGCACCTCGAGCCCTGAGGGTTCATTGGCCATGGGGTGAGCGTCGTGTGGCGCGGGGAGCGTCGCTTTCCTGTTCAGCCAACGCACAAGTGCCCAGACGAAAACCACCGTAAGAGCAAGCACAAGCAGCATCACCACGGGCATGACGAGCCATGTCAGCCCACCAAACCAATACCCACACATCATGCGCATCCTCACTTTCGTCTGTATCTCTCTAGCAGAGAACATCTGCTGAAACTATCTCCTCGCATCTGTTCATTCGAGCCCTGTCCTGCCTCAAAGAGAGGAATGACCTTGCTCCTGCTCGATGCCATCGAGATGGTCCACAAGAGCGCGAGCAGTGCTCACTTTCAGATCGCGAAGAACCTACGACAATTGTCGCTTGTTCGCTCTATCTTATTAACTTAGTTGGTACTATCGATTGTAGTACGACAATAACAGAAATGCAAGCTGATGTATGCCTGCCGATCGCCTCTCCCCAGGCCACAGTACGCACACATCTCCAGGCTCTCTGCTCCCGGCCAAACCACGCACTCACCCAGCCAGTGAACGGCGGGAAGGTTCCCATGGTATTGTGCCGAGATACGTGCAAAAATAGACCATAGGGAAAAGGCGTAATTGCTGCAGAACGAGCGAGTCATTCCCCTCGTCCTCTGATAGAGAGATCGTTCGGCTTTGATCCGCTGGTTGCGCGGCTTCCCCAGGAGGCCCTTGCAGGAGTGCTCGGATAGGGAGCGCCACCTGCTTTTCCAGAGGTTCAGGGATCTTACTCAAATCGATCACATCGTCGCCGAAGCGCTTGATGTGGTGCCGAAGGGAGGGAGGGAGCACTGCAATGCTGTGCAACGAGAGGTCCTCTCCGTTTTGATCCAGCCGTCGCAGCGCTGCTGTCATATCGACGACATGTTGCACAATGACGGCGTTGGTAATGAGGTCAGTTGCAAGGACAAACGTGGTGGGGGAGAGGAAGAAGAGACCTCGATCTTCCCCCGATTCTCCTACGATCAATGGTCGTACTTTGACAAATATACGATCATCGTGTATACTCTCGTCAAGAGTGCGAGGAGAGACCCTCCTGGAGACATCGTTCTTGCGCAGCTTCACGGGTGCGTGAGGTTCCCTGGAATGGCTTCTGCTCTGCATGTGGCACCGATACGGATCGATGGTCTGTCCATGATTCTTCCCGATGTGCGAAGGCCATAAGGCCGATGAGGGATGACTCCTTGTCGCCCTGGAGAGATAGGCGCACATCGATTGGAACACTAGTCGTCAGATGGAGGAACACATTCTATGCAATACGTGTTGTCTTTACTGCCATTGCTCGCTTGTCCGGTTGGGATGGGACTGATGATGTGGTCCATGATGCGAGGACGCAAAGATCAGGCTCCTGATAGCGCAGCGCGAGAGCAGCCGCCACGCGAGCCACGTTCTGTGGCTGTGAACGTGCCTGCGCCTTCGACCCCCGTGCGGGAGTTACCTACCTCATCGTCTCCCTCACCGCTCAAAGCCATCGTTGACTGTATGCAGATGTGTCTGAACTGGAAAGTGCTGGCTGGACTGGCCGTGGTGGGCGTGGGCATCTGGATCGTCGCCCCGCAGTTCGCCTTGGCCGCGCTCCCGGTACTGCTGATTGCGGCCTGCCCCCTGTCGATGCTGTTCATGATGCGCGGTATGGGCAATGGCGGAGACCAGCAAGCCTCGCAAAGCTGCCAGGCCTGTGACACCCAACCAACACGCGAGGAGCGACTGGCCGCCCTCAAGAACCAGGAAGAAGCGCTTACTGCCCAGATTGCCGAGCTAGAGCAGGCCGAGAATCCGGTCCTGTCTTCCGCAGAGGCCATTGCTCGTGAGGCGCAGCAGCGCAACCGAACACGCAGCTTGCGTTCCAGAAAAAACCAAACACGCAGCTTGCGTTCCTGAAAAGAGGCAGGGCAGGGCGGGACGACGAGCATGTCTTCTGTCTCGCTTCTCTCCTTCCCCTTGTCTCATGAAAGTTGTGATTCGTCATGAATACGAGCATCTTTTTTGGCGGCTCCGTCATCGCAGCGGTCATCGCAGGTGCCATCGCGCTCTTTGCGCCGTGCTGTATCTCGGTGATGCTCCCTGCCTACTTCGCCAGTTCGTTTCAGAATCGCCGTCTCCTGGTGGCGATGACCTTTCTCTTCGCTGCCGGAATCGCCACCATTGTCCTGCCCATCGCGCTCGGGGCATCCATTGTGCGGCAACTCTTGATCACCCAGCACACCCTCATTTATGCGATTGGAGGGTTGCTCATGTTCGCACTCGGGGCGTATGTGCTCCTCGGTGGGCAAATTCACTTGCCCATGCCAGGCCGACGCACTGGCGGCGGGACCGGAGCGCTGAGCGTCTATTCGCTGGGCATCTTTTCAGGAATAGCCAGTTCATGTTGTGCGCCTGTGCTGGCCGGGGTCATCGCTCTCTCCAGTGTGGCCGCCTCCTTCTGGATGGCGCTCGGTCTTGGCATCGCCTACGTCTTTGGTATGGTTGTTCCACTATTCGTTATTGCGCTCTTGTGGGACCGCTATGACTGGCGAGCAAGCCGCCTGTTCCGCCCGCGTACCTTCACCTGGAAGCTTGGTCCTTTTGTCCGCACCATTACTCTGACCAATCTCGCCAGTGGCATTCTGCTGCTGCTGATTGGAGGCGGTATGCTGTGGATTGGGTTCACATCGAACGCTATGCCCCAGCTTTCTGGTTGGCAGGCACAACTCTCCGTCAGTCTGGCGCACTATGGCAAAGTGATCACCGGTGCGCTCTCCTGGATTCCGAACTGGGTCGGTATCGTCCTCTTCCTCTTGCTGCTTGGCGGACTCTCCTGGTATGCACTCAGACAAATCGGGGTGGGGTCCAGTCATGAGGATGAGGATGAAAAGGAAGGAACTGAAGCCAGAGCAAACGACACAGCAACAGTACAGATGGAGGAGGAGCCGATTGAGCACTAAAACAGCACGCACCCAGACCAGGCAGGGGAAGAAGACCGCTGCTCCTGGGAGAAGAAACGTCCACCAGCAGGGGAAGAAGACCGCTGCTCCTGGGAGAAGAACCATCCGAAAGAAACGTGGGACCAGGACGGTAGTGATGGTCGCCGTGCTTGTTGGAATCGCCATCATCGGGCTAGCAGTGGTCTTTTTCCTCAATAACACGTCCAACAGCAGTGGACAGGCAGGCCAGTATCCTTTTCAGGTAGGCAATCCAGGTCCAGGGGTACAGGCACCCGCTATCACGCTTCCCGCTACCGACGGAAGCACCTTTGATCTTGCTTCGCAGCGTGGCAAAACCGTCCTGCTGTACTTTCAGGAAGGGGTTGGCTGCGAACCCTGCTGGAACCAGCTCAAAGACATTCAGTCGCAGAGAGGTGATTTTCAAGCCCTCAAGATTGATACCATCGTGAGTATTACCTCTGATCCGATGAGCGCACTGAAACAGAAGGTGGCCGATGAAGGCATCACCATTCCCGTCCTTTCTGATCCTGACCTCGCTGTCTCCCAGTCCTACACGGCGAATGGCTATGGCATGATGGGGGCAAGTAAGGACGGTCATACGTTTATCGTGGTGGGGCCTGATGGCCTGATCAAGTGGCGGGCCGATTACGGCGGCGCTCCCAAGTACACGATGTATGTACCGATCTCCAATCTTGTCGCTGATATGCGTGCAGGACTGAGTGGAAAGTCATCGTAGCGCTATGAACGTCCTTTTGCTCACCCAGGAACAGTGTGCGTTCTGCACACACGCCAAAGAGCTGCTGGGCCGTCTCGCGACTGAGTACGGCTTCACGGTCTCGACGCTCGATATCAGCACCCCTGAAGGGGAAGCTTTAGCTGTGCGGAGTGGCATCCTCTTTCCACCGGGAATCTTTCTGGATGGAGAAGCCTTTTCGTATGGTCGGCCATCCGAGCGCAAGCTCCGGCAAGAGCTGGAACGAAGACAGCGATTCCACGGGAAGCCCACTGCTTCCCCGCAAGGAAGGGAACTATGAACGCTGAACCAGAGATTAGCCTGTTTCGTCCTGATCGCCCAGGCATCCGTAAGGTGCTGGGCGACCTGGAGGCGGAGATCATGGAACTGATCTGGCAACGGCCCGGTGATCAACGCACGACCGTCCGCGAAGTCTTCGAGGTGTTGTACGAGCAGCGTCGTGTCGCGTACACGACCGTGATGAATACGATGGTGCGCCTGGCGAAAAAGCGCCTGTTGCGGGTAGAGAAGCAGGACAAAGCCTATGTCTATGTTCCTACGTATACCGAGCAGGAGTTCATCTCCCAGTTTGTGGACCGCATCCTCAAAGACCTGATCTTTAACTTCTCCAGCGCCACGATGGAAAGCTTGCGCGCCCTGCCAGACTCAGAGGAAGTGCGCATGATGCAGCGACGGTTGGACGAACTGACCAGGCGGCGAGTGGAAGAAGAGGAGGCGTAATGCATACCGTTCTGCTCCTTGCTAGCCTGCTGGTCGTGGTGCTGGTCAGTGGCCTGGCGCTGCGCTCCCAGCAGCGCTTGCCCAGTTGGCCACACCGCCGCATCATCCAGGGAGTGGTGCTGGTGATGCCGCTACTCAGCCTGGGGATCAGCGCCTGTGATCTGCATCACGTATTTGGCCACCCGTGTTTCTCCTATACTCCCTTCTGGGATGACCTGCTTGGGAGTGCGCTCTCCCTCGGCATGCTGGCGATGGCCCTCTTCGCATTGGCCTGGGGAGGCATGCGTTGGGCGCTGCTGCTCTGGATCACGAGACATGCAGGCGAGCACGCTAGCCTTCCCATCCAGGAGCTGGTCGCGGCCTGTGCACAGCGCATCGGCACACGCCGACCGGCCGTTCGGCTGCTGGTTGCTGCCCAGCCGCTGGCCTGGACCAGTGGCTGGGTCCGACCGCTCGTGCTGCTGTCTACCTGGATGGTGGAGCACCTGGATCAGCGGGAGCTGGAGGCAGTGATCACGCACGAACTGGCCCACGTGGCCCGGCGAGACACGCTGGTGCTCTGGGTGGGGCGGATGCTGCGCGACGCCTTCTGGTACCTGCCCACCAGCAGGACCGCTTACCACCTGCTTGAGCAGGACAAAGAACTGGCCTGCGACGATCTGGCCGTCGCCGTAACGCAACGTCCGTTAGCCCTGGCTTCTGCTCTGACCAAGGTCTGGTTGCAGGCGGTAGATGGCGCTTCGTCCTCCACCTTTGGGATGGCCCACCACCTGGAAGGAACGCACCAGCAGATGGTTGAGCGCATCGAGCGGCTCATGGCTTCGTCCAGGGCCTGCGCCATGACGGCATCTGCTCCAAGCGGTGTCTCGGTGTTGAGTGCGCTGGGGGCCGTAGAAACCGTCATCCTCCTCATCCTGTTTGCCGTCATGGCATGCGGTCCTCTGCTCTTGCTGACCCGATGGTTCTGAGACGCGAGGGGCTCAGAGCCGAAGCCGTCTCAACGAGCGAGGAGGACATGACGAGAGAGGAGAAGGAAACGATGCAGGGTGCTCTCCACAACGAGGAACTGTTCCTGTTTGATGTGATCATTGTGGGTGCCGGGCCGGCGGGGCTCAGTGCCGCGCTCATCCTTGGGCGATGCCGACGCTGCGTGCTGGTCTGTGATACCGGGCAACACCGCAATGCAGCCTCGCAGGCCCTCCACGGGTTTCTCACACGCGATGGGATTGCTCCCGATGAACTCTTGCGGCTGGGACGTGAACAGCTGGGTCGCTATGAGAGCGTGGAAGTGCGAACGGTGGCTGTCATTGATGCCATCCGTTGTGCCACCCATTTCGAGGTCACATTCGGTGATGGGACACAGGCGGCGGCGCGCAAACTCCTGCTCGCCACGGGCGTGATCGATGGACTGCCAGCTATTCCAGGGATCGAAGCCTGTTATGGCAAGAGCGTCTTTCACTGTCCCTACTGTCATGGCTGGGAGGTGCGTGATCAGTGCTCTGCACGGACGGGCCGCCAGAGCTAGACGAACGCGACCTGGCTCGCTTGTCGCGTCACGGGATCACAGTGCGCGACGAGCGTATTGCCTGCCTGGAAGGGACCGATGGCTTCCTCGAACGCATCGTTTTTACCACTGGCGAGGCGCTCCCCCGCCGGGCGCTGTTCGTGCATATGTCTGAACGGCAGCGCTCTGATCTCCCGGCGAAGCTCGGCTGTATCATGACGCAGCGAGGAGTCGTTCGCACGGGCGAATATGAAGCGACCAACGTGCCCGGTCTCTACGTGGCGGGCGATGCCTCTCGCCGCGTGCAACTGGTGGTTGTGGCAGCTGCGGAAGGCGCAGAAGCCGCCTTTGCCATCAACACGGCCCTCTTGAAAGAGGACCTTGCCTGATCCTCGGCACCCCAGACATTCCTCCCACGATGCTGATCGCAGAGGATGCTCCTCTCTTGTCAGTGGCGGTTGCATGCTCTTTGGGCCATGTCTCCCCGCCCCCGCACAGAGACGTAGCACAGAGTCGAACGCTGACCATTTCCTGAAACCGTTGACCTTGACGAGAAGGGGAGAGCAGGTGCTACAATTACTCAAGTACGAAGTACGACCATCAATAGTACATGAGAACGTCTGCAGTTTCTGAAGAGAGAAACCAAGAAAGTGAGGGTATACCTATGATGTGGGGATATGGATTTGGTTGGGGCTGGTTGCTGATGTCGTTTGGCATGGTGCTCTGGATTGCGTTGCTGGTGGTACTCGTCTGGGCGATTCTGCGCTGGCTCAATGGTCGGGGGACGTCTCCGGCACGAGGGGAAACGCACCTACCAGGACAGCCACTCAGTGCGATGGACATCCTTGAGCAGCGCTACGCACGGGGCGAGATCGATAGCGCAACCTTTGAACGGATGCGCGAGCAATTGCAAAACACAGCCAGGACACCTTCTCAGTCAAGATAGTAAGTGGCAGTTCCTGATCAATGGATGAGTGTAGGGTATTCAAAGATAGAGGCAGACATCCTACCCTAGTCACCCTCCAAAGGAGAGAAGCAACACCTGAAAGAGAGCATACGAAGGCACGTCTGTGTTTTTAGACACCTTTGCAAAGGAGAGACGAAGCAATGAAAAAGCTCATTGCAGCTTTTGTAGCATTGTTTTTGGGTACCATGCTGCTCGTAGCCTGTGGAGGAGGCAGTAGTTCAGGCACTTCCGCCACCAGTGGGGGCAACACTGTTCATATGACTTCAAATAACTTCGCGCAGCCTAGCATTACCATCAGCAAGGGCAGCAACGTCATGCTTGTCGATGCAGAACTACTTGAAGAGTCATAAGGGCGTAAACAGCGTAACATAGGCCTCATGGAGCACGTGATCCGGGGTGATGATTTGAATGATGATCTGCCAGTCTCCACTCATAGCCATCTCGCTGTTGGTACTGAAAACGCCATGCCCGTCGGATTGGAGGGTCAGCGTACCCATGTCCATCTCTCCCATTTTGGTAATCAATGTGGTTGTTCCATTGGTGATTGGTGCATCTGTATGTGTATCGGCGACCTTCACTTTGAACGTATTGGGACCGAACCGATTCGGTGTAATGGCGAGGGTCACCTCCAACTGCTTATCGAACGTCTGCATGGTGCTCTGGAATGGCCCGGTTGATTGGGAATGCTGCTGCGTTGAAGGAGGAGGGAGCAGGCTGCTTGCAAAGATGTTCAGGAGGCTGAAGCAAATGACGACTCCCACTCCTAACACGGCTTCCAGACCGAAGATCATGCGCAACTGGTGAGTCTGCATGGCCAGTCGCGCCTCACGCCGTTTCACCATGTGGGCGAGGACTGTTGGGCTCTGACCCGCTTCCAGTTTTCTCCCAAAAGCATAGCTATACTTCGCATACGCTTTCTCCACGTTCTGCCGAAGCGGAAAGAGGTGCACGGCCATGGCGAGCAGGAGCGTGACGAGGAGTACCCCCCCAATGATGAATACCTGTCCATAGAGGCTCGTGCGCAGTTGTTCCCACCCGCTCAAGTGCGTCGTCGCAGCCAACGCTTCTGCAATCGCCATCAGGACGACTCCTGCCACTACCCAGGGGAAAGAGGAAGGCAACAGGATGACCTGCGAGTGTCCCCGCTCTGCAAAGGAGCGAACGCTCGAGATCGGTAAAGAGCAGGTGGCGAGGGAGAGCATCCCGCCGATCCAGAGGGCAGCCGCCAGCAGATGAAGGAACTCTGCGAGAGCGGCATAAGTGATGATGGTCGAGGGTGCGGCAGCAGCATTAGACACGGCGAGAGCGACGAAGAGGACCAGACCCAGGAGCAGGTTGATCCAGGAGAGCAGGGAAGTGATGCGAGGAGAAACTTTCTGGACCTGTCTCAACCGTCTCTGAGTGAGTGAGAGGTGCGTTGCCAGCAGAAGGATCAACAGGCGCACCAACCAGAAGAGGGCAACGTTTCCATTCGACACAAAGGGGGCGGCCTTCGCGATCAATAGAGCGATGTGCGCTAGCAACAAGACCAGCAGGGTTGGGAGCGCAATACGCCGTGTGAAACGATCCTGGATCTGGTGATGCGTGGCACGCTCCTCTTCATGCCGTGTTGATGCAGGATACAGCGACAGGTGCTGCCAGAGCTGGATTCCGACCCAGAACACCGCTCCCAGTTCGATCACTGCCATCATGGTGAGGGTCAACAGTATCATCATCTGCTCCCGCTCTCAAGGTGATGCTTCGTTCAAGATAGCTACACGCCTAGTATAGACCAGGTGAGACGAGCCTTCTATCAGGATGAAGCCCTATTTTTCCTCAGGTGTTCTCCCTAGCATGGAGTACCGCTTCGCCTGTCAGCATCTTCTGCATGGATGTCCTGCGTCCGTGATGCACCGGAGGGTGACGTACACGAAAAACCCTGCAAGTGTCTTTCCCGAACCTTCCTGTTCGCTGGCCGAAGGTCCGGGTGGACCGTTTTCGTTTCACTCTCATGATGTCAAGAACTTGATGGTCGCCTCGTGCAAGGTGTTCTGCACGGTGCGTATCTGCACGCGTATTCGCCAGTGACCACCCACAGTCAGATCTCCACTGGCACTGAAGTGCCCCTTTCCATCGGGCTGTAAGTTCACCGTCCCGGTTCCTATCTCCCTATCCAGGTAGGTGGTGTACAGCGAGACCCCCACCTCCGTCGTGGGTTTCCCCGTGCGGTTGTCGACCACACTGACCGTGAACGTGTTGGGACCGGCCTGATCTGGGGTGACCGTCAGCGAGACCGTAAACCTCCCATCCGCTGTCCTGGCCGTTGTATGAAATGACGAGACAGGTGCCGTGGGCTGAGGCTTCGCCGCGGAGACAGCGCTGGGCCCAAGCGTGCCACCAAACACATTCAGCAGGCCGACGCAGACCAGCACCGCGACGCCCAACAGCGGTTCGTAGCGGAGTACCGTAGTGAGGCGCTGTCCGAGGGTGGCCAGTCGCCCCTCACGCAGTTTCACCTCCTGAGCGAGACGTCGCGGCATGGGGGGTGGTGCTGCTGCTTCATGATCGGACGGTACAGCCACAGGCGCTCGCTGGACGGATTCTAGACGTGCAGAGGCCGAGGCATACTTCATCTCTTCTCGTTGCAGGCGCGGTCGAAGTACGAAGACGTGGTAGGCACTGGTGAGCAGCATTGCCCCAACCAGCAGGATCTTGACGGCAAGGACCCGCCCGTAGGCGGTCGAGAGCAACTGTTCCCACGAAGACAGCTCGACGGTGGCACTCAATGGGCCTGTGACTGCCATCAGGAGCACGCCGAGTACCACCCAGGGAGAATAATATGGCAGCATGGTGACGAGCGCGTGTGCGCGTTCTGCTACCGGGCGGCGGCGCAAGACCGGTACATAGGTGGTGGCAATAGAGAGCATGCCTCCGACCCACAGGGCAGCCGCTACCAGGTGCAGCCAGTCCGCGACAACTGCGTAGACGCGGCTACTCGGACCAGCAGCAGCGGCATGGCTGGACATGGTTATGGCAATGAAGAGGGCCAGCCCCAGAAGCAGTTGTGTCCAGGAAAGCAGGGTGGCCAGTCGTCGCGAAGGGGCTTTGAGCTGCACCCGGTACAGTGCGAAAGCCAGGAGCAGGCTAAGGGAAATCACACGCATCAGCCAGTAGGCTCCGAAGCTCCCACTACTGATGAGACTCCCCAACACTGGGGAGGCGAAGGCCGCAGGAACGTTCCCACCGGTCAACGTGACAGCTTGCCCGATCAGCACACCGCCATTGGCGAGCAACACCGCGAGCAGCGTGGGGAAGGAAAAACGCCGCTCAAAGCGGGCCTGGGCCTGCTGGTGGAGCGCAGCCAGTTCTGTGTGATCTTCGGCGGCAGGCTGGAGCACAAGCAGCAACCAGAACTGTGCCCCCACCCAGAATACGGCCTCCAGTTCGACCAGGGTGACCATCACGAGATTGAACAGCGTCACGCCATCGAGCTGACCGCTCGACGAGCCGGAGAGGGTGCTTATGCCAGGTGCGTTCTGCCCAGGGGTGTTGCCCCCGCTTATGGTAGGAACGGTGCCATCGGGTCGGGCAAGGGTAAAGAGAAAAGAACCTCCCAGGATATGGCCCTCATCGCTCGAGAAGGAGCGCCAGATCACGACGTAGACTCCCGGTGACAATGCGGGTGGGAGGCTGACATCCATCTCGGTTGCATTACTGGGTGAGATATGGGCATCGTGCCGGTCAACACGCTGCTGGTTCGCTGCATTGAGCACTTCGGCAGTGCTAAAGGAGGGGCTGAGGTTTTCACTGAACCACAGACGAACCTGCTTTGGCGCGACTCTCAGAATCGCATCTGTCGCAGGATCGGAGCGCAGCAGAATGGCGTGCGCTGAACTGACGCCGGGAAAGACCAGCACCAGGAACAGAGCAACGAGGGCGGCGACGAGCCAACGGCGACGAGCCGTGCTGATAGGCAGAGAGGACTTCATCAGTCTTATCCGGTTTTCACGCAAGCGCATGCTCTTCTTCTCCCTGTAGATACGCGCACTGTTCCATCCCTGCCGCGCAGGTTCTGTCATCCAGAGCCGTGCTAGCCCTGTGCCGTTCCGCCGCTCACCTGTGACGTAGCGAGAGAGGTGAGCAGGCACTCCGGTCAACATCGGTTGCAGGATGGACGTCCCCCCTGTTGGGCAGGAGAACGAGCCGTTCCTGGACCGTTCTTGGGATTCATTCCCCTTAGATTATAAGAGCGCCTCCTACACTCGTCAAGGGTACTACAATCGATAGTAGATATGGAACGGTCTTCATACTCGAACAAGATGAGCAGAATCGGCTCATCGGACGCCTGGAACGATGAACGCGAGGAGCACACACATGAGTATGGAGGCGCTACCCTCTCGTGATGCTGCTCCCGCGACCTGCCACCTGCTGCTCGTGGCGAGGGAGCGAGGGAGCGTAGGTTGGCTTCGGAGAGTAGCATGTGGTACAATTGTCAATAGTACGAGTGTCAATCGTAAGAGAAGCGAGCAAGATCACGAGCTGGTGACCGTATGATAAGCGGAAGAGGTCAGACCACTGAACCTGGCGAAGAACACAATGAGCCTGAGGGCACACACTTGGGACCCTCTCGAACTCCCCACACGAAGCGGCGATGGGCTCGCTGGTCGGCCCGCCGCAAACGTGATGCCTGGGTGGTCCTCTGTGTGCTGCTGCTCGGTGTTGGTACCGTCATCACACTCTCCGCACGGCCTGGGACCGCTCCGGTCGGAGGGACGTCGGCAAGCACAACGGGAGGAGCACCCGTACCCGGTGCCACGGTGACCGTGCGCCCAGCCCAGGCACGCATCTATCCCTTTCCATCCTCGAACATTGGCCTGATGCAGCCAGCCGTGGATGCGCGAGGAAACGTCTGGGTGGGCGAGATGTACGCCAATCGTTTTGCTCGTCTCGATTCACACACCGGAGTGATCACGAAATGGGACCCCCCCGACGCGAAAAATGGCCTCATGACGACTACAGTAGACGCACAGGGCAACGTCTGGTTCGTCGAGCAGGGTGCAAACTATATCGGGCGCTTTGATCCTACGCAGCAAACGTTTCGCACCTTTCCCCTCGGCCCCGTGCATGGCCGTCAGATGGGACCCCAGGATCTCCAGTTCGATGCCTCGGGCAAGCTCTGGTTCACAGCAGCAGCTGGTGGGCGGATTGGGAGACTCGATCCGGCCACTGGCGCGATCCAGATGTGGCCGGTACCCGCACCTCGCGCAGGCATCCCTTCAGCTCCATTCAGCCTCACCGTGCTGCCGAACGGACAGATCTGGTTCGGCTACCTTACCGGTGGCGTCGTTGGTCATCTCGATTCTGCCACAGGTCGTGTCACGCTCTATCACCTGGCGGACCCGCAGGCGACGGTCTTCTCGATAGCGCATGATGCGAAGGGACGTATCTGGTTTACCGAAATTGTGCCCGGCAAGCTCGGCATGATCGACAGTGCGTCAGGCAGGGTCACCGAACTGCCGGTGCCAGCGATGTCCGGCAACCTCGCAGCCCTCTACAGGCTCGTCGTCACGCACGACGGTGAAGTCTGGTTCGCGGACAACGGGGCCAATGCGCTGGTCCGCTATACGCCAGGTGGTGACACGTACACCTTCTTCCAGCTTCCTGCGTCATCGAGTGGTCTCTATGGTCTCACCCGCGACAGCGCGGGCAGGTTGTGGTATACCACATCTGGCCCGTCAACCAACGCTGTCGGCGAGGTGAGACCGTAGTATATGTGTGGGAAGAGAGCAGGGGAGCATTCATCACAACGCCTGCTAGACACTTGCGCCTCTAGAGAGGAATGCCAGGCATCGCCCTGGGTGATTGATGATGGGAGGATGTATGGCATTTCTGTTTCCAGCCTTTTACCCTGAGCAGACCGATCATGACTCCCTCGTCGAACATGCACTGCTTCCAGCAATGACATTGACAGGATTTCAGGCCAAAGCATCTTCTTGCTCTCTTGCTTTCTGCTTCCATCTAGCAGACGAGAGGAAAACATGTTACAATAGAGAAAGTACTATCATCGGTCGTACTCATAACATGGTAGAGACATTTCGAGAGTCATCCTCTGAGAAAAGGAGATTTTTTGTTGAAAATCATGGTCATGAATGCCATCGTCATTTCTATCGATCCCGTCATCGCCCGGCTCGGTCCCTTGATGCTGCGCTGGTACAGCCTCTTCTTCGTACTGGCGATCCTGGTGGGACTCTGGCCCGGACTGCGTGAAGCACGGCGCAAGGGACTGGACGTCGAACAGGTGAAGAGGCTGACCATCTGGGCGGTGATCGGCGGGCTGATCGGCGCGCGGCTTTTCCACGTCATCGACCGCTGGGATCTCTACGCTGCCCAACCCGTGCAGGCTCTCTATGTGTGGCAAGGAGGACTCGCGGTCTACGGGGGACTCATCGGCGGCACGCTAACCGGAATCGTCTACGCGCGGCGACATGGGTTACCGGTATGGAAGCTGGCCGATGCCCTCACGCCTGGCATCATCCTGGGGCTGGCGGTCGGTCGGTTGGCCTGTATTCCCAATGGTGATGCCATCGGCGCTCCAGCAAACGTACCCTGGGCCTTCGTGTACACCAACCCGATGTCGATGGTGCCACCTCAGCTGCTTGGCGTTCCTGTCCATCCCTACCCTGTCTATGAGATGCTGTTCGACCTGGCAACGCTCGGACTGTTCTGGCCGCTCCGGCACGTCTTCAAGACGGATGGGATGCTCTTTCTGAGCTATGCCAGCATCTACGCGATCGGGCGGTTTTGGCTCACCTTCTATCGCATAGAGCGCGTGTGGTTCTGGGAGCTACAGGAAGCGCAGGTGATTGCGCTCGTGGTGCTGGTGATCGCCCTGGTTCTCATCGTCTGGCGCTCGGTCTGGAGGAGACATGCCCCTGATGCTCAACTCGCGCGAGAACCGGGGGCGTCCCAGACACCGAGGGTGAAAAGCGGAAACGCTTGAGTGGAAGAAGGAACGCATGCTCTCGCATAACAAGAACGATCTCAAATTCCCTCTTATGGACGGCCCTGTGTGGCATCGGAGCAGTTGGTCACGCTTGATCCTGATTTCGCTCGTGTTGGCGGTAGGCGTCACTTTGCTCGATCTGGTCATACCAGGCCTTCCAGGAAGCAATCATGGTCCAGTAGGGCGTCTGATGGCTTTGCTCTCTGGCATCTGTGTTCAGCGACTCAACCATTCCTATACCCTGGGTGGGATGCAACTCCCTCTTGAAGCACGCATGACGGGCCTCTATGGAGGACTGGCGGCTGGCATCATTGAGTTGACAACGATAGGGAGGAGAAGAATCCAGAGATGGCCCCGACTTCCGATGGCTGTCGCGTTCGCGCTCGGGTTTGGCGTGATGGTCTTCGACGGTTTCAACGCCCTCTTGTTTGATCTCGGTTTGCCGCACGCCTATACCCCTGATCTCCGCTTGCGCCTGATCAGTGGTCTCCTTGCAGGGATTGCGCTGGCGTTTGCCCTCGTTCCCCTGCTTGCCCAGTTCATCCGACCTGGTGCTGCTTTTCCCCATGCCGCATCCCCCCAGTGGAGAGACGTTGGCTGGACGGTGCTTGCTGGCGGCGTGTTTACCGGGCTGGTTGCATCAGGGTGGGCTCCGCTCCTCTATCCTGTGGCGCTGCTGAGTACGGCAGGGGTTGTGCTGGCTTTCGCCGTGGTCAACCGGGTCGTTCTAGAGATACTTCTGAACCAGAGGATGGTTGGACGTGGTCGCCTGTGGCGTGACCGAACTCGCGTTGCTCGCTGCGCTACGCCTCGCGTTCGGTTCCTGATCTTGCATGGGGGATACCTGCTTCTTGAGAGGCTGTGTGTAAAGATAGCTTCGCTCCGCTTAGAGAGCCACTTGACAGGATCTCTCAGGTTTTTACTCAGTACCCTTGTTAAGCGGTCTCAAACCACTTTGCACACAGCCTCTGATACCCATAGGCGTTCAGAAACGGCACTCTCGTTCCTCCACTGCGAATGGGTCATCTGAACGCAAGGAAATATAAGACGACCGCCAGTTGATGATGGATCGTGGCAAAAGCAAAGAAGGTACTTTCAAGAGGATACTGATGGGCAAGCGATTCGCGACACGCTTCGTATACATCGTTCGAGAGATGCGTACTTTCATCGCGTATTGTACAGAACCGGATACCCTGCTTCGCTCTCTCAAAACAGCGCTCGTTGTGGGAACGATCCTGGGGCTGATCAACCACGGGTCCGAGTTGCTCTCAGGACAGTTCGCCTGGAACTGGGTGATCCCGGCGCTTGTGACCTACCTGATCCCATTTGCTGTGGCGACCTATGGGCAGGCGCAAGGGAAACGGCAACGGGACCGTCTACGGTCTGCAGGCTCCTCATGGAGACAACACGAGCAATCTCCTTCTAAAACGAGGCAGAGCGAACATGACTGAGAAGAAGAGAACAGACGAACAAAAAAGTCTTGTTGCGCTTCTCGCTGGTACGCCTCTGTAGAAGAGAGAGGTATCCCCCCCTATGGCCGTAGCATGCCGATCTTGTCCACTTCGACAAACCAGAGCGTCTGGTTCGCATCCATCACCATCGCGAGCGGTTCACTGCCAGGAGTCGGGAGAGGATAGTAGATGAAGCGTTTCGCTGCGCTATCGAGATGCGCAATCACGTTTTCTGCCAGGTCGGTGATCCATATCTCGCCCGCCGGGGTCACAACCAGGCCGTAGAGCCCGCCTGTTCCCTTCCCTGTGAAGGAGGCATAATACGGGATGAATGTCGCAGTGCGTGGATCAAGGCGCAGCAGCAGCCCCGAGGAGAAGGAGGTCGCCCAGATGATTCCATGGGCATCGCTGGCAATTTCCATCAGCGGGACGTCTGGCCCGGGCATGGTGAAAAAACGGATGCGGCCTGTGGCTGGGTCGAGGCGACCAAGATGGTCGCTGCTCGCCTCGGTGAACCAGACCATGCCCTGTGGATCAACGGTTATTCCATAGGGAAGGAGCGTCTGCACGCTCTTTTTGGCGGCAAGGGGATACTGCTGCGTGAGACCGGTGTGTGGATCGAGCCGTCCCAGGCGGTCGGCGTTGAACTCGGTGAACCAGACCATGCCGTGGCTATCCAACACGAGCTCGTTGGGGGCGCTTGGGAGCGTCAGCGTCTTGCCCGGGTGGCTGGCGTCAGGGATCGTGAGGGTGGGCAAGGGATACATCTGGTAGCGTCCCGTCGCGGGGAAGTAGTGACCAATGTAGTTGGCGTATTGCTCCACAAACCAGATCGTATCATCAGGCGCGACCTGCACTCCCATGACCCCATAGCGTCCGTGCGGCGGTGTCATCTGTTGGAAGGTCTGCGCCCGCGGGTCGAAGACAGCGAGGTAGTTCTTCCCCATTTCCCCAAACCAGATTCGTCCTTCGTGATCAATCGCGAGGCGCATGATCTGACTATCGGACTGTGGGAGGGGGTACTCACGAAACACGCCTGTTGCTGTGATGGCCGGGGTGGAAGATGGTGGTGTCTTCGTCGTCGCAGGCGAAAACGTCGTGGTTGACGGCGTCTTCACGGGCGCAAGGGTGCCCGCGAAGACGTTCAGCAGCCCAACGCAGAGCAAGACTGCCACCCCCAACACGGGCTCGAAGCGCAGGATCCTGGTCAGCCGCCCTGTCTGCTGTGCCAGTCGCTCCTCGCGCAGTTTCACCTGCTGATTGAGGAGTTTTCCTGGACGGTTCTGTTCCGGTGCTGCCTGCAAGGCTTGGACACGTGCAACGGCGTGGGCATACTTCTTCACCTCTTTCGCCAGGCGCGGACGCAGCAGGAAGACGTGCATGGCGCTGGTCAGGAGCAACGCCCCGACCAGCAGAATCTTGAGCGTGAGTACCTGACCATAGAGGGTTGTCAGCAGTTGCCCCCCTGAGGAGAAGCGTGTCGTGGCACTGAACGGACCGGTTACTGCCATGAGTACCACTCCTGCTATGGCCCATGGAGAATAGTAGGGCAGCGTCGTCACGAGTACGCGTGCCCGCTCGGTCACCGGGCGCTGGCTCAGTAGCGGGAGATAAATCGTGCCAATGTACAGCATGCCGCCGATCCAGAGGGCTGCTGCTACCAGGTGGAGCCAATCCGCGATCAGCGCGTAGACGACGGTGTTCCCACTGACTGCAGCGGCATGGCTCGACATCGTGATCGCCATGAAGAAGGCCAGGCCCAGGAGCAGATTCGCCCATGAAAGCACGGAGTTGACCTGGCGCGGACGCTGCTTGACCTGCACTGGGTACAGTGCGAGTCGAAGTGCCAGGACGATGATGACCTCGCGCACCAGCCAGAAGACACCAAAGCGCCCACTGGTGATGAGCGTGCCTAGCAGCGTGGGCGCAAAGGCACTGACGACGTTTCCACCGGTGATGGTGAGCGCTTGTCCTACCAACACACCGCTATTGGCCAGCAACAGGACAAGCAGGACAGGGAGCGCCAAACGCCGCTCAAAGCGGTGCTGGACCTGCCGGTTGATCGCGTTCAGTTCTTGATGGTCTTCTCTTGCTGCTGGAAGCACAAAGAGCTGCCACAGGTGGGCACCGACCCAGAAGACAGCACCGAGGTCGAGGAGGGTAATCATGAAGAGCGTCAACCATGTCGGGCCATCCAGCTGGCCGGAGAGGGCGCTCCCGCCCTGTGCCTGCCCTCCAGGGATCGTTCCCCCGCTTGATGGAGGAAGCGTGCCATCAGGGCGGGTAATCGTGAAGAGAAAGGAGCCTGGCACGATATGACCATCATCGTCAGAGGCGGCACGCCAGATCACGGTGTAGACTCCCGGTGGCAGGCGAGGCTCGAGGGTGACATCCATCTCGCGTGCATCGCCAGATGCGAGGGAAGCATCCCGATTATCAACGCGCTGATTCGCCTGGTTGAAGACGGTCACTGCACTCAAGGTCGCATTCAACGTTTCACTGAACCAGAGATGGACCTGATCTGGAGCCGCATGCAACACCGCATTTTCTGCGGGGTCGGATCGGAGCAAAACGGCATGCGCCTGGCTTGTGGCAGGAAAGACCAGCGCCAGGGACACGGCAAAGAGTATGGCAGCGAGCAAACGTCGCCGCGTGATGATCAAACGCGAAAGAGCCATCATACGTGCTATCCGATCTCCACCCAGGTAGATCGAGTTTCTTCTCTCTCTTTATCCATACGGGCGATGTTACACGCTCGTCGGCAGGTACTGCACCAGGCTTAGCGGGAAATCAGTTGGAGATTGTTCTCGAGCGTTTGCTCGGTCAGTTCCCCGATCACTTTCTTGACAATCACACCCTGACGGTTCAGAAAGAAGGTTTCCGGGACGCCTGTGACGCCATAGTTAATGGTCACGGAGCCGTCTGCATCGACAACGTTAGGGTAGGTGATCCCATAGGTCTGCAAAAAGCTCAGGCCATCGCTCTGGGTATCTTGAATATCGATGCCGACAAAGACAATGCCCTGGCCCTGGACGCGCTGCCAGGTGTTCTGTAAGAGGCGCGCTTCGGCTTTGCAGACGTCACACCACGACGCCCAGAAGTTGAGCATCACAGGCTTCCCTTTGAGACTGGCCAGGTGTAGAGCTGGCGCAGGATGGGTACTGAGCGCAGCTAACGTAAAATCCGGCGCAGGGTGTCCCAGAAGAGGGCTCACCCCGGCGTTGGATTGGTTCTGTGCAGGGGTCAGCACTTGTGATCCGAGTAATGCGAGGAACCCAGTACTTACAAGGATCACGAAGAGAAATACCACGATACGGCGCTTACGGACACTTCTCCACCTTCTCGTTCTCTGCTCGACCTGCCCCTCACCAGTCGGGGTGCTTGCAAATAGTTTTTCTTCAGTTTCCATCTGTGCGACTTTCTTCATTGTTAGAGATGACACCAGATTAAGTATACAGTCGACATTTGACAGATAACTTGCATCGTGATGCGCATGCCTTACAATGACCTTGAATTGCCAGCATGGAAAGTGCTACTGGGTGGGATCCACTGCCAACCGACCATCACAACGAGCCCTGCTTTAGTGTACAGCAGAAGCATTCTGGTGTAGCAAGGCCGCAGCACTCAGCTCACATCGCTTTCCAAAGGTGATGACCGTGGCGAGGCCGTTGGATACTGCGCCTGTGGTTGTTCATACCGTGGCTGCGGGTAGTGATACCGTTCCCCACCTTCTTGATAGGTTTCTGGACTTTGTGATGGTGGCTGGTACCCTTGCTCATACATTCGAGAAGGACGCTCTGAATATGATCCATATGGCATTGTTGGCGTATTCGTCTTGTTCCTGTTGAACACTCGCATCGTTACCCACACAATAGCCACGACGACGATCACCAGCAGAGCGAGCATAAACAGCATCATCATGGGTCCGGCTATCCACATCCATCCATACATCATGTATGTCCTCACTTTCGTTTCTCTTCTCTTGAGAGCCTACCTGTTACAGTGTCTCCTGAGACCGTTTCGTTCGAGTATCATCCACCTGTTCGAAGCCATCATCCAAATGATTCACATGAAGCAATGGTGTTCAGAGCCAGCCTCTCATCACGGGCGAGACCTCTTCCAGGCGCGGTCTCCCAGACACATCTTGTTATATTTACGGGCATCGTACTATCGATTATAGTACGATGTGTATAGATGTGCAAGGTGATGCATTGCTGCGTCAAGGAGCGTGCTGTCTTGTTGGTACGATCTTCACGAGCAGGGTGCTTACGCAGGCCCTGCTCATCTGGGTCTTGCATCGTTCCTACGAGCATCGGTAGTACTCTTGACGATTGTACTTTATCTGCTTATAATACGATAGGGACCTGGTCACCTGCACAAACGCGCTGCACGATATGCTGGAACCAGTGGCTGTGCTGGCGGGACTGGGGCGACTCCTGGTACCAGGGGCACAACTGGTCGTGGAGGATTACGCACGGCGTGAGCCTCCGTTTCCGTGGTTTGTCGTGGAGTGGCTGGCGCGGCGGGTTGAAGGGGGACATGTGCGCGCCTATACGCTGGCTGAGGCGCGGTCGCTCTGCACGCAAGCGGGGCTTCGTGTCGACCGCGAACAGGCGTTCACCGTCGACTGGCTGTGGCACGGCTGGGCGCTGCGTACCTCTACCACGTCTTCTGGGATGACGGAGGAGCTGGCATAGGGCAGGTATTCCAGGAGAGTCGGGTGTCTGAGGGGAGTGGTACCGTGAGAGAGTCAGACGGTGCGTCTACAGAGAGAGAGAAAGTGTGAGAAACTTGTGAGTCAGACCACTCCTACCAGCAAGAAGCTATGCACAGGAATGCATCACCCCATATTCGCCGCTGTCTATGAGCGACTTGCCCGTTTCGGCCCAGCACGCCGCATGATAGATCCCCTTCGTCAAGAGACGGCCGGCCAGGCTCGCGGTGTGGTTCTGGAAGTAGGCGTAGGCACGGGACTCAACGTTCCCTTTTACCTCCCTGGGAAGGTCGAGCGTGTCGAAGCAGTTGACCCCGATGCCGCGATGCTGCGCTACGCACGCAAACGCCTCTCGACGGCACGTGTGCCTATTAGGCTGACGCAGGCACCGGTGGAAGCCTTGCCCTTTGCTGATGAGACATTTGAGAGCGTGGTGGCAACACTGGTGTTCTGCTCCGTCACTGACCCACAGCGTGGATTGCGTGAGATCAAGCGGGTTTTGAAACCTGGTGGGACACTCCTGCTCGTGGAACACGTGCGTGCAGAAGCGGCTATTGCAGCACGCGTGCAAGATGCGCTGGTGCCAGTGACGACGCGCCTGGCTGGGAATTGCCACTGGAACCGTGATACTGCGCGTACCGTGACCGATGCAGGCTTTCAGATCACGCGCCTGCGTCAACTGGGTGGAAAGCTGCAGCCGATTATCGTGTTGCAAGCCATTCGTCCCTGATCTTAAAAGCGCAGCACTATCGAGTAGGCCGTCCTGTCTTACGCTAGATCCTCTTTCAGCAGAGCGGTGTTGATGGCAAAGGCGACTTCCGCACCTTCCGCAGCGGCGACGATCACCAGTTGCCCGCGACGTACAGACCGGGGATGTTGGTGGCCTCGTACTCACCGGTGCGGACGACGCCTCTGGAGGTAAAGAGACAGCCGAGTTTCGTCGGGAGATTGGAGCGCTGCTGCTCAATCGTGTGAAAGAACAGCGCGCGGCGTGCAAGCACCTCGCCGTTCGTCAAGACAATGCGCTCGAGGATGCCCTCTCTCCCTTCCAGGCGTGCGATGGGCTCCTCGCAGACCACAATACCATTGCGAGAGAGCCGACTGAGCCCCTTGTCGTCTAACCCTGCAGGGCCATCTGTGCAGAGCCAAGGTCGCGGCTCCATGCTGTCAACTCCAGTGCCATTCCTCGACCGCGTTCGCCCGCCTCATAGATGGCCAATGGTTGATCGCGCACTTTCCACCCATCACAGTACGGGCAATGAAACACACTCCGACCATAGAGTGCCTCGATCCCCTCGATCGCGGGCAGCTCATCGACGACGCCCGTGGCCAGCAGCAGCTTGCGCGAGGTGATATGCGTGCCGTCGGCGAGCCGGATCTCGAAGGAGTCGTTCACCCGTGCCGCATCAATGGCGGCGATATCGCGAAGCTCGACAGTGTCCTACCAGCGTAACTGCTCGCGCCCCAAGCGCAAGAGTTCAGCAGGTGCCATGCCATCGTGCGTGAGAAACCCGTGCAGCGCGTGCGAGTGAGCATTGCGGTGCTGTCCGGTATCGCAGACCAGGACGCGCCCAAGAATGAGTGCGGCGCTGAGTCCTGCAGGCCCGGCGCCGACAATAATCACATCAAACATAGAGAGGAACCTCGATCTTCTGACAAACACTT
>WNGD01001581.1_pt1 | contig 24622 bp, 23 predicted proteins | sample 5400671 | NCBI WGS metagenome assembly WNGD01 (sample SAMN13153369, study PRJNA577476) | soil metagenome | isolation source: 40 cm soil or saprolite under grassland replicate 2 | place: USA:California | collected 2016-06-15
ATCATCATCGCTATCATCGACAAAGATAATTTCCACTCTGATTCCATCAAGGGCTTCTCGCAGTGCATGAAGCAGCGGCATAATATTGTCCCGTTCATTTCGAGTGGGGATCACTACCGTCAGCTCGTCTGCAATGGGGGCGATGTTACGAATGTCGTCTTTTTCAGAGAGCAGGACACCGGGCTGCGGTTCTCCAGAAACAGAATTTCCAGATGTTGCATCTGGAAGCTCCTCATGGCCATTCGCTTCATACCCCTCGAGCAGGCCACCGGACAGCGGTTCTCCAGAAACAGAATCCCCAGGCGCCGCACCTACAGGTTCCTCAGGGCTTGCTGCCTCGCCTTCCTCGGCGCAGAGAGCATCGATGATCCGTTTCAACGTGCCATCCTGTTGCCAGCGCCGAAAGTAGGAATACACGGTTCCTCTGGGAGGCAAATCAGGAGGAACCGACCGCCAATCATGACTACCACAAACAACGTAGAGTATCCCGTTCACGACCTCGCGAGGTTCGACCTGGCGCTGGTGTCCGTTGGGCATACTTGGAGGCAACAAAGGGGCGATTCGCTGCCATTGGGCGTCGGTTAGATCGGTAGGATAGCTTGTTTGCTCGTGCTCTGGAACGACTAATACTGCCTGTTGAACAGGTAGCGTAGGGCGAATGATTTGCCGTTTTTCAGTGATGTCTTCATCAAATGTGTTGGTATCTTGAATTGCTTCCGGCTGGTCGTCAAAATCCATCAATAGTTCCTCTCTAGTCATCTCTATACTGCTTCAGATATAATAGAGAGTTTTTTGCCAACCAGGTCGCGCACTATTAGGAAGCATTTGCGCGAACAGTCCCAGATAGCGAAACAAAACCTGCCATGTAGATATTTAACACAATATAGGCCATATCCCTTACTCTTTACGTTGAACACACTACAACTTCTCCCTTTTTTTTACCACGCGATATTTTCCAAAAAAATAGAAACGAATCGTTGTTGCCTGGTATATAATGTCATGCCAAGTTAAGAATACAGTCTCCAATAGAAGAAACAGGTTTTTGTAGACGTTGAGAAAACGTTGTGATTGTCACATCCATGTATACAACTCTATCCTTACTCTCCACTTGAAAGATATACCCATTAATACTTTCTGACTCTGGTCAACAAAGCCGACTAAGCCAGTTCGAGTATGTTCAGGACACCAATTTCCGGCATTGGGAATTTGATACGCTTTTAAATAGCACGAATATTGTATACTGCTGTGAGCATAGCATTTGCCCATTGTTGGCGATACGCACCAAATCCCATTTGTGTCGGGTGAATATCATCATCCGATATGAGATCTTGATGCTTTTGAAAAAAGGTCCAGAAATCAGGACCCTTAATTATCTGCGGAAACGCCCGGTATAAGTCGTCAATCTTGGAATTAAGCACTGGTGCGCATTGCTGGATATTTGCGCTCCTACCCCATGGTATATGTGGGACAATTGGAATCTTGCCCATAGTCAAAACAATGTGCACCATAGTAAAGTAGTTTGCATAGAAATTAGCCGCATTCGTACATCCAAGTGCATCATTTGTCCCGTAACTTAGCCCAACATATTTACCTGGAAACAGCTGCAACCATATGCTCATATACTTTGCCCCATCAGCGCTTGTCAGAAATCCAATCCCGCCCGTCTCTTGTACCGGAAAATTTTTGGGGGCTCGCGCATTTATAAGCCAGGCAAAGCTTTTCACTCCACCGATAAATAGATGTCCCATCGCCCCTGCAGTAATAGAATCGCCAAAGAATATCCAATTATCACTAGTGCCATAGTTCGCATCATAAATATCCATCTTGATACTGGCATCATAATTTTCAGGGCTCCCATCAACTGCGGTCACACTGATGCGTATCCAGTCATTCCCAGTCATGTCAATCAAATGCTGTCGAGAATGGTAGTGATTTCCATTTACCGTGATAAGCGTTACCCATCCTTTGCCTGGTGGTTTGCCACCACCAGCACCTGGATTAACGTCAATAGTGTAATCTTGCGGCAGGTTGTAAGCATAGTCTCCAATGATCGTATGGCTATAGTCATATGTCTCGTTATACCATACAAGGAGTACCTTGCTGCGCTCAACAACAGGGATGCTGGAGAGATCATACGCCAGCCAGGCAGGAATACCGTTGGAACGCCATGAAGTATTATAATTACCGCTATTCGCATTAGAAGCAGGATAATTCGTAGACGAAGCAAATACAGGGACATTGCGACTAATTACGGGCCATGACAATGATCCCCTTGAAGTCTGGCTAACTCTAGGAGTGGGTGTCAATCTCCCTGGCGTGTGCTGTTTCTGTTCAGCGAGGATGAGGAAGATGATCAGTGGTATCACAACGATAAGGATGAGCACAAGCAACCCTATTGCAGCGAGTGCTCTAGTATTTCGAAATAGCCGCATCCGTTACTCGCATCTATTTGATTGTGACAAGCCTTCCACTACACTTTCAAGATAAATATACTCGGTACGCATTACAGAACGTAGCAGTTTTTGGTTACCTGGTAGACTGTCAAGGTTTATTTGAAAAGCGAAATGTAGTGGCACTCCTTGCGGGCGAAGAAGTCCAGTGGACTTCTATCCGGCTCTTCCCTAGTGTTGAAAAACCTCTACGATACGCAAGAAGAAATCCTGTACGGTTACCGAGTCAATATCGCCAGAAATGGCAAGCGCTGCCCGGTTACCATTAGGCCAGCATCCAAAATAGAGGAACGGCGTATCTAACGCTTCAATCTGCTCAACAAGCGCACTTCTGCGTTTCGCTTGCTTCTCGCGTGTTGTACCCAATCCCTCAGGTTCGTCCAGATACATTGCGTAGCTATGTGCCTCTTCCTCTGAGCAGCGTACAACCGGATAACCCTGCTCCTAGAGGAAGTCAAGCACCTCCTGAGGTGTTTGTGGTGATACATCAATGCAGGGGCAGCTTGGTGCATTCACCGTAAAGCAATGGGATTGCACACAGACATCGCTCCCATACCAGGGAGTGACTTGTTGGTTTTCTACAGTGAGATGACGCGCAAGTAAGGTATCGCGAGGAGTGCAGGCAGCTTCAACCTGCCAGCGATCAGGACCAAGCGATGTAATGCTGAGTCTAAACGCGCTGCGTTCCTTCCACCACTTCGCAATATCTCCTATGCGGGCCAGCCAGACCGGGAGCGGTCGGCTACGGGCATACGATAACAGCTTATCAAGGGCTTGTTTGCAAAGGATACCACGTTCAGGATGAAGATTAAGCGTATATAGACCACCATAGTCATACACACGCTGCATTACCCTGCTCCAGATACACCCGACTTCCTGCGAGTCAGTGACGCGCAGGCGACCAAAAAGCATCTCGTCATCCGGAATGCTAGTTGGAATACGCAGCAACTTTGTTTCAAAATGCGGGCGGAGCGCATACATAGTACAAGGAACGGCCTGGAAGAGTTTCAGGGATTTCGCATAACCACTTTGCAAAAGAGGCGAAAAGGCGTTGAGATTAACAACATCATGCAAGACAGCTACATTGCTTTCATAGTTAATCGCCAACGAAGCATAGACATCAAGCGATTCTTCTGTCCATCCAAGATAGGGGTTACGAAAACCTTGGTAAGCAATCTTGTTCTTCTCAAATACCGAAATAGTTCGCTTTGTCTGCTTATACTGTTCACCTTTACTCAAGGTGCGATAATCATTATGGACATATCCATGGATGCCAATTTCAGCACCATCATGGACTATCTCTGAGATGAGCACAGGATGGCGGTCTAGCACTACTGCGGGGATAAAGAAGGTTGGCGCCCCGCCATACTGCTGGAGAGTATCTATAATACTGTTTAAGGCATGTCGTATTGGGGTTTCAGAAACCCCAAAACGTGTAAATACGGTTCCAAGCCGCCTGGTGAAGTTATGCGCTCCTTTCGTTCTAATCGAGAAGGAGACCAGGTTCATAGCTTACCTCCATAATGATTTGGAGCAACCGCTCATAGTTTTAAGGATAGAGCCTATTCCATAGGAATCAGGTATCTACCAACGTTGAGATGCTGTAACGAAAATTGCACTATGGTATACATTCCGGCATGATATGCTTTAATATGCATCAAGATCAGAGGTGTTAATGAGCATGAAGGATTATGATTGTTTATGGGGACCACCAGCAAATGCAAATTTGTTACATAATGATGTTCATATATGGTGTGCCTGGCTTGATCAATCTATATCAACTTTAGAATGGTTAACACAAACGCTCTCCATGGATGAGCGTATGAGAGCCGAGCGCTTTCAATTTGAGCAGGACAGACAGCGTTTTATTATTGGTCGTGGACTCCTCAGGACAATCCTGGGCTATTACCTGGGCATCCAGCCAGGTCAACTCGATTTTTGCTATGGCATTTATGGGAAGCCGGCTCTGGCAGAAATGCCCGGAACAAACACTCTCCGCTTTAGTTTGACCCATGCGCATGGACTCGCCCTCTACGCTGTCACGCGTGACCGGGAGCTTGGTGTGGACCTGGAACATATTCGCCACATTGCTGAAACTGAACAGATCGTTGATCGCTATTTTTCTGATCGGGAAAAGGCGGCATTTCGTGCACTCACTGCAGATAAGAAGCAAGAAACATTTTTCACCTATTGGACCTGCAAAGAAGCCTATCTAAAGGCAAGTGGAGAAGGGCTGATCCGGCCTCTGAACCAAATTGATGTTTCACTAATTCCAGGAGAACCCGCCAGGCTATTGAGTGTCGATGGAGATGTAAACGAAGCTTCTCGTTGGACCTTTCAAGAACTAAGACCTGTTCCTGGCTTTGTGGCAGCTCTTGTTGTGGAAGGACAAGACTGGCGGCTCTCTTGTTGGAATTGGCCCTTAGTAAACTAAAAACACTGTAGAGCGAAAATGTACATTGAAGCGTTCATATCCGTAGAGTAGTGAACTATAGCCTCTAGAAGGATACTACATGACAAATCCACCATTTTACGTTCATCCCACGGCTGAAGTTTCACCAGATGCGCAGATTGGGGCAGGCACGCGTATCTGGCGTCAGGTACATGTGCGAGAGCATGCACAAATTGGCGAAAGCAGTGTTATCGGGAGAGGCGTCTATATCGGAGCAGGTGTACATATTGGCTCAAACGTTAAGATCCAGAATCACGTTTCTGTGTTCGAAGGTGTGACGCTTGAAGATGGCGTCTTCGTCGGACCCCATGTGTGTTTCACTAATGACCTTTTGCCCCGTGCTATTACTCCTGAGGGCAAGCTTAAAAGCGCAGATGATTGGGAAGTTACGCCAACACTGGTGAAGTATGGCGCGTCAATCGGAGCAGGGTCTATCATTATTTGCGGCATAACCATCGGAGAGTTTGCCCTGGTTGGCGCTGGATCTGTTGTAACACGCGACGTTCCTCGCCATGTACTCGTCTTCGGCAACCCGGCCCATCAACGTGGGTATGTTTGTCGCTGCGCTCGCCGCTTTTCACGTGTCCAAGAGGAGAATGGCAGGCTGGTCGGCTGGTGTGAGACATGCCAGGAAGAATATCTTATTAGCTTGTAAGAGCTCCCAGTATGGCAGGTTAAACATGTATCTAAAGCCCCGATATTGACATAATCAGCTCTAAAGCGGTAGTATAAACACAAGAAATGACAAATTGATGGTTTTAATCAGATTACGATGCCTCATCAAACGTAATCATGAGCACCTTGGAGGATGGAGTGTCATCTATTTATTATCTTGCGCGCAGTAGCAGTACATTGGCCAGATGGACACCACAAAGCGCAAGACATGCCGTGGGAGTCGCTCTCGGCACAGCTATGTACCTGGTCTGGCCTTCCAAACGCCTGGCAACGCGGCTAAACATGGCCCAGGTCACAGGGCGTTCTGTGCATGATCCCTATGTACGACAGCTTGCATTTGCTTCATGGCGTAACTATGGTCGCTATGCTGCCGACTTTATCAACTTCTCACATCTTGATATGAGCCTCATTGAGCGACACACACATGACTTAACCCAGGGGGCAACCTGCTGGCTGGAGCATGTTGAGCATGCACTGGAGTCAGGACGAGGAATCATCATGGCGACTGCACACTTCGGTAACTGGGATGTAGGAGGAGCCATATTTGCTCGCCACCTACCTATCTCTGCCGTAGCAGAAACCTTTCGCGACGAGCGCTTAAATCGTCTGCTGCAGGATCAACGCAAAGAGAAAGGCATTGGCATCATTCCGATGGAAGGCTCTGCACGTCGTATTTTTCGTGTCCTACAACAGAATCAAGCCGTTGCTATTGCCGTTGATCGTCCTCTCAAGCAAGATGAAGGTACAGCAGTCACATTCTTTGGACGTAAAACCTATGTGCCGGGCGGCCCTGCAGCGCTGTCGCTTAAAACCGGAGCGGCAATTTTACCTAGCTATGTGTGGTATGGTCATCGCAACCAATTTTACATCCATGTCTTTCCGCCGATTTTTCCTCAAAAAAGCAAGGTTGAGGAACAAGCCAGCGAAATAGCGCGCCTGACCCAGCGCATATATGATACATTGGAAGAAGTCGTTCGAGAATGGCCCACTCAATGGTATATGTTTCGCCAGTTCTGGCCATTAGAGTAGAAGGAACACCCTGAGCAGTGGCTTATGTTTTCTCCGGTGTGGCTTACCGATCTCTCAAAGACCTCATGAAGCGCCGGGGAGGATCAACAAACCAGCTCCAAGCACACTGGGCAACACAGACACCTACTGATAGACGGACTTTCGGAAGCTCATGGCCTCCTGGTCGGATGCGGCGCTCGATAATGGCACGACGTAGATCATCAGGACTGCTTCCCGGAAAAAGCGTCTAGGCCATCCCGATTTGCTGCCAGAAGTGCGCATCACTCCCCCCTGTTTCAGCAAGTCCCCACTGTTGATTAGCAGTGCGAACAGCAGCTCGCATCGACGCATTTGCTGGAGAGGGATTGTATATCTCGATGCCATCAATTGCATACCCCTTTTCAAGCAAAGCATCAATCTTCGCGCGGCTCAAACTGGGAACAAGACGTCCGAAAGGGTGAGGCACAATGACTATTCCACCCTGCTCTTTAATAGTCTCGATGCTCTCTTCAACTGGCCGCATGGCTTTAGGAGCTTTCTTCACAAACAGGCCAAGCAAATGCCCCTGGCGCGTCGAAACTTCAACTCCAGTAATCAACTGCAGTGGACTGTTCAGTTGCACCAGCATTTCTTCTACACGCTTTGCGCCTTCGATATGGTCATGATCGGTAACAGCTATGAGCTGCAACCCTCGGTGCGTAGCTTCTTCAATTATCCTCGCTGGACTTGCCCAACCATCACCAAGATTGGTATGCATATGTATATCGGCTCGATTGTATCCGTTTGAGGTAGTAAGGGGATGAAATTCATCCCGTTGATATATCTTATCCATCGCAGAATGTTGCCTATCTTTTCTAAGTCCCACCATGGTGTAAGTGAGTGACGTGCTTCGATACGCTGCCTTTAGGAGGTTCATGAATCGAGCACTTTTACCTTCTCTTACAAAGCGCGCGATACCTGTCTTAGCGACCCCTTGCCGCTTTCCTCCAGCAATTCGCAGTAATAGTCCATTACACGTTGCGCAACATGCGGCCAGGCATATTCACGAGCTTTTTGCAAACCAGCCTGGATAAATTGCTGGCGCAAAGAACCGTGCTCTAGCAGGTAGCGCACTGCCCATGCCAATTCCTCGCTATTGCGCGGAGTCGTCAATATCCCATCAATGCCATGGCTTATGACAGTTGCATAGCCACTGATATTAGATGCGACTACCGCCGTGCCCGATGCCATTGCCTCCAGGAGTATGATACCCATGCTTTCAGCGCCTGTAGCAGGAGAGCAGAATACATGGGCGCTGCCAAAATAATGAGGCAAGTCTTCGTCGGATATATAACCAGTAAAAACAACGTCTTGCCAACCTTGACGCTCGACAAATTGCTGAAAACCACGGCGCAGACGACCCTCGCCAACTAAAATGAAGCGTGTTTCTGGAAACTGTTCACGAATATACGGAATGGCACGCAACAGGTACTTCGCGCCTTTACGCTTCTCGAAACGGCCAACGAAGAGAATGTTCTGTTTGCCATCCATAAATTGTGGCAAGGGCACAACCTGAGGACTGAAGCGCTCAAGATTGACTCCATTGGGAATCACGCGATAGTCTGAAGGGAAATAGCGCGAGATAAATTGGAGCGTAGCAGTGGAAACCGCTATGCACCCATCCAGGCGTCGAAACAGAGGGCGGAGAAATGGATAAGTGGAAGCATAGGCCAGGTTCAAAGTAGAGTAGCTACTTGGATATGAAGATGCATGAAATGTTCCCACCGTGACGGTACGCGAATAATGCAGTACCGCCTGGGAAAGGCCAGGAACCAGCGGCTCATGCACGTGTATTATATCAAAATGCTCGCGCTGTAACACCCTGCGCACACGCAGAGCGATTGATGGATCGAGCAGAATACGCGCAATAGAGCCATTGATTGGAATAGGAGTAGTCCTGCCCATCTTATAGATGTACTTCTCGGTTAACTTACCCTTTGGTCCTGACGCAGGCGCCATTATTCGTACATCATGCCCCATCATGATGAACTCGTTAGCAAGGTGCCACACATGGTCACGTACGCCCCCAGGATAACTCCAATCATACGGTGACACAAGGCCGATTTTCATCCGCTACCCCCATCATTTTTAATTGAACTTTCGAGCGAACTCGATGAAATATTGCATGGCTTGCGGGTTGCTCATTGAGTCTATACTGATCGCATTCTCAAGAGGAGCGCCCATAAAGAGTTTCTTGACCGGTATCTCCAATTTCTTGCCGTTGAGGGTCCGGGGTACTTCAGGAATGGCAAACACCTCATCCGGCACATGATGGGGAGTGAGATTACTGCGAATCCTGTCCCGAATTTTAGCCTTAAGCGCGTCATCCAGTTCAGTACCTTGCCTGAGTACAACGAAAAGGGGCATATAATATTCACCACCAGGACGCTCTACACCTATAACCAGGCTATCGAGAACCTCTGGAATATCTTCCACGACACGATAGATTTCGCTACTGCCCATGCGAATACCCTTGCGGTTAATCGTAGAGTCGGATCGGCCATAAATGACGGCGCTGCCCTTGGAAGTGATCTTCACCCAATCGCCATGCCTCCACACACCGGGATACATTTCAAAGTAGCTCTCGCGATAACGTTTGTTCTGTGGATCGTTCCAGAAGAACAGGGGCATAGAAGGCATCGGCTCCGTGATTACCAGTTCGCCCATTTCATCAATAAGAGGCTTGCCATTATCGTCGAACGCTTCCACCTTGGCTCCCAGTGAGCGGCACTGCAGTTCCCCAGCATGCACAGGAAGCAAAACCGATCCTCCCAGGAACCCAGAACACACATCGGTACCACCGCTATAGGAAGCCAGCCATAAGTCTTTCTTGACGTGCTCGTATACCCATTGAAATCCTTCCGGTGGTAGAGGAGAGCCAGTAGAGCCGAGACCCCGCAGCCTGCTTAGATCATAAGTTTTGCCTGGGTCTATTCCAGCTTTCATACAGGCGAGGATAAATCCGGCGCTGGTGCCAAAGAATGTCATGCCTGACTTCTCTGCAAATTCCCAGAGTATGTTTATGTCAGGATAGGATGGGCTGCCATCGTATAGTAACACTGGAGTACCTACCAACAGCCCTCCCAAAAGCAGGTTCCACATCATCCAGCCAGTGGTTGTGAACCAGAAGAAGCGATCATCTTGCTTAAGGTTCATTCCCAGGTGCAGGCTCTTTAAGTGTTCAAGCAAGATTCCTCCCTGGCCCTGTACAATAGCCTTTGGTAAGCCAGTTGTTCCAGAAGAATAGAGTACCCACAAGGGATGATCAAAGGGAACTTGTTCATAAGTTAGCTCTGATCTGGCAGGCGGCATTTCTTGCCAGAGCATAGCATTCTTGTAACTCTCCGCATTCAAGTTTGGGAAGAGATAGGGAAGCAGAACTGTTTTTTGCAGAGTAGGAAGCGCCTGCTGGAGTTCAGCAACTGTGGAACGCCTGTCAATAGCTTTCCCCTGATAGTGGTATCCATCTACAGCAAAGAGCACCTTAGGTTCTATCTGTTGGAAGCGATCTATCACGCTATGTGTACCGAAATCCGGTGAGCAGCTAGACCAGATTGCACCGAGGCTTGCGGTTGCCAGGAATGCAAAGGCAGACTCTGGAATGTTAGGCATATAGGATACTACTCTATCGCCATGTTTCACCCCCATAGCTTGTAGAGCCTCAGCAATTGTGCATACTTTCTGGTAGAGTTCGTTCCACGAGATCTCGACTAAGGGCTGCACCTCTGACTGAAAGATCAAAGCGGGGCGGCTGGAAGTTGCATTGCGAAATACATGCTCAGCGTAATTGAGTTCAGCGCCAGCGAACCACTGCGCCCCCGGCATTTTTCTTTCCAACAATACCACTCTATAAGGCTTTGAGGCTTTTATATGAAAATAGTCCCATAGAGATGCCCAAAAATCTTCGATGCTAGTGACTGACCATTCCCATAGTTTTTCAAGATCGTCGAAATGTAGTCCTTTCTCTCTCTCGAGCCACTTCATATACTGAGTAATATTCGCCTGCCGTTTCACTTCCTCGGAAGGTTCCCAAAGTACTGTACCTTCATTGACTGGAGTCGTCATAATTATCCTGCCTCCTTATACGAGCGAGTATTATGAATGTTGCCAATTTCAAGTAGGGGGATGATTTAGGGCACCCATAGCCTCCATCGTATCCGCTAGAATTTGTTACCTCTCATTATATTGTTGGATGTTGGTGAGATGTTATTCAATACCATATACCTGGCACGAACCATTGTAGCGTGGTTAGATGTAGTGAGTCAAGATTGCTCTGAGCTTAATTGACTGTTAAGGTGAAATCTGAAGAAAAGAGGCGTGAGATAAGTCTTACAGATATCTGATGATCTGTGACTCCAACATTTGTTACATGAAAGTATAACTTTTTACGTTGCTTATCCGTGTATATATTATGTTATACTATAAAAAGTTGAGAGTTATACACATACGGCTTCTGCCGAAGCCAGTGAGGGTAGTCGAGAGTACTCGTTTTCTTGCTGTCTGGATAACAGCGTTGGCTAGCCATTAGTCTTTAAGGACAGTGATAAATATGAGAATCGCGCAAATTGCCCCGCCGTGGATCCGTATTCCGCCAAAGCACTATGGTGGAACAGAGAATGTTATTTATCACCTTGTTGAGGAACAGGTTGCACAGGGCCACGACGTGACTTTGTTTGCACCTGGTGATGCAAAAACATCAGCAGAGCTGGTTTCATTTTTCCCCAAATCCCTGATCGAATCCGGTGTCCCCTGGACGATGCATCTCAAAGCCTATTATCACCTGCACAAAGCAGTAGAGTATATCAAAGAGCAAAGCTTCGACATCTTACACACACACCTGTCTTCGAGCTCGGACATGTATATTTTCCCCCTTACAGCCACACTCGCAACGCCTCACATAACAACATTGCACAGCGTTTTTCCTTTTGATCGCGACGGACGAAGTGGTCGTACAGGCGATGCCGACAAATATTACATGGAATGGGCACCTTATCTCCCCATGGTGACCATTAGCGAAAGCGCCCGTAAACATGTGCCGTTCCCGCTCAACTTTGTAGGCGTGGTGCATCATGGCATACCGATGCAAGACTATCAACCCGCAAAACGCAGAAAGGGTGATTACTTTGTATGGTTGGGGCGTTTCATGCCAGAGAAAGGGGCACACCTGGCAATCGAGGCAGCAAAGCGAGCACATGTACCATTAGTTCTGGCCGGTACCATTGATCGCCACGTCAAGGAATCGATGGAGTACTTTGAAGGGGTGATCAAACCACTGATCAGAACTGAACAGATTACGTATATTGGGCCTGTAAATATGAGACAGAAGATCAACCTGCTCAGCCGCGCTCGAGGTCTCCTCAACCCCATCGAATGGGAAGAACCCTTTGGCATGGTCATGATCGAAGCGATGGCGCTAGGTTGCCCTGTCATCTCGTTTGCACGTGGAGCTGCGCCAGAAATCGTTGTAGATCGAGAAACAGGTTACCTGGTCAACACCGTTGATGAAATGGTTGATGCTGTTCCTCAAATTGACAAGATCGACCGTGACACAGTACGCAAGCATATTGAACGCAACTTCTCCGCTCCTGTAATGGCAGAGAAATACGTACAAATTTATAGGCAGATCAGCACAATGCACCTGATCGGTACCGTGCAGGACCCCAGTATAACGCGCAAGGTCAATGGGAGGGATGCAGGATTAGAAACACTTCACCCTATATAAAAAGGGTGATCATCAGAATAAGCACCATCTAAGAAAATTTGAGGCCCTTATTTACATGATCAGAGCTTCCGCGAAATAACATAAAAAGGGGAAGGAAGCCGAGAACGATGATAATAGCGAGGCTGTTGAGCAATCTCACTAGTGGAGAAAGCGCACTAGGACAGGCCGAAACTGTTGTCATTTTGTTAGGGGTGACATTGATCGTAGCGCTGACATCCCGTCGTTTACAGGTGCCTTACACATTGCTGCTGGTGCTTGTTGGCCTTGTGATCGGGATACTGCCAATTTTTATCGAATTACGTCTCGAACCCAACCTTGTCCTGTTTCTTTTTCTTCCCGCGCTTCTTTTTGAGGGGGCATGGAATGTTGAAATTGAGCAGCTCATTGCAAATTGGCTCCCAGTGCTTTTACTTGCCCTCCCTGGCCTTGTGCTTTCATTAGTGCTTGTAGCGGCTGCAATGCATTGGGGCAGCGGCCTACCCTGGTTACTCGCGCTACTGTTGGGGGCAATGGTCTCCCCAACCGATCCAGTGGCAATCATATCCTTGCTACGCCAGCTTGGTATGGCTGACCGCTTGCGAACTATCATAGAGGGAGAGAGCTTATTCAACGATGGTGTTGGTACCGCTGCTTTCCAGCTTGTCTTATTACTATTGCTCGCTTCTCTGGGGCAGGCCGCAGCAACCACTGATATCTCTGCCTGGATGACGACTCTCAATGCTTTTTGGCTCATGTTTGGTGGCCTGGCGCTCGGTCTTGTTGTAGGATGGATCTTTGCTCGCCTCTTACGCCTTGTTGATGAACGGTTGATTGAAATTAGTGTGACTTTCTGTGTGGCCTACGGAGTTTATATCCTGGGAACCGTTATTCAGACTTCAGGCTTACTGGCGGTAGTCGGAGCTGGACTGATTTTGGGCAGCTATGGGCGCCGCATCGGCATGTCAGAGGATACACGGGTAGGGGCTGACACTGTCTGGGAGTTCATCGCGTATTTAGCCAACTCATTTCTCTTTCTCCTGGTAGGCATTGAAATTGGAGAAACGAACTTTTTACATTCGTTCCCCAGTATTTTGTGGGCGCTAGGAGGAGTCATCGTGGGCCGTGTGCTGATGATCTACACGCTTATACCACTGCATGATCTTGTGGCCCGTAAATCGGTACGAGGAAAGCAAGATTCACGGCGTTTCTTGCCTCTTACGCAGCCCATCCCTTTATCCTGGCGCCCGCTACTGGTCCTGTCGGGCCTGCGGGGCGCACTTTCCATTGCTCTGGTACTCAGCTTGCCAACGGCTCTTGCCCAGCGCAACCTCTTAGTAGATGTTGTTTTTGGAGTAGTGTTAGTAACCTTGCTAGGGCAAGGCATAGGGCTACGTCTACTTCTCCCTCGCTGGCCCAAGGAAGAAGTATCATCTTGAGAAAAATGTTGGTTGACATTTCACTAATCTGCTGTTATTCTTTGTTCATACAAAGATATGGGCTCAACGGCTTGGGCTCAAACACACAGACTGACCCGCGTTGAACGAAAATAGTATGAGATTGGCGACCGGCAGCGATCCGAAACAGAGTGGAAGTTCGGAATGGATTAGCTTTCTCAGAACGCCTTCGTGAGCGGCTGGCCGAAGAAAGCCCTCTGTTAAGACCATACAATCGTGTATTTTCTTAAAAGGGCAAGTAGGAACAGGTGAGTGGTTCCCACGCAGCGAAACAACCAGGAAAAAGCGGTCTTTCCACCTTAGCTACAATGTAGTAGGATAAGGCGTCGCCAGCGTTAGGCATCTCAACTGAGATTGAAAGAAAGACAATTAGGGTGGCACCACGGGTGTGTAGCCAGGAATGTAGTTTGGAGCATTCCGCAGGGCGGTAAAGATTAGTCCCTACACTCTCGTCCCTTCAATGTCGTCAAGGAGGGGGCGGGGGTTTTTTATTGCCCTTGCTCCTTCCATGTTCCATTTCGTTGAAGGAGTATCACACAATGGCAAGCAACACTCAGTCAAACACAGCTCAGACCTCGACTATCGTTGACAGTGGGCTCGATCTGGCATTGCAAAAAATCGCTTCGGTTGACGTACCACAAGGCAAGCACATCGCCCTGGCCTATTCGGGCGGACTCGATTCGACGCTCTGTGTCAAGCTCTCCCAACTGAAATATCATGCCCGTAAGCTCACAGCTATTACCGTGGATGTCGGTCAGGGTGAGGCTGAGATACGGCAGAGTAGCGAAAGAGCAGCGAAGCTGGGCATTATGCCCCACGTTATTGATGCAAAGCAAGAATTCACCGAACAGTGGCTTACTAAAGCAATCCAGGCAAATTCTGATTACAACGGCTACCCCGTCTCTACCTCGATGACTCGCCAACTCATTGCTGCCTGCGTGGCACAGAAAGCCCTGGAGTTGGGGTGTGATGCCTTGATGGAAGGCTCCACAGGCAAGGGCAACGATCAGTATCGTATGCACAACGTCTTCAGCCTCTTTGCACCCGCTACACCCATCTTTGTTTCCGTACGAGATTTCGACCTCACACGTAGAGAGGAGCAGTTGCTAATGGAATATTATGGTGTACCGATCGAGGAAGTGATCATTGGCGGTGATGATAAGACCATGTGGTGCCGTTCAATCGCAAGCGGTGGCATTGACCTGACCACAGAAATACCAGACTCAATCTGGATGTGGTTGACACCAGCGATCAATGCTCCAGATAGGCCTACTACTCTTACCTTGAGCTGGCAGAACGGGTTGCCCGTAGCACTGAATGGCAGCATCCTACCACTCGATCAGATCATTGAGCAACTGAACATCGTTGGTGGGGCCAATGGCATCGGCAAAATTGACATCTTTGAAGATGGCATTATGGGCATGAAGTCTCGTGAGATCTATGAAGCGCCAGCTGCAATCATTTTACTGAAGCTTCATCGCGATCTCGAGCAATTCTGCCTGACCAAAGAGGAAATCCAGCTCAAGCGCCAGCTTGATGCGCACTGGGCCAAGTTGGTTTACCACGGTGAATGGTTTCATCCATTGAAAGAGGCTATCGATGCTTTTATTGCGACTACGCAGAAGGTTGTGAATGGCGAATACACCATCGAGCTTTACAAGGGTAACTTCGATATACTTGCACGTTCGTCATCAAGTGGCCTCTTCTTCTCCGATGTGCGCTCGATTAAGAGTGCCAGCTTCAATCAGAAGGAATGCGCGCCAGCAGCACATATCCATGGCCTGCCCTTTGAGCTCATAGCGCGACGTAACAAGAATGTAGGGGCTCAATTCATTGCGCCCGTTTCCCAAGGAGAACCGTCATGACGAAGCTCTGGCAGAAAGACTACCGTTTAAATGAGCAGGTAGAGCGCTTCGAGGCGGCGCAGAATAGCCTGATTGATGTCCGTCTCATTCGCCATGACGTATGGGGTTCGCTTGCTCACATCGCCATGCTAGCAAAAATAGGTATGTTGACAAAGTCTGAGCATAGGGTATTGAAAGATACCCTATGCAATGTCCTGGAGCTAGATGCAGCACACGCATTCACGATCACATTGGAAGATGAAGATGTACATACCTGTGTCGAAAATTACCTGGTAGCGTCGGCAGGAGCGGTGGGCAAAAAGATTCACATGGCGCGCTCGCGCAATGACCAGGTAATGGTAGACTTGCGCTTGTTTGCTAAAGAGCAATTGCATCATGTGGCTGCCAAACTTTGCAATCTTTGCTCGGCATTGCTAGAGTTGGCTAGCACCCATAGCAGGACTCCAATGCCAGGGTACACACATATGCAGCGGGCAATGCTGTCATCGGTTGGACTGTGGGCCGCCAACTTTGCCGAGGCACTGCTTGACGATGAGCAATTGCTCTTGACCGCCTATAAGCTCAATGACCAGTCACCGTTAGGATCGGCTGCAGGCTATGGTGTGCCAATCGCCATTGACCGGCAGTATTGCGCCGATCTGCTGGGCTTCTCACGAGTGCAGAACAACGTCATCTACGTGCAGAACAGTCGCGGTAAGATCGAGGCAGCCATTGTGCAGGCGCTTGCGCAAATTATGCTCGATCTGAGCAAATTAGCCCAGGACATCCTGCTCTTTTCGACCACTGAATATGGCTTCTTTCAAGTACCGCAACAACTCTGCACTGGCAGCAGCATCATGCCACAGAAGCGCAATCTAGGAGTAATGGAGCTGGTTCGGGCACGCACACAGACGATACTGGCGCTACAGCAGCAGATTCTGGGCATTGTGAGTAGCGTGCCTTCCGGCTATAATATGGACTATCAGGAGACAAAACACCCTTTCATGGAAGCGATGGACGTGGTTCAGGAGAGCCTGGAGATATGTTCTTTAGTCGTCAGTAGGCTAGAAGTCGATACTAATCGCCTGACTGCCGCATGTACCTTTGAACTCTTTGCCGCTGACCGTGCTTATGAACTCGCCATTGTTGGCAAACTGCCGTTCCGTGATGCCTATCGTATTGTCGGAGCCGAAGTATCAGCACAACTGGACCGTCATCTTCCATTGCCAGTAGAGAGCCAGGAGCAACTGGCTGAACGCCTGGCAGCACGAAGTCACATGGGTGGTGCCGGTAACCTGGGATTGGAACAGGTGCAAAAGCAGCTTGAGGAAGTCAGGGCAGATTGGGAGAGACGTGCAGTAAATTTTATAGCGACAATACAAAAGCTTGTAGGAAATGAATGAACTAGTGGGAGGCTCTTAATATCATGGCAACAGTCGTACTTGCTTATTCGGGTGGCCTGGATACTTCGGTGGCTATCCAATGGATCAAGGAAAAATACAATCTGGATGTGATTACGCTAACGGTCGATGTCGGTAACGAGCTTGATCTTCCTGCTATCGCAGCTCGCGCTGAGAAAATCGGGGCCATCAAAGCGCTGGTTATCGATGGTCGCCGCGATTTTGTGCGTTACTTTGTGTGGCCTGCGTTACAAGCAGGAGCAATTTACGAGGGACAATATCCCCTTGCAACTGCTTTAGCACGCCCACTTATTGCTCGCCTGCTGGTCGAAGTAGCTCGCTCTGAGGGAGCTATTGCCGTGGCGCATGGTTGCACAGGCAAGGGCAATGACCAGGTGCGCTTCGATGTTTCAATCAACACGCTTGCACCTGACTTGAAAATTATCGCTCCAGCGCGTGAGTGGAATATGACCCGGGACAATGAAATAGCCTATGCTGCTGAGCAGCACATTCCCATTCAGGTGACCAATGCAAGTCCTTACTCGGTAGATCAAAACCTATGGGGACGGAGCATCGAATGTGGCATTCTGGAAGATCCGTGGGCCGAGCCACCAGAAGAGGTCTACGCTTGGACAACCACCTCACCACTACAAGAACCAGCGTATGCCGAGATCACATTCCAACATGGCATACCAGTGGCACTGAATAGCGAGGAGATGGATGGCGTTACATTCATTGACGCGCTGAACAAGCTTGCGGGTAGTTATGGTATCGGACGTATCGATCACATTGAGGACCGCTTGGTAGGTATTAAATCACGCGAAGTGTACGAGGCTCCTGCTGCTATCGTGCTGCATACTGCACATCGCGCGTTGGAGAGCTTAACGCTGAGTCGCGATCAGGCTCATTTCAAAGAAGTGGTAGCAGCCGAGTATGCGCGCCTCATTTATAACGGCCAGTGGTATAGCGCCCTGCACCAGGACCTGGCGGCATATGTGCAGAGCGCACAACGTTTTGTAAGTGGAGTTGTGCGCGTGAAGCTGTCACATAGGCATTGCACTGTTGTTGGACGCAAATCGGAGCACTCGCTCTATAATCGTGGTCTGGCAACATATAACAGTGGCGATCAATTTGACCACAACGCTGCGCTGGGCTTCATCAAGCTATGGGGGCTGCCGCTCACCACGCAGGCACAGGTACAGCTCTTGCCTGAGATTGGTATAGAGAATCTGCTCCCAGGGCCTGTGAGAGGTGTAAAACAATGATTTCAGTTTCAATTGTGAATGTGACCAGCTACACTGGATTAGAGTTGCTACGGCTGCTGGCACAGCATCCCCAGTTTACGGTAACATCGGTCACTGCTCGTAGCGCGGCTGATAATTGGCTATACGAAATCTTTCCACAGCTTCATGTTGGAACGAACACACAAGCTGCTCCTAATCTTGTGATTACTGAGCAGCCAGATCAGACTGATCTGGCATTTGTGTGCCTGCCACATGCTGCTGCTGCAGAGTCAGTAGTATCTCTACTCAAGCAAGGCACAAAGGTCGTGGACCTCTCTGCCGATTTTCGTTTGCGCGATGCCACCCTCTATGAGGAATGGTACAGGCATACGCATCCAGCGCCCTCTTTGCTGGAGACATCTGTATATGGACTATGTGAGCGTTATCGTGATTCAATCGAGGGAGCCTCGCTCGTGGCAAATCCTGGCTGCTATGCCACTGCTGCCCTTCTTGGCCTGCTTCCTGCATTAGCTTTGGGCATAATAGGGCCTGATGTGATCATCGATGCCAAATCGGGAATCAGTGGTGCAGGGCGCTCCCTGACACCTGGCACACACTATGTCGAGGCGAATGAAGATGTAAGCGCGTATAGCCTTACTGGGCATCGCCATCTACCGGAGATTACGCAGGAACTTGAGGCTGTTGCTCTGGCAGGAGGGCACCCTCTTAACCGGCCACTCCGCATAACATTCGTACCTCACCTGGTATCCATGACTCGCGGAATCCTCGCAACGTGCTACACAGACCTGGATCAGCAAGCGAAACAGAGAGTCACAACGACAGCAGAGATCCGCTCACTCTATGAAGAGTATTATGCTGATGAGCCTTTTGTGCAGGTGGTAGATCAACCGCCACATACGAAATGGACATATGGCAGCAATCAATGCCTCGTTTATCCAATACTAGATACACGCACCAAGCGTTTGTTGGTAATTTCTTGCCTTGATAACCTCGTCAAAGGTGCCGCAGGCCAGGCAATTCAGAATGCTAATCGGCTCTATGGTTTTCCAGAGACCACTGGATTAGCGGCAGTGCCTCTTTACCCATAAAGCATATTCAGGAGGAGCTACCTTGGCTAAGGCTACAACTTTTTCAACAACATCAGAAAACCAGATTCTTGATCATCATCTGATTGCACGGGTATTACGTGAGGCGCTTCCCTATATCGGCTTTTTGAAAGAGAAAACGCTCATCATAAAACTAGGTGGGAGTGCACTTGAGCATCAGCAAAGCGCCTTACAGGATATTATCTGGTTGCAGGCTTTGGGTGCGCGCCCTGTGCTGGTACATGGCGGTGGTCCATATATCAATGAATGGCTGAATAAACTCAATGTGCCAACACGTTTCGAGAATGGTTTGCGTGTCACCGATGACAGGACCCTGGAAATTGTCCGCATGGTTCTGCTAGGCCAGGTAAATTCGAACCTGGTTCTGATGGCATCGCAGATGGGTGGCAAGGCTATCGGTTTGAGCGGGATGGATGGCAATACGATACGCGCCCGCATTGCCAGCGAAAACCTGGGCTTTGTTGGCGAAATTGAGTCGGTCGATCCTACCCTTGTGCAAACACTTATCGACCAGGGATACATTCCCGTGGTTGCACCGCTGGGCGAATCATCAGATGGCTCTTGCTTAAATATCAATGCAGATCTGGTGGCAGCGCACTTGGCAGGCGCACTTAACGCCGAGAAACTAATCTTTCTGAGTAATGTCATAGGTATCTGCCGGGCAGATGGATCATTGATCTCTGAATTGAGCGAAGCGGAGGCGCAGCAACTGATAGAAGATGGTGTAATTAGCGGGGGAATGATACCCAAAGTTTCTGCCTGCCTCAATGCCTTGTTCGTTGTATCGAAAGTGCATATCGTAGATGGAAGGGAGCCGCATGTGCTGTTACGTGAATTATTCACCGATCAAGGTGCTGGAACAATGATCGTTAGAAAGCGTATGGCTCATTAGAAATTCAAGAAGGGTAGAAGATAGGAGAAAAGTATGAAACACGATGAATTCATTGGACAGGTTTTGCACCGCGCTCAGCTTCCACTGAGTTCGATCGTTTGTTTGAGTCCGGAAGTGAAGGTCAAATACCAGCAGCGGAGTGAAAAGAATGACAACAGATGATTTTGAACAGGTCGTACAAATTCCAATCGATTCCCAGGGACTTGAAGGATCGCTTGCGCTTCCCGAACAGACACAAAGTCTCGTCCTATTCGTTCATGGCAGTGGCAGTAGCCGCTTCAGCCCCCGGAACACTTTTGTAGCCCAGGTGCTTCGCCAAGCAGGTATCGGGAGTCTACTGATGGACTTGCTCACAGAGGAGGAAGACACCATCTATAAGACTCGTTTTAATATCGAACTGCTGACCGAACGCCTGCTACTGGCTACGAAGTGGTTGCAAGAGCAATCGCGCACAAAACACCTGGTGATCGGCTATTTTGGAGCCAGTACAGGAGCGGCAGCTGCACTGAAAGCAGCAGCAGCAGAAAGGTCAAAAATTGGCGCAGTGGTCTCTCGCGGTGGTCGTCCCGATCTGGCTGAAGGAGCGCTCGAGCACGTTCAATCTCCCACCCTTTTGATAGTTGGTAGCAGAGATGAAGTTGTCCTTGAACTTAATCGCCAAGCCTATGCAAGGTTAAAAGGAAAGAAGCAGCTTGTGATTGTTCCAGAAGCAACGCATCTGTTTGAAGAACCTGGTGCTCTGGAAGAAGTCGCTCGATTAGCAACACAGTGGTTCAAACAATACCTGCAGTAACAGAGGTATCAGAATATTTATTGGAAGGGAAATGATGGAGGCAATCAAACCTCCATCAAGGGTTACTGCACCTGGTGTGTCTGCCAGTTGAGTGTGAATGTATCAAATGGCTGTGGCTGCTGTGGGATATCTGGTTGGCCGTAGCGCGGCACTGTGAAGTATTCGCCTTTGATCGTCTGCGCCGTGACTTCCATGAGCAGATATCCGTTCCTGTTGTCACAGTAGTTTTCCAAGATGACACCTGGTATTGGTGTGTTCTGAGGGAGCGTACCCGATTCGGACAAGGGGTAAAGGTTCGGGTAGCCACCGCCTCCAGCAACGACGAATGGGAGATCACGGCCATTGATTTTGCGCGTGAAACGCTGGTAGTCGTGGACGTGGCCAGAGAGCACGATATCGGGGAGACGCCCAGTTTGCTGAATGGCGTTCTCGAACATGGGCCCGACAAATTTGCCAGGACCATGGACGAGGTCCCCCGTATAGATCGAATGGTGCATAGCCAGGATCAATGCTTTGTTAGTAGGAGCTGTCTTCAGTTCATTTTCGAACCAGGCGATCTGCTTATCATCCATCCAACCGCCTTCAGGAACGTTCGTGTAGAGACCGATGAAGGTCGCAAACGGCGTATTGAGCGGTCCAGTACACATTTGGCTGAATCATGGCATTTCGTCCAGTGTCGCCTGCTTCTGGATTGAGGCGTAGCGTAGGAGCGCAGCAATTGTTCACAAAGGCCGCTAGCGATGTAACGGATGGATTGGAGGGATCGATTGCGCCATCATGGTTGCCCGGAATGGCCAAAATATGCGGCGGATAGTGATCATACGCTTGATAGAACTGAGCGGCGTAACCATCTGCTTGTCCAAAGAAATACACCACGTCTCCCAGGTGGTAGAAAAAGGAAGGACAAGCAGATGGGTCAGGGTTGGTGCAATCCTGAATCATGCGTTCAATAACGATCGCTTGATCAGTTAAATCCATGCCACCGGTGTCGCCTGCGGAATGGAATACAAGACGTCCAGAGGATTGAATAGTTTGCAGGGTGACAGTTGGCAGCACCTGGTCAATCGAGAGATGAAATGGTGGCTGGCCAGTAGGTGGGGGTAAAGGCTGTTTTGGCTGGGTATCATACCCTTCTTGTGCTGGCCGAACGACGAAGCGATCTGAAGGAGAGATTCGACGACCAGCGAGCGGCTTCCCGAAGTCGCTGGGGTGCTGTTGCATCGCTACCTCCTGAGAAATAGTATTGAAGAGGTTGATAATTATACTATAACATACTTCCAAGTAACGAGGCAGGTTACCAGAGTTCCTGCGAAGCCAGCCTAGCCCTTTCTGTCAATGACTGAAGCTTAGCCCATGCAACGCTGGGAGGGACAGCAGAGGCTCCAACGAAGGTGCCAAAGCCACAGTCAGTGCCAGCAATCACGTTTTCCCGGCCGGCGATGCGAGCGAAGCGTATCAGGCGTTGAGCTACGACCTCTGGGTGCTTGATATAGGTGCTGCAAGTGTCGATTAGGCCGGGGATCAGGACTTTACCAGCGGGTAAATGCACGTGCTCGAACACGTTCTACTCACGCTCATGACGCGGGTGGCTGCTTCGATTGAGAGGGCATCCTCCTTGAGGATTTTGTCACACTTCACCAATGTGCATCCAAACTCGTGTTGATGGGAATGCAATTACCTCCTCAGGCGTTAAATATTGGCTCTTATACGCTCTCTCCCATCATCAAAGTAGAGGATAGCCTCAACTCGCTGCTCAGCCGGAGGAATGGTTGTCGGAACATCGACCGCCTCCATTGCTTCTAAGTGGCGCGTCTCCTGGTCGTGTGTTGCGTCATAAATCAGTTCTCGGTGGTCATAAAGGTAATCGAGTAATGCGCTGATATCGTGACCTTCAATGACAATATGACCACTGGCTCCTTCAGAGGCAATGCAGAACTGCAAGCTTTGCGCCAGTTGCAGGTGAAACGTCCATATTCCAGTATTCTGAACCGGTAGTCCATCCGCCATAGGAATCATCCTTTCAATGATGTGGCAAACATTAAGGGGCTACTTACTACGTTCGTTACACATACCATCTGTTAATGAAAAGCTTTTAACACTTTTAACACTTGATGACTTCAGCCTATTCCCATTTAGAGAACACCAATTGTCACATTGGTGCAGCCATCCCCTATGTCCTCCCTCAGAAAACTGCCAAGTAAATCGGGAGAGGGCACCTAAAAGCTTGCCCCTCTTGATGGAGTCAGAGATACCTGGTGATAACGAATGATACTGGGAATAATGACGATACATTGTGTTGTTGTACAGAGTAGATAACGATATATCGTATCGTTACGACAAACATCCATGGAGATAGTGACATCAAAAGATGCACCCTGTAAAGCGAGTACATTGCCAGTGACAGAGCATATCGTCACGACGATGTTCTTCAACATAAGAGAAAGAAGGAACATCCATGTTTTGGGGTTTTCACGGCTTATGGCTCCTGCTGCCTTTGTTGCTTATTGGCAAGTTCTTCTGGATCGTACTCCTGGCCTTGCTGATTGGGGCTTTGGTACGCCGGGTCAGTTCAAGGAATGGGCAGATGGCTTTCTACAGGCACACGCCTTTCTACCATCCTGGCATGCCGCCAGCTCAAGCCTCAGCGATGGAGATTCTCCGCCAGCGCTATGCGCGTGGTGAGGTCGATGCCATCGCGTTCGAGCAGATGCGCGAGCGGCTGGAATCCTCACGTGAACCAGGCCAGTCGTAGCCTCGGGGCTTCGGAGCTCAGGTCCTCGTGGGGCAGAACGAAGGAGTTCAAAATCTTTGCCAGAGTATGCGGCAAGCTTTCCCTTTCATCTCAAGATGGGGAGGGCTTGCCGCATCTTTTTAGGACGCCCCAGGTAGCTCATCAAAATGCTGTCTCCCACAAACCTTCGTGTGGGTATTGTCAAGTTGTTGAGGCAATCAAAGAATTTCTCAAAGAAAGCCATTGCAGACTTGACAAAGAGAAAATACGTGTATATACTCTTAATTATGAAAGAACAGCATTATCAAGAAGTGAATATGGAGAAGGTACACGAAGTTGCTTCCTTCTGTGCGTGTGCTAATCTGCGAAAGGCCTCACGTGCAGTGACACAACTCTACGATGAGTCACTCCAGCCAACAGGCTTGAGAGCAACCCAGTATACCTTACTAGTGGCACTCTCATTGACAGGTTCTATCTCTATCAGCGATCTCGCTCAGGAGTTAGTGATGGACCGGACCACGTTGACGCGGAACCTCGCCCTGCTTGAACACCAGGGGTTGGTCGCCATCGCGAAAGGTGACGATCAGCGAACCCGCCTGGTGATACTAACCAACCAGGGACGCGAGGCTGTAGCGAAAGCGCTGCCACTCTGGGAACAGGCGCAGACGCGTATCGTCTCAGGATTGGGACGGGAACGATGGAACACGCTAATTGCGGATTTGTCAGACGTGGTGTCGCTGGCTTGTGAGCTGTAAATTTTTTACCGAAAAGCGTGTATATACACAAAATGAGGAGGAACCTATGTTTAAGGAGCAAGCCGTATCCTACACTGA
>WNGD01001582.1_pt1 | contig 24616 bp, 26 predicted proteins | sample 5400671 | NCBI WGS metagenome assembly WNGD01 (sample SAMN13153369, study PRJNA577476) | soil metagenome | isolation source: 40 cm soil or saprolite under grassland replicate 2 | place: USA:California | collected 2016-06-15
GATCTGCCCGAGATGACGATGCGGTTCCTCGCCTCGCTCAACCGGTGCACCCTCGGCGTGACCCGCTTCTCGGAGCCGTCGCACTGGGAGCGCCATCCCGCCGGCGACGAGCTGCTCCACGTTCTCGAGGGCGAGGCCGACGTCGTCACGCTGACCGACGGCGGGCCGGTGCGCTCGACGGTGCGCGCCGGCTCCATCTTCATCTGCCCCCGGGGTCTGTGGCACCAGGTGCTGCCGCGGTCGCCCCTCTCGATGCTCTTCGCGACGCCGGGGGAAGGCACCGAGCACTCGGACGCGAAGGAGCCGAGGCGCGCGGGCCGCGGCCGAGCAAGCGGCCCCGGGGCCCGGGCCCTGGTCGCCCACGATCTCCGCGCTGCCCTCAGCGGTCTCCCCGAGCTGGCGATCGCGTCGAGCACGACCGCCGAGGAAGCGGCCGCCGCGGTGCGCCCGATCGCGTCGCTCGACCAGTGCACGCTCGGCGTGATGCGCTACTCGGGGCTGACGCCGTGGGAGCGTCACCCCGACGGCGACGAGCTGCTCCACCCGCTCGAGGGAGAGGTCGACGTCACCGTGCTGACCGACGGCGGGCCGGCGCACGTGACCGTGCGCGCGGGCTCCGTCTTCGTCTGCCCCCGGGGGCTGTGGCACCGCCAGCTCGCGCGCCCCGCCGTGACGATGTTTTTCGGGACGCCGGAGAAGACGACCGAGATCTCGTGGGCGGAGGACCCGCGCCGCGCCGTCTAGAGGAGGGATGCATGACGAGCAGAGCAAGACCCATCCCGGAGGGCTACGACCGTGCGACGCCGTACCTCTGCGTCAGGGGCGCGGCCAGCGCCATCGAGTTCTACCGGAAGGCCTTCGGGGCAACGGAGCTGATGCGCCTGACGCAGCCCGATGGGAGAATCGGGCACGCCGAGATCAAGATCGGCGCCGCGCCCATCATGCTCGCCGACGAGTTCCCGGAGATGGGCTTCCACGGCCCGCAGTCGCTCGGCGGCTCGCCGGTGACCATCCATCTCTACGTCGAGGACGTGGACGCCGTGGCGAGACGGGCCGTCGCTGCCGGCGCGAAGATGCTGCGGCCGGTGCAGGATCAGTTCTACGGCGACCGGTCGGGCACCTTGGCGGACCCGTTCGGACACGTCTGGATGGTCGCAACACACCGGGAGGACGTGTCGCCCGAGGAGATGGAGAAGCGCTTCGCTGCCTTGTACGGCTGAAATGACCAACGGCCTAGCTAGGGCATGCCGCATCACACCGATATCGGAGAAGGGAGGTACGAATCACATGGCCAACAACCCAGGGGAGGGGAGCCCGAACATCTTCCCCGCTCTGCGATACAAGAACGCGCCCGCCGCTCTCGAGTGGCTCGCCAGGGCCTTCGGCTTCGAGCAGCGGATGGTGGTGCCGGGGCCGGAGGGAACCATCGCTCACGCGCAGATGAAGCTCGGCCCCGGCGTGATCATGCTCGGCTCGGGAAAGCACGGGCCCGGCACCGACAACCCGTGGGACACCGTGAAGCAGGGAGTGTACGTCTACGTCGAGGACGTGGACGCGCACTACGCGCGCGCGAAGGCCGCGGGCGCCGAGATCGTGATGGAGCTCGAGGACACGGACTACGGCTCCCGCGGGTACTCCGTCCGGGACCTCGAGGGGCACCTCTGGAGCTTCGGCACGTATCGCCCTGGCACATGACGCCGCCCGATCGCATCAGCCCGGTGCCGTCTGCGGCATCCGTGTTCCCGATGATCACGGCGTACATGACCTCCCCGCCGGCGCGCCGTCGATCTACAGCGTGATCGAGGGCGTGCCGGTGTAGGGAGGACGGCGAAAGACAATGACGAGCCGTCCGGCGTGGAGGTCGGCGCGGGCGTCGATCCCGCCCAGAAGTCGTCGGCGACTTCCACGGCGTCTCCTCCATCTCGTCCAGCAAGAGGGGGACCGGGAACCCCGGCCGTGACACCGTTCCCCGGGTCCGCGCCAGCCTTCGCGGCGCGGCCGGGGCCGCGCCGCCCTACTTGCACATCTTGTGGCAGGTGTCTCGCGTCGCAGGCGTGCTTCGCCTGATCGTGCGGGGCCGCGAGCGGCTTGGTGCACGCATCACGTGTCTCGTGCGCCATCTTGAAGCCGACGAGCCAACCTGCTCGTCAACGCGCTCCGCCGCGGCGAGCCTACTCCTCCGGCTCCACCAGGTCCCGCATCTGGTCGTGCAGCGCCCGCATCCGGTCCTTGATCTTCGCCGCGCGCGCGAGCTGTTCGGGGGTGAGCACCTTGCGGATGTCGAGCGCCGTGGTCACGGCGTGATCCATGAGCTGCTGTCGCGCGCGCGTGAGCCGGTCCAGCTCGGGCTTGAGGTCGTCGACCTTCGGGTCGCCGGCCGCGAAGAGCTTGTCGAGGAGCGCGGCCTGCCCCGCGCGCATCTCGCGCACGAGCGCGCGCGTCTGCGCGCGCCGATCGGCCATGATCTTCTGCACCTGCGCCTCCTGCTCGGGTGTGAGATTCGCGCTTCGCAGCAGGAGCGGCAGCATCATCGCCGGGCCGTCCATGCCCCCCGGCCCCATCATCATCGGTCCCGGTCCCATCCCGAACCGCGGCCGGGCGTGCACGGTGGCGAGGCCCAGGGTGGTCGTTGCGACCGCAGCCAGGATCAGCGTACGCTTCTTCATCGAAACCTCCTTCACGGCCCCTCGAAGAGAAGGGCCAGCTCGTCGTCCTCGTCGAATGGCGCTGCCGCCTCGTCGGCGACGTCGACAGCGGATTGATCCCCGGCCGCGGTGGCCTCGGAGGTGGCGAAGAGCGTGCCGGCGAGGTCCTGGACCAGCGCACTGACGTCGCCCCCGCCCCCCGGGGGCGCGCCGGGCGCGGCGCGCCACAACCACGCCGCACCCACTGCCAGGGCGACGCTCGCGGCGAGCGCGCCGACTGCCCGCCAGCGGAGCCGCGGGTGCGCCGCGCCGGGCGGCGGGCTCGCGCGCAGCGCGTCGGCGATCACGCCGAGGTCGTCCTCGAGCGCGCGATGGCGCGCCGTGCACCGCGGGCACGCGCGCAGGTGAGCACGCTCCTCGGCGCCGCCCTCGCCCGCCTGGAGGAGCATCAGCGTCCGTTCGGTGAGACATCGGTTCATCGTGTGCCTCTGAGCGCCGCGCGCAGCTGGTGAGTCGCCCGGAAGAGGTGCCGCTTCACGCTGCCGCTGCTCAATCCCAACGTTTCGGCCACCTCGTCGGTTGACCAGCCCTCGAGCCGGCGCAGCGCGAAGACCTCTTGCTGCCGCACGGAGAGGCGGCGAAAGACACGCCAGATGCGTTGCCGCTCCTCCAGGCCGAGGGCCGCCTCCTCCGGCGTCGGACCACGGGCGGCATGCTCGGCCTCCACGAGCTCCTCGCCGCGCTCCCGCCACCGTCGCCACCACCCGGCGCGCCGCCGGTCCCGGCAGGCGTTGACCGCGACGCGCGTGAGCCAGCGCTCCGGCGCGGGCGGCGCCGCGCGCTGATCGAAGAGCTTCACGAACACCTCGTGGCAGACCTCCTCGGCCTCGTGGTGATCGGCGAGGAGGAGGCGGCAGAGCGACAGCAGCCGTCCGTGCTGGGCGCGGTAGAGCGCGTCGTGGTGGAGCTGGCCGCTCGCGGTCGGCTTCACATGCCCTGCCCTTCCGCTCCCACCCGTCCTTACGAAGCGACCCCGGCCGTGGTTGACTCCTCCGGGCCTAGCTTGCGGCGCGGCGGCCGCCGGGGCAAGTGCATGGGAATGGAGCCCGCGCTCGCCGCGCTCACCACCGGCATCTACGTCCTCACCGTGCGCGACGGCGAGCGCCGCCACGGCATGTCGTCGTCGTGGGTGACGCAGGTGTCGGGCGACCCGCCGCTCCTGATGGCGTCCGTCGACCGCCGCCACTCGACGCACGACATCCTGGCGCGCACCCGGCGCTTCGCCCTGAACGTCGTCGGCGAGCGCGGCCGAGCGCTCGAGGACTACTTCTACTCGGCGGCCTCACGCCGCCCCGACAACCTCGACAAGGTCGCCTGGGAGGACTCGCCCGACGGCCTCCCGCTCCTCCGCGACGCGATGGTCAGCCTCGAGTGCCGGGTGGAGCAGGCGATCCCTGCCGGCGACCACACCCTCTTCGTCGCCACGGTCGAGCGCGTCACCCGCCGCACCGACGACCGCCCTCTGACGTCACAGGATCTGGACTACATCTACGTCGGCGAGGTCGTGCGGCGCGGCGAGTGAGTGTCGGCAGCGTGGCGTCGGCGGGGGCGCCGCCGCCGCGACCTTCGAGGGCGCCGAGCGTACCGGGCGGTCGGGGGTCCTCTGCGCGCCGGCGCCCGAGCGGGAGCGCCGGCGGCGCCCCCGCCGACGCCCGCCAAAAGACTCCCCCCGCCTCACCGCCGCGCCGGAAACCACTCGCCGATCTTGCCAAGCAGCGCGAAGTCCCCCTCGGCGCGGTAGAGCCCCTCGCGCAGCGCCCGCTCGCCGTCGAGCTCGCCGTGCGCGATCTGGAGCCACACCGTGTCGGGCGTGTACACGGTCAGGTCGGCCGCGGGCGCCACCCCCTCGAAGCTCCGGCACCTGCCGCGCGCGATGTCGAGATAATAGTCGCCCGGCTCGCTGCCGCTCACGCGGAACTGGATGCTGGCGCGCGTGTCGCGCGCGGCCTTGCGGTCGAACACGAGCGGCATGCCCATGATGAGCGGCTCGACGGCGCTCGGGAAGCCGGGCGGGAAGAGCGTGAAGTAGAGCGGCGGGAGCCAGACGGTCGCGGTCATGCCGATCCCGAAGATCATGAGGTTCGGGTAGAGGAAGGTGAAGTGCCAGTCGGTGGGCGCCCAGGTGCAGAGCCCCGCCGCAGTGAAGAAGAGGAACGTCCAGTACAGCGTCATCACGCGGCTCACGTCGTGGAACTCGGGCACCTTCAGCTGCCAGCGCGGGAGCTGCCGGCGCGCGAAGTGGTAGGTGAAAGTCTCGCGCCCGAGGAGGAGCGGGATGAGCGCCGTCAGGCCGAGGGCCACGAAGAGGAGCGTCGGCGAATAGCGCTGGTAGAGCCCGAGCACCGGCGCGACGCCCGCCCGCGTGGCGAGCGTGCCCACCGCGAACAGGGTCCAGATGCCCGCGTCGAACTGCTTCGCCTCCCCCTGGCTCCAGGCGAGGGCGATGTACGCGCTGTCCACCACCAGGGCGACGAGGAGCGCGTGCCGCACGCCGTCGGCCGAGAAGGCCGCCGTCCCGCACAGGTAGAAGTACAGGAACACGGGCACGAAGCTCCCGATGTGCAGGAAGAAGAAGCGGGCCGCGCCGCGCATGCTCCCGCCCCTCTAGCGCCCCTGCGGCCCGAGCGTCAACGCCGTTGACGACGGCGACGGCGCACGTCTACAACGCGGCGGCAGCGATGGGGAGGCAGCGGCGGCGCGCGCGGCGGAGCGCCTGGAGCGTCTGGGCGCGTCCCGCGAGCGAGGTGGCGGCGCTCGCCGCGACGGCGCTGGTGGGCGTGATCGCGGCGCTCGGGTGGCTCGCCGATCGGGTCGCGGGCGCGAGCCCGTGGTGGCACCTCGTCCTCTTCGCCGCCGGCGTGCTCGGCCTCGGCATGGGCGCGGCGGCGGTGCTCCGCGGCTGGCTCGCGGCGCGCCGCTGGCTCGCGCGGCGCGGGGCGGCGCTTCCGGCAGGCGCTGCGCTGTCGGTGGCGGCCCTCGCGCTCTGGCTCGCCTCGGGTCCCCTCTTTCACGCCCAGGTCGCGAGCCTCCGCACGCTGGTCGGCGGGCGCGCCGAGACCGAGCGCCTGACGCTCGCGCACCAGGTCTACGCCGCCTACCGCCGCGCCGACCTGGCCGCGCTCACGCGCGTGCTCGAGCGCGCCCGCGTCTACGAGCCGACCGTGCATGAGGCGGCCGCCGCCTTCGGCGTGGACGCGGAGGTGCTGATGGGCGTGGGCGCGGCCGAGTCCGCCTTCTACCCGCGCGACAGCGCGGGCGGCGGGCGCGGCCTCTTCCAGATCACGGCGCCGCCGGCCGAGGCGGTGGCCGAGGTCCGGCGGCGGCTCGGGGTCGCGGAGCTCGATCCGCTGAACCAGCGCCACAACGCCTTCGCCGCCGCCGCCACGCTCCGCCGCTACCTGGACGAGATGCGCGGCGACCTGTTCCTCGGGCTCCTCGCCTACAACATCGGGCCGCGCAACGGCGGGCTGCGCGCCATCATGGAGCAGTACGGCGCGCGCGACTTCGCCACCATCCAGCCCTACCTCAACACGCTGCCGCGCGACTATCCGATCCGTGTGCTCTCCGCCGCCCTCGCCTACCGGCTCTGGCGCACCGAGGGGCGCCTGCCGCGCTACGAGGACGGCACCAACGCGCTGCACATCCAGGGCGTCGGCGTTCCGGGGCTCGTGGCGGCGCGCGACTGATGCGCGGCCGCCATCACATCTACCTCGTCCCGGGCTTCTTCGGGTTCACGAACCTGGGCGAGATCAAGTACTTCGCCCACGTCATCGACTTTCTCGAGACGCGCTCGCGGGCCCTCGGCCTCCGTGCAGAGATCCACGTGGTCCGGACCCATCCCACCGCCTCCCTGCCGCAGCGGGCGGTGCGTGTGCTCGAGACGATCGGCGAGACCATGGGGCGCGAGGGCGCGGTGCACGTGATCGGGCACTCGAGCGGCGGGCTCGACGCCCGCCTGCTCGTAGCCCCCGGGGTCTCGTTGCCGAGCGACGCGAGCGTCGAGCGCGTGGCGCGGCGCGTGGCGACCGTGATCACCGTCGCCACGCCGCACCACGGCACGCCCCTCGCGTCTTTCTTCGCGAGCCTCCTCGGCCAGCGGCTCCTCCGCTTCCTCTCGCTCTGGACCGTCTACGTGCTCCGCTTCGGGCGCCTGCCGATCTCCGTAGTCGCCAAGCTGGGCGCGCTCTTCGCGCGTCTGGACGATCACGTGGGCCTGAACAGCGCGCTCCTGGACCAGCTCTTCGGCCAGCTCCTGGCGGACTTCTCGCCCTCCCGGCGCGCGGTCGAGACCTTCTTCGCCGAGGTGAGCAAGGACCAGGCGCTCCTGCCCCAGCTCACGCCGGAGGGCATGGAGGTGTTCAACGCGGCGACCCGCGACCGGCCGGGGGTACGCTACGGCTCGGTCGTGACCCGGGCGCGCCCGCCGGGCGTGCGCTCGACGCTCGCCGCCGGCCTCGACCCCTCGGCGCAGGCGAGTCACGCCGTCTACCAGGCGCTCTACCGGCTCGCATCGCGCACGCCCCGGGACCGCGCGCCCGCCCTCGCCCCCGCGCAGGCGCGGCGGCTCCGTCGCACGTATGGCACGCTGCCGGGGGCGGGCGCGAACGACGGCATCGTCCCCACCCGCTCCCAGCCGTGGGGCGACCTCATCCACACCGCCCAGGCCGACCACCTGGACGCGATCGGCCACTTCCGCGACCGCGCGGACCCCCCTCGCCACACGGACTGGCTCACCACGGGGAGCGGGTTCGACGCAGAACACTTCGAGGCACTTTGGGCCGACGTGGCGGGGTACGTCTTCGGCCACCGGAAGAGACCTTAGTTGCGCCGGCAGAGACCTTAGTTATTGTTGCAGGCCCCCTCTTGACGGAAGTGAATATCTGGTTCAGATATTCACTCCATGCAAGGAGCGGCCGAGGCGAACGACTCGCCCACCCGGGCCCGCATCCTGGCCGCCGCCGAGGAGCGCTTCGCCGCCTTCGGTTACCGGCGCACCGGCATCGGGGAGATCGCCCGCGACGCGGGCGTCGCCCCGGGCACGCTCTACCGCTACTTCGAGAACAAGGAGGAGATCTTCCGCGCCGTCATGCGGGAGGGCCTCGTGCGCTGGCTCGAGACGGCGCGCCGGGTCCTCGCCGAGCCCGGGACGGCACTCGACCGCCTCGCGCGCCTCGGCCAGGCGAGCGTCGACTACAACCGCGAGAACGCGCTCATCAACTCGGTCTACCGGCGCGACGGCGAGATCATCTTCGCCCCGCTCCTGGAGGAGCTCCACGAGCAGCTCGTCACCGAGAACGTCGCCATGATCGCCGAGGTCCTCCGCGACGGCATCCGCGAGGGCACGCTGCGTGACGTGGACCCCGAGCGCGCCGCGTTCATCCTCTTCACCGGGGGCGACACCCTCTCGAGCCAGACCCATTACCCCTATCAGGAGATTCTGCCGCTTTACTCGGAGATCGTGATGCACGGTCTCCTGGCGCGCTGAGCGCGCAGGAGGGACGCATGAGCACGCTCGTTGCCGAGGCCACCGCCACCCCCACGGCGCTGCCGCCCGGGCCGCGCACTCCGCGGCTCTGGCAGAGCGTCCGCTTCGCGCTCTGGCCCTACGCGACGGTCGAGATGGCGGCACGCCGCTGGGGCGAGCGCTACACGGCCACCTCGATCGGCGAGCGGGGAAAGATGGTCGTCTTCACCGACCCCGAAGCGATCAAGGACATCTTCACCGCCGACGGCGACGACCTCCGCTCCGGCGAGGCGAACGCACCCATCCTCGGGCCGATCCTCGGCTGGCACTCGATCCTGCTCCTCGACGGCGAGCGCCACTCCCGCGAGCGGCGTCTCATGAGCCCGCCGTTCCACGGCGAGCGCATGCACGTCTACGGCCGCCTCATGCGCGAGATCGCCGACCGGGTTATCGACGCGTGGCCCGTCGGACGCCCCTTCCCCATCCACCACGAGATGCAGGCGATCACCCTCGACGTGATCCTGCGCGCCGTCTTCGGCGTCGACGAGGGCGCTGCGCTCGCCCGGGTCCGCGAGCGCGTCGAGCGCTTCGTCGCGCAGGCGAACAGCCCGAGCGCACCGTTCATCGCGCTCAAGCCGTTCCAGATCGACCTCGGGCGCCTGACGCCCTGGGGTCGGTTCGTGCGCAACCGCGACGCGATCAAGGCCGTCCTGCGCGACGAGATCGCCCGCCGCCGCGCCGAGGGGACCGCGGGCCGCAGCGACATCCTCTCGCTCCTGGTCGACGCCCGCGACGAGCAGGGCGCGCCCATGAGCGACGCGGAGCTGCTCGACGAGATGTTCACGCTCCTCATGGCCGGCCAGGAGACGACCGCGACCTCGCTGGCGTGGGTGTTCTACCACCTGCTGCGACATCCCGACGTGCTCGGGAAGCTGCGCGCGGAGCTCGCGCGCGTGGTGGGCCCCGGCCCGGTGGAGGCCCAGCACCTCCCCCAGCTCGAGTACCTCGACGCGGTCACCAAGGAGTCCGCGCGCCTGACGCCGGTCGCGACCAACGTGATGCGACGCCTGCACGCGCCGGCGCGCATCGGCGGGCTCGATCTCCCGGCGGGGATCAGCGTGTCGGCGTCCATCTACGGGACGCACCACCGTCCCGACCTCTGGCCCGACCCCGAGCGCTTCCTGCCCGAGCGCTTCCTCGGGACGCGCCCGAGCCCCAACACCTTCTTCCCGTTCGGCGGCGGCGTGCGGCGCTGCCTGGGCGCGGCCTTCGCGACCTACGAGCTCAAGATCGTGCTCGCCGAGGTCGTCTCGCGGGTCGACCTCCGGATCGCCCCGGGCTACCGCATGCGGCCGGTCCTGCGCGCGATCACGGTCGCGCCGTCGCGGGGCGTGCCGGTGGTGATGGAGCAGCGGGTCGGGTGACGTAGGCCGGACGGGCGTGCGCGGCGGCGGGGGCGTATGCGACCCGGTCGCCCGGGCCGGCGGCCGACACGCGCGCTCCCAGTTCAGGGCATGCGTCTATACCGCTCCACATCCGTGCATGGGTTCCCTACGGGGTCTCGACATCCGCCCGCCAGGAAACTGTATTGCAGTTGATACTGCAGCTGACGGAAATCCTCGGTGACATAGCCATTGTAAATCTTGATCCACTTATCAGCGCTCCAGGCGCGTACCCCACTGAGTCTGCGCCCATTCAACGTGAAGCGGCCGACCTCCTTTTCGTCCCCTTTCAGAAATTTGCCGTATTTCTCATCATCCGCCTCAGAAACCCAAATCAGTGACAACTCCTGGGTCTTCTCCTTCATCTCAAGGCGGTAGTGATCCCGGTAGCTGAGTGTCCCGTCTCTATTCACAGAACGCCACGTACCGATCAGGGAGCGCATGTTGGCGTCGTTGGCGGGCTCGCGCGTCGCAAGGTCCCTCGTACCGGTGCACGCTGCTGCGGCCAATACTACGCAAGCCAGGCCGACGACGGCATGCGGGGGCATGGCCCATGCCCTTCCGGTGACGAGCGTGGTGAGCCTACGGACTCTCGGCACGACCGCTCCGCCTCTCATTCGCCCTTTGCCTGCTTCGGCGGCCGTCCCGGCCCCCGCCGCCTGCGCCGCCTTCTGCGGCCGTTCTTGGCCTTCTTCTTCGGCGTGGCGCTCCCCAACAACCCGTGGATCGCCTGCTGGACCTGCTCCCGAACGAGCTTCTGGACGATGCTGATGAAGTTGGTCGGTCGTGGCATCGGGATCCCCCCTTTGGATGTAGAGCCGTATTTCACAATTTGCAGACGCCTGTCCAGCTTCGCGGCATGACCGAGGATGGCGACGGAGTGGGCGAGTCGCGCTTCGTAACGCACACGCCCGCCCAGCGCTCCGAAAGGTCGCGGTGCAGTTCCTTCCCGGAGTGGGACGCCCTGTCCGCCTAGTGGCCATATCGGGCCGGGTTTTCGTGTCTGTCTGTCGCAATGCCTGGGAATCCGCTTTTTTCCTTGACAGCCGGCAAGGCGGTACGCTACCGCGTCGCCCAGCCTCAGGAGGACCCGATGCGACGGACGCTGTCCCTCTGCCTCCTCGTAGTATCTTGTGTCCTCTCGGTCGCAGAGGCGGGCCAGGCGAACCGATGCCGCCGCGCCTGCCGTGCCGCGGTCGACGACTGCGTCGCCACAACCCACCGCCGGCGGGCGTGCAAGAAGCAGTTCATCCGGGCGTGCAGGCAGCACGGGGGCGCGGCGTGCGACATCACGCCTCCGACGACCACGCTCCCGCCACCCGGCACGACGACGACCACGACGTCTCCCGTGCTGCCGGCCACCTCGTCCACCAGCATGACGACGACCACGACCAGCGTCACCACGACCCTCCCGGTGCGCGACTACACCGGAGCATGGACCTTCGTCGGTACGCTCGCCGACGATAGTTGCGGCGCGGGCCCGGGGCTCGCCGAGACGTTCGTCATCTCACAGAGCGGTACCGCGCTCGAGGTGACGGTCGAGAGCCTACCGGGCGTGACGCTTGGGGGACAGGTGACCGACGAGGGTTTCCAGGCCTCCGGGACCTTCGTCGAGTCCGGCTGCACCGTCGAGGTCGTCCTCACGGCGTACAACGACGGCACGGTGGTGCTGACCGCAGGCACCGGCCTGGACTTCGACTGCCCCTTCGCGTCGTCGTGTCGGTCGATCTGGGCCGGAACACTCACACTGAACAGGCCGACCACGACGGTCACCCTCAGCACGACGACGACGAGCACGAACAGCACCTCGACGACCAGCCCGGCGCTCCGCGATTACGGCGGCGACTGGACGTTCGTTGGCAGCCTCGCCGCGGATACCTGCGGCTCGAGCACCGGGCTGACCGAAACCTTCCACGTCGCGCAGAGCGGAACCGCCCTCAACGTCACGGTCGGGAGCCTCCCCGGCGTCATCCTCCAGGGCAGCGCGACCTCCGTCGGCTTCCAAGTCTTCGGAACCTTCTTCGACTCGGGCTGCACGGTAGCCCTGGTCCTCGTCGCGCAGAACGACGGCACCGTCACCCTGACCGCCTCCACGGGCTTCGATATCGACTGCGGGTTCACCTCCTGCGATTCGATTTGGGTCGGGACGCTGAGCCGCTGACGCCGGCCGGCAGCGCACGGGCCACAGCGCACGACAGATGGCGTGCGGGAGGCTCGACTCTATTCGGTGCCGCTCAGGCGGGCGCTCGCGTCCCAGAGACGGCGGGCCAGGCTCTCGTCGTACGAGACGCCCGAGGAGCGCGCCGCGCGGCAGTCGACGAAGTACTTGCCGCTGACGCCTTCCAGCGCGGGCGACGAGGCGAGGTAGATCGCGGTCGCCGCGCCCTGCTCGGGAGTGCGGAAGAAGGGGCGCAGCAGCCCGGTGACAGCGGTCGCGAGGCGGCCATTGTTCTGCCCGAGGCGGGTGGCGACGGCGCCCGGGTGGAGGCAGTTGGCGGTCACGCCCGTGCCGTCGAGGCGCCGGGCCAGCTCGTAGGTGAAGAGGATGTTGGCGAGCTTGGAGGCGGCGTAGACGCGCATCGCGCGGTAGCGCCGCGCGTGGCCGAGATCGTCGAGGTCGATCCGACCGAAGCGGTGCGCGTCCGAGGCGACGTTCACGATGCGGGCGGGGGCAGAGCGGCGCAGCCGCTCGAGCAGCAGGTGGGTCAGGAGGAAGTACGCCAGGTGGTTCACGGCGAAGACGGTCTCGATTCCGTCCACCGTGGTCGAGCGCCGGAGGTTGATGACGCCGGCGTTGTTCACGAGCACGTGGATGGCAGGGTAGCGCTCGCAGAGCTGCGCAGCGACGCGCCGGATCTCCGCCTGCGAGGACAGGTCGGCCAGGAAGAGCGCGACGGCGGCCTTGCCGGGCTCCGCCCGCAGCGCGGCGATCGCCTCCTCGCCGCGCCCGCGGTCGCGGCAGACGAGCGCCAGCGTCGCGCCCAGGCGGGCGAGCGCCTGCGCCGTCGCCCGGCCGATCCCGGAGCTGGCCCCGGTCACCACGCACACCCGCCCGCTCACCCCGTCACCTCGCGCGCGAAGGCGGCGATCGCGTCGAGCAGGCCCGGCGCGTCGAAGACGTCGTTGTGGTGCTTGCCGGCGGCGCGGAGGAAGCGCTTCGGCTCCCTGGCGGCGGCGAACAGCCGCTCGCCCAGCGCGAACGGCACGATCTCGTCGCGGTCGCCGTGCGCGACGAAGAGCGGCACCGAGAGCTCGCGCACGCGCGCCAGCGAGTCGAAGCGGTTCCCGGCGAGGACCGCGAGCGGCCCGTAGTGTGCGCGGCCCGCGTCGCGCAGGGTGGTGAAGGTCGAGACCACGGCCACGCCGGCGCACGGGCGCGCGGTCGCGAGCCGGATGGCCACCGCGCCGCCGAGCGACTCGCCGAAGGCGACGATCTGCCGCGCCGGGACGCCGCGGGCGCGCAGGCTGTCGTAGGCGGCCTCGACGTCCAGGTAGACGCCGGGCTCGCTCGGCCGCCCTTCGCTCCGGCCGTAGCCGCGGTAGTCATAGGCGAGCACGGCGACGCCCCGCGCCGCGAGCGCCAGGAACACGTCGGCGCGCCCGGCGATGTTGCCGCCGTTTCCGTGCGACCAGACGAGCGTCGCCGTGGCGCCGGGCGCGCCGGCGTACCAGGCGTGCAGGCGAAGCCCGTCGGGGGTCGGGATGGTGCGCTCCTCGGCCCCCGGCGGCGGGTCCGGGACAGCGCGGTCCGGGTGGAAGATCAGGCCGTCGAGCGGCACCCAGGAGCACCCCGCGGCCGCGAGCAGGGCCACGACGCCGAGCAGCGCCGGCCGCCTAGAAATACCCGCTCGGCTCCTCGCCGCTCGGCGGCTTCTGCTCGCGGCTCTTGATCCACGTCCCGGTGATCATGTCCTTGTAGCCCATCCCGGGGGCGACCATCGGGTAGACGTGCGCGTTCTGGTCGATCATCACCTCGAGGAAGGCCGGACCCGGGAAGGCGATGAAGGATTCGAGCCGCGGGCGAACGTCGTCGATCTCGGCCACGCGCTGGGCGAACTGGAACCCGTCGGCCTCGACCGCCTTCACGAAGTCCTTCTTGTGGAGCGTCTTGTCCGAGCCCGAGTAGCGCTTCGAGTAGAAGAGGGCCTGCCACTGGCGAACCATGCCGTCGCCCAGGTTGTTCAGGAGCAGCACCTTCACCGGGATGTCGTAGGTGGTGAGCGTCTCGAGCTCGCCCAGGTTCATGCGGATCGAGCCGTCGCCGTCGACGTCGATGACGAGCTTGCCCGGGTTGGCGAGCTGCGCGCCGATGGCGGCGGGGAGCCCGAAGCCCATCGTGCCCATGCTGCCGGACGTCAGAAAGGTGCGCGGGGCGACGAAGTCCAGGTACTGCGCGGCCCACATCTGGTGCTGGCCGACGCCGGTGGTGACGATCGCGTTGCCGCGCGTGATCTGGTTCAGCTGCTCGAGCACGTACTCGGCCTGGATCGCCTTCGACTCGCGGTTGTAGTTGAGCGGGTGGCGGCCCCGGAGCTCCTGCACGTGCGCGCGCCAGCGCGCGAAGCTCTTCTTGAAGCCGGCGCCCGCCTTCAGGAGCTGCTGGAGCCCCACCTTCGCGTCGGAGACGTGCGCCCAGTCGACGTTCTTCACCTTCCCGATCTCGGAGGCATCGATGTCGAGGTGCGCGATCTTCGCGCCCGGCGCGAACTCCTTCACCTTGCCGGCGACGCGGTCGTCGAAGCGCGAGCCGACGGCGAATAGGAAGTCGCAGTCCTCGACCGCGTAGTTGGCGTAGGCTGTGCCGTGCATGCCGAGCATGTGGAGCGCGAGCTCGCCGGTCGTGTCCATGGCGCCGATGCCCATGAGCGTGGTCACGACCGGGATGCCGAAGCGCTCGGCGAAGGCGCGCAGCTCGGGCGCGGCGTTGCTGTTGTTGATCCCGCCGCCGACGTACATGAGCGGCCGCTCCGCGGCGGCGAGCAGCTTGTAGAAGGCCTCCGCGTCGTGCGGCGAGATGGTCGCCTGCCGGAGCTCCTCGAGCCGCTGCCGGTAGCCGTGGAGCGGGAGGAGGCCTGCGCCCTGGAAGACGGCCTTCGCGAGCTGGACGTCGCGCGGGATGTCGACCACGACCGGCCCCGGCCGGCCGCTGCGCGCGATGTCGAACGCCGTCCGCATCGTGATCTCGACCTTGGCCTCGTCGGTCACCAGGAAGACGTTCTTCGCGCAGGCCGCCATGATGTTGAAGACCGGCGCCTCCTGGAAGGCGTCCGTCCCCATCGCCGCGCGCGGCACCTGCCCGGTGATGAACACGACCGGCACGCTGTCGGCCTGGCAGTCGCGCACCGGCGTGACCGAGTTGGTGGCGCCGGGGCCGGAGGTGACGAGCGAGACGCCGACCCGCCCGCTCGAGCGCGCGTAGCCGGAGGCCATGAAGCCGGCGCCCTGCTCGGTCGCGGGGACGATCAGGCGGAGGTTCTTCTCGGGGTGGCTCTCGTTGTAGCGGAAGACGGCGTCGTAGGTGGGCAGGATGGCACCGCCGCTGTAGCCGAAGATGGTGTCGACGCCCTCGTCGGCGAGCACCTGCACGATCATGTCCGCCCCGTTCATGGTGGCGCCCGTCAGGGGGTGCTGCTTGGCGGCGGAATCGGCGAGGCTCAGCTTCGACGACGACATGCTCTCTCGTATACCCTGGATCTGGCCCGGTTGCGACGCTCAACGGGCGGCCCGGGCCGCCGGCTCTCCCACGACCGTGAGCGCCCCCTCCGCGTAGCGCGACCGCAGCAGCTTCTTGTCGAACTTGCCGACGCTCGTCTTCGGCACCTCGTCGATGAAGCTCCAGCGCTCCGGCACCCACCAGCGCGCGACGCGCTCGGCGAGGAACGCCTTGAGCGCGTCGGCGGTCGGACGGGCGCCGGGCCTCGGCACCACGCAGGCGAGCGGCCGCTCCTCCCAGCGCGGGTCGGGGACGCCCACCACCGCCGCCTCGAGGACGTCGGGGTGGGCCATGATCGCGTTCTCGAGCTCGACCGAGGAGATCCACTCGCCGCCCGACTTGATGACGTCCTTGGCGCGGTCGGTGATCTGCACGAAGCCGTGCGCGTCGACCGAGCCGACGTCGCCGGTGCGGAGCCAGCCGTCGTGGAACTTCTCGGGGGCATCCTCCCGGTAGTAGGCGGCCGTGACCCACGGGCCGCGCACCTCGATCTCGCCCGCGCTCCTCCCGTCCCAGGCCAGCACGTTGCCCGCGTCGTCCACGATGCGCAGCTCGACCCCGGCGATCACCCGGCCGGTCCTGGCGCGCCAGTCCATCTCCTCCTCGGGCCGCGCGTCCCGGGGCGGCAGCGCGATGGCGGCGAGCGGGCTCGTCTCGGTCATGCCCCAGGCCTGCACGATGCGCACCCCGTGGCGCTCCTGGAAGCGCTCCATCAGGCTCCGCGGCACGGCCGAGCCGCCGCACACGACGAAGCGGAGCGAGGAGAGATCGACGGGGTTCGCCTCGATGTGACGGAGGATGTCGTTCCAGATGGTCGGCACCGCGCCCGCCACGGTCGGCCGCGCCGCCGCGATCAGGCGGCAGAGCGGCGCCGCCTGGAGGAAGCGCCCGGGCATCACGAAGCCCGCGCCCGCCATCCACCCGGTGTAGGGCAGGCCCCAGGCGTTGGCGTGGAACATGGGGACGATGAGCAGGATCCGATCGCGCTCGGTCAACGCGAACACGGAGCCCGCGCAGCTCGCGAGCGAGTGAAGGTACGTCGAGCGATGGCTGTAGACGACGCCCTTCGGGTTCCCGGTGGTGCCGCTCGTGTAGCACATCGCGGCCGCCGCGCGCTCGTCGAGCGCGGGCCAGTCGTAGCCGGGCCGCTCGGCGGCGAGCAGCTCCTCGTAGCGCAGCACGTCGCCCAGGGGGGTGGCGTCGCCGCCGCCGACGACCACGAAGTGCTCGACGGTGCGCAGCTCGGCCACCACCTTCGCCAGCACGGGCGCGAGCGTGTCGTCGACGAGCACGATCCGGTCTCCGGCGTGGTTGGCGACGTAGGCGAGCTGCTCGGGGAAGAGGCGGATGTTGAGCGTGTGCAGCACCGCGCCCATCGACGGCACGGCGAGGTAGGCCTCGAGATGCTCCTGCGTGTTCCATGAGAAGGTGGCAACGCGGTCGCCGGGGCGGATGCCAAGGCGTCTGAGCGCCGCGGCGAGCCGCTCGGCGCGCGCCGCGACCTCGGCGAAGCGCGCGCGCCGGACTCGCTCGCCCTCGCAGGTCACCACCTCGCTCCCGGCGTGGATCGTCCGCCCGTGCGCGAAGAGCGCGGCGATGGTGAGGGGGCGGTCCTGCATGGTGCTCAGCATCGAGTTCCTCAGGGCGTCGTGCTCGACACTTAGCACCCCTGCCAGTAAGAACTGAAGTGCTGGTACCGGCGTCCACGTCCCCGTGGCGACCTGGCTGGCGACCAAGCCGCGAGGAGGTGGAGGATGGTGATTCGGGGGAGAGGTCTCGTGCGCACGGGCATCCTGGCAGTGGTGGGCCTGGCGCTCGCCGCTGAGCCCGCCCTGGGCGACGTGATCTGCAAGAAGAAGCGAGGCGCCATGTGCATTCGCGCGGCGTGCAAGAGGACGGAGACGCAGGTCAGGCTGGCGGACTTCGGGGCGCTCGGGCCGTCGGGGGACCCGGGGACGCCGGGGACGCCGGGGGCGGCAGGCACGGCGCGCGCCTATGCGCAGGTCAATTCGTTCGGCTTCCCCCCAAACTTTGGCATCGTGCTGGCGAAGAACGTCACCGGGGTCACCCACCCGGAGACCGGCGTGTACTGCGTCACGCCCGCTGCCGGCATCGACCCCACGCTGACGCCCTGCGTGGTGTCGCCGGAGTGGGCCGATTCGGCCGGCTACGACCTGTTCGCCGAGTGGGACTCGGGCGGTGGCCCCTGCCCCGCGGGCGACTACGCGGTGCGGACCTACCAGCTGCCTCGGGCTGCGGATGGCTCTATCGTGGTTGGCACCCCCACGGCATCGGACACGGTCGCCTTCGTCCTGATCGTACCGTAGGACGCCGAATGCCGGGGCGCGCGCGGCCGCAGCGCCGCGCACGTGCTAGCGCGCCGAGGCGGGGAACTGCGTGCGCAGGAACCCGTCGAAGGCGCGGTCCGGGAGCCAGCGCCTGAGCCCCATCAGGAAGCGGGCCGCGAACGTGACCGGGTAGCGCGTGCGTGGCCGCTCGGCCGTGATCGCCTTCTCGATCACGTGCGCGACCGCCTCGGGGCCCGCGGCGAAGCGGCCCATCGGCCCTTCGTAGGCCTCCTTGATCTTCTGCGCGAGGAGGGCGTTGAACGCCGCGTAAGGCGACCCGCTCGCGCCGAGGCTCTTCACGCTCTCGATCGCCGTGTCGCCGAAGCGGGTCTTGATCGGGCCCGGCTCGATCACGACCACGTCGATGCCGAAGGGCTTCACCTCGAAGCGGAGCGCGTCGCTGAGCGCCTCCACGGCGTACTTGGTGGCGTGGTAGAAGGCGCCGCCCGGGAGCGTGAGCCGTCCGCCCATCGAGGAGAGGTTGACGACCCGGCCCCAGCCCTGGCGGCGCATGCCGGGGAGGACCAGCTGAGTGAGCCGGACGAGGCCGAAGACGTTGGTCTCGAACTGGCGGCGCACCTCGGCCATCGGCACCTCCTCGAAGGCGCCCTCCTGGCCGTAGCCGGCATTGTTGACCAGCACGCCGACCGCGCCCTCGGCGCGCTCGATCGTCTCGACCGCGGCGCGCATCGAGGCCTCGTCGCACACGTCGAGTGCCAGCGTCCGGCAGCCCCGGCTCCCGAGCTCGCGTATCGCCTCCGGCCGGCGCGCCGTCGCGTAGACGGTCCAGCCGCGCGCCGCGAGGTACTCGGCGGTCGCCCGGCCGATCCCGGTCGAGCAGCCGGTGATGAGCACCGCCCTGGAGACGTTCGCCATGCTTCACCCCACCGCGGGCCGCGCCCGCTCGATGATGCGCACGAAGTCGACGCCCGCGGGCAGCGTGCCGAAGGCGAGGCCGTGGTCGCCCGCGAGACGCGAGGCCAGGAACGCGTCCGCCACCGCCGGGTCGCCGTGCCGCACGAGGAGCGACCCCTGGAGCGCCAGCGCCATGTGCTCGACGATGCACCGCGCCCGCGTCTCGATCGCTGCGAAGTCGCCGAGCGCTACGCGCAGGCGGCCCACGAAGGCGTCGAGCCGGCGATCGGCGCCGCGTGCGAGGTCCACCTCGGCGAAGAACGTCTCCACCGCCTCGGGGCCACGCGCCATGGCGCGCAGGACGTCGAGGCACATCACGTTGCCGGAGCCTTCCCAGATCGAGTTGAGCGGCACCTCGCGGTAGAGGCGCGGCATCATGGACTCCTCGACGTAGCCGTTGCCGCCCAGGCACTCGAGCGCCTCGGCGACCAGCATCGGCCCGCGCTTGCAGACCCAGTACTTGACGACGGCCGTCGCCAGACGGGCAAAGCGGCGCTGCGTCTCGTCGCGCGGCCCCTCGTCGTAGGCGCGCGCCAGGCGGAGCATGGCGACCGTCGCCGCCTCGGACTCGAGCGCGAGATCGGCGAGCACGTTCCGCATGAGCGGCTGGTCGGTGAGCAGCTTCCCGAAGGCGGCGCGGCGGGCGCAGTGGTGGGTCGCCTGCGCGACCGCCTGGCGCATCGCGCACGCCGAGCCGATCACGCAGTCGAGGCGGGTGTGGTTCACCATCTCGATGATGGTCGGCACGCCGCGCCCCTCCTCGCCCACCATCCGCGCCCAGGCGCGGTCGAACTCGACCTCGCTCGAGGCGTTGGAGCGGTTGCCGAGCTTGTCCTTCAGGCGCTGGATGTGGAAGCGATTCCGCGTCCCGTCGGGGAGGAAGCGCGGCAGGAGGAAGCACGAGAGCCCGTGCTCCGCCTGCGCGAGGACGAGGAAGGCGTCGCACATCGGCGCCGAGCAGAACCACTTGTGGCCGGTCAGCTCGTACTCGGCGCCCGGGCCGCGCGCGCGGAGCGCCACGGCGCGCGTCGTGTTCGCGCGCACGTCGGAGCCGCCCTGCTTCTCGGTCATCGCCATGCCGCAGAGGGCGCCCGTCTTCCGGGCGGCCGGGACGAGGCGCGGGTCGTAGGCGGTCGAGGTGAATCGCGGCTCCCACTCGGCGGCCAGCTCGGGCTGGGCGCGCAGCGCCGGGATCGCCGAGTAGGTCATCGAGATCGGGCAGCCGTGCCCCGCCTCCACCTGCCCGAGCACGAAGAAGAGCGCCGCGCGGGCGACGTGGGCGCCCGGGCGCGGGTCGCACCAGGGCAGCGCGTGCAGCGCGTGGCCGACGGCGAGGCGCAGGAGCTCGTGCCAGGCGGGGTGGAACTCGACCTCGTCGAGACGGTGGCCGTAGCGGTCGTGGGTGCGGAGGACGGGCGGATTGGCGTTTGCCTGCACGCCCCAGCGGAGCGCTTCGCCGCCGGCCAGCTCGCCGAGCGTCCGCACCCGCTCCTCCGCCCAGGCCGCCCCCTCGCGGCGGAGGCCCTCGGCCAGGGCGCAGTCCGTGGCAAAGAGGTTGTAGCCCTCGAGGGGGGGCGGCTGGTTCAGGACCTCGTGCGTCGCCATCGTGCCCCCCGAATACGCGAGCCCGAGGCCCTTCGGCAACTTCCCCGCCAGGCGCTCGGTGCCCGCCGCGTTCACCCGAGGAAGTCGCGAGACTCGGCGCGGCTCCGCCTTGACGCGCGGGCGGCGAAGCGTGGTAGTCACGCAGCGCCCACGAGGAGGGACCCGCCGATGCCGGAGCCGCTCGCCGACCCGAACGTCCGCCTGCTCGCGCTCGTCGACCTGCTGCTGGTGCTCAAGATGATCGCGCTCGGGAGCTACACGAGCTTTCTGCGCCTGCGCCGCCGGGTGTACGCGACGCCCGAGGACTACGCGCTGCGGGCCGCGACGCCGCCCGCGGGGCCGGACGAGGACATCGAGCGCGTGCGGCGCGCGCACCGCAACGACCTGGAGAACGTCCTCCCCTTCTTCGTGGTGAGTTTCCTCTACGTGCTGACCAGACCCTCGTACGGCGCCGCGGTGATCTACCTCTGGGGCTTCCTGGCCGCGCGGGTCCTGCACAGCATCTTCTACATCCGGGGCGCGCAGCCACACCGCACGGTCGCCTTCGTGGTGGGCGCCGTGCTCATGTTCGTGATGCTGCTCAGCACGCTCGTCGCGGTGGTGTGAGAGCGAGCCGAGGGGGAGCGGGGTGTGCTGACCCTTCTCCTCGTGCCGGTGCTCGTGGCCGCGGTGGTCACGATGGCGCTCCGGCGACGGCGCCGCACGCGCCTTCGTCTCGCGGCCGCCACGCGCCCCGGCGCCTCCATCGACCGCGCCATCCCGATCCGCTCCTACGCGGAGATGGACGACCACCTGGAGCATCGCTGGTGCGGCTGGTGCGGCGGCTACCTCGAGCGGACGGGTGAAGGCACACGCGCCGGCGACGGCCGCCGCTACCGCATCGCCCGCCTCCGCTGCCAGGAGTGCGAGCGCATCGAGGAAGTCTACTTCGACACCACCGACATCCTCCACTGAGGGCGGCTCGCCCCTGCATCGGGCCTTCCTTCCACGTCACGCGCCGGCGCTTACTTCCCCGCCCGCGCCAGGTTCTCGAGCTGGAAGCCGTCGGCGGGGAGATGCATGTCGAGCTCGACGCGCGTGCCCGGCACCGACGGGTCGGCCGCCGTCGCGCGGTGCATCTTCATGTTCTCGGCGTACGCGCCGCCGCGCCCGCCGCCGGTGATGTTCACGTAGCGGTAGCCGTCGGGCGCCCGCCCGTAGGCGATGCCCCGGTTGAAGACCGCCATCGCCTGGCCCTTCCAGTCGTACTTGACGACGTTGCAGACCTTGTAGGTCTCGCGGTCGATGCCGAAGACGAGCTTCCCGTAGAGATAGTAGCGGTCGTTCGGCACCGCCTCGATGAGCCAGATGGGCCGCTTCACGAGCGTGTTGTCGAGCGGCATCCACGGGAGCCCCTTCCACCCGGGTTCGCGGAAGCCGTAGCGCGAGATGGGCGTGTCGAAGATCCAGCCGCGCCCGCTCGGGTGCGGCATGAACTTGATGTTTCCCTCGAGCGCGTCGGGCGAGAACGAGTGGTACTCGTCCTTCACCGCGACGAGCTTGTAGGTGAACTCCTCGGGCTTGGCGTCGAAGCCGTTGAAGCCGTCGTCCTGCGTCATCTCGGAGCCGAAGATGCCGTCGGAGCGGTTGGCGGGCGAGACGGCGCGCACGCGGCGGAGCGCCGGCACGTAGGCCCACAGCTGATCGCGGTGGCTCGGGTCCTTGTAGCGCCAGCCGAGGGTGGCGCTGCCGTGCAGGTCGGCGGGCTCGACCAGGAAGTTCTTGTCGAGGCGGCTGAACTGCTGCGGGTTCGGCTCGCGGTTCGCGTTGCCCTCGAACACCTTGGCGCGGGTGTCGACCGCGATGGCGCGCTCGGGGGACCTCGAGCTCTCGTCGAGCCACATGAGGTACGCCTGCAGGCGGTTGTCGCCGTTCGACCAGTAGGCGTACTCGTAGTTCCACATGATCTTGTTCGCGACCTGGGGATCCTTCGGGTCCAAGTCCGGGAAGGGCCCGCCGAAGCTGTACTCGGGCGGCTTCCCGGTGGCGGCCTCGACCAGCGAGCCGTGCTCGTCGAGCTTGAACTTGCCCGCGTTCGCCTTGGTCGCCTGGTGGAAGCGGTCGTCGAGGGCGTAGTCGCCGGGCTTGATCGCGCCGATCGGCGAGGCGAACTTCCCCTCCTTGTAGTGGGCGAGGATCTCGGGCGCGAGGAGGTCCTTCGCCTCCTCCCAGTTGCTCTGGTCGAGGGTGCTGCCGGCCTTCAGCTCCGCGCCCGCCGGCGCCCCCGCCAGGAGCCCGACCACGAGCATCGCCCGCACGAGTCGCGTCTGCTTCATGGGCCTCTCCCCCGCGCGGCTGCGCGGCGACGAACGATTGTTCGCCTCGCTAGCCTCGGAGCCTCACGGCTGTCAAGGAGGGGGCGCCCCAGCGGCCTCGATCGCTTGGACGAAGGTCCTGATGCGGGCGGCGTTCACCCCGAAGTCACCCTGCCCGTCGCGTGACTTGGAGCGCATGTCGATCCGGCTCGTGCCGTCGGTCTCCGGGCGGACCCGGATGGCGATGTCGTCGTGGAAGCCGAAGAGACGGCTGGTCGCCGTCGCCTCGAGGAGCCCCGCGGACGGGTCGCTCCGGGTCACCGTGAGCCCCATCTGTCGCGCCACGGCCTCGGCGCGCGTGAAGGCCTCCGGCGCGCCCGCGCGCACGCGCGCGGGGTGAAGGTCGGCACAGCATCCCCGCTGGATGTCGGCGAAGGCCTTCGGGTAGCTCATGTCCCGCCCAACGTTGGGGGGCAGAGTGACGGCGTGCGTGAACGCCGGCGGGTCCGTCGGGTCGGTCGTGAAGTCGTTGATCCTCGGCACGCCCGCGCCGCGGGAGGCGAGGGCGAGGAACACCACGCCCACGGCCACCGCGAGCGCGCCGCCACGGCCGAAGCCCCGGCCGCGCGCGGCCTGGATGACGCTCGCCACGCCCACGACGAGCCCCACGATCCCGCCCAGCGCGAAGAGCGCGAAGCCGACGATCCCCCGCACGATCCGGAGCCACTCGAGCGCCGGCCCGATCACGAAGAGCGCCCCGGCGATCACCCCGAAGGCGTTGCGCCAGCCCGCTCGCGACTTGACGTCGTCCATTGCGCCTCCCTCCCTTGCTACTAGGCCAGAGGGGCTCTGTGCGGCAAGCCGCCGCGCCCGCCGAGGCGCCCGCAGCGGCGGGTTGCAAAGCAGCGTTTCCGGGCTGCAGGAACGTCGACCTCCTCTTCCGGGCGCGCGGCGCGGCGACGACCTGCGTCCGGTGGTCGGTGGGAGCATCCGCCTGACGCTCCGGGTGGGCACCGCGTGCGCGCGCGCCACCATGGTGCGCAGGACCTCGCACAAGGACTTCGTCTTTCCGTAGTTATTAGCCGCGCGAATTTGCGTCGCCGGAGGACCTCGCCTATGCTCCGCGCCGTTTCGGAGAGACGAGCGCGATGGCTGTTGCGACCCACTCGATTCGGCCGACGGGTTTCGCCGCTACGGAGCGGCGGGATGCGTGGTGGGTCGCCCCGCTCGTACAGGGCCTGCTCCTCGCTACCCTCATCGGCTACGCCAACTGGGCGGCCATCCAGGGCAACAACTACTACGTCCCCCACGCCGGCGGCGGCGGCTACCTCTCGCCGTTCTACTCGCCGCTCATCATCATCCCGGGCTTTCCCTACTCGCCGGCGCTCCTGATCCTCCTCCCGCCAATCCTCTTCCGCGCCACCTGCTACTACTACCGCAAGGCCTACTACCGCTCGTACTTCCTCGATCCGCCGGCGTGCGCGGTGGGCGAGCCGCGCGGGCACGGCTACCGCGGCGAGACCGCCTTCCCCTTCATCCTTCAGAACCTCCACCGTTACGCGTTCTACGTCACGTTCGTCTACCTCGTCTTCCTCTGGCGCGACGTGTTCGAGGCGACGCGCTTCGGGAGCGGCCTCGGCATCGGGGTCGGCACGCTCGTGCTGCTGATCAACACCTCCGCGCTCACGCTCTACAGCTTCTCCTGCCACTCGGCGCGCCACCTGGTGGGCGGAACCCTCGACTGCTTCTCGTGCGGCGCCCGGGCGCGCGTCCGTCACTCGGCGTGGCGGGGCGCGAGCGCGCTCAACGAGCACCACATGGCGTTCGCCTGGATCAGCTTCGTCGCGGTGTGCGCGGCCGACCTCTACGTACGCCTGGTCGCGGCGGGCGTCATCGGCGACCTGCGCCTTCTATGACGGACCGCTACCAGAGCCACACCTACGACGTGCTGGTGGTGGGCGCCGGGGGCGCGGGGCTGCGCGCCGCGATCGAGGCGGCGGCCGAGGGCTGCTCGGTCGGCCTGGTCTGCAAGTCGCTGCTCGGGAAGGCGCACACGGTGATGGCCGAGGGCGGGGTGGCCGCCGCGCTCGCCACCACCGATTCGCGCGACAGCTGGAAGGTCCACTTCCG
>WNGD01001585.1_pt1 | contig 24614 bp, 25 predicted proteins | sample 5400671 | NCBI WGS metagenome assembly WNGD01 (sample SAMN13153369, study PRJNA577476) | soil metagenome | isolation source: 40 cm soil or saprolite under grassland replicate 2 | place: USA:California | collected 2016-06-15
CAGCGGGGCCATTTCGAGCCTTCGCAGACGCCTGTCGTCGCGGGCGCACTCGCCGCGTTCTCGGCCGGCCTCTTCTTCAACGGCCTGATGCTCCTGCTCAACCGCGGCTTCTTCAGCCTGCAGTCGAACTGGATCCCGACCTCGGTTGCGCTCGCGAACCTCGGCCTCAACGCTGCGCTGGACGCTGCGTTCTACCGCTTCGGAACATGGGGGATCCCGCTCGCGACGTCCCTGGTGAACCTCGCCGGCAGCGGCGTGCTGATCGTCTTGATGCGGCGCCGCCTCGGCCGGCTCGGCTTCGAGACGATCGTCGATTCCGTCGCGCGCATCCTGGCCGCCTCGGCGGTGCTGGCCGGGGCCGCGTATGGAACGTGGTACGGGCTCGATCACGAGCTCGGCAGGTCTTTTCCGGGCCAGCTTGCGTCGGTCGGCCTCGGCCTGCTCGTCGCGACCGCTGCGTACGTGCTTGCCTGCCGGGCGCTCAAGGTTCGGGAGCTGAGTGCGTTGCTAGCGTTGCGAAGCCGTCTGGCACGCACCTGAGATGACTCAAGACCGCATTCGCAACTTCTCCATCATCGCCCACATCGACCATGGGAAGTCGACGCTGGCCGACCGCATCCTCGAGCTGACACATGCGGTCTCGAGCCGCGATATGCGCGAGCAGGTACTCGACACGATGGAGCTCGAGCGTGAGCGCGGGATCACGATCAAGGCGCAGGCGGTCCGCGTCGACTGGAAGGGCCACCAGCTGAACCTGATCGACACACCGGGCCACGTCGACTTCACCTACGAGGTCTCGCGGTCGCTGCAGGCGTGCGAGGGAGCGCTGCTCGTCGTCGACGCCGCGCAGGGGACACAGGCGCAGACGCTTGCAAACGCCTACCTCGCGATCGAGAACAACCTCGAGATCGTGCCCGTCGTGAACAAGATCGACCTCCCTCAGGCCGATCCGGACGCGGCTGCGGCGGAGCTCGCCGACCTGATCGGCGACGAGCCCGGACGCGTCCTGCGCATCTCGGCGAAGACGGGAGCGGGCGTGGAGGAGGTCCTCGACGCGATCGTGGAGCGCGTTCCACCCCCCGCCGGCGACCCCGAAGCGCCGGCGCGGGCGGTGATCTTCGACTCGTCCTACGACCAGTACCGCGGCGTGGTCGCATTCGTCCGCGTCGTCGACGGTCATTTCTCGACGCGTGAGCCGCTGCGCGCGATGGCGCTCGGCACGCGCTTCGAGGCGGAAGAGCTCGGTTTCTTCTCGCCGACCCGTCGCGCGTCCGGCCGGCTCGAGGCGGGCGAGGTCGGCTACGTCATCACCGGCCTCAAGGACGTCTCGCGCCTGCGCGTCGGCGACACGCTCACGTCGGAGCCGCGTCCGGCGGCAGCGCCCGTGCCCGGGTACAAGGACGTCAAGCCGATGGTGTTCGCCGGGCTCTTCCCGACGGACTCAGACGACTATCCGGAGCTGCGCGACGCGCTCGAGAAGCTGAAGCTGAACGACGCCGCGCTGTTCTATGAACCGGAGACGTCGCAGGCGCTCGGCTTCGGCTTCCGCTGCGGCTTTCTCGGTCTGCTGCACATGGAGATCGTTCGCGAGCGACTCGAGCGGGAGTTCGACCTCGACCTGCTCGTGACGGCGCCGAACGTCGCCTACCGCGTCAAGCCGCCGAACGAGGACTGGCGCGAGGTGCACACGCCGAGCGACATGCCCAACGAGATCGAGGAGGTCGAGGAGCCGTACATCAAGGCGTCGATCATCGTCCCGAAGGAGTTCGTCGGCGCGGTGATGGAGCTGAACAACGAGCGCCGCGGGCGGTTCGACCACCTCGAATACCTCTCCGAGGAGCGCGTGCATCTCACGTACGAGCTGCCGCTGGCGGAGATTGTGCTCGACTACTACGACCAGCTGAAGTCGCGCACGCGCGGCTACGCGAGCTTCGACTACGACGTGATCGGCTTCCGCCCGGGAAAGCTCGTGCGCGTCGACGTGCTCGTCGCGGGGGAGCCGGTCGACGCGCTGTCGCTGATCATCCACCGGGACTCTGCGTACGACCGCGGGCGCGCGCTCGTGGAGCGCCTGCGCGAGGAGATCCCGCGCCAGCACTTCGACGTCGCCATCCAGGCGGCCATCGGCGCGCGGGTGATCGCGCGGGAGACGGTCAAGGCCAGACGGAAGGACGTGCTCGCCAAGTGCTACGGCGGTGACATCACGCGCAAGCGCAAGCTGCTCGAGCGCCAGAAGGCCGGCAAAAAGCGGATGAAGCAGGTCGGCATGGTCGAGGTGCCGCAGGAGGCGTTTCTCGCCGTCCTCAACCTGAACGAGGAGAAGAAGTGACGCGCCATCTCTATGTTCATCTGCCGTTCTGTGCGCACCGCTGCGGGTACTGCGACTTCGTCACGGTCGTCGGGCGCAGCGGACAGCACGCTGCCTACGTCGACGCGCTCCTGACGGAGCTCGCCCTCGAACGCGAGCTGCTCGCGCCGAAGCTCGAGACCGTCTTCCTCGGCGGCGGCACGCCGACGTTCACCGAGCCACGGGCGCTCGGACGGTTGCTCTCGGCGCTGCCCTGTGCAGACGAGGTGACGGTCGAGGCGAATCCCGAGACGGTGACGCAGGAGCTTGCGCGCACGCTCCACCGGCTCGGCGTCAACCGTGTGTCGCTGGGCGTGCAGAGCTTCCGGCCGCATCTGCTCCAGGTGCTCGAGCGCGTTGCCCAGCCTGACACCGTCCGGCGCGCCTACTACCATCTTCGTGATGCCGGGTTTGACAACATGTCGTTCGACCTCATCTACGGCATCCCCGGCCAGAGCCCCTCCGACCTCGAGGCGGACCTCGGCGACGCGCTCGAGCTTGGACCGGAGCATCTCTCCTGTTACGAGCTCGAAGCAAAACCGGGGACGCGCTTCACCCATGCCCACGGGGCGGAGCTGGCGCGCCAGGCCGACGCGATGGAGTCGTACTTCGAGCTCGTCGTCGAGGCGCTGACGGGCAGCGGCTACCGCTGGTACGAGACAGCGAACTTCTGTCGTAAGGCCGACCGCGACCTGCGCTCGCGACACAACCTCGCGTACTGGCTCGGCCGGGACTACCTCGGGCTCGGGATCGGCGCGGTTTCGACAATTCAAGGCAACCGCTGGCGGAACACGCCGCGCTTGCCGGCCTACGTGACAGAGCTGGCCGCGGGCCGGAGGCCGGCGCGGGAGCTCGAGCCGCTCCCGGTCGACGTGCAAAAGCGCGAGCAGGTCATGCTCCGCCTCCGGCTCGACGAGCCGCTGCACGTCGACGGGCTGGGCGAGGTCATCGACCGTTCGGCGCTCGCACGTCTCGAGCGGCTCGGCCTCGTCGATCGGAAGGGGCGCACGCTGACGCTCACTCCGCGCGGACGCATGCTCGGCGGCGGCGTGACAGCAGACCTGCTCGCGTAAAATGCCTGGAAATGGCGTCTGAGCGAGCATCCGGCCTGACGGCGCGGCAGCGCGACCTGCTCGCGCGTGTAATCGACGAATACAGCGCCACCGGCCGGCCGGTCGGTTCGCGCTCCCTCGTCGAGAGCGCGGGCCTGAGCGTGTCGCCCTCGACGGTGAGGAACGAGCTGGCGGAGCTCGAGGCACGCGGCCTGCTCACGCATCCGCACACGTCCGCCGGCCGCGTCCCGACGGAGCAGGCCTATCGCCTGCATGCGGACGAGCTGCTCGCGCGGCAGGAGCCGCGCCCGGGGTCGTTCCCGCTCGACCTGTCGGAGCTGCGGCGCGAGATCGACTCGGCGCTCGAGACGACCAGCGAGGTGCTGTCGCGGGTGACGCACATGCTGGCGCTCGTGTCGGCGCCGCCGCTCCAGACGACGACCGTCCGTCACGTCGAGATCGTGCTGCTGAACCCGCGCACCGTGATGGCGGTCGTGATCACATCGACCGGCGGCGTCGCGAAGCGCCTCGTGGACTTCGACCAGCCGGTCGATCCCGGCCTGGCCAACTGGGGTCGCGAGTACCTGAACGAACGCCTCGCGGGGCTCCGACTCGGCACCAGCGCCGTCCGCCGCGCACTCGAGGAGCCAAGCCTGTCGCCGGCGGAACGACGGTTCCTCGCCACGGTGCGGCCGGTGTTCACCGACGTGCTGCAGTCCGAGCAGCGCCTCTACCTCGGCGGCACCGCCGAGCTGCTGGAGGACGCGCGCGACGACGAGCTCGACCTCTACCGCGACGTCCTCGTCACGCTCGAGCGCCGCGCCGCGTTGCTCGAGCTCCTGGGCGTGGCGCTCGATCCGCTGCGCACGTGGGTGCGCGTCGGCGGCGAGCTCGACCATCCGGCCTTGCTGGACGCCGCGCTCGTGGGCTCGACCTACGGCCTCACGAACCGCGCGCTCGGGGCGGTCGGCCTGCTCGGCCCGGTGAGGATGGACTACGACAAGGCGATCCGCTCCGTTCGTGCCGCCGCTCAGGAGCTCTCGCGCTTCGTCGAGGGGGTCTACGAGGACAACTGAGGCCAACGCTACGCTGAGCGGTGAAGCCATGGCGACGACCGAGCGTGACTACTACGAGCTGCTGGGCGTCGCACGTGACGCTGGCGCCGATGACATCAAACGCGCCTTCCGGCGGCTCGCGCGTGAGCTCCATCCCGACGTCTCCGACGCGCCCGACGCGGAGCACCGCTTCCGCGAGGTGGTCGAGGCCTACGAAGTCCTCTCCAACTCCGAGCGCCGCGAGCTCTACGACCGCTTCGGCCACGCCGGACTGCGCAGCGGCGGCTTCCAGCCCAGCGCCTTCGACCTCGGCAGCCTCTCGGATCTCTTCTCCGCCTTCTTCGGGGACGACCTGTTCGGGGGGCGGATGGGCCGGGCCCGAGGGGCCGATATCGCCGCCCGCGTCGAGATCGACCTGGGTGAGGTGGCGACGGGCACCAAGCGCGAGGTCCCGTTCGGCGTCGCGGTCCCGTGTGAGCACTGCGGCGGAAACGGTGCCGAGCCCGACACGCCGGTGCGGGCGTGTCCCGGCTGCGGCGGGAGCGGCCGCGTCCGCCAGGTGTCGCGCAGCGTCTTCGGCGAATTCGTCCGCACGGGCGCGTGCCCGACGTGCAGCGGCGCCGGGAAGCTGATCGACCAGCCCTGCGAGAAGTGCCGCGGCGCCGGCCGTGTGATCCAGGAGCGCACGCTCGAGGTGGAGATCCCGGCCGGCATCCACGACGGCCAGCGCATCCGCCTCACGGGTGAGGGCCACTCCGGCGCGGTCGGTGCGAGGGCGGGCGACGTCTACGTCGAGGTCCATGTCCGCCCGGATGCGCGCTTCGTGCGCGAGGGCAACGACGTCTACACGACGGTCGACCTCACGATCACCCAGGCGGCGCTCGGCGCGACCCTGGCCGTCCCGACGCTCGAGGGCGAGGCGGAGCTGACCTTCGAGCCGGGCACTCAGCCGGGCGAGATCCGCGTGCTACGAGGGCGCGGCCTGCCGGTCCTGCAGGGCTTCGGGCGCGGCAACCAGCGCGTCCTGGTCAACGTGACCGTGCCCAGGCGGCTGACCGAGGAACAGCGGCGGCTGCTGGAGGAGTTCGAGCGCCTGGCCGGCGAGGAGACCTACGAGCCCGGCGAGGGGTTCTTCGACAAGCTCAAGAGCGCGTTCCGCTGAGCGGGCTGCGCCGGGTCTCGGTCGCCGTCCCCGCCGAGCGCGCCGAAGAAGCACGGGCCCGCATGCTCGAGCTCTTCCCCGACGGCTTCGAAGAGGTCGACTCGAACGACGGCGTCGAGCTGGTCGCCTACACCGATCCGGGCGGTGAGGAACGGCTGTGGCACGCGTTCGGCGGCGCGCGCGCCGTGGACGTCGCCGCCGACTGGCGCGACCGGTGGAAGGCGTTCCACCAACCGGTGCGGATCGGCCCGCTCTGGATCGGCCCGCCATGGGAGGAGCCGCCGCCGGACGCGACCCCGATCGTGATCGAGCCCGCCCGCGCGTTCGGGACGGGCGCGCATCCGACGACGCAGCTGTGCATCGAGTTGCTGCTCGAGCTCGAACGGGGGAGCGTCCTCGACCTCGGCTGCGGCTCCGGGGTGCTCTCGATCGTCGCCGCGAAGCTCGGATTCGCCCCGGTTCTGGCCCTCGACTCCGACGAGCACGCGATCGCGGCCGCGCGCGTCAACGCCGCCGCCAACGACGTCGCCGTGGAGACGCGAGTCGCGGACGTGCTCACCGGCGAGCTGCGTCACGCAGACGTGGCGCTCGCCAACATCACGAGGCCGGCATTGGAACAACTTGCGCCGCGACTGCACGCCCGGCGGCTCGTCAGCTCCGGCTACCTGCCCACGGACACGACTCCGCTGGAGGGCTTTCGGCACGTCCGGCACGTGACGCGCAACGGCTGGGCGGCCGACCTGTACGAAGCCGCGCAGTAGCATCCGGGGCCGATGGCGACCTTCTCGATTCGTTTTCTCGGCTGCAAGGTCTCGCACACCGACGCGCACGACGTGCGTGAGCGCCTGCTCGGCGATGGTCACGTGGAGCGACCGGCCGAGGACGGCGCCGACGTCGCGGTCGTGAACACCTGCTGCGTCACGCACGAAGCGGTGCGGAAGTCGCGGCAGGCGGCGACGCGGGCGGCCCGGACTCACCGCCGTGTGTACGTCACCGGCTGCGCCGCGAATCTCGCCGCAGACGCATTCGCCGGCCTGCCGGAGAACGTCACGGTCGTCGCTCGGCGCAGCGAGGAAACACCGGCGTTCGTGGCCGGCGACGTCGGCGCGCTCGGGTGCGTTCAGGCGGACGCGCATCTCGATCGGGTGCGGGCATTTGTGAAGATCCAGGACGGCTGCAGCTTCTCCTGCAACTTCTGCGTCATTCCGCTCGTCCGCGGCGCTTCCCGGAGCCGCTCGGCGGCAGCCGTGCTCGACGAGGTCCGCCGCCGCGTCGAGCAGGGGCACCGCGAGATCGTCCTCACCGGCATCAACCTCGGTTGCTACCGCGACCGCGCGGCCGGCTACAAGCTGCCGCGGCTCGTGCGCGCGGTTGGGGCGGTGTCCGGTCTCGACCGCCTGCGGCTGTCGTCGATCGAGGTCAACCACGTCGACCGCGAGCTCGTCGCGGCGCTGCGCGAGACTCCGGCCGTGAGCCGGCATCTACACGTGCCGCTCCAGTCCGGCGACGACGGCGTGCTGCGCGACATGGCGCGCCGCTACAGCTCGAGCACGTACCTGCGACGGCTCGAGCCGCTCGAGGACTTCAACCTCACGACGGACGCGATCGTCGGCTTCCCGACGGAGACGGACGCGGCGTTCGAGCGCACCCTGGCGGTGATCGACGCGGCCAGGATCACGAAGGTGCACGTCTTCCCCTACTCACCGCGGCCGGGCACTGTCACGGCAGCGCGCGACTCCGTGCCGCCGGCCGTGAAGAAGGAACGCAGTGCGCGGCTGCGCGCGGCGTCCGACGCTGCGTGTCTCGCGCGGTGGCGCGAGAAGGTCGGCACCGACGACGTCGTGCTCGTCGACCGGCCGGGCCGGGGCTATGGCGACGACTACTCGCCCTGGCTCGTCGACGCGCCTGTGGGTGACCTCGTCCGCGTGCGCGGCGCCGCGGTGTGCGAGAGGGGGATCCTCGCTGCCTGACGACTGCCTCTTCTGCAAGCTCGTGCGCGAGGGCGATCACGTCCGCAAGGGCGAAGGCTTCGTGGCGGTTCGCGACATCAACCCGCGTGCCGACACGCACCTGCTCGTGATTCCGGAGCGGCACGTGCCCACCTTCCGCGAGATCTGCGAGTTCCCGCCCGACGAGGCCAAGCGGATGCTCGACTTCGTCAGGGACACCGCGCGCGACTCCGGGCTCGAGGACTACCGGGTCGTCGTCAACGTCGGCGAGGGCGGCGGGCAAACGATCTTCCACCTGCACTGGCACATCCTCGGCGGCAGAGTCCAGGGACTACCGGCATGAGTCTCATCGCCCGAATGGAAGGGGACCTGAAGGAGGCGACGCTCGCCCGCGACGCCGACCGCCGGGACGCGCTGCGGCTGATCCTGGCGAGCCTCCGCTCGGCCGAGAAAGAGCTGCAGCGCCCGCTCTCCGACGAGGAGGAGCTCCAGGTGCTGCAGCGTGAGCGCAAGCGGCGCGTCGAAGCCGCGGAGGCCTTTCGCGGCGGCGGCCGGGAGGAGCAGGCGGCGGCCGAAGAGCGCGAACTGGCGGTGCTCGAGGAGTTCATGCCGGAGCCGCTCTCGGAGGAGGAGCTGGAGGAGATCGTCGACGACGCGATCGCCGAGAACGGCGCGACGAGCGTGCGCGACTTCGGACGCGTGATGGCGGACGTCATGCCTCAGGTTTCGGGTAGAGCTGATGGATCCGTGGTCAGCCAACTCGTGAAGGAGAAGCTCGCCTGACGGAACAGGTGCTCGATGTCTCCAACGACGTCGCGGCCGAGCTCGCCTCGATCGGCGACGGCATCCTCGATGCGCTCCGCGACCGGCTCGAGTGCACGATCCTCCTGCGCGGCAACCGGCTGACGATCGCCGGCGACGACGTCCACGTCGCCGAGGCTCGCGCCGTCGTCGACGAACTGGTCGAGCTGGTCGAGACGGGCCAGGAGATCGGGCCCGCGACGGTCGACGCGGTGCTGAAGGCGATCGACCAGGCCGAGAACGTCCAGGACGTGTTCGGCGACGTCGTCTGGCGGCACCGCGGCAAGCAGATCACCCCGAAGACGGTGACGCAGAAGCGCTACGTCGACGCCATCCGCGACTGCACGGTCACGTTCGGGATCGGCCCCGCGGGCACCGGCAAGACGTACCTCGCGATGGCGCTGGCCGTCGCCGCGCTGCAGGAACGGCAGGTCGCTCGGCTGATCCTGACGCGGCCTGCGGTCGAGGCCGGCGAGCGGCTCGGCTTTCTGCCGGGCGACATCCTCGCTAAGGTCGACCCGTACCTCCGGCCGCTCTTCGACGCGCTCTACGACATGCTCGACGCCGAGCGGCTGAACACGTACATGGAGCGCGGCACGATCGAGGTGGCGCCGCTCGCGTTCATGCGCGGCCGCACGCTCAACGACTCGTTCATCATCCTGGACGAGGCGCAGAACACGAGCCCCGAGCAGATGCAGATGTTCCTGACGCGGCTCGGCTTCGGCTCGAGAGTCGTCGTCACGGGCGACGTCACCCAGGTCGACCTGCCGCGCGAGCAGGCATCCGGTCTCATCCAGGTGCAGGACATCCTCGGCTCGATCGACGGCATCGCGTTCGTCCGTTTCGGGCATGAAGACGTCGTGCGACACAAGCTGGTGCAGCGGATCGTCGAGGCGTACAAGCTGCACGCGGAGGAGACGGGCACGCAACGGCGGAAGTAGGGGCGATGGTCGAGATCGAGGTCGCGAACCGCTCGGGCGCGCAGCTCGACATCGATGCGGCCGCCGACCTGATCCGTGTCGTGCTGCGGGACGAGGGAATCGAGGACGGCGAGCTCGGGCTGCAGCTCGTCGGACCGGGGGAGATCCGCGGCCTGAAACGGGAACATCTCGGCGTGGACGAGGAAACGGACGCGCTCGCGTTTCCGATCGACGGGCGCGAGCCCGTGCCCGCCGGGCTCCCGCGTCAGCTCGGGGACGTCGTCCTCTGCCCGCAGGTCGTCGGTGACGCCTGGCGGGCGCCGCTCGTCCACGCCGTCCTGCACCTCGTCGGCTACGACCACGGCGCCGAGATGGAGGCGCGGGAGCGCGTGCACGCATGAGAGCACGGCCGTCGATCATCGAGAGCTTCAACTTCGCGATCGAAGGCGTCGTCCACGTGCTGCGGACCCAGCGCAACTTGCGCATCCACTTCGCGATCGCGGTCGTCGTGCTGGTCGTCGCGGTGGCCGTCAGCGTCTCGCGGCTCGAGCTGATCGTGCTGCTGCTCTCGATCACGTTCGTGCTCGTCGCGGAGATGATCAACACGGCCGTCGAGGGCACGATCGACGCGGCCACGACCTCGTTCGACCCGATGGCGAAGCTGGCCAAGGACATCGCCGCCGGCGCGGTTCTGATCGCGTCGGTCAACGCCGTCGCCGTCGGCTATCTCGTCTTCGCCGGCAAGGCGGCGGACAAGTCGGCGACCGTGCTCGACAGACTGCGAGATGCCCCGGCCCAGATCACCGTGATCGCGCTCGTCTTGACCGTGATCATCGTGATCGCCACGAAGGCCTGGACCGGGAGAGGCACGCCCCTGCGCGGGGGGCTGCCGTCGGGACACGCCGCGATCGCGTTCGCCTCCTGGATGGCCGCGACCTACATCGTCGGCGACGCCCACCGCTTCGTCGTCAGCGCGCTGACGTTCATCATGGCGTTGCTCGTGGCTCAGACGCGTGTGGAATCCGGCATTCACTCGACGCTCGAGGTCGCGTACGGCGGTGCGATCGGAGCGCTCGTGACCCTCTCCGTCTTCCAGCTGCTGTGAGCAAGGAGCTCTACGACCGCGCCGTGGTGGTCTCACAGCGCGCGTACGCGCCGTATTCGAACTACCTCGTCGGCGCCGTCGTCCAGACGCGTGACGGGAAGGTCTTCGAGGGCGTCAACGTCGAGAACGCGGCGTACCCGCTCGGGGTCTGCGCGGAGAAGTCGGCGCTCGTCAATGCCGTCAGCGAGGGCTACCGGCCGGGGGACATAGCGGCGATCGGGATCACGGCCTCGCCGTGCGGCGGTTGCCGCCAGTGGCTGTACGAGTTCGGGATCGAGGAGGTCACGTTCCTGAACGCGGGGGGCGAGCTGGTCACGTACTCGGCGGCGGAGCTGCTGCCGGACACGTGGGATCTGCCCGCTTGAGGTCGGGCTTCGTGGCCGTTGCGGGACGGCCGAACGTCGGCAAGTCCACCCTCGTCAACGCGCTCTGCGGCGGCAAGGTCGCGATCGTCTCGGACAAGCCGCAGACAACCCGCCGGCGGATCTTCGGGATCGCGAACGGCGACGACTACCAGCTCGTGCTCGCGGACCTGCCGGGCTTCCAGCGCCCGCTCGACCCGCTGACCGAGCACATGCAGCGGACCGTCGACGCGGCGTTCGAGGACGTCGAGGCGGTCTTGCTCGTGCTGTCGGCGCGCGAGCGCATCGGCGCAGGCGACCGCTTCGTCGCCCGCCGCGTGTTCGAGCGGGGCGTTCCCGTCGTGATCGCGCTGAACAAGGTCGACCGGCTCAAGGGCGGGCACATCGCAACACAGATGGAGACCGCCTCGAGGCTGGGGGACTTCCATGCCCTGCACCCGGTCAGCGCCAAGACCGGCGACGGCGTCCCCGAGCTGCGGGAGGAGCTCGTCGCACTGCTGCCGGAGGGGCCGCTCTACTACCCGCAGGAGCAGCGCAGCGATGTGCCCGTCGAGGTGCAGGTCGCCGAGCTGGTGCGCGAGCAGGCGCTCCGCCTGACGAAGGACGAGGTGCCGCACGCGATCACGGTCGAGGTGGAGGAGATCGGCGACAAGGTCGTCCGCGCCGACGTCCTCGTCGAGACCGAATCGCAGAAGCTGATCGTGATCGGCAAGGGCGGGACGAAGATCCGGGACATCGGCAAGAACGCGCGACCGGAGATCGAGCTCCTCCTCGGTCATCCGGTCTTCCTCGAGCTGCGCGTGAAGGTGAAGCCGCGTTGGCGCCGCGACGAGGCGCTGCTCCAACGCCTCGGCATCTAGCGAAATATCGAAAGCGAGGCTAAACTCGCGCCGGGGATTCCTAGGGGAGGGAGAGATCTTGAACCCAACCATCCGCCTGTTGGCGGTTCTCGTGCTTTGCGCCGTTGCCGCCGTCGGTGCCCGCTCTGCCGCGGCGACGACGATCGGCGCTCCAGTCAACGTGACGCGCGACGACACGTCTCAAAACGAGACGCCGCTCGCGGTCGACCCGGCCCACCCGAACATCCTGTTGTCCGGCTCCAACGACTGGCAGTACAACGACGGCTGCGGCATGTACGTCAGTGCCGACGGCGGCGCCTCGTGGACAGGAGCGCTGCCGGAGGGCTACCTGCCGGGGGTGACGAAGTTCACGAACAATCCGGATGTGCCCGGCACGGGCGCGTACGAGGTGGGCGGCGACCCTGTGGTCGCGTTCAGCCCGGACGGCACGACGGCGTACTTCGTCTGCCAGGCGTTCAACTTCTCGCCGCCGTATCAGGCCCAGCTGTTGCTGAACCGGGGGACGGTCTCGTCCACAGGCATCACGTGGCAGACGACGGGTCTCACGCCGATCTCGACCTGGAACGGCAAGGGCAAGACGAAGGGCGGCAACGGCCAGTTCCCCGACCACGAGTCGATCCACGTCGACGCGAGCGGCCGCATCTACGTCACGTGGGCCCAGTTCGACGGCCTGCAAGGCACGCATTCGCCGGTGCTCGTCGCGACCTCGACGAACGGCGGGCAATCGTTTTCGGGGCCGGTGAAGGTGACCTCCGGGAACATCCGCAACAACCAGGACCAGCGGATCGTCACCGCTCCGAACGGAGACGCCTACCTGACCTTCGACAACGGTCTGCAGGGCGGGAAGGGCACCGTCTTCTACGTTTCCAAGTCGACGAACGGCGGTACGACGTGGTCGACGCCGATCCAGTTCGCGACACTCGTGAACCCGGTCTGCATCTTCCCGACGTACTGCTTCAACATCTCCGGCGGCCAGTTCCGCGCCGGCGGCACGTATCCCTCGCCGGGGTTCGACAGCTCACGCAACCGGCTGGTCGTGGCCTACGCCGACATCGCCGGGTTGTACGGCCAGATGTACGTGACCTCGGCGTCGGCGAGCGACCTCACGCACTGGACGGCTCCGCAGGCGCTCGCCGCCGCGCCGGCCGATCAGTTCATGGGTGAGCTCGGCATCGCGCCGAACGGGCGCTACGACGTCTCGTTCTACGACCGCGAATACACGTCGAACCTGCTCGTCGACCTGACGTACGCGACGAGCTCCGACGGCGGCGTGACGTGGAACCACTTCCGCGTCAGCGATGCGGGGTTCGACCCGTCGACCTGGGGCGTGCCGAGCTCAACTGCGCCGTTCCGGCCGTTCATCGGCGACTACAACGGCATCGTCTCGACCAATGCGTTCGCCGGGATGACATGGACCGGGGTGGCGGCACCGCAGCCGTTCAACCTCGAGATCTACTTCGCCAAGGCGACGCCGTAGGAACGAAAGGCTGGGGTCTGACCCCTTTCGGGGTCAGACCCCTGCTCACCCCGGAGCTACACTCAGCTCCATGGCGCAGACGCCCGTTTTGCCACGCGGATTCGAGCTTCCCCTCGAGCCGAGGTTGCCGCGGATCGGCTCCGTCGACGCGGTCGCGCTCGAGGAGCGCGCCGCGTCATTGGCGAAGCGCTCGATCAAGCGCGAGGCAAAGGTGTTCGCGCTCGACCTGGCCGTGCGGATGATGGACCTGACGACGCTCGAGGGGCAGGACACGCCCGGCAAGGTCGCGGCGCTGGCCTCGAAGGCGATCCGGCCCGACCCCGGCGACGCCGGCGTGCCGTCCGTCGCCGCAGTCTGCGTCTACCCGAACCTCGTTCCGACCGCAGTGCAGCGCGTCGAGGGCTCGAGCGTGAAGGTCGCGTCGGTCGCGACCGCGTTTCCGTCGGGACAGTCACCACTCGAGGCGAAGCTCGACGAGGTGCGCTGGGTCGTGGAGCAGGGCGCCGACGAGGTCGACATGGTGATCGACCGGGGCGCCTTCCTCTCGGGACGCTACGCGAAGGTCTACGACGAGATCGTGCAGGTCAAAGAGGCCTGCGGCGACGCCCAGCTCAAGGTCATCCTCGAGGTGGCTGAGCTCGGCACGTACGACAACGTCCGGCGAGCGTCGCTGCTCGCGATGGCGGCAGGGGCCGATTTCATCAAGACCTCGACCGGGAAGCTTCCGGGCGCGGCGACACTGCCGGTGACGCTCTGCATGCTCGAGGCGATCCGCGACGTCCACGAGGAGACGGGCCGCATGGTCGGGATGAAGCCCGCCGGTGGAATCCGCCAGGCGAAGCAGGCGGTGCAATACCTCGTGCAGTTGCACGAGACGCTCGGACCGGACTGGCTGACGCCCGACCTGTACCGGCTCGGCGCCTCCTCGCTCCTGAACGACGTGCTGATGCAGCTCCGGAAGGAGAAGACGGGCGCGTACCAAAGCCCGGACTACTTCACCGTTGACTGAGCTCGAGCGAAAGCAGGATCGCGCACCGGTCCCGTCCGAATGGACGTACGCGTCGGCGCCCGAGGCGCGCGACATCGTCACGCTGCAGGACCGCTACGGCCACTACGTCGGCGGCGAGTGGCTCGAGGCGCGCGAGACGTACACCACGATCTCGCCGGCAACCGAAGAGCCGCTGGCCGAGGTCGGGCAGGCGACGCCCGAGGAAGTGCAGGCCGCGGTCGACGCGGCACGCGACGCCTACGCGAACGGGTGGTCCGACGTCTCGCCGTCCGAACGGGCGAAGTACCTGTTCCGGATCGCACGGATCCTGCAGGAGCGGTCGCGCGAGTTCGCCGTGCTGGAGTCGCTGAACGGCGGCAAGCCGATCAAAGAATCCCGCGACGTCGACCTGCCGCTCTCCGCGGCGCACTTCTTCTATTACGCCGGCTGGGCGGACAAGCTCGAGTACGCCTTCCCGAACCGCAAGCCGCGCCCGGTCGGCGTCGCCGGGCAGATCATTCCGTGGAACTTCCCGCTGTTGATGCTCGCCTGGAAGATCGCGCCGGCGCTGGCGGCGGGGAACACGGTCGTGCTGAAGCCCGCCGAGACGACGCCGCTGTCCGCGCTGCTCTTCTGCGACGTCCTGCGCCAGGCGGAGCTGCCGCCCGGCGTCGTCAACATCGTCACCGGGGACGGCCGCACCGGTGCGGAGATCGTCAAGTCCGAAGGCGTCGACAAGGTCGCGTTCACGGGCTCGACCGACGTCGGCAAGGCGATCCAGCGTGAGCTCGCCGGCACCGGCAAGAAGCTGACGCTGGAGCTGGGCGGCAAGGCCGCCAACATCATCTTCGACGACGCCGCGCTCGACCAGGCCGTCGAGGGGATCATCAACGGCATCTACTTCAACCAGGGCCACGTCTGCTGCGCCGGCTCGCGCCTGCTCGTGCAGGAGTCGATCTACGAGCCCGTCGTCGAGAAGCTGAAGCGGCGGCTGACGACCCTGCGCGTCGGCGACCCGCTCGACAAGAACACCGACGTCGGCGCGATCAACTCCAAGCAGCAGCTCGACAAGATCCAAGAGCTCGTCGCCTCGGGCGCCGAGGAGGGCGCGGAGATCTATCAGCCGCCGTGCCGGCTGCCGGAGCAGGGCTACTGGTTCGCGCCGACCGTGTTCACAAACGTCGCGCAGAGCTACCGCATCGCGCAGGAGGAGATCTTCGGGCCCGTGCTCTCCATCCTCACGTTCCGCACGCCGGACGAGGCGGTCGAGAAGGCCAACAACACGCCCTACGGGCTGAGCGCGGGTGTCTGGACGGAGAAAGGCTCGCGCATCCTCTGGATGGCGGAACGGCTGCGCGCCGGCGTCGTCTGGGCCAACACCTTCAACCGTTTCGACCCGAGCTCCCCGTTCGGCGGTTACAAGGAGTCCGGTTTCGGCCGCGAGGGCGGCCGGCACGGGCTCGAGCCGTACCTCGACCTGACATGACCCGACTCCCCGTCAAGAAGACGTACAAGCTGTTCATCGGCGGCTCGTTCCCGCGCTCCGAGTCGGGACGGACCTACGAGGCCGAGGGCCAGAACGTCGCCCGCGCATCGCGCAAGGACGTGCGCGACGCCGTTCGTGCTGCACGCGGCGCGCTGCCGAAGTGGGCGGGGATGACTGCATACAACCGCGGCCAGGTTCTCTACCGGCTCGCAGAGATGATCGAGGCGCGCACGGCCGAGTTCGCCGACCTGTGCAGCGGACGGCCCGAGGTCGAGCGCGCGGTCGATCGCACCGTCTGGTACGCGGGGTGGGCGGACAAGCTCGCACAGGTGCTCGGCTCGTCGAATCCGGTCGCCGGCCCGTACTTCAACTTCACCGTCCCCGAGCCGACCGGCGTCGTCGGGATGATCGCCCCGGACGAGCCGCCCCTGCTCGGGCTCGTGTCGCGCGTGCTACCGGCGCTGACCGGCGGGAACGTGGTCGTCGCGCTCGCGTCGGAGACCCGCCCGCTCGCCGCGATCGAGCTGGCGGAAGCCCTGGCGACCTCTGACGTCCCCGGCGGCGTCGTCAACCTCCTCACCGGCCGCCGCGCCGAGCTGGCACCCTGGCTGGCGTCGCACATGGACGTCAACGCACTCGACCTTACCGGCGCGGACGGCGATTCCCCGGAGCTCGAACGCGCGGCGGCGGACAACGTCAAGCGCGTCGTCCACGGCGACCCGGATGCGCAGAGCCCCTGGGAGATCGCCTCCTTCCTCGAGCTCAAGACCGTCTGGCACCCCGTCGGCCAGTAGATACTTCGGGCCCGTGAGATTCAGCCAGGCGATCTCCGAAGGAGACGGCATCTCAGTCATCGTCGACGTCGCCGACGCCGAGGCCGCTCGTGCGGCCGCAGCGCAGGGCGCCGAGGCCGTCGCGATCGAAAGAGCGATTGCAGACCTGCGCGACGTGACCGAGCTCCCGGTTCTCTGGCGGACCTCGGGCTCTCCGTCCGAGGCTGTTTTGGCAGGCGCAGACGCGTGGGTGATCGCGGTCGAGGCCGCCGGCGAGGACGGGGACTGGCTCCTCCGCCAGCATGCGGAAGCGCTCGAGCTCGGGCTCGACTGTGTCGTCGAGGTGCGGAGCGAAGAGCAGCTCGAGCTGGCCCTCGAACAGCTCGATCCGGAGATCCTCCTGTTCTCGGTGGGCGAGGAGGACAACGCCGACGCGCTGCGCCGCGCTCTCGACCTGTTGCCGGACCTTCCGGCCGGGAAGCTGGCCGTCGCGGAGGTGCCGGTGTCGGATCGCGAGCAGGTGATCGAGCTCGAGCGGGCGGGAGTCGATGCGGTCATCGTCGGAGCGCGAAACGTCGCCGAGCTCGTCGGCGACGCCCCGCCGCCCGTTTAGACGCCGTCTCGACCGCTGGGCCGCGACCCAGTGGGGCGGGAAGGGCACCGCGCTCCTGGCGATCCTGGCGGGCGCGGCGCTGCTGCGTGCCGTCGGCATCCAGTACGGGCTGCCGTTCGGCAACCTCCTGAACCCGGACGAGCAGTCGATCGTCCCGCGGGCCTGGAAGCTCGTGCACGGCGGGGGCGGCGATCCGCACTGGTTCGACTACCCGACCCTCCTGATGTACGTCAACGCGCCGTTTCAGGCGTGGCAGGCCCACCCCTCGTACCTGACGGCGCGGATCGTCGCGGTCGCGCTCGGACTCGGGGCGATTGCCGCGGCCTGGTGGCTCGGCCGCCGCGCCTACGGAACGGGTGTCGTGCCGGCGGCGGTCGTCGCGGTCTGCACGATCCACGTCATGTACTCGCGCGCGGCGGTGACCGACGTCCCGCTCACGCTCGGCGTCGCCGTGGCGCTGGCGCTCCTGGTGAGGGGGAGGATCGAGTTCGCCGGCGTCGCCGTCGGGCTGGCGACCGGCTTCAAGTACCCCGGCGTGTTCCTGCTCGTTCCGTTGGTCGTTGCCGGCTGGGGACGCTGGGGGAGGCTCGCTGCGGGCATCGTGCTCGCGATCGCAGCGTTCCTCGCCTCGAGCCCGTTCGTGCTCGTGCATCGACACCAGGCCTGGCACCAGGCGCGCCACGTGCAACGGCTCGCCCGCGACGGCTGGCTCGGCTTCGAGCACGACCACGCCGCGCCGTTCGCGTTCGTCGACCGGTTGTGGCACGGGCTCGGCCCGGTCCTGATCATCTGCGCGCTCGGGCTCGTCGTGGCATTCGTGCGGCGCACGCGCACCGACCTGATCCTGGCGGCGTTCGTGCTCGCGTACTTCATCGACCTCCTCACGCTTCGCGCGCATTTCGACCGGTATGTGCTGCCGCTCGTCCCGCCGCTGGGCGCGCTGGCCGGGCGGTTTCGCTCGCTCGCGCCGGTGGCGCTGCTCCTGCTCGTCGTGCCGCTGACCTGGTCGATCCGCGATGCAAAGCGCCTGACCCGCACGGACACGCGCGTGATCGCACACCGGTGGGTCGAGCAACACGTTCGACCGGGGACGCATGTCGCGGCGGATCCGTCCACGCCGCCGTTCGAGCGGCTGGACGTCCTCCACCTGGCGCTGCCGGGCCCGAAACGCGCGTTCGACCCGGAACGGAACGTCGCTCGCCTTCGGCGCCAGGGCATCCGCTACGTGATCGTCACGGGCTTCGTCACGGACCGGGTGCTCGCGGCGCGCTCGGACTACCCCCGAGAGGCGTCCTTCTACGACGCGCTCCGGAGGCGCACCAAGCTGATCTTCCACCTCGAGCCCGGCGACGGACGCGCCGGGCCCTGGGTCTCGATTTACCGGCTTTAATGGAGCGGTGAAACGGGTCGGGGTCCTGGTGGCGGCCGCCCTTGCGCTCGCCGGGTGCGGCGCGAGCGACTCGGTCAACGCGTCGGCGAAGGTGCGCTGCCCGGCGAAGGCCCTCGCGGGCTGGCAGCGCCTCGCGAATCGCATCGACGCCCCCGTGTTCTGTCCCTCCTGGCTGCCGGACCCGCTCGACGGCGTGATCGGCAGCCAATGGAACAACATCGACGAGGTCAGCCGGGACCGGAGTTATCTCCTCAGCTGGGTGTGGCAGGAAACCGGGCTCGGAGCGGCGGGCGGCGAGAAGCACGTGAACCTGCGCGGCTATCCGGGGCGTACTCGTATACCGCGATGCGTGGACGCCGACTCGAAGCAGCGCCAGTTGATTCCGTGCTTCAGCGACAACGCCGGCAAGGTGCGCGCCGGCGGGCTGACCGCGACCGTGTACGACGTCAACCAGGACGCGGATCAATGGCATGTCTTGTACGCGTGGCATTACGCGGGCGGGCTGTACACGGTCAGCGAGCACGTCGCACCGCCGTTCGGATACCGCAAGGTGCGGCAGAACCTCGACCGCATGCTGCGCGGCCTCGTTCCGGTCAAGCCGACCGCGTCGTAACGTGCGTCTGACGCGAAGACGGCTGCTCGCGGGAGCCGCGGCGAGCGCGCTCGGCGCGGCCGGCGTCTACGAGCTCGTCGACCAGCTGGGCGGCGAGGCGCCGCCGCGGCCGGTCGGCCTGCCGCGCCCGGCCGAGCAGCACCTGCTGGACGGCGTCTCCGTGATCGTCGACAACAACGTCGAGGTGGTCGTGCCGCCGCTGCACCACCAGCTGGTGACGGCCGACATCCGGGCGGGCGACGTGCGCTCCGCGCAACGCGAGCTCTCGGATGCGCTGGACGAGCTCGACCGGCGCTACGAGCAGACCCCCGCGGGGCTGGGGCTGACGCTCGCCTGGGGGCTTTCGTACTTCGAGCGCCGCGTGCCGGAGGCGTGGCGCGCACATGCGCCGCATGATCGCCGCGCGCGCAAGCCGGCGTTGCTGCCCTCGGTGCGCTTCCCGAGCGATCCGCACGAGACGCTGCTCGAGGACAACGAGGTGGCGATCCTCCTGCGCAGCGACTCGAGCGACCATCTCGCCGACGCGGCGGGCGTTCTGTTCGGCGACCTGTCGCTCTTCGACGTCACGAGCATCCGGCGCGGCTTCGTCGGCGGTGGGTTCGGCGGGCGCCGCAGCCTGCCGAAGAAGGTCGCGATGGCGGCCGGGGTGCCGGGCGCGGACCTGATCCCGCCGTCGGCGCAGCTGTTCCTCGGCTTCACCTCGACGCAGAAGGATGGGCTGGGGCCGCGCCTGATCGCGAACCACGAGACGCTCGGCTTCGTCGACCTCGGCCCGCGCCACTACTTCCGGCAGGGCACGAGCATGCACGTGTCGCACATCTTCGAGGACCTCGAGGCCTGGTACCTCAATTTCGACTTCCGCGAACGCGTCGCGACTGCGTTCCGTCCGACGCAGCCGGACGTCCGCGAGGGGACGCTCACGCTGCCACAGAGCCCGAAGAGCATCGACACCGTGCAGGGCGTCGAGCGCGAGTTCAAGGCGCAGGGCAGGATCGGTCACAGCTCGGCGATCCAGACGTCGTCGCGCCTGCACCGCGATCACGTCGCGGCGGACGGGACGGTTTACAAGCGCGGCACGGCGATTCCGCAGCGTGCGGACTTCAACACGCTCGACAATCCGTTCGACTGGAGCGCGCGCCGGGAGCTCGACCAGATGCAGCCCGGCCCGCGCGCAGGACTGCACTTCGTCGTCTTCAACCCGTCGAGCGACGACTTCCACCGCAACCGTCTCGCCATGGACGGCGTGCTGCCGGACGGGACGCGACTGCCGCTCGCCGCGCGTGAGCGCAACCAGGGCTTCAACTCGGTTCTGCGCACGACGCACCGCCAGAACTTCCTCGTCCCCCCGAGGCGGCATCGCTCTTTTCCGCTGGCCGAGTTGTAGGCGAACTGCTGGGGTCTGACCCCACAGGGGTCAGACCCCAGCCTTGGAGCTACCGGGAGAACGCCGTCGTGCCCGAATTGGAGGCGAACTGCAGGGGTCAGACCCCGCAGGGGTCTGACCCCCAGCCTTCGGATCTACCCGAAGAACGCCCTCGCGACGGCGAACCAGTCTTCCGGCACGGTCTTCAGCTCCGAGGTCGCGTCCTTGAGCGGAACGTCGACGATCGCGTCGCCCTGCAGCGCGGCCATGCGGCCGAACTTGCGCTCCTCGACGAGATCCGCGGCCTTCAGCCCGTAGCGCGTCGCGAGCACGCGGTCACGTGCCGTCGGCGAGCCGCCGCGCTGCACGTGCCCGAGCACCGTCACGCGCGTCTCGTAGCCGGTGCGCTGTTCGATCTCGCGCGCGAGCGTGGCGCCGACGCCGCGCTCCGACAGCCGCACGTGGCCGAACTGGTCGACGTCACCGCCGTCGCCGGTGCCCTCGAGCTCGAAGCCCTCCGAGACGACGACGATGGAGAAGTCCTTGCCGCGCTCGTGCCGGCGCCGGATGTCGTCGCATGCCTCGTCGATCGAAATCGGCTGCTCCGGGATCAAGATCACGTCCGCCCCGCCAGCGATCCCGCTCATCACTGCGATCCAGCCGGTGTGGCGTCCCATCACCTCGAGGACCATGACGCGGTTGTGGGACTCGGCCGTGGTGTGGAGTCGGTCGATCGCCTCGGTCGCGATCGTGACGGCCGTGTCGAACCCGAACGTGTAGTCGGTCGCCGAGAGGTCGTTGTCGATCGTCTTCGGGACGCCCACGACCGGGAACTCCTGCTCCTCGTACAGTCGCGCGGCGACGCCGAGCGTGTCCTCGCCGCCGATCGCGACGAGCGCGTCGAGCCCGGCGTCCCTGAGGTTCGCGAGCACCTTGTCGACGCCGCCGTCGAGCTTGAACGGGTTCGTCCGGGTCGTCCCGATGATCGTCCCGCCGCGCGGCAGCAACCCCGAGATCTCCCGCGGCCCGAGCGGCTCGAACAAACCGTCCACGAGCCCCCTCCAGCCCTCGAGCACCCCGACGACCTCGCCGCCGCGAGTCATCACCCGCCGGCCCGCCGCGCGGATGACGGCGTTCAGGCCCGGGCAGTCACCGCCCCCGGTGAGCAGGCCGACACGCACGGCTAGCGCTTCGGCGGCAGCGACCGAGCGAACGACACGCCGCGGTCCACCCACTTCGACAGCTGCGCCTTCGTCCGCACGTCGCCCGCATCGACGCGGAGCCAGCCCTGCATCTCACGGCCGCGCATCTCCATCATCCGGGCGGGAGTCCTGCTGACGAGTTCGTCCGAGTCCGCAGGATCGACTCGCACGAGCAGGCCACCCTGCCCGCTTGCGGCCACCGACATGTTGCCGTTCAGGAGGAAGGCGAGCCCGCCGAACATCCGCTGCTCCGTGATGCCGCGCTCCTTCGCCACGAGCTCACGGAGCCGCTCGGCGAGCTGTTCGTCGTAAGCCACGGGGCTGATCGTACGGGAGGTGCCGAAGGTGGGGGTCGAACCCACACGCCCCTCGCGGGGCACCGGATTTTGAGTCCGGCGCGTCTGCCAGTTCCGCCACTTCGGCGCACGGCCACTGTAGCGGCGGTTGTGGCTTGCATTAGCCCACGGAATGCCTCGATACTTGCGGCCTCGCGGCGCGGGCCCCTGGCGCGTGCGGCGTAGCCCGGTACTGGCGACTGAGGAGGGATAGTGAGCAGAAGGCCATTGCTGGCAGTGCTGATCGGCCTCACCGCCGTGCTGGCGCTTCTCGCCGCAGGCTGTGGCGGCGGAGGCGGCAGCAAGGGGGGAAACGTTACAGCTCTGCCGGCCTCATCTTGTTCTGACATCTATTACCAAGGCAGCGGTAATGCCGACTACATCATCTCGTCCGACCTACCGCTGCAGGGCTCGGGCCGTGCGCAGACGGTCCAGATGACCGAAGCGATCAAGTTCATCCTGAAGCAGCACAACTTCAAGGCCGGGAAGTACAAGATCGGCTACCAGTCCTGTGACGACGCGACCGCGCAGGAAGGCGCGTGGGCGTCGGAGAAGTGCTCGGCGAACGCACAGGCCTACGCACAGGACAAGAGCCTGATCGGCGTGATCGGCACGTTCAACTCCGGCTGCGCCGAGATCATCATCCCGGTGCTGAACCGAGCGCCGGACGGCCCGGTCGGGATGATCAGCCCGGCGAACACATACGTGGGCCTCACGCACAGCGGCCCGGGCACTGCGGCCGGGGAGCCGAACAAGTACTACCCGTCCGGCAAGCGGAACTACATCCGCATCGTCGCGGCGGACGACTTCCAGGGTGCGGCCGACGCGTTGAACACGCAGCACCTCGGCCTGAAGAACATCTACATCCTCAACGACAAGCAGGCGTACGGCCTGGGCGTCGCGACCGACTACCGGAACTCGCTGACCAAGCTCGGGATCAAGGTCGCCGGCTTCTCGGCGTGGAACTCGAAGGCGTCCTCGTACACCGGCCTCGCAACGCAGATCAAGCAAACGGGCGCCGACGCGGTGTTCCTCGGCGGCCTGATCTGCGAGAACGGCGGCAAGCTGATCAAGGACCTGAGCTCGGTCCTCGGCAGCAAGGTTCAGCTGCTCGCACCTGACGGCTTCACGCCGATCTCGGCGGTTGTCAGCGGCGCCGGCCAGGCGTCGGAAGGCATATATGTCAGCGTGGCGGGCGAGCCGAACGAGAAGCTCGGCGCGAAGGGCAAGGCGTTCGTGAAGGACTTCGGCGCCACGCAGTCCGGCGGCAACGTCGACCCGTACTCCGCCTACGGCGCGCAGGCGGCGGAGGTGCTGCTGAATGCGATCGCGAACAGCGACGGCACACGCGCGGGTGTGGCCGCGCAACTGCTGAAGACGAAGGTCACCGACGGCATCCTCGGCTCGTTCACGATCGACCCGAACGGCGACACCAATGCGAACCCGGTCACGATCTACCAGATCAAGGGCGGGAAGCAGACCACGTACAAGACGATCACACCGCCGCAGGACCTGGTGAAGGGAGCGTAAGGAAGCGACAACGAGGCGGAGGGGAGCCTCGGCTCTCCTCCGCTGCTTTTTCCCGTGGCTAGCGAGGCGCGACGCGAGCACATCTCCTGGGTGCGAGGGGTCCGGCGCGCCGGGGCGATTCCGGCCGTGGGCTTTTCGCTCGTTGCCCTGCTGCTCGTCTGGCTCGGCGTCAACCTCGTCCAGACGCCGTCCGACTTTGCGAGCGTCGCGCTCGAAGGCCTGACGCTCGGCCTCGTCTACGGCTTGATCGCGCTCGGCTACTCGCTCGTCTACGGGATCCTCGAGCTGATCAACTTCGCGCACGGCGACGTCTTCATGCTCGGCAGCTGGATCTCGCTCTCGGTCGCCGCGCACAAGATCGGGCTCACGCAGTCGACGTCCGGTTTCAAGGTCGTCTGGGGCCTGGCACTGACGCTCCTCGCCGCGATGGCGTTCTGCGGCATCCTCAACGTGACGATCGAGCGGCTCGCCTACCGCCCGCTGCGGAACGCTCCGCGCCTCGCGCCGCTGATCACGGCGATCGGCATGTCGTTCATCCTCCAGGACGTCGGGCTCAACCGGCTCGGGCCGGCACCGGTGTCGGTTCCGAACATCCTCCCGACGAGCGCCGTCTTCTCGATCGGCGGTAACGAGTATCGGTGGTCGAGCCTGATCGTCGCGCTCACCACGTTCCCGATCCTCTTCCTGCTGATCTGGCTGGTGCAGAAGACGCGCCAGGGGAAGGCGATGCGCGCGACGGCGCAGGATCAGGAAGCGGCGGCGATGATGGGCATCAACGTCAACCGCACGATTTCGTTCACGTTCCTGATCGCCGGCGCGCTCGCGGGCGTCGCCGGCTTGTTGTACGCGCTCTACTCCACGAACATCCGCTACGACCAGGGCTTCCAGCTCGGCCTGATCGCGTTTACGGCCGCGGTGCTCGGCGGCATCGGCAACCTGCCGGGCGCGGTGCTCGGAGCGATCCTGATCGGGCTGATCCAGCAGTTCAACGAGGGCCTGTCGTGGCACGCGCCGAGCTCGCAGTGGACGCAGTCGATCGTCTTCGCGATCCTGATCCTGATCCTCGTCTTCCGGCCGGAGGGCCTGCTCGGCGAACGGACGCCTGAGGGCGGATGAGCGAGCTACCCGACTACCGGCAACCGTGGTGGCACCGCTTGACCGGCGTGCTCGGCGAGCCGAGGCGGCGCTGGCGCGCGATGGACGACCGCGAGCGCTTCCAGGCGGGCATCGT
>WNGD01002995.1_pt1 | contig 24612 bp, 24 predicted proteins | sample 5400671 | NCBI WGS metagenome assembly WNGD01 (sample SAMN13153369, study PRJNA577476) | soil metagenome | isolation source: 40 cm soil or saprolite under grassland replicate 2 | place: USA:California | collected 2016-06-15
CAGGCGGCCAGGGCTATCGAGGCCGGCCTGCGCCGCGCCCGGCCGGACGCCGAGAGCGTGCGGCTCCCGGTCGGCGACGGCGGCGCGGGTACCCTCGACGCGATCCTCGCCGCCGGGTTCCAGCGCGTCGGCGCCCGGGTGACCGGCCCGACCGGCGAGCCGGTCGACGCCGCCTTCGCCGCCGACGGCGAACGCGCCTTCGTCGAGATGGCCGAAGCCTCCGGCCTCAAGCGCCTGCCCGGCGGGCGGCGCGTCCCCCGCGACGCCACCACCTACGGCACCGGCGAGCTGCTCGGCGCCGCCCTCGACCGCGGCGCCCGCCAGCTCGTCCTCGGCATCGGCGGGAGCGCCACCACCGACGGCGGCGCCGGCATGGCCAGCGCGCTCGGCGCCCGCTTCCTCGACCGGCACGGCGCCCCGCTCCCACCCGGCGGCGCCGCCCTGCTGCGCCTCGCCCACGTCGACCTGAGCGGCCTCGATCCGCGCCTGCGCGACCTCGACGTCACCGTCGCCAGCGACGTCGACAACCCCCTCGTCGGCCCCGAGGGCGCCGCCGCCGTCTACGGCCCCCAGAAGGGCGCCACCCCCGACGACGTGCTGCTGCTCGACTCCGCCCTGCGTCGCTACGCCCAGGTCCTCAACGCCGACCTCGGCCTCGACCTGGCGGCGACCCCCGGCGCGGGCGCGGCCGGGGGGCTGGGCGCGGGCGCGATCGCCTTCCTCGGCGGACGGCTGGAACCCGGCATCGACCTGGTCCTCGACCTGATCGGCTTCCACCAGGCCCTCGCCGGCGCCGACCTGGTGATCACCGGCGAGGGCAAGCTCGACGACCAGAGCCTCCGCGGCAAGGCCCCCCACGGCGTCGCCCGCGCCGCCACCGCCCAGGGCGTCCCCGTGGTCGCCCTCGCCGGCGTGGTCGAGGTCGCCGAGCGGGAGCTGCGCGCCGCCGGCATCGAGGAAGCCCACGCCCTCACCGAGATCGAACCGGACGTCCAGCGCTGCATCGCCGAGGCCGCCCCGCTGCTCGAACAGCTCGCCGAACGGGTCGGCCGCGCCTGGGCTTCGCTACCGTGAGGTGGGCCACACCATCAACGCAGCCATCAGGGGAGCAACCATGACCGAGGGGCTCGCCAAGCAGCCGCGGGCGGTCGCCGACGCCGCCCGCCAGCTCGGCCTCGACCTGGACATCCGTGAATACCCGGAAGGGACCCGCACCGCCGCCGACGCCGCCCGCGCGATCGGCTGCGGCGTCGAGCAGATCGTCAAATCCCTTGTCTTCGTCGCCGACAAAGACCCCGTCCTGGTGCTCACCAGCGGCGCGAACCGGGTGGACGTGGTCAAGGTCGCCAAGCGGACCGGAACCGTGGACGTCCGCAAGGCCGACGCCGAGGAGGTCCGCGCCGCCACCGGCTACGCCATCGGCGGCACCCCGCCGTTCGGCCATCCCCGGCAGCTCACCATCCTGGTGGATCCGCACCTGACCACCCTGGGCACCCTGTGGGCCGCCGCTGGCACGCCCCGGCACGTCTTCCCGATCACCCCGGACGACCTGCTCCGCGCCACCGGCGGCGCGGTCGCCGACGTCACCCTTCAAGAGTCCCGCGACGAACGGGCCGTTTGACCCATGGGTCGTCTCGCGGGGTGGGCGCTATCATGCTGGGTACGAGCTTTGCACGAGCAACCATCTCCCCGGCACGACGTAGTGACAGCTGGAGACGGAACGAGCTGGATGTGAAAGGAGCACGGATGTCCGAGGCCATCCAGACCGCCACGCCGGCGGTCGTGAGCCTGACGGAGGCCGCCGCGACCAAGGTGCGCGACCTGCTCGCCCGCGAAGGCCAGGCCGAACTCGCCCTGCGGATCGCCGTGGAGCCGGGTGGCTGCTCGGGTCTTCGCTACGCCCTGTTCTTCGACGACCGTTCCCTCGACGGCGACGTCCGTGGCGCGTCCAACGGCGTCCAGGTCGTCACCGACCGCATGAGCGCCCCGTACCTGAGCGGCGCCTCCATCGACTACCTCGACACGCTGGAGAAGTCCGGGTTCACCATCGAGAACCCCAACGCCCAGGGAAGCTGCGCCTGCGGCGAATCGTTCCACTGACGTCACTCGCAGCCTTCCGTGCCCCGCCGGAGCCACCGGCGGGGCGCTTCTGCGTTGGCGACCGCGTTGAGAGGAGCGTGATCCTATGCCTGATCTTTCACAGCAGACGATCCTCGTGACCGGAGCGACCGACGGCCTTGGCCGCGCGCTCGCCGCCGAGCTGGCCCGCCGGGGCGCGACCGTGCTGGCGCACGGACGTAGCCGTGAACGGCTCGACGAGACGGTCGCGGAGCTCGAGGCGGCCAGCGGCGGGGACGGGCGAGTGCGCGGCTACCTCGCCGACCTGGCCTCGCTGGAGGAGGTCGCCGGCCTCGCCGCGCAGGTCGCCAAGGCCGAGCCGCGCCTGGACGTGCTGGTCAGCAACGCCGGGATCGGCTCGAACGTTCCTGGCGGCGAACAGCGCCTGGAGAGCCGCGACGGGATCGAGCTGCGTTTCGCCGTCAACTACCTCGCCGGCTATGTGCTCACCCGGCAGCTGCTGCCGCTGCTGCAGGACTCAGTTGATCCATCGGGGGGCCCCGCGGCCGCCATGGAATCGGCTCGTGCTTCTTCCGGCCGCGGGACCGTGCCCCCCGAACCCCCCAGGCCGGCGCGGATCGTCAACGTCAGCTCGATCGGCCAGGCGCCGATCGACTTCGACGACGTGCAGCTCACCCGCGCCTACAGCGGGTACCGCGCCTACTGCCAGAGCAAGCTCGCGCAGATCCTCGACACCATCACCCTCGCCGAGCAGCTCGACGGCAGCGGCGTCACGGTCAACGCGTTGCACCCGGCCACCTTCATGGCGACCAAGATCGTCGCCTCACCGATCAGCGAGGTCGCCGAGGGCGTTGAGGCGACCCTGCGGCTGGCCACAGGCCCGGCGCTGGACGGCGTCAGCGGACGTTTCTTCGACGGCCAGCGGGAGGCGCGCGCGAACCAGCAGGCCTACGACCCGGCAGCGCGCCAGCGGCTGGCGGAGGTCTCCGAGCAGCTCACGGGGATCAGCGCGAAGCTCTGAAGCAGGGCGCGCCGCTCGCCCTCCAGATGGTCATCCGGCGGAAGGTCATCCGGCGATCGCCGGGATGGTCGTGCTGGCCGGGTCGCCCGCGTGGCGCAGGTAGGGGAGGCCGAAACGGGCCTCGATGGAGCGCAGCAGGGCGTAGTGGCTGTAGGGGCGGCTGTCCTGGCCGCTGGGGACCCGCGGGCCGGTGACGATGGTGAGGACGTGGCCGCCGTTGGCGAGGCCGCCGCAGCAGCCCGCGGCGCCCTCGGCTCCCTCGCCCTCGTCGAAGGTGACCACCAGGCGGGTGTCCTGGCGCCAGGCGGGGGAGGCGACCAGGCGGGTAGAGAGGTCCCGCAGCCAGGCGTCGCCGGCGGCGACCCGCTGCGCGTCGGACTGGCCGCCGTTGCCGTGCATGTCGTGGAGGATGTCCGGGGTCACGAAGGCGAAGCTCGGCAGGGTGCCGGCGGCCACATCGGCGTCGAGCTGGCTGGTCGGGACGACCCTGGCGCCACAGCTGCCGTCGTTGCGGACGGTGTCGTAGTACATGAACGGCTCGTGCTTGCGGGCGTAGTCGCCGGCGTTGGGCGTGTTGGAGCAGGGCCCCGGCAGGCTCTGCGCGTACGCCTTCCACCTGATCCCGGCGTGGTTGAGCTGGGCGCCGAGGTTGTCGGCGGGCACGGTGCAGGTCGGGCAGTCGCTGGTGATGCCCTGCGTGTCGCCGGAGGTCATCGCCAGGTAGTTCGGCAGCGACGGGTGCGAGACGGCGAAATAACCGGTCAGCAGCGTGCCGTGGCCGGCGAGCTGGTTGATGAACGGCGCCGACGGGTTGCCGATGATCTGGCTGTAGGAGTGGTTCTCCTCAACCACCACGATGACGCGGGCGGGGCCGGCGGCCTGGGGCTTCGGCTTGGTGGCGGCATGGCCGCTGGTCTTGGTCGCCGCCTTGGTGGTGGTCGTGGCAGCGCTGGTCGTGGTGGTGGTCGAACTGGTCGCCGGGACCGCCTGCGCCTGATTACGGGCGCGGCCGTGGCCGCAGCCCGCGGCGGCGAGGGCCAGGACCAGCATCGGGGCGAGGGCGTGGCGGCCAGGGCGGTGGACGTGGCCGTGGTGCGGGCGGGGCCGGGTCCGGGGGGACGGGGTCGGCATGTGGGCGGTCAGCTCCCAGCGTGCGGTTCCGTGGCGGCCGCCCGGTCCCGGCCAGAGGGCGCCGGGCGGGCGTGGAGCCGGAGTCTACCGCTGCGCCGCTGACCGAACCCGGCCGCCTCCAGCCGCTCGTTGTGGAGGGCCTCGCCCGGGTCGTCGTCGATCGGCGGCAGCGGCAGCGGGGCGTCGATTCCGCGGCGCCGCAGGATGGTGACGGCGATCATGTCCGCGAGGGCCGGGTTGCGGGCCAGGATCGGCCCGTGGAGGTAGGTCGCGATCAGGTTGCCCTGGCGGACGCCTTCGGTGTGGTCCTCGCCGTTGTTGCCGTGGCCGCGCAGGACGGTACCGAGCGGCTGCAGCCCCGCGCCCAGGCGGGTGCGGCCGCCGTGGTTCTCGAAGCCGGTCAGCAGGGTGCCGTCGGCCATGCGGGCCACCATCTCGCCGACGCAGCGGGTGCCGCTGGCGGTGGTCTCCAGGTCGAGCAGCTGGAGGCCGGGGACCTTGCGGCCGGCGCCGTCGAGGTAGGCCCGCCCGAGCAGCTGGAGGCTGCCGCAGACCGCCAGCGCCGGGGCGCCACCGGCGAGCGCGGCGCGCAGCCCGCGGCCTTCCGGGCCGAGCAGCAGCTTGACCGCCGAAGCCTGCAGCAGGTCCTCCCCGCCGCCGAGGATGTAGGCGTCCAGGCCTGGAGCGATCGGGTCGGGTGCCAGCAGGTCCACCACCTCGGCGGGGTAGCCGCGGGCGTTCAGTCGCCAGGCGAGCACCTCGGCGTTGCCTCGGTCCCCGTAGGTGCCGAGCAGCTGCGGGAAGACGATCCCGATGCGGATCGGCGCGGTGCCGGGCTTTCCAGGGGGCATCAGCTTCGGTCCTCGATTCTCAGCCTCCGACCAGGCGGCGGGCAGCCTGGAATGAGGTGTAGTCCGCCAGCAGGTCCAGGGCGCCCCCTTTGCCGCCGGCCAGGGCGAGGGCGCGGTCCAGGCGCGGTTCGACCTCGTAGTTGACCCCGGCGACCCCCAGGCGCAGCGCCACGTCGCGGGCGCGGCTGCCGCTGGCGACCACCACCGGGCGGTTGCGCAGGGCGCGGATGTCGACGTCCCAGAACCAGGACGTGTCGCGGCCGTCGGGGATGCCGGCCTCAAGGGAGACGACCGCGGGGCGTTCGCTGCCGGCGACGGCGGCGAGGACCTCGTCCCAGCCGGCCGGGTTCTTGGCGAGCAGCAGCCGCACGGTACGCCCGCGCCAGCCGACCTCGGCGTAGCGGGCCTCGACCACCTTGACGCCGGCGATGGCGCGGGCGGCGGCGGTGGCGTCCACGCCGAGGGTGACGGCGGCGGCCCAGGCAGCGGTGGCGTTGGCGGCATAGCCGGGGCTGGCCACCGGGAGCGAGAGGTGGACCTGCTCGCCGAGGCCGCGCAGGCGTACCAGGGAGCCCTGGCGGAAGGCCTCGACCTGGCGCGGCCCCGGCTGCCACTGGCAGCCGGGGCAGGCGGCCCTGCCGCGGTTGGAGCCGAGCAGGTCGCCGCAGGCGGGGCAGCCGGCGTGGTCGCGGCCGAGATGGGCCCCACTGACGCCGACCATGACCGCCTCGGGCGCGCCCTGGGCGGCGTAGCAGACCAGGGGGTCGTGGTCGACAGCGACGACGCGGGCGTGGCTGCCCAGTCGGGTCGCGGCGGTGCGCCAGGCCGCGCCGACGGAGCGGACCTCGTGGTAGCGGTCGAGCTGGTCGCGGCTCAGGTTGAGCAGCACCAGCAGGTTGGGGCGCAGGTCGCCGACCACCCGGGGCATGGTGGCCTCGTCGACCTCCAGCACGGCGCAGTCGGCCGGGCCGCGGTGGCACACCAGCGCCGAGGTCAGGCCGGAGCGGAGGTTGGAGCCGGTGGCGTTGGTGACCACCCGGTGGCCGGCGGCGCGCAGCGCGGCGCTCAGCAGCGCGGTGGTGGTGGTCTTGCCGTTGGTGCCGGAGACGAGCACCAGCGGGTCCAGGCCCTTGGCGGCGCGGGCGAGCACCCCAGGCGAGACCCGTTCGGCCAGGCGGCCGGGAAGCGTCGAGCCCTGACCACGGCCGCTGATCCGGATGGAGCGCCGGGCGGTCCGTGCGACCAGCCGTGCGAGCTGGTCGCGACCGGTCGCGGCGTCGAGGGTCACCGTCACCGGCGTCCTGCTCTGGCCCGGGGCGCTGCGCTGGATCGTGGCGCGTTGTCTGTGCATCGGCGTTGGGATGTTAGCGTGTTTCGCGTGTTCATGGACCTGTCCTGCGGCTGGGGGCCTGTCTGAAGTGTTCCCATCCCGGCGAACACCACGCGTGGCAGTAAACCCTCCCAGACATGAAAGTCTGGTGAGTTGATTGGCCGCCGCGGCCGATTCGGCTCTGTTAGTGGGCGCGTCGGATGTGAAAGACCCATCCCCCGCCGGGGTGGTCGTCGCGGCCGAGGAAGGTGTGGTCCTTGAGCCGGCACCAGACGGGGATGTCCACGCGGGCGCCCGGATCGTCGGCGAGCAGATCCAGCACGCCGCCGCCCTCGATCTCGGCGATCGCCTTGGCGAGGCGCACGATCGGGAGCGGGCAGGCAAGCCCGAGGCAGTCGACCACCCGTGGGGCGTCCACCGGTGGAGCGCTCGCCGGCGCCGACACTTCCATCCGCTCCAATTCGCGCCCGGTGAGCTGCGCGTTTGACACGTTGACTGCTTTGCGTCGCGGCGCCCGGAGATGGCAGACTTAGCCGACCTGACGGGGGGCTGGGCCTTGGCGCCCAACTATGGATACGACATGCCCGATGGGGGCGAGCCGCCTCGCGGGCGAAGGAATGTGGTCACATGGCTTCCAAGGGACGTGCGGTGCAGGGTGTTCGGACGCAGCCGGGAGCGGGGAGAGCCGTCCAGCGGACCTTCCCCGGTGGGCGCGCCTGCCCCCAGTGCGGCGAGCCACTGTCCCAGTACAACCCCGGGCCCAACTGCTGGAAGCACACTACGGGGGTTCCCTGGCGCGGGCCGACGGCCAAGCCGAAGTACTGATCGGTCCAGCCGAAGTCCCCGCCCCAGAATGCCGGCCAAGTACTCCCGGCTCGCGCTGTGGCCGTCGGCTGTTTCCGCCCCTGAGATGAGCACAACGCCGAAACTTGGCCGGCATTCTGGCGTACCGTAGAACTCGCCGACCGCCACGGTCACCCATCCACTTGGTGAGGGCTGGGCCCCGGTGCCGCCCCCGGCGCCGCGGCGCCGCTTCGGGCCGGCACTGCTCGCCGCCACGATGGGCGTGGCGCTGCTGTTCGGCTCGGTCGGGCTGGTCGCCGCCCGCGCGGTCGGCGCCCACGCCAGCGGCGCCAGCACCCCGGAGGCGGCCGCGAGCGGCCTGCTCGACGCTATCAACCGCCACGACCTCAACCGCGCGGCCACCTACCTCCGCGGCGAGGAGCGGCAGCTGGTCACCACCTACCACGACCGCCTCAACCAGCTGCTCGCCGGGCAGGGCGTGCCGACCACCACCGGCAACCCGCTGTCGACCCTCGACCTGACCACCCGCGACGTCCGCTTCCAGCGCGTCGACGGCAGCCGCGACGTGGCCGTCCTCGAAGCGGTCAGCGGCACCGTCGGCATCCGGGGCCCCAACGGCGCCCGCATCGAGGTCCCCATCAGCCAGGCCAAGGACCAGCTCGCCAAGGCGAGCGGCGGCAAGCTCACCTCGCTGCGGCTGGTCGCGATCCGCAGCGGCGGCCACTGGTACGTCGACCTGCTCGCCACCGGCGCCGAGCTGGGCCGCCTGGCCGACGGCGGCGCCTCCGTCGACTACGCCTCCCTCACCGCTGACAACTCGGCCGCCGGTGCCACCAGCGCGGCGGGTGCCGTCCGCACGGCGATCAGCACGCTCGCCACCGACCCGACCCAGGCGCTGGAGCGGCTCGCCCCTGACGAGCGGGCGGTGCTGCACACCTACGCCGGCGCCCTGCGGCAGCTCAAGCGGCAACCGTCCGAGCCGATCACCGTCGAGGGTCTCACCACCAGAACCGAGCGTGTCGCCAGCGACGTCACCAAGGTCTACCTCACCGGCGGCCGGGTCCGCGGCCCGGGCGGCGAGGTCACGCCGCTGACGAGCCTGCCGAACGAGCTCGGCGCCAGCAGCGGTGAGCGCCAGCCGTACGCGGTCGCGGTGGAGCAGAATGGGTCCTGGTATCCGTCGCTGCTGTTCACGCTGACCGACTACGCGCTTTCAACCGCACAACGGGAGCAATCGTGACAAATATCCTCCTGGTCGCCGCCACGCCGCACGCCCGCGAGCGGCTCCTCCTCGCCCTGGAACGCTTGGAGGCGACCGGCGAGGAGGTCCACTTCCTGGAGGCCGCCAACGGCAACGACGCGCTGGCGATCGCTGAGGCCCGCCGTCCCGACCTGGTTGTCGTCGAGGTCGGCGTCACTCCCTACGGCGGCTTCGGCCTGACCCGCGACATCAAAGCAATGCCCGAGCTGTCCTGCCCGGTGATCGTGGTCCTGGAGCGCCTCCAGGACGAGTGGCTGGCCCGCTGGTCAGGCGCTGACGCGCTGGTCACCCGGCCAGTCGACCCGTTCGCGCTGGCCCAGGTCGCCACCAAATTGCTGGGACGCGACCAGGCCGGCCAGGACAGAGAGCTGGAGGCCGCCAGGTGAGTCTCGGGGGGCGCTGCGGCAACTGCGGCCGCGAGGTCCTGCTCGACCAGCTCGTCCAGCCCGGCGAGGGGTTCCGCTGCCCGTTCTGCGGCTTCGCCTTCACGCCCGGCTACGCCACCGTCGCGCCCGGCGTGGCCGCCCAGGCGATGATGGCCCACGCCGCGCTGGTCAAGAACCTCGCCGAACTGCACGCGATGACCGCCGAGCGGCTCCGCCTCGACCCAGGCGCGATCCACGACCCGATCCGCGACGCCCTCGGCACTGAGCGCCTTGACTCATCGGGGGGCCCGCGGCAGCCTGACCGTCGACTGAACCCTGCGCGCCGATTCGGTTAGGCTGTCCGGCGGGAGAAGCGGAGCATCCGACCGGGAGCGCAGCAGTGTCCAGCCAGTCTTCGCAGCCACCGCAGGCATCGTCACCGTTCTCATGGCCCGCGGTGTTCGGGCGGCTGCTGCGCGGCGAGGACCTGCCTGAGGCCGACGCCGCCGCGGCCATGCGCGAGATCCTCGCCGGCGAGGCGACCTCCGCGCAGATCGCCGCCTTCGCCACCGGGCTGCGCATCAAGGGCGAGACCGTCACCGAGATCACCGGCCTGGTCCACGCCATGCTCGAGGCGGCCACCCCGCTGCGGGTCGAGGTCGAGGGCCCGCTGGTCGACGTGGTCGGCACCGGCGGCGACCGGGCCGGCACCTTCAACGTCTCCACCGTGGCCGCGATCGTCGTCGCCGGGACGGGCCAGCGCGTCGCCAAGCACGGCAACCGCGCCGCCTCCAGCCGCTGCGGCAGCGCCGACCTGCTGGAGGCCCTGGGCGTGGCGATCAGCCTGCCTCCCGAGGGCGTGGCCCGGACCATCGCCGAGGCCGGCATCGGCTTCTGCTTCGCCCCGGTCTTCCACCCGGCCATGCGCCACGCGGCCGGGCCCCGCCGCGAGCTCGGCGTGCCCACGGTGTTCAACTTCCTCGGCCCGCTCACCAACCCGGCGCGCGTCCGGCACCAGGCCCTCGGCGTCTCCGACCCGCGCATGGCCCCCCTGATGGCCGAGGTCCTGCGCCGCACCGGCAGCCGCCACGCCCTGGTCTTCTACGGCCACGACGGCCTCGACGAGCTGACCGTCACCACCACCTCCACCATGCTGGAGGTCGGCCCCGACAGCCTCCGCGAGCTGGTCGTCGACCCCGAAGCCCTGGGCATCGCCCACCCCGACCTGCGAGAGGTCGTCGGCGGGGACGTCGAGCGCAACCTCGCCATCGCCACCCAGGTCCTCGCCGGCGAGGGCGGCGCTCCCCGTGACATCGTCCTGCTCAACGCCGCCGCCGCCCTGGTCGCCGCCGACGCCGTCACCAGCCTCCCCGACGGCCTCGAAGTCGCCGCCCGCTCGATCGACGAGGGCAAGGCCCAGGCCACCCTCGACGCCTGGGTCGAAGCCTCCCAGAAGGCCCAGAAGGCAGCCCAGTCGAACTGACGCTTTCGGAGCCGCGCAGAAGTCGGCGCCGAAGCGGAAGACGCGGTCAGTCCGGGTCGCCGGCGGATTCGAAGCCGACGGAGAAGAGGCGGTCGAGGTCGTAGCGGGAGTAGGCACGCCAGGCGATCAGCGTCTCGGTGGACTTCACGCCGGGGACCTTGCGGAGGTGTTCGGTGACGAGCTCGGCGAGGTCGTCGTGGTTGCCGACGCGGACGATCGCGATCAGGTCCCACTCCCCGGAGACCGAGTAGACCTCGCTGATTCCGTCGAGGTCGGCGAGCGCCTGGGCGGTCTCGGGGATCTCGGCGACCCCGCAGGTGACGAGCACGATCGCGGTGACCATGGCCTCAAGCTCCCTTCAGGGAATCAGTCGGCGGCTTCCAGGGCGACGGCCATGCCCTGGCCGCCGGAGATGCACAGGGTGGCCAGGGCACGCTGGCCACCGCGGCGGCGCAGTTCGTGGACGGCGGCGCCGACGATCCGCGCGCCGGTCATGCCGATCGGGTGGCCGAGCGCGATCGCGCCGCCGTTGACGTTGGTCCGTTCCCAGTCGAACTTCAGCTCCCGGTCGCAGGCGAGGACCTGGGCGGCGAACGCCTCGTTGACTTCGACCACGTCGATCTCCGGGAGCGACCAGCCCGTCTTGGCGAGCACCTTCTGAGTGGCCGGGACGACCCCCCAGCCCATGATCGCCGGGTCCACCCCGGCGCTGGCCCAGCCGACCACCCGGGCCAGGGGGGCGATTCCGCGCGCACGGGCGGCCTCCTCGGTCATCACCACCAGTGCTGCCGCGCCGTCGCAGATCCCGGAGGAGTTGCCGGCGGTGACCGTTCCGGGCTTGCGGAACGCCGGCCTGAGGGCGGCCAGACCCTCCAGGGTGGTGTCGGGGCGGGGCTGCTCGTCGCGCTCCACCCCGATCGGGCGGCCCTTGCGGTCGGTGGTCTCGACCGGGACGACCTCGTCGGCGAAGCGGCCCTCCGCCCAGGCGGCGCTGGCGCGCCGCTGCGACTGCAGCGCGAACGCGTCCTGCTCCTCGCGGGTGACGTGGTAGCGCTCGGCGAGGTTCTCGGCGGTCTCGCCCATGCCGATGCCCGACAGGGGGTCCATGAACCCGTCCGAGGACATGCCGTCCTCGACGGTCGCGTCGCCCATGCGGTACCCGCCGCGCATCCCGCGCAGCAGGTAGGGGGTGCAGGTCATGTTCTCCATCCCGACCACCAAGGCGACGTCCAGCTCGCCGAGCAGGATCGACCCGGCGGCCAGGGCGAGCGCCTTCATGCTCGACCCGCACGCCTTGTTCACGGTGTAGGCGGGAGCCGTCTCGGGGATCCCGGTGCGGACCGAGACCTGCCGGCCCGGGTTCGGCCCGTTGCCGGCCTGCCGGCCGTGCCCGGCCACGGTCTCCTGGATAGCTTCCGGCGCGAGCCCGGCGGCCTCCAGTGCGGCACGGGCCGCCGTGATCCCGAGATCGACCGCTGGGACGTCGGCCAGCCCCCCCATGAACTTCCCCATCGGGGTCCGCTTGGCCGCGACGATGACGACATTTCGCTGCTGCATCTGCTGCCTCCAGCCGCTGAACGAGCCGAGGCTCATTGTAGTGGCGGCCGGCATCCCCACCGGTCAGGCGATCGGTTCGCCCGGCTGGGAACCCTCGTCAGGAATGAGCAGGCGCACCGTGCCGGCTTCGTCGATGCCGCCGAGGATCAGGAACTGGCTGGTGAAGCCGGCGATACGCTTGGTGCCGAGGTTGACCGCACCGACCACCAGGCGGCCGAGCAGCTCCTCGCGCTTGTAGTTGGTGACCTGGGCGCTGGTGCGCAGGGTGCCGACGGCGGGGCCGAAGTCGACGGTGAGCTTCCAGGCGGGCTTGCGGGCCTCGGGGAACGCCTCCGCCTCGACGACCCGGCCGACGCGCATGTCCACAGCGAAGAAGTCCACTGGGGCAATGTCCGGTTTTCTGGGGATCTGAGTCATGCCCTGGATTCTGCCAGAGCCAGAGCGCGCCGCGGACGCAGTGGGCGGCGTGGCGGGCGCGGCTCGGGCCGGCCGTCCGCCGCGCCCGGGAGGGTCAGCCCGCGGGCGCGGCGCGGGTCATAGCGGACCTGGAGCGCGGCGCCGCCGCGGGCGGGGCTGGCCAGGCGGCCGCTGACCGCCAGCAGCTCGGCGCGGCCGGCGACACCGTCGAGCCAGCGGCTGACCAGCGCCGTCTCATCGGCGAGGTGGCGTGGCGGCGGCCCCTCGAACCGTTCCGGCTGGGCCGCCGCCTCCCGCAGCCGCGCGACCCCGTCGTCGTCGGCGGCGCCCAGGACGGCCACGCCGGCGAGCTGACCGCGGCGCAGTACCACCACCTCGCGGCCGTCGGGATGGGGTTGCGCGACGACCAGTTCGTCCACGCCGCTGAGGCTGCTGCGGCGGCGGGCCTCGCCGAGGGCGCGGGACAGCGCCTCCAGCCGGTCGCGGGCCGCTGCCGCCTGTTCGTAGCGCTGCACGGCGGCATAGGCGGCCATCCGCTGCCGCAACGGCGCCAGCAGCGGCGCAGGGTCGCCGTCCAGGGCCTGCTCGAACAGCGCCACCACACCGGCGTAGGCGGCTTCGTCGGCGTCCGGCTGGCAGGGACCGAGGCAGCGACGCAGCTGCAGCAGGATGCAGGGCGACGAGACACGGGCACGCGGCCCGATCCGGTCGGTGCAGCGGCGCAGCGGCAGTGCGTCCTCGATCGCGGTTTTGACCAGTTCCGCCTGGCCGGCCGACGAGAGCGGCCCGAGATAGCGTGCACCGTCGTCCAGCACCCGGCGCACCACCGACAGCCGGGGGAACCGCTCGCGGGTGAGCTTCAAATAGGCGTAGCGCTCGGGATTTCGGCTGCGGCGGTTGTAGCGGGGGCGGAGCTGCTGGATCAGGCGGACCTCGCGGACGCTGGCCTCGAAGTCGGTGGCGCAGGGGATGTGGTCGATGCTGGCCAGTTCGCGCAGCAGGTCGGCGACCTTGGCGCGGCCGTCGCTGGCGCCGGAGAAGTAGCTGCGGACGCGGGCGCGCAGGTCCTTGGCCTTGCCGACGTAGAGGACCCGGGCGGCGCTGTCACGGAACAGGTAGACGCCGGGGGTGTGGGGGAGCGCGTCGGCGAGGTGGACTTTCCTGAAGGTGGGGCTGCCCCGGCCGGTGGGGAACTCGAGCAGGTCTTCGAGGGTGAGCACGCCGAAGGTCGCGGCCCGTTCCAGCAGTGCGTGGAGCACGTCGACGGTGGCGCGCGCGTCGGTGAAGGCGCGGTGGCAGGGCGTCGCGGTGGCGCCGAGGTAGGCGGCGAGGGTCGCCAGGCGCACATTCGGGACCTCGTCGCGGGGCAGGAGCTTGCGGGCGAGCCGGGCGGTGCACACCACCCGGTTGGTGAGGCGGCGGTAGTGGTGGCGTTCCAGATTGGCCTGCAGGAAGCGATGGTCGAAGGGGGCGTTGTGGGCGACCAGCACGGCGCCGCCGAGGAATTCGAGCAGGCAGGGGAGGACCGTCTCGATCGGCTCGGCGGCGGCGACCATGGTGTCGGTGATGCCGGTCAGGGCGCTGATCAGCGGCGGGATCGGGACCTGCGGGTCGATCAGGGTCTGGAAGGTGCCGAGGACCTCGCCGCCGCGGACCTTGATGGCGCCGACCTCGGTGATGCGGTCGTTGCTGGCGGAGCCGCCGGTGGTCTCGAAGTCCAGCACGACGAACTCGACGTCGATCAGGGGCGTACCCAGATCTTCGAAGCGCTGCTGGATGGCGAGCACGCGATTGATCCCCCCAGGGTGGCGGCGGACCGGGAGGTCCCTGAGGGTTTGAAGCTAAAATGGAACAAGCGTTCGAGTCAAGCCTCAATTTCGAACGCGAATTCGACCCGTGGAGGCGTCAGCGCCACACCAGCACGGAGGCGATGGTGGCCAGCGCCATCCAGGCCATGCCCGCGCGCGCCGAGGCGATCCGGCCGTCGGCCCAGTCGATGCGCACCGACAGGCCGGTCATGCCGAGCAGCAGGACCAGCGCTGCCGCGCAGAGCGGCCGGTCATGGGAGGCCATCGCCACCGCCGCGGCCCCGGCAAGGGAGACGACGTACAGCGGCGGCGGCAGGCAGCGGATCAGCACCCCGGCGAGGTCGGGAGCGGGCAGTGTCCCACGGCGCATCGCCCGCCGGGCGGCGAGCGCCTCGCGCAGCCAGCCGCGTGTGGCCGTTTCGGTCACCAGCCGCTGCCAGTAGACCGCCGGACCGCTGGCGCGCCTGGCCCGGCTGAGCAGGGCGCGCAGGCCCGGCCGGTCGTCCTGGCGCAGCTTGGCGAGCGCCCCGATGGCGACCGCCGCGTCCGCGTCGCTGGTGCGGTCGCCGGTGCGGTCGTCGAGGTCGCTGGCCAGGTCGGCGCCGGCACGGCTGGCCCGGGTGGCGAGCTCTTCGGCGAAGGCCGGGTCGCCGGCGGACAGCGCCACCATGGCGCAGCGGGTCAGGTGCTCCCGCCCGGCGGCGGGGTGGCGCACGGCGCGGTGCGCGTGTGCCAGCGCCAGTTCCGGCTGGGGCGAACCGGGCAGCAGGTAGGCCGCGGCGAGGAGGCTGAGCGCCTCGGCGCCCTGCTCCGGGTCGTCGGCCGCGCGGGTGAAGCAGGCCATCGCCTCACGGACGCGTCCCCTCGCGACATGCCTGCGGCCATCCTCGACCAACTCGTTTGCGCGCACGCAGACCTCCTGTCGCTGCTTGCCATCCCGGGGCCGTGATGGTGAGCGGGGAAGAAATCCTAAGCGATCAGGCGGTAGGAAATCGACGCCGAGTTTGTCGAACTGTCAGGCCCGCGCGGCTTCCGCGAAAGCACGTATTTCGTCGGGGATCGAAACCATCGTCACAACTGCCCGAGGATCAATCCGGCGAATCAGTCCTTCGAGCACCTTTCCCGGCCCGAGTTCCACATATCGGGTGGTGCCAAGCGCGCGCAGCCGCTCGACGCAGCTGGTCCATTCGACTGGGGCGGTCAGCTGGTGGGCCAGCAGGCGGCGCACGCGGTTCCCGCTTCGGACCACCTTGGCCTTGGCATTGGAGACCAGCGGTACCTCCAGGCGGTGCAGATCGATGCGGTCCAGGGCGTCGCGGAATGGCCGCTTGGCGGTGGCCATCAGGGGGGTGTGAAATCCACCACCAATCGGCAAGGCGAGCACCCTTTTTGCGCCCGCCGCCAGCGCCCGCCGGCCTGCTTCCTCGACCGCGGCCGATTCGCCTGAGATCACCACCTGACCAGGCGCGTTGGAGTTTGCCAGGAAAACCTTTCCGACCTGGTTGCGGACGGCGCGGCAGAGCTGGCCGACGGTGCTGTCGGGCAGTCCCAATATCACCCGCATGACGCCGACACCGCCGGCCTGGTGGGCCAGGTTCGCGCGCCGCACGACCAGGTCCAGGCCGGTCTCGAAGGAGATCCCACCGGCCGCGAACACCGCCGCGTACTCGCCGAGGGAGTGGCCGGCGACCAGGTCTGGCCGCATCCCCTCGCCGCGGGCGAGCAGGTAGCAGGCGGCCGAATGGGTATAAATGGCCGGTTGTGCCCTGCGGGTGTCGGAGAGCACCTTGTCGCCGGACTCCAAGGCTTCCAGGACGTCCCAGCCGAGCAGCCTGGAGGCATGTTTGAACGGCCAGCCGGCCGTGTCGTCGGCCCAGGGGGTGGCACTGCCCTTGGCGATCCGGCCCTGGCCCGGGAAGGTGAATGCGATCTTGTCCACGATGGTTCGCATGGTACCCGGGGGAGGGCATCCGTGAAACAAACCCGCGAGCGGAATGATCCGCACAGGTCAGCGCGCCTGGCGCACGGGCCTGCCGTGGGGGCTTGCCGTAGGGCGTCGCCCTCGACCCGGCCGGGGTTCCCGCCACCCGGCGAGCATGGCGGTTACGCTTGACCTTGTTGCTTGCCGTTGTCCGTCATGCCGAGCCCACGGGCGTGGAGCTGGAGGAGGGCGCGTGCCAGATCAGCCGGAGGTCGCCGACCCGGCCGCCGCTCCGGCCCCTGAGCCGGGACCAGGGCCGAGACCGGGATCTGAGCCGGACCCTGAGCCGGGCCCGCAGCCGGACCCGGGCGGGATCCCGGCGCCGCCGCTGCCGGACCTGCCGGAGCCCCTGCTCGCCGGTTATCTGGACGCCGCCCTGGCGGCGCTGCGGGCGGCGAGCGCCGGGGAGCTGCCCGGGGCGCTGCGCCAGTATCAGACCTGGACGCCCCGCCGCCTCAAGCACCCGCGCGTGCTCGGCCTGGTCAAGCGGGCGCTGGGGACCGACGCGGCCTTCCGGGCGGCGGTGGACGGCCGCGTCCTGGAAGAGGAGGAGGCGCTCGCCCGGCTGCTGCGCGCCGGCCGCCACGTCGAGGCGCTCGCCAGCGGCGAGGCGCCGGAGGCGGTGGCCAAGGTCGGCCTCGCCCTGGGCGCGGCGGGCGCGCTCGCCGTCCAGGCCGCCAGCGACGCGCTGGCCACCAGCAGCGCCCAGGCCGAAGCGGAGGCCGCCCGCTCGGCTCTGGCCGGAGCCACCGGGGAGCTGGACGCGGTCCGGGTCCGGGCCGAGGCCGAGGCCGCCGCGGGACGGGCCGCGCGAGAGGAGCTGCGGCTGGTCCGCCGCGAGCTGCGCCGCAGCGAACGGCAGGTCGAGGCGCTCACCGAGCGCTGCCGCGAGCTGGAAGCGGAGGTGCGCCGGGCCGAGGCCGCCCTGCAGGCCGCCAGGCAGCAGGCCGCCGACGAGCAGCGGCGCCAGAGCGGCCGCATCGCGGAGCTGCAGGCGCACCTGGCCGAGACCCAGCGTCAATACCGCACGCTCCGGCGCGCCTCGGTGCAGGTCGACCCGATGCTCGCCGAGGCGGTCGGCGCTCTCGAACGGGACCTCGCGACCCTGCGCCGCGCGGCGGGCCTTCCCGACCCCGGCCGCAAGCCGCCGGGCAGCCCCGTGGTCGCCGGCCGGGCGCGCCAGCCGGAACGCCGCACCCCGCTGCCGGTCCCCGGCGGCCGCGGCGCCGACGACCCCGAGACCCTGGCGGCCTGGATGTCGGTGCCGGAGGTGCTGGTGCTGGTCGACGGCTACAACGTCACCAAGCACGAGCGCGGCTTCCCCGAGAAGAGCCTGGAGGACCAGCGCACCCTGCTGGTCGATCTGTGCCGGCGAATGTCGCGGCGCTGGGGCGCGCACGTCACCGTGGTCTTCGACGGCGCCAATGTCGCCCCGGTGCCGACCAGGCTGCCGCTCGGCGCGGTGGACGTGGTGTTCACCGACCCCGGCCGCACCGCCGACGACGAGATCGTCGCCCGGGTCAACGCGGCCCCGCCCGAGCGGCCGGTGGTGGTGGTCTCCTCCGACAACGAGCTGCGCCAGCGCTCGGCGGCGCTCGGCGCCAGCGTCACCCGCTCGACCGCCCTGCTCGGGCTCGCCAGCCGCTAGGAAGCGCCGCGCGGCGGCTCGGAGAGGCCTAGGAGGCGCGGCGGCGCCGGCGGCGGAGGTCGAGCACCTGCGGTTCCAGGCCGGCGGCGCTCAGCGCGCCAAGCACCCGGGCCAGGTCGGGCGGGAGCGTCCCTGGGCCGACGGTCGCGGGCAGCGCTGGGGTGGCGTCGGCGCCCACGGCGCCCAGGCGGAGGACCTCGGCGTCGCGCTCGGCGAAGAAGAACCCGACCAGGCAATCCTTGCAGCCGTCGGGGCAGCCGTCACAACTGATCCGCAGGGGCTCTTCGTGCGCCATGTCAGGTCCTCTCGATTCGCCGGTGCCTCATGATTTTGTGGTAGTTCGACCTTCAACGCCATGACCGTATCGGGGGGGTGTGACAAAACAACGGGCTTCGGGGCGTCGCTCGCGAAAGTTTTCCGCCGAAAGGGCGATTCGACAGACTTGCCTTCACGTTATCGAGTCGTTACGGTTCCGCCAGCACCGTCAGCGCCCCCCAGCGCTCCGTATCCCCCCGGATAGGGCGGTGCCTCCCCCCGGTCCACTTGCTTCACCGCACTGAAGGGAGAACGACGCCACGTGCCCGTTCGCCAGCGGGCTCGGAAGTCGTGGAAGGTTCGGACGCCGCTGCTCCTGATCCTTGCGGTCGCCGCTTTGAGCGGCGCCGGCCTGGCCATCAGACTTCCCGCCACCGCCACCCCCGCCTCCCAGGTCGACCTGGAACGCCTCGGCACCCAGATCGACGTGCTCGACGAGCAGCTCAACCAGGCGATCATCCAGCTCGGCCCGCTGAACCAGCAGCTCGCCATGGCCAAGCAGTCGGTCAGGCAGCAGCAGGTGCAGCTCGACCAGATCCAGCGCCTCATCGGCGCGCAGGCCGCCACCGAATACAAGGGCGGCGGGGTCGACCTGGTCGCGGCACTGTTCGCCGGCAGCGACTCCAAGGACCTGGTCGACAAGGCGGAGCTGCTGAACATCCTGGCGCAGCGAAACAACAACCTGCTGGACACCGCCGCCACCCTCAAGAACCTCTTCGGCCAGGCCGTCGCCCAGGCCAGGGCGGCCCGCGCGGCCCAGCTCAAGATCGTCAACCAGATCGCCGCCAAGCGGAACCTGATCGAACGCAAGCTGACCCAGCTGCAGCACATCCGCTCGCTGATCGGTGATCCTGCCTCGGTGGCGCTGCCCACCAGCCTGGCCATCCCGATCGGCCCCGCCGGGATCGCCGTGCGGACCGTGCTCGCGCAGCTCGGCAAGCCCTACCACTGGGGTGGGGCCGGGCCGTCGTCGTTCGACTGCTCTGGGCTGACCATGTACTCGTGGGCCAAGGCCGGAGTCTCGATGCCGCACTCGGCCGCGGCGCAGTACGACCTGTTCCCCCACGTGGCCAGAAGCGCCCTGCAGGCCGGCGACCTGGTCTTCTTCGGCAGCCCCATCCACCACGTCGGCCTGTACATCGGCCAGAACCTGATGGTGGCCGCGCCGTCCACCGGCCGGCTCGTCCAGGTCCAGACCCTCGTCGGCAGGAGCGACTACGTGGGCGCCGCCCGTCCCTGAGCTGAGCCCCCGTCGCTCTCAAGCCGCTACGGCCCTCGCTATCCCCCGGGCGAGGGCCGTAGCTCTTTCTGGGAGTGTGGGGGACGGCGGTTGACGGGGGCTGTGGATAACCACCGTTGCGAGTGACTGGGGTCGGTTACGATGCGGCGCATGAACCCAAGCGACGAAGGCTCCCCCCCACGGATCCCCGAGTGGATCCCTGGGCGGGTTGCCGAGCCGACCCCACCCGGCTGGCGCTCGCCGTCCCCACCTTCACCAGCGGCACCGCCGGGCAGGCCGCCTGCCGCGGCGGCGCCCGCGCCGCCGCCGGCGCCGCCGCGGGCGCCGCTGCCTCCCGACGCGCCGAGCTGGCTCCGGCAGGCGCCGACGCGGGCCCCGGACGCGCCGGTGGTCTGGGGGCCGCCGCAGGCGCCGCGGCGACGGCCGAGGGGGTGGCTGATCGCCCTCGTCGTGGTCGGGCTGGCGCTCGCGCTGGTCGCGGCCGTGCTCTCGCTGCAGTCGCCGGACGCCGCGCCGTCACGGGTCGCCTCCAGCGTGGCGCCGCGCCTCCGGGCGAACGATCCCGTCCGGCAGGTGCAGCACGTCCTCGCGCTGCGGGCACAGGCGATCGTGCACCACAACCGAGCTGGCTTCCTCGCCAGCGTCGACTCGCGCCGGACCAGCTTCTACCGCGCCCAGGCGGTGCTGTTCGACCGCATGGCGACGGCGCCCTTCTCGGGCTTCGCCTACCAGCTCGACAGCCCCGCCAACCTGGCCACCGCCCGAATCCGGCAGCGCTACGCCCCCGCACCGGTCTACCTGCCCGAAATCCAGGCCAGCTACCACTTCCGCGGCCAGGACGCGAGCCCGGTCCTGGCGCGCTTCTACTACACCTTCGTCTGGACCGGCTCGGCCTGGCGCATCGCCGCCCAGGACGAGCTGCGCCCGCTGGTCCAAAGCGACGCGGAGATCTGGGATGCCGGGACGCTGCAGACCGTCGCGACGAGCCGCACGCTGGTGGTCTTCCACCCCGGCGACAGCGCGCTCGCCAACCGCCTCCGGGGCGCCGCCGAGCAGGGCTACGCGCAGGTCGCGGCCTCCTGGTCGGGCTCCTGGGAGCACAAGGTGGTGATCCTGGTCCCACACGACCAGGCGGAGGCGGAACGGCTGGTCGGCGCCCGCGACCTCGGACAGGTCGCGGCGGTGGCCGCCTCCTCGATCGAATCGGGCGCGTTCCAGCGGGTGCTCGGCAACCGCATCGTGGTCAACAGCACCAACGTGCGCCGCTACGACCAGCTCAACCTGCAGGTGGTGATGACCCATGAGATGACCCACGTCGCCACCCGCACGATCGGGCAGGGCGTGCCGCTGTTCATCGTGGAGGGCTTCGCCGACTTCACCGCCCTGCGGCCCATCGGGCAGCCGCTCGCGTTCACGCGCCCGGCGCTGGCCTCCGCCGTCAAGGCCGGCCGCTTCGACGGCACCCTGCCGTCCGACGCCGACCTGCGCGGCGCGAACGCCTCCGTCGCCTACGACGCCAGCTCGTCGTTCTGTCTATGGGTCGCCACCACCTTCGGCGAGCCCCGTTTGCAGGCGCTGTACCGGGCCTTCCGGGGCACCGCTGAGCCGGGCATCGCCGGCCAGGACATCGTCTTCCGCCACGTGCTCGGCATCTCCCGGGCAACCGCCCAGACCCGCTGGGCCACCTGGGTGCGGCAGGTCCTATGAGGTCCACGGTGAGCGCGTTGCCGCGGCGGACGACGATCCCGGGGCGTGCCGGATTGGTCCACGGTGAGTGCGTTGCCGCGGCGGATGACGATCCCGGGGCGTGCCGGATGAGGCCAGGGTGAGTCCGCCGCGTCACGCCCGGCTGCGCCGGCGGGTCCCGCGTCCCCGGCCTGGCGACCCGCTGGAGGCGTTCTCGCCCGACGAGATCGCTGCCTGCCTCGCCTACGCCAAGCCGCGGCAGCGCTGGGCCATGGTCGCGTTCGGGGTTGAGCTCGCGCTGCTGGCCGCGCTCGCGCTGAGCGCGCCCGGCCGGGCGCTGGTGCGCGGGACGATCGGACTGGCCGGCCACTTCACCGCCGGGCAGGCGGCGCTCGGGGTCGCCGTGGTGGTGCTGGTGCAGGCGCTCGCCTCGCTGCCGTTCTCGCTCCGCAACTGGTCACAGGACGTCAGCGCCGGCCTTGCCACCCAGCGCCTCGGCGGCTTCCTGCTCGACTGGGTGAAGAGCCGCGCGGTCGGGCTGGCGCTCACGGTGGTGCCGACTGGCGCGCTGATCCTGGCGGCGCGCTGGCGGCCGCCCGGCTGGCCATGGGCGGCCGGCATGGTCGCGGCGCTGCTGGTGGTGGCGCTCAGCCTGCTCGGGCCGGTGGTGCTTGAGCCGCTGTTCAACCGTTTCCGGCCGCTGCCCCCGGGGCCGCTGCGCGAACGGGTCGTCACCCTCGCGGCGACCATGGGGATCGGTGTCCGCGAGGTGCTGGTCGCCGACGCGAGCCGCCGCACCACCAAGGTCAACGCCTATGTCTCCGGCCTCGGCCGCACCCGCCGGGTGGTGGTGTACGACACCCTGCTCGCCAGGTCCACCGCCGCACCCGGCGGCACCTCCGAGGACGAGGTCGCGCTGGTGCTCGCGCACGAGCTGGCCCACGTGCGGCACCGCGACATGCTGTGGGGGACCACCGCCGCAGCAGCCGGCGCGGCCGCCGGGGTGGTCTTCGCCAACTGGCTCCTGGCCCGGCCGTGGCCGCGGCACTGGCTGCACGCCAGCGGCCTCGGTGACCCGAACGTGGCAGCCGGGCTGCTGCTGCTCGGCGCCCTCGGCGGCCTGCTCATCAGCCCCCTGGCAAGCGCGGTGAGCCGCTTCGCCGAAGCCAGGGCCGACTGGACCGCCCTGGAAGTCTCCCATGACCCGGTCACCGCGGTCGCGGTGGAACGCCGCCTCGCCCTGGAGAACCGCGCCGACCTGCGTCCCAATCGGATGATGGTGGCGCTGTTCGCCACGCACCCGCCGATTATGGCGCGCATCGCCCAGGCCCGCCTGTGGGCCTCCAGCCACGGCGTCGGTGAGGCGACCACCCTGTCCTGAGCTGCGACTGAGAGCGCGACCGAACCTGCCAATCGGCGCCGCCGCTCCGGCAGGAGCCAGGCGGCAGCCTCTATGATCAGTTTGTGAATCTCCTATTGCTGACCAATGACTTTCCCCCGCGCGCTGGGGGGATCCAGCAGTACTGCCACAACTTGGTCAGTCGACTCGACCCCGCCTCGGTGACGGTCTACGCGCCGGACTGGCCCGGTGCCGCCGCCTTCGACGCCGCGCAGCCGTTCCGGGTGATGCGCCACCCGACCAGTCGGATGCTGCCCACCGCCGACCTCGCCCGCCGCGTGATCGCGCTGGTCCGCGAGGTCCACCCCGACGTGATCTGCTTCGGGGCGAGCGTCCCGCTCGGCCTGCTCGCGGGCCGCGTCACCCGGGCGACCGGGACGCCGTGCATCGGCTTCAGCCACGGCGTCGAGGCCGCCGTCGGGCGCGTGCCGCTGGTGCGGCGACTGCTCGCCAAAGTCGCCGGCGACCTGCGGCTGGTCACCGCCGTGAGCCGCTGGTCGGCGGCGCGGGTGGAGCGCGGCGTGCGGGGCCGCTGCCCGGTCGAGCTGCTGCCCTCCGGGGTCGCCACCGGCAGCTACCATCCCGGGGTCGACGGCGGCGCGATCCGTGCCCGCCACGGCCTCGGCGACGCGCCGGTGTGCGTCTGCGTCTCCCGCCTGGTCCCACGCAAGGGCCAGGACCGGCTCATCCAGGCATGGCCGGCGGTGGCCGCCCGGGTCCCCGACGCCCGCCTGCTGCTGGTCGGCGGTGGTCCCGACGAGCGGCGCCTGCGCCGGCTCGCCGCGGCCAGCCCGGCCAGCGACCGCATCCACCTGACCGGCGAGGTGTCCTGGGAGGAACTGCCGGCCCACTACGCCGCCGGGGACGTGTTCGCGATGCCGTGCCGCACCCGCTGGCTCGGCCTGGACCTGGAGGCGCTCGGCGCGGTCTTCCTGGAGGCCGCCGCCGCCGGGCTGCCGGTGGTGGCGGGCCGGTCCGGTGGCGCGCCCGAAACCGTCGTCAAGGGCGAGACCGGCATCGTGGTCGACGGCCGCCGTGCCGAACCGGTCGGGCAGGCCGTGGCCGAGCTGCTCGCCGACCCGCCCCGCGCCAGCGCGATGGGGGAGGCCGGACGCCGCTTCGTCGAGGCCCGCTACGCCTGGGACGCGGTCGTCGCCCGGTTCGAGAAGCTGCTGGTCGAGGCGGCCAGCTGATGCAGTCAGCTGATGAGGATGCGCTGATGGAGATCCGCGCCCGCGCGCCGCTGCGGATCAGCTTCGCCGGCGGCGGCACCGACGTCCCGCCCTATCCGGCCACCCACGGCGGCGCGGTCCTGTCGGCCACCATCGACCGCTGGGCGGTCGCCGGCGTGCGGGTCCGCGACGACCGCGCCTACCACGTCGAGTCGCTCGACCTCATGGTCCGCAAGGCATTCCAGCCGCACGAACTGGTCTTCGACGGGCACCTGGACCTGGTCAAGGCGGTCCTGCGTGACCTCGCCCCCGAGCAAGGCCTCGACCTGACGCTTGGCACCGACGCGCCGCCGGGCTCCGGGCTCGGCTCCTCGTCGGCGCTGGTGGTGGCGATGCTCGCCGCGGTCGGCGCCACCAGCGGCCGCAACTGGTCGCCCGCGGAGCTGGCCTGGCGCGCGTACCAGGTCGAGCGGATCGACCTCAAGATCCAGGGCGGCATGCAGGATCAGTACGCCGCCGCCTTTGGCGGCCTCAACTTCATCGAGTTCCACGGCGACGACAACGTGGCGGTGCGGCCCCTGGCGCTCGCGCCGGAGACCCTGGAGGACCTGGAGGGCTCGCTGCTGCTGGCCTGGTCGGGGGCGGGCCGCACCGACGGCGGCATCCTGCGCCGGCAGGTCGACGGGGTCCTCGGCGGCTCGGCGCGCAGCCTCTCAAGCCTCGCCGCGATCAAGGCGCTCGCCGAGGCGATGCGCGACGCGCTGCTCGGCGGCGACCTCGCCACCTTCGCCGAGGGCCTGCATGAGGGCTGGGAGCAGAAGCGCCGCCTCGCCAGCGGCATCGCCACCCCGCGCCTTGACGAGCTGTACCAGGTCGCCCGCGACGCCGGCGCGGCCGGCGGCAAGGTCCCCGGCGCCGGCGGGGGCGGGTTCCTGTTGTTCTGCGCACCGCCCGGCGCCCTCCGGCGCGTCGCCGCCGCGCTGGAGGCGGCCGGCGCTGCCTGCACCCCTGTCCGCTTCGTCCCCCAAGGAGCGCATTGGTGATTCAGCGTGATTGATATCGGA
>WNGD01003590.1_pt1 | contig 24611 bp, 22 predicted proteins | sample 5400671 | NCBI WGS metagenome assembly WNGD01 (sample SAMN13153369, study PRJNA577476) | soil metagenome | isolation source: 40 cm soil or saprolite under grassland replicate 2 | place: USA:California | collected 2016-06-15
GTCCATTGATAACGTGGGAACTTTTCTTCATCAAGCCCCAAAGCAGCTCAGTGCGGTGGTTTTCGATCATCAGCACGATTGGTCCTTGATTGATTCCGAAATGCCAGGGCGAGACCCAGCCGCAATCGCGACATTTTTCATCAGGAAACGTCGGGTTGAATGTGGCTTCAAGTCCGTAAGGATGATCGACGCCAATCTCGATCTCGTTGAAATGCTCCAGGGTTGGCAGAACTATCTCCGGAGCAAAAGGCAAAGAAGCGACGACGGCCCAGGGCGCGACGGTCCCGTCGTCTGGACCATCCGGCACACCGCGTGCCACATAATCAAAGAAAACGCGGTTTTGACCATCGGCGTTTAGTTCCGCTGGGCCAGGTCCCTCGCACGCCGTGAGTCCCCAACAAACTTCACTGTAGCCCGTGAACCCATCCGGATTTCGTCTGGCGTACTCTTGTTGCGCGTAAGTCGCGCGCCGGCTGTTCTCGAAGTAGTCCAAATCGTGCTCGCGCATGAACGCGTCCTGAATTCCACGGAAGTCTATCCAAACGTGCGAGAACTGGTGTGTGAAGAGCGGAGCAGCGTAGAGGTATTCGGAGTCGTAAACTTTCCTCCACTGATACCCAGACGTGTGCGCCTGATAACTTTCAAGCGGGAGGGGAAAAGTTGGGGAGCCAAGACCGAGAATATAGGCCAGCGTGGATTCGTCGTAGCGTTCCCAGCGATTGGGTAGAAAGCCAGTCTCCGGCTTCCATCCGTGAGTAAGAGTCGCACCGTCATTAATCACCCAATGCCAGTCAGCTCGGCGATAGATCTCGTCCGCCAACTTTCGGATTTCATTCTCAGCTGTGGAATCCTGATCGAAATAACCAGCGGCCGTGAGCATCCCCGCGAAGAGAAATGTAGTGTCGATCGTGGACAACTCGCATTGCCACGCGCGTCGGCCAGTTTCCATGTCAAGGAAGTGATAGTAGAAGCCCTTGTATCCAGTACTGTCTGGATCAGTGCTCTGTTCGCTGGCAGCAAAGAAGCGCAGCGTCGTCAATGTTCGCTCAATCGCCTCTTCGCGGGTGATCAAGTTGCGCTCAGCGCCAACGGGATAAGAGGACAACGCCATGCCAACAGCCGCAATGCTCGAAGGCCAGCCCTCTTTGGTGCAATCCACAACCAGTCCGTTATCGGGATTGACCTCGTTCACAAAGTATTTGAAGGCGTCGGACTGTAAGTCCGATAACAGCTTCTCTCGTTTGCCTGAAAGTTCATTCATCAGGTTTGGGTGATTCTAGCGTAGGCCGCTCCCCTGAAAGAAGAAGCACATTCAGCCCTACTTGCTCATCCGACGAGAGATTTCTTTCCCCCCATCGATAAAGATCTTGATTTAGGTTTATCGGATTACTGTAGTTACACAATACTGCCAGCGATCTTTCGCGGTCAATATTGTTGTCTTAGCGATCAATTGCCTTACTTAGCCGTCGCTGCCTCGGTACCTGCGGAATGCGACAATCAGCGCGGCCAACTTAATCGCGACTTGAAGCTTCTCTGATAGAGGATCGATAATTCAGCGACGGAGGCTCGTTGTCATGGTTAAGAAGGCTGTCTTTCTTTTTCTCTCTCCATTGTTTGTTTTTTGTGCGGCGCGACTAGTGACTAATGATGTGAGAGTCACCATTCGGGAGTATGACGTCCCGACGCCAAATTCGCGGCCGCATGATCCCGCAGTAGCTCCGGATGGCGCCTTGTGGTACACGGGACAATTAGCGAACAAGTTGGGCCGGCTCGATCCAAAGACAGCGAATCCGGTGTGAAACTAAACACGTTAGTTGCCTTCGATCCAAAAGCGAAATCGTTTCAGTCGTGGCTCATTCCTTCAGGCGGTGGTGTGGTGCGCAACATGGTAGCCACGTCTGAAGACAAGCTTTACCTGGCTTGCAGTGGCGTAAAACAAGGTCGCAATAGTGGAAGTGAAACATTGAGACCTTCACGGTACCCGCCAACTTAAGAGGTGTCCCCGCCTGTCTTGGCTTCGTTTTTTTCCACGTAATATTCGTTGATGCTTTCGTAGACTTCCGATGGGAACTTCAGATCTTTGTAGACATTGCATGCATCCGGATCTTCCGGATTTGGGCAGATGCGAAATTCTTGATGCTTCTGAAACTCAAGCACTTTCTCGCGGCTTGGGGGACTGTAACCCTTACTTACTACCTGTTCTATCAACGCGCGCGCCTTGTCTTCATCCATATCGGGATCGGCTTGAAGTTGTTTCAACAAATGCTCTTCCGGCAGAAAATACCTTGCCACCATCACGAATACCAGCCTGCCGTAATGGCCGATGTTTTCCCCCTGCGCGAGCGCGTCCATCAGGTGGGACATCATGCCATTTTTTCTTAGCTCTGCTACTGACATCGCAAACGATTGAATTTAGAATTGATTTCTTTCGGTATTCCGGGCAGTAGCTTAGCGCAGTTTGTCTGTGCGGTCATCTGTAATGCTCGCAGATATAGTCATTCATGCATTCGATCAAGTCGAAGGCGATTTGGTTGAAGCCGTGCGAGTCACTGTCGAAAAAGTCTTCAAAATGAAGGTCGTTCTCGGCGAGAAACTCTCAGTGCCCGCACGAAGCTACTCGCGCGAGCGTGCCCAATATCTCTCGACTGACTTGCTCGACGTGTTGGCGACACATGCTCGCGGCGATGAACGTATCGAACGCATCAGACTTGGCATCACGAACGTTGACCTCTTTGTGCCCGAACTCAACTTCGTTTTCGGCGAAGCATCGAGCGCTCGGCGCGTGGCAATATTCTCTACTGCCCGCCTCGATCCGGTGGGATACGGGGAGGCAAAGGACGAAGCGATTCTTTTGCGAAGGGCAACTACTGAAGCAGTGCATGAACTCGGACATGTGTTTGGGTTGGGTCACTGCTCAAGGCCCGGGTGCGTAATGTGGTTCTCAAACACGCTCTCTGAAACAGATCGAAAGGGAAGCGAATTCTGTCAGCGCTGCGCCAGGCAACTCGACACGAACAAACTGACGCATTAGTGAACTGTACGAGCGCGGCGTACACTCTGGATCATTACTTCAATTACCGGAAAGGTGGACCAGCGTGGGCGAGAGTCTCAGCTATCGATCGATTGTCGTGGCGAGCCAATATGTCTCCTGGTTCTTCGGTCAAGTCCTACGGTTGCGCTACTCGATCAGTGCACTTTGTCCCGCGGGACTTTTTGAGCACAGCCGCGACCACTGCCTCATCCTCGCGTCAACTCATCAAACCTACTTGGATCTCTGGCTGCTGATGGTGGCGGTCGGTTTCCGTCGCTTACGTGTATTGGTTCCGGTTCGTACCCTGGGAACGCTGGACTTTCGCAGTCCTCTTCTGCGGAGGTTTAAGCTCCTGATCAAAATAATCTACGAGCTCGAAGGCGTGATCGAATTGCCGCCGGAAGATCACGACGAAAGATCGCTCCCCGAGAAGCTGCGGGGCATGCTCGTGGCGCTGCATGAGGGTGATGTGGTAGCGATCTTTCCTGAAGGAGAGGTCTGGAAGAAACGAGAGCCGCCCGTCGGGGAATTCGCACCGGGCGTCACCTATCTCCACAGGAAATCAGGCGCACCCATCGTGCCGGTTGGGGTTTGGATAAGTGAGCGTTCGTGGCCACGCCGCCGCTATATAGCTCAGTTCGGCCGGCCCGTTTCGATCCCGGACCATTTTGACCAGGATGCCGGAGCGGGATGGCTCCGCGATCAGGTGCTCGCGTTGCGCGAACAAGCAAAACATGGGGAGGAGCAATGAACGAGCGCCCCAAAAACTATCCGGACGTGGAAACCTGCGTTGAAGAAACGGTGCGCAAGGTTGGACATCGCATAGCCCTTGGCACTCCGCTAGGAATTGGCAAGGCGAACCACCTGGTCAACGAATTCTTCCGACGCGCATGCGAGGATTCGTCCATCGACTTGCATATTTTTACTGCGCTGACGCTCGCCCGACCACACTGGAAGAGCGAACTCGAACGGCGCTTCCTGGAGCCGCTCACGGAGCGCCTCTTTGACGGCTATCCCGAGCTGGCGTACGTAGACCCGCTCAAGCGCGGAAAGCTGCCCGCCAACATCCGAGTCACGGAGTTTTATTTTCGGCCCGGGAGCTTCCTCGACAGTCCCCTCGCGCAGCAGAGTTACATGAGCAGCAACTATACTCACGTGGTGCGCGATCTGTTGGACGCCGGGATCAATGTGCTGGCCCAACTGGTCGGCAAGACGGAGGAAGACGGCGCGATCCGCTACAGCCTGAGTTGCAATCCTGATCTCACCTTGGACGCGGTGCCGCACCTACGCGAGGCGGAGCGGCGGGGAGCGAAGATCGCGCTGCTGGCCCAGGTAAACCGCAACCTTCCATTCATGTACGGGGACGCGGCTGTCGCGCCTTCTTACTTCGATGCGGTCGTCGACGAGCCGAAATACTCGTTCCCTCTCTTCGGCGCGCCGAATGAACCCGTGAGCTCGGCCGAGTACCTCATCGCGCTTCACGTTAGTGCCCTGATCCGTGATGGCGGTACGCTTCAGATCGGGATCGGCGCGCTCGAGGATGCGGTCACATACCTATTGAAGCTGAGACATCAGCAGAACGATCTCTATCATGAAATCCTCACGGACGCCGGCGTGCTCGAACGGTTCAAAGCGGTAATTGAACGGCTGGGCGGAACTACCCGGTTTCAGCAGGGACTCTATGCTTCATCAGAGATGTTGGTCGATGGCTTTCTCGAACTCTACCGCATCGGAATTCTGCGACGGAAGGTGTATCAAAACGCCGGCGTGCAGCGCCTACTGAATGACGGCTTAATCGGCGAGGAAGTAACCAACGAGACGCTTGAAGTACTGATGAAGACGGGAGTCGTTTCCGCCTTGCTGACCCCGCAGGACTTTGCCCTGCTTCAGGAGATCGCGGTTTTGAGTCCGGAGTTGGACTACAAGGATGGAGTCATCAGTTTACGCAATGGCCACCGCATCCCGGCCGATCTGGCGAATAGAGTGGTGAGGGACGAGATTAATCGGTCGTGCCTCGGAAGTAAGTTGAAAGGCGGACACTTCGCGCATGCCTGCTTCTTCCTGGGACCCAGAAAGTTCTACGACACCCTCCGCCAAATGGACCGTTCCGAGCGCGAACAAATTTGCATGACCGGAATTTCTTATGTGAATGAACTCTACGGGCATGAAGAACTCAAGCGATTGCAGCGCAAAGCAGCCAGATTCGTGAACACGGGCCTGATAGTTATGCTCAACGGGGCCGTCGCTTCCGACGGGCTGGAAGATGGTCGTGTTCTAAGTGGCGTCGGCGGCCAGTACAACTTCGTGGCGATGGCACATGCTCTGGAGGATGGCCGCTCGATTATGATGATCCGGAGCACCAAAGAACAGGATGGCAACGTACGTTCAAACATTCGATGGAGCTACGGCCACGTCACCATTCCCCGCCATCTGCGAGATATGGTGGTCACCGAATATGGTATCGCCGACCTGCGCGGACGCAGTGATGCGGAAGTAATCGCGGCATTGGTGGAGGTCGCCGATTCTCGTTTTCAGGACGAGCTCGTTAAGGAGGCGAAGCGCGCCGGTAAGATTGGCAACAGCTACCGTATCCCTGACCATGCGCGCAACAACCTTCCCGAGCGACTGGAGAAAGTACTGGCTCGTTATCGAGAGCGAGGATTGTTCCAGGCTTTTCCCTTCGGCACGGACTTCACGCCAGAAGAAGTGGTACTACGAAAAGCACTGCGGAACCTAAAACAAACCATGAGGTGGAAGCGATTCCATGTGCCTCGTCTGGCTGATATTCGCAAAAGTATCGCTGTCCCCGACGATGCCCGTCCTTACCTTGAGCGAATGGCGCTGGACCGCCCGGAGACTCTCAAGGAAAGATTGATGCAGAGAGCGCTGGTATATGCGCTGGCCTCAGTGGAGGCAATCTGATCTCCTGTTGAAGAGGCCAAAGAGTGATCCTCGCAAGCGAGAATGAGAAGGATGGACACTGGAAAACCGCGCGCCGTTTTGATGAATAGGAAGAGACGGAGCGATCTACCCCTTTTCAGCGAGCACCGAGTAAAAAGTAGTAGTGCTCATAGTGAAACATAGCTCAGTCAACGCTGGTTTTTGCCTGCACTTCTCAGGTACGCCGCTTTTTTGTTCCAGCGCGTGCCGTTTTCTTTCTTGCCGCTTTCCTGGCTATTTTCTTAGGCGATCGTTTTCTCGCGGTGCTCGTTTGCCGGTCTTCAGTCCCAACGATTCCGCGTTTTTTTCGCTTCTCAACTTTCCTGTGGGCTTCGGCGGTCACTTCCGCGACGCGCTCAGCTTGAGTTAAATCCGGTACCTTAGTTTTATCGGCGAGCGACGACTTAGATTCCTCGGCCATTTCGCTTTGACTCTTCTGAAACTCAAACTCATTCAGGTGTCCGCCCTCAGTCTGGTAACTCGGGATGTTTCGTTTTGGATCCTTTGGCACGTTCTTCTCCTCCTTTCCGGCACAAGCGGGAAGGCGCTGCCCCAAAATCATTCCACGGGACTCTACGGCCCGCTGTCTCGTAATTCTCTGAGCCACCCTGCCTCACTAATCGCGGATTTCAATTGGCTCGTGATCGCTTCGGCATAAAGCAGGGCGCCCTTTCGATTGGGATGGCCAAGGGCAGCATAACGACATGTCAGTCGCTGCTTCTCGCGCTCCTTCTTTTGATGCGGCGTGTCTTCCGTCTGTCGTCTATAGAATTCATCGCAGCTTGCATTCCGTTGTTTCCGGCGCTCGTCATTCGTCTCAAGCTGAATCTTTCCAAACGAAAGCAACACCAGGAGCCTTTTGAATGGTGACTGATTAAATCCCCACAATTGGGTTTCCGGAGCGCTGAATGAATGCTCCGGCAGGAAATGGATTTCGGCAAATACAATTCGCGGGCGCGAACCACTGAGCCCCAACTCAGCATTAACTTTCGCAACAGTCTCGGCCATACTCTTGTTTGAAGCCTCGTACCACTCTTTAGAGTTGGCTGTCAGTCTTTCGAGAGTAGCTTTACTGCTCATTTTGCGAGCACCTGGATTGTCTTTGAAAAACCTTCGCGCCATTGCTTTCATGAAGAAATCATTTCGAGTCTTCTCAGAAAAGAATGGATAATAGCCGGTGATGATCACATGCGCGCTAGCGAATGAAGACGTGATCTTACGCAATAGTCCTTCGATTGGCGGTCCGCACTTCGCCTCCGTCAGCCGGTGTATCTCGGCGGTAGTGATGGCTCCATTCAAGAGATTCTGCGCGCCGATATCGTTTGCACAACCGTTTACCAGCACGAGATCCACCTTCGATCCATCCTTGTAATAACGAAGCGCTCGGTCTGCTTGCTCGCTCACGGTGGGCAAAGCTACGTTCACTTCGCCGTCCTGCGCAATCATATTCTCCGTCGCATCACTACCTTCGATAACTGCTCCAGCGTGTGCCTCGATTCTCTCAATTACCACTCGGCCCGTTTTCGTCGCCAGCCAGGTTTTCACCTGATACCACGACTTATGCTCCGTTTTTAATCCTTCACCCCATAATATCGAATCACCCAACACCAGCATGTTGAGCTGGCGATCGATTGGGTTGACTTGCGCAACCTTTTCAGATGTCTGAGAGAAAGCAAAAGGGGAGAATGTGACAATAGTTGCTACAACACCAGCAAGGAATTTTCGATTAAGGCTGAGCATAGAAAACAGCATTAGATCTCTCTTTCGCGGCAAAACACCATAAGCTGCAATAAAAAGTCGCGCCGCGACATGCAGTTCAGCGTGACTGACGGACTCAAAAGAGCGGCTAGGCGATTCGGCGACTCATCTGCCATGTCGGTTGCGGTAGTTCATCGCCTCGAGAAGAACTCGGCGCAACGATGCCGAGTGCGCAGCTATTTCTTCTTCGATGAAGACTTCTTGCGTGGCACCTTAGCTCCAGCTTTCCGAGCCTGGGACAATCCAATCGCAATCGCTTGTTTCTTGCTGGTTACCTTCTTGCCCGAACGGCCACTCTTAAGAGTTCCCTTCTTCCGTTCCTTCATCGCCTTTTCGACTTTCTCAGATGCCTTCTTGCCGTACTTGGCCATGGTTTCTTCTCCTTCGAATTTCTTGCATCACCTTCTGCCCCGAGAATCAGGCAGCCTTCCGCCGTGGCTTCCCATATAAGTCACGTAATTCTTCCTTGGCCGCTTCGAGTCGCTTGCGCCGAGATCCCGAAAGCTGCTTTCCCGCGCGATTGATATAAAAAGTAAGCATGGACATTGCAGAGCGAAACGGATCGCTCTTGCGCCGGCGACTGCGATCAGCCGAGCGCTTTAGCGACCGGGCGATACTTCTGGGATCATCCTTAGAAAATACTCCCTGATCCAAATCAAGCGCGCTGCTCGTTTCCGTTACTTGCTGGGACCAGCGCTTTCGTTTTCTCGCCACCATGCCAGCCCTCCCCTTGTCATATCAATCGCCCTTGATATTGATGACTTGCCTCAACGTGTGGTCGACCCGAGCTGGAGCTGATTTCTGTGATTCGAGCTCTGACATGTTAAGACCCTTTCTCCGTCAACAAGACAAAACCTGGCCCAGTACCCTGCACTCCCGCGTACCCTTAACGTACAGACGCCGAAGCCACGTCTGACAATCCAGTCAAAAAGCAGGATTGCATCGACAAAAAACCGACGAGTAATACAATCATGGGCAATAGCAGTGCCGGAAAGGCGTCGGAGAGTCGTGCTTGAGTCAACTGCAAACGTAATGAGAGAAAGAAAACGTTACAAATGCGAGGAGCGGCGTTTACTTCGCTCTGTCTTTGAGAAGCGGGAGCGGATCTAATGCCGCCCCAGACGTTAGAGCGACGCAAACAGAGCCAGGAATAGAACGATCCTTCGCGCCATCTTATTCTCCTCGGCTGAATAACATTAATATTTGCAGGCAGTAATTACGTCTCAACTCCATTGCCAATCAACAATCTCCGGCATGTCTTCACCATGCTTCCTGATGTAGTCATGATGTGCGATTAGTTTCTCTTCATAGTGCGACACGATGGAATCACTTTGTGCTGCGACGTTCGAATTCATTTCGGCAACAGCGCGCACCGCCTGCACTACGACGTGGTAGCGGCTGGCCAGGTTCTGCACAAAGAGGTCGAAAGGCGTCGTGGTCGTGCCCTCTTCAATGTAGCCGTTGATTTGAAATCGCGGAAACGCCGGCCGATGAAAGAGAAGTTGTTTCACCGCGACGGGATAGCCATGAAAGTTAAAGATCACCGGTTTGTTTGCAGTAAACAAGCTGTCGAAGGCTTCCGGAGTTAAGCCGTGCGGGTGAAAACTTTCGGTCTGTAGAATCAACAGATCGGTAACGTTGACAACGCGCACGCGCAAATCAGGCAGTTCATCACGCAGCAGCCAGGCAGCAGCTAACAGTTCGTTCGTTGGGTAAACGCCGGAGGCGGCGAGGACAACATCCGGCTCTTCACCGTTATCGGTACTAGCCCAGCGCCAGATAGTCGCTCCTTTGCGGCAATGCTCATCCGCCTCATCCATCGATAGCCACTGGGGCATCCGTTGCTTTGAAGCGATTACCAGATTGATCTTATCCGTGCTCGTCAAGCAGTGATTAATCGTCGAGAGCAGGCAGTTGGTATCGGGCGGCAGGTAAATGCGAACGTGGTCAGCTTTCTTCGTGAGCAAGCTGTTGATGAAGCCCGGGCCTTGATGCGAGTACCCGTTGTGATCTTGCCGCCAGCCTTCGGAACTCAGCAGATAGGTCAGCGAGGCTACGGGTTTGCGCCATTCGATCTCGGCCGAGACTTTGAGGAACTTCGCATATTGATTCATCATTGAGTCAACGATCGGCGCAAACGCTTCGTAGCAAGGGAACAGCCCGTGCCTGCCCGTGAGTAGATAGCCTTGGAGCCATCCTTGACAGGTGTGTTCGCTCAAGACTTCGAGGACGCGGCCCTCGCTGCCGATATGTTCATCCTGGGAATTGGCTGGCCAAGCGAATTGTCGACTAGTCGCTTCGAAGATCGCACCAAGCTTGTTCGACATCAATTCGTCCGGACAGAAGACGCGGAAATTGGCGGTCGTGCCATCGTCCGCTTCGTTCATTCGCAGTACATCGCGCAGGTATTCGCCGAGCCTGAAGGTATCGCTTCCACGTATGGCTCCGTGTTGGTTAACCGTAACTGCATACCGTTGAAAATCTGGTAAGCGAAGTTCGCGACGAAGATTTCCACCATAAGCATGGACGTTCATTCCGATTCGCAAGTCTCCTGTTGGACAAGACGCCAGTAGCTGCGGATCAGGCCGCCCTTCAGAGTCGAATAGTTCATCAGGACGATACGACAGCAGCCAGCGACTTAGTAGATCCAAATGTTCTGGATTATCCTGCGGCTTGTCGATCGGCACCTGGTGTGAGCGGAAAGAATTCTCTAACGTTTTGCCGTCCAACTCTTTTGGGCATGTCCATCCCTTCGGCGAACGGAGAATTAGCATTGGATAGCGTGGGCGCTCCTGTGCCGAACTCACGCGAGCAGTCTGTTGAATGTTTCGAATGACGGTATGTGCGCTGTCCAGCGCTGCAGCCATTTGTCGGTGCACCGACGCGCGTTCCTCAATGGTGTCACCGCCAGCGTTCACAATCTCTACCTCGTAGCCGTACCCCCGGAACAAACTGAGCAATTCCTCGTCAGACATCGCACCAAAGATCGTCCCCGAAGAAATCTTATAGCCATTGAGGTGAAGTATCGGCAGGACGGCACCGTCGCACGCTGGATTCAGATACTTTGTGCCGTGCCAAGCCGTGGCTGTGGGCCCCGTTTCTGCTTCGCCATCGCCGACGATACACGCGACGATTAAATCAGGGTTGTCGAAGGCAGCGCCAAATGCGGTCGCCAGAGCGTAGCCCAATTCGCCGCCCTCGTGGATGCAGCCGGGAGTAGCCGGACTCAGATGGCTCGGAAAGCCGCCCGGCATCGAGAACTGGCTGACGAAACATGTCAGCCCGTCCTTCGTGAGCACTAATTCAGGATAGAACTTGGCAAGCGTCCCCTCAAGGTATAAGTTTGCCAGATTTGCCGGTGCGCCGTGACCGGGACCAGTTACGAGCAGCACACTCTGTTTAGTCTGCGTTATGAGCCGATTAAGATGCGTGTAGACGAAATTAATGCCGGGCACAGTGCCCCAGTGACCGAGTAATCGCGGCTTAATATGTTCAGGTTGCAGCGGCTCTTGCAGAAGGCAGTTCTCGCGCAAGTAAATCTGCGCCGCACCCAGGTAATTCGCCGCGCGCCAATAGATGTCGAGCGCTTTCAGTTCGTCAGCCGAAACAGTTTGTCGGTCACGCATCTTCTTCCCTTGTTTTCAAACATTGGGCAACTTGTTGGGCTATCAAGGGCCCTTCTTCCACGCGTGAATCGTCGGCAGTGATGCGCCCTTCGCGATTGATGTTCTTTAGCTCTGCTTATCTGCGCTCGCGTAGTCACCTCGCATTGTCATGAGTTATTTTCCGCTGATCATCGTTTCTTCTTCGGCTTCCGTCTGACAATTTCAACCGAACACGGAGCGTGGCTACGGAAGATGCGACGCTGCCGAGAAACAATCGCTTAATCCCGTTGTACCCATGCGAACCGATCACGATCAGGTCAGCCGGGCACTTTTCGGCTTTGTCGATAATTTCCGATCGAGCATCGCCCTTACGTAAGGCGGATTCGATTTTGAATCCTTTCTTCCTCAGTGTCTCAGAAGTCTTCTTCGTCAGGTCACGCGCACGTTTCTGTACCTCCCGGTCTATGCGTTCGAGGCTTTCGCGCCCGCCGTACCAGGGCTCGATCGCGATCAGAGGAAAAGGCTCGACGACAGTGAGTACGCGCACAGTTGTTCCCTTTGGCCATGGTCTTTGGCTACTTCTTTAGCTGCCGCGGCCGATTACTCGGAATCATCTACGGCCAAAAGTATCTTCATCACTCCCTCCTCGGGGGATTGAATGCCCAAGGTGCTTCTGCGCGACATTCAATCGACCACGACGCCATCCACCATCTCGGGCGGCAACGCCGAGCGAAAACGCAGCAGCGTCTTGTTGTGATTTTCCGATTCAATTTCCAGCGCGACGTTGGCACCCTGAGACCAACTCTCGCTGAATTCGGAGGCAGTGAAGCGTTGTAGTCGCGCAGCCATTCAACAAAGTCAAGTACTATCTTATTGCGCCACATCCAGGTCGGAAAGCGCTTGAAACCGCCAAGAGCCTCGTTGGCATCCTTATCATCACCTAGACCACGCACAAATCGGTTAACGCGGAAGGCGTCGGGCCAGTCGGCCTCAACTGCAACGGCAGTGAACCCCTTCTCCTTAATTAATCGCTTGGTTATTGCTGCGCGCTCGCGATAGAACTCATGAGTGCCGTGGGTAGCTTCGCCAAGCAGACAGAAGCGCGCCTCGCCGATGAGTTTGAGCAGCCGATCGTAATCGCGCGCCGTGCCTTCAAGGCGTTGCGCGGCCTCTTGAGCTACATTGGTTATTAGATTGAGCCCTGCAATTGCCATAGTTACCCGCCTTACGAAGTGCGCTTTGTCTGTCCCACACAGCGACTGTCCATTGCGCGGTGATATCCGTTGCTTCATTGCTCCTAACGCTGGCCGCAGAATGCTGCGTTCAATCATCTACGACCAGCAGTTCTGACCTGGCTCCCTCCTGGATCAGTCGGGTCATAAGCTAAATGGCACCAAACCGCGATCGCTATGGAATTAATCAAAACCTAGTGAGCTGCCGCCGATGCTGACCTCGTGGGTTCGGAAACTTCCTTAACGACTTCGCCCGCGACACGCTCCTAACACACAGCTCGGCTCAGGTCTCGTCAAGCACGAAAGTAATTTTCATGATCACCTTATAAGCGGCGATCTTGTCGTTCTCGACTTGCACTTCTTGTTCTTTCACCCAGGCGCTCCGTATTCCATGGAGCGTCTGAGTGGCCCGAGCAATCCCCTGCTGGATCGCATCCTCAAACCCTTTATCAGAAGTAGAACTGATTTCCGTTACGCGAGCTACAGACATTTTGCAATTCCCTCCCTGCTCTCCTGTTGATTGCTTATTTGGTAATCACGCCGCAGGCCATCCGGTCACCTGAGTTTCCGGATGGATCCGTTTTCATGTCATCCGCTTTCGCGTGAATAACCAGCGAAGTTCCACCATCGGTGAAAAGCGAATAGCTGCCGGTTCCCAGATTTACCCTCGGGTCGGTTATCGTTATCCTTGCCGTGCCATTGTTGCGAACAAAGAAATTGTTCATATCTCCCGCATGCGGCCCCGTCGGATTTTTCAATCCGTGCTGCTTACCACCAGGATTGAAATGCGGTCCGGCCGATTCAAATTTCGGCCCTTCACACTTCGCCATCTGGTGAATATGAATCGCATGCTCACCGGGCGGAAGATTTTTTAGCTCCAGCCTGATCCTGACCCCACGGCCTGTTCTGAAGAACGTAGCAGTGCCCACGCTCTCTCCTTGAGCATTCTTCATCTCCACCGTAAGGCTGCTTTTCTGTGCGCTTACGTAAGACAACAAGGAAATTCCCAGGACTGCCGCAGCCAGCCACACAAAGACTTGTCGTTTCATGGTCCTCCTCCTATTCACGAAATTGATCATCTTAACGCTTTCTTCTCAATACATCTCTTAACGCAATAACCCGCCAAAGTCCTCCAATGAGATCCAAGCAGCGATAGATGCTCGATAATGCACATGTTCATGTTTCCCCAAACTACCTTCTTTTCAATTCCATCATGTGCGAGCGGCGTTTCTCAATCGTGGCTGGCAAAGGAGGTGCCAGCCAGATCCTTCGACCTGACTTTCAAGTGCTGGTTGCAACTTAATTGGCCGCCGCACGGACCATCAGGACGGTTCTGGTATGCAGATTGACCGTTCATAGCGTGGCGGAGCAAAAGAAGAGTTTGGATTTGGTTTGACAGCAGGTCCTCTCGCCCTGTTAGCTTGAGAGACTTACTGGCAGGGGGTAGTATTTTTGTATCAGATCTAAACAGGATCGTGTTCCGTTTCCGTGCTAGAAAAGACAAAGAAGACGTGGCACATCTAGCTGCCCATTGGTTTCAAGAACACTTGCGGCCGAGATCAGTTGGTGCTCCTAAGTGATCGGGATCCAACTCAGTTTGTTTGCAACTCTGGAGGACAAACATGATTTATCGAGATCGAACGGAAGCAGGAAAAAAGTTGGCGGATCACTTGAAGGAGTATGCGAATCGCCAGGACGTATTAGTGCTGGCACTCCCGCGCGGCGGCGTACCAGTGGCCTTTGAAGTAGCCAATGCTCTTCACGCTCCTCTCGATATCTTTCTGGTACGAAAGCTTGGCGTTCCGGGCCAAGAGGAACTAGCCATGGGAGCTATAGCTACTGGCGGCGTCCGGGTGCTCAATGAAGACGTTGTTCGATATCTTGATATTCCCGCTGAGGTGATCGACGCGGTGGCGGCAGATGAAGAGTGATGAGTTCCGAATGGAGTGCGGCGCATTCCGATCGTGGATGACGACGGTCGGATTGTCGGAATCGTCGCGCAGGCTGATGTCGCAACACGCATTAATGAGCCGGACAAGACCGCTGAGGTGGTCGCGGAAATCTCTCTAAGTCCGCGGCGGCGGGTACTGGAAGATAGAGACTGAGTGTTTTTCAGTCATTTGGCAAAGAGGTAACAAGGAACTTCTACCTGGGAAGTTGGAGCGATAAATCTGTGCCGACCCGTGCCCAATTAAGTAAGGCCAGCGAACACCGGGGTGAACATACTCCTTTGATGATTGCAGCACTCGAAGGCGACACCGGAACTGTAAAGGCTCTGTTGGCTAGCCGGGCCAACGTGAACGCGAAAGATAACGAGGGTCGAACGGCGCTAATGTTTGCGGTTGTCAACTCTCACGCCGACAGCGTGAAAGCGCTGCTTCGCGCCGGAGCACGCGTAAACGCGCGGGCACGTGATGGCGGCACAGCCTTGATGTTAGCGGCGTCGAATGGCCACGTTGAGATTACCCAAATGCTGCTGAAGAACGGTGCGAAGTCAGGCTATAGGTACGCCTCAACAGGAGGCACGGCCGCCAGCCTGGCGGCAGAAAGAGGCCACACAGACATCGTCGAATTGCTCAAAAGGCGGGTTGTTAACAAATAATCCTGTCAGGAGTGGCGGCCGCGAATGGAGCAAACCCTCGTCAGTCTGCCGTCAAGAGCGTTGACCTGATGATCTTAGGAACACAAATGAAGAACTCGGGACGTTCAGTCCTAAACCAATTCGTAGTTCCCGCCACGGTCATGCTGTCCTTCGTCTCGTTCTGGAGAGCAGCAGCCATCGTTCTCAGCGACCTTGGCTCCTCGGCTTATTACGTTGATGCAATTTCGGAGCAAGCTATAGGCAAAGCGGCGCCGTGGTTCATCCTGGCAATTATGCTTTTCTCGTACGCAGTGCGAGCAGTTTATATCGAGAGTTGCAGCATGTTCGTGCGCGGAGGAGTTTACCGAGTGGTGCGCGAGGCGATGGGAGGAACGGCGGCGAAGTTTTCGGTCTCAGCTTTGATGTTTGATTACGTCTTGACTGGACCAATCATTGCCGTGAGCTCAACGAATCCCACCAATACTTTCATATCGCGTGGATGCATGTACCCCCCAGACTCTTCGCGGCTGGATTTGGCATTTTGATCATTCTCTATTTTTGGTACTGCAATCGAGTCGGCATTCCCTTCTCGAGCACCAAGGCACTCTGGATTATGCAGATCACCACGGTGATGGTAGTAATTCTGATTGTCTGGTGTCTTACGACGATTTTCGAGAAGGGATATCAACCCGTGCCCGCACCGACGCCGGCAAACTTGCACTTTAGTGTCGAGTCACTCGGGTGGTTAAAAGGAACGATCGCTCCGAGTATTACCACAGTTGCGATTCTGATTGGGCTCGGTCATTCACTGCTGGCCATGAGCGGGGAGGAAAGCCTGGCCCAGGTCTATCGGGAAATCGAGGCTCCAAAGCATAAGAATCTTATCCGCGCAGGCTTGGTGATTTTTGTCTTTAGCTTAACTTTTACTTCATTGGTTTCTTTCTTTGCAGTGATGATCATTCCCGATGGCGAGCGCAGCAAATACTTCGACAACCTTATCAGTGGCATCTCGATGTTTCTGGTCGGGCCATTTGCGCTCAAGCTCGTCTTCCACGCCTTTGTGGTCTTAGTTGGCGCACTCATTCTGTCCGGCGCCGTCAATACAGCGATTATTGGATCCAACGGCGTACTCAACCGAGTCGTGGAAGACGGTGTCTTGCCAGACTGGTTCAAGCAGCCACACAAGAAACACGGGACCACCTATCGGATAATAAACCTGATTGTCTTCTTGCAGATTGTTACGGTGGTGATTAGCCGGGGCAATGTTTACCTCCTGGGCGAAGCGTATGCATTTGGCGTTGTCTGGAGCTTTGCAATGAAGACCCTTGCTGTCGTCGTCCTTCGTTTCAAGGAGCCCGAAGCGGAACGATGGAAGGTACCGCTCAATTTTCGCTTCAGAGGCATTGATGTGCCCGTAGGCCTGACAGTCATAACTGTGGCGCTTTTCTTGTTGGCAGGTATCAACCTGCTGACGAAAAAGACCGCCACAATGGCGGGAGCGATTTTCACCATTGTTTTCTTTATCGTATTCACACTTTCTGAAAAGTACTATAAGCCTGAAGAACAAAAAGCTAAGCGAAGTAGGCCACGAAGGACCATGGTAGAGGGTGAGATTGAAAGATTTCGCCTCAAAGTCGGGAACAATCTCTCTTCAGAATCGTTGCGCGTGAGACCCGGCAACGTGCTTGTTGCAGTCAACGACCCGCATAATGTGAATCACTTGCAGAGAGTGATGACAACGGCTGATCCGAAGAAGTTGGATGTAGTAGTGATTTCGGTAAACCCTCAGGCTTTGGAGGAAGATCGAAAAGGCGAGAAACTAGCTGAGCGGGTTGTTGACGATTTCGAAGCGCGTCTGTTCAGTAGAGTGGTCCACATTGCGGAGAAGGTGGGCAAGCCCGCATCATTGGTTGCGGTTCCCGGCGCGGATCCATATAGCCTGATTCTGCAAGCGGCCCAGAAGCTTCGTTCCTCCCGCGTGGTTATCGGTCCTTCTTCGAGTAACAGTCCTACGGACCAACAGCGGGAAATAAGACAGGCTTGGGAGCAATTGCCAAGTCCTCGTCCCAAAGTTTTAGTGGAGATCGTTGCGGATAACGATCAGAAATCTCGCCAAATTGATCTCGGTCGGGATAACGTAAAGCATTCCTGATGAAATTGATCTCGGTCGGGATAACGTAAAGCATTCCTGATGACTTTGCCCCCACCGGTCACGAACGTGATGGAATCACCTTCCACACGTTCCGTCATTGGTTCAGCACGAAGCTGGAAGAACTCGGAGTGAGTAGGGTCGTTCGCCGTGATCTTCTCGGACATAGCCCTGAAGATACTACGGATGACTACACTCACTCTACGATTGAAGCGAGGCGCCGCAGCGTCGAATTACTTTGCCAGACTCCGGTAGAGAATGTAGCTGATTTTCAGATGAAGTCTGGCAAAAGTCTGGCAAGTGTCGCAGTATGAGGCATGATGGAACCGCTAAGTTATTGATTCTATGGTAGCGGGGGCCGGGCTTGAACCGGCGACCTTGGGGTTATGAATCCCACGCTCTAACCACCTGAGCTACCCCGCCACGCGGAGTCCATTATAAAGGCGAGAGTTTGCAGGTCAAGCAGGCTTTCGATCGAAGGTAGTCTCTTCAAATTAAGGCACCACCTTCGATCAAGCACCAATACTTCCGATCGGCATCACTTCAGAAATCGACCCAGGTCCCGGAATTATTCGCCCGGGCCTTTTGATAGAGATAATCTGCCGCCGCAAGATCTTCAATGGCCAGGCCCAGGGACTTGAACAGCGTGATTTGATTGCCCGTGGTGCGACCGGAGGCTGAGCCAATCAGTACTTCTCCAATCTCTGCGCGAATGTGTTCTGGCCCGATCGCTCCTTCGCGCGCGGCTATCAAGTAATCGCCGGCTTCGTTAAGCGCCGACTCGCGCCGATCGACGAATAACTTCGCTGCGACCATTGTGGCCGTGTCAACTTCGCGGGCGGTAAATGAGTAGGTGCCGACTGCATTGATATGCGCACCCTGCGAGATCCATTCGCGATTCAAAACTGGTTCGTGCGAAGTTGTGGCGGTCACGATCACCTCGGCGCCGCGTATTGCTTCCTCCGCAGTGGCAACCGGCTCGATAGGAAACGCGTGCTTCGTCTGCATCTCGTCAGCGAACTTCCGCGCGTTTTCCAGGCGGCGGCTGGCGACGCGCGCTCGCTTTAGCTTACGCACGCACGCGATCGCGGCAAGATGAGAGCGTGCTTGCACTCCGGAACCGATTATCGCAAGCTCGCTGGCGTCTTCGCGCGCAAGCAAGCGCGTCGCCACAGCAGACACGGCGCCAGTGCGAATCTCGGTGATCGCCGAAGCATTCATCAACGCAAGCGGCTCACCCGTCTCGCCGCTGAAAAGCAACACGCCGCCCTGATGCGCGTCTTTTCCTTTGGCGGCGTTTCCCGGAAAAACACAAATCGCTTTCAAACCAAACACCGACTCAGCGCCGAACCTATAAGCCGGCATCATTGCGATCACTCCCGACGCGTCGGGTGGCTTGACGACCATGCGCAGGGGTTGATGCATCTCGCCTCGTGATAGAGATGCGAGCGCCTCTTCCATTACAGTGATGCACTCAGACATCGGAAGGAGTTGTTCAACTTCACTATGGGTGAGTACCAGAATCTTCATGTGATTGCTCCGCAGTTGCCCGCTTACTTGACGCTCACTGCCAGCGTATCGTGATGCGAGCTAATCAGAGTGCGCAGGTACGGTCCAATGCGATTCGCTGCTTCGAAGCCGGCCGCTTTGGCGGCGGCTTCCTGGTCGCTTTCGGGAATGCCCGCGCTTTCAGCAAAATGTTTGAGGTCGCGATACGCGCCAATCGTAAACAGGTCCCAGGCCGCGCCCTGGTCGCGAACGAAGATGAAGTTCTCCGGCCGTTTCAGCGTCTTCAAATACGCGTTCTCCATCTCGCGTTCCTTGAATAACTCGGATTGTTTGCCGGCCAGAGAGTGAAACATCTCGACGTGAAAGAAAGCGGACGAGGCAAAAGTTTTTCGCACCTCATCGATTGGTGGTCCGTAGACAAATACGTCCTCTTGCCATGCGATGAGTTCGTCGAGTTTTCTTAACGAATCCCTTTGGGACTTTCTCCTGGCAATGCGACCTGGATTGTAGTACTCATCGTAGCTCTTCATCGGGATCAGAATCAGAAGATCCCAATGATCGCCCTGGCTGTGACGCATCCATAGCGGCAGCTCGTCGCCAGCATCTTTGTAGCCAGCGAGCGACGCTCTGTAGAGGTCAATCGCTTCCAGTAGTTTTCCGGGCGCAGCTTGCACGAGCCTGGCTCTGTAAAGGTATGTCGTCTCCGAAGCGGTCGCCGAGGGAACAAGCAACGCCAGACTTGCTAACCAGAGCAGAATGCGCAACACGATGTTTTCCTCTCTTTCAGTTTTGTGTGAGAGACACCCTCACGGCGCCGGCGTCGAGAGCAGAAAAACAGCGAACGACGCCAGCCAGTGCTCGCCTTCGTAGTTTCCGCTAGTGACATGTGCCAGCGCATCCTTCGCGTGTTCGGTAGCTGCCTGGGCCAGAATCTGCCGCGCTGCGTCTTTTTCTGGTAAGGCGGCGGCAATGCTGCGCATGCACCACGCGCGGCTCAGATTCAAACCGTCCAGGTGGACCAGCTTGGGATCAGTCCGATCGGTTACTACCGCCGGATGAAGCAATATCTTCGGCTCATCTTTAGTCAGGTCGGGAAGAAAGCGGTGAAACCATTGCTCGAATTCCGCGGGATTCAGCACCCGGCGCATTAGATCGGCTTCGATCAAAGCAGGCGAAAAGAAGTCTTCGCCGCCAGGCTCCCACGCGGCGGGATAATTCGCATCTTTGCCAAAGTAGGTGCGACTGCGTTCCTCGATCAAACTGGCCAGTTGTTTGTTGCCGCTGGCAACGGCATAGTCCAGCGCGAACGCCAGGCCGAACGCTGTGTTCGGGTGAACGCCGGTCCGGATCGGATACGTTTGCTTGGGTAGAAAGCCGACGTATTTCTGCGCCAGCGCGTCTGCCAGTGGTTGCAGATTAGTCGCCCAAAGCTTGCCATCCTCATCGTTCCAACCACGCAGCGCCTGGGCCAGTTTTAGCAGCCACGCCCAGCCGTAAGTGCGCTCGAACGATTGCCGGTTGGGTTGATTTAGATAAGCGACCTCTACGCGCAGATTTTCCGCGGAGAGATTTGCATTGAGCGCATTACGAATCTGGGAACCTTCTGGCAAGTCCGGAAACAAACGCAGCAAGCGCACCAGCATCCAATGACCATGCACGGATGAATGCCAGTCAAAACAGCCATAGAACGCGGGATGCATCGCGCGCGGACTCTTCACGTCATTGCCATCATTAATCGTGTGCTCAGGCTTGTTCGGATACTCTTTGGTGACACATTTCAGTGCAAGCTGCGCGAAGTGTGACGCTTCGGATTTGGTTAGAGAAAGCTCGTCTGTTTTCGCTGTTGTGATCTTGTTTTGTGACATCGTCCGGACCGGAGTTGCCAGTAAGAGCAATTGAGCCAAGATAAAGGCGATGGTCAGCTTCGAGACGCAATGACGTTTCATAGATTGGGTATCCCCGATTTGAAAGCCGTAGATTTGATTCGTCTTTTCCTTTGCGTCTTTGCGCCTTTGCGGGAAAGGTCGCTTACGTCGCATCGAAAATAAGAGAAAGGCAGTCTCCCGCAAAGGCGCAAAGACGCAAAAGTTTCTCAGCAGCGTATCATGCCTTTGTTGGTGCGCGTCGTAGCAGCGAGTACACAGTCGGCGTGACGATCAGCGACAGCAACAAAGCCACCGTCAGCCCGCCGATAACGGCGATTGCCAGCGGCTGCAAAAGTTCGGCGCCCGCTCCGAGCGCCAGCGCCAGTGGAAGCATGCCAAGCATGGCGGCCAGGGAAGTCATCAACACCGGACGAAAGCGCCGCCGTCCGGATCGCAGCAGCGCCTGACGCAAGGTGTCGCCCGCGGCCAGGTGATCTTCAACCGCATCGAGCATCAGGATGCCATTCTTGGCGACGATGCCGACAATCATAATCATTCCCATCAAGGATACTACGTTGAGTGTTGATCGAGTGATGAAAAGTCCAAGAAGAACACCACCCAGCGCGAGCACTGCGCCGGTCACGATCGCGATCGGATGCGCAAACGATCGAAACTCGATCAGCAGAGTTATGAATACCAGGATGACCGCGAGCACCAACGAAATTAAGAGTTCGCGAAAGCTCGATTGTTGCTCCTGATAAAGCCCTCCGTATTCGACCGTCATGCCCGGAGGAAATTTCACTTCTCTTGGCAGAATATTTTTTATTTCGTTGATGGCGGTGCCGAGATCTTTGCCTTCCAGACGCCCGGTAACGGCGACATTGTGGCGCAGGTTCTCCCGCGCGATCTCGGTCTGGCCCTTTTCGTATGCCACATCCGCGACCTGATCGAGACGAAACAGAGCGCCAGTCGCCGAACGAACTTGTAGTGCGCGTACCTTGTCGAGCGAAGTGCGCAGATCCGAAGGAAAAATGACGCGCACTCTTATCAGCCGATCCTGTTGAAGAATCGCCGAAGCCGCTTCACCTGACATCGCCGTCTCTACGGTATCCGCTATGTCCTTCGCGTTTACACCGAAGCGCGAGGCGCGCTGCGGATCTATATTGAATGTCACAGCCGGTCCACTAACAATGACACCGTTCTTGGTGTCAACAACGCCGGCAACTTTCTTAATGGCCGTTTCAACTTCGTCAGCCTTGTTTTGAAGTGCGGCAGCATTCTCGCTGAACAACTTGATTTCAATCGGTTCGGGGTTACCCTGTAAATCGCCAATTACGTCGGGCACGATCCCTACGAATTCAATCTCTAAAGCAGGCTCGCTCTCTTCAATCTGTTTTCGCAGATCGGAAATTACGTCCTCAGTGCCGCGCTTGTGCCCTTGTTTCAGCTTAACCGCAAAGTCACCTCGGTTTGGCTCGGTCACAAACAGGCCCAACTCCAGTCCCGTCCGCCGCGAATAGCTCTCGACTTCCGGAGTTTTCATCAGGAGTCCTTCCACATGTTTCAGCATGTGATCGGTTTCCGTGAGTGACGATCCAGGCGGTGCCCAATAATCCAGCACGAACGCGCTTTCGTCGAATTCCGGCAGAAACTCCGAGCCGAGCGTGCGATAGAGCAGATACGAGCCGGCGAGCACGGCGGCAATAACGATGAGTACCAGCCAACGATTGTCAAGCGCGTGGGAAAGCACCCATTCATAACGCCGAATAATCGCACGGAGGATCGACCCTGCTTCCCCCATTTCTTCGCGTTCATCCGTGCGAAGTTCTCGATCACGCGGCGGACTGCCGTCGCGTTCGGGGCTAACTTTGCGCCTGGCTCTGACAAAACGCTCGGCGAGAATTGGCGTGAAACCTAGCGCCAAAACCAATGACGTAAGCAGCGCTACAGACATCGTCAGCGCCAGCGAGCGAAAAAACACACCTGTTACACCTGTCAGCAACGTGAGTGGAAGAAACACCACCACCGGAGTAACGGTCGAGCCGATGATCGGCACGGTGATTTCCGAGACTGCGCTTTGCACTGCTTCACGACGCGACTGGCCGCGAGCAATATGCGTGTAGATATTTTCGACGACGACAATAGCGTCATCGATTAGCAGACCGATGGACGCGGCCACACCACCCAGGGTCATCAGATCGAAACTGAGCCGCGTGAGCCACATCGCCAGAAACGTGATGAGCACCGTCACGGGTATCACCAGAATCGCGACGAAGGTCGTGCCCCAGTTGCGCAGGAAGGCGTAGAGGATTGCGACTGAAAGCAGTAAGCCAATCAGAATCGAATCACGCACTGAATTAATTGAACCGCGCACGAGCAAAGATTGATCGTAATAGGGAGCAATGCGCACATCTGTGGGAATGTCGTTGCGCATCGCGGCCAGTTCGGCCTTCACTTCATCGACCACGGCAACCGTATTAGCGTCAGGTTGGCGGTTGATATTAATCAACGTCGCCGTATGACCGTCAGCGGTGACCATTATGTATTGTGGTTCCACTCCCGCGCCGACAGTCGCGACGTCAGCCAGCGTCACAGGCGCGTTGTTAACAGTCGCCACCACAATGCTATTCAGCTCATGCGGCTTCTTTGCCTGGCCGCTAATCAGCGCTAATTCGAGTTGATGGTTTTCATCTATCAATCCTGGAGAAACAATGATGTTTGAATTGTGCACTGCGTCGACGACTTGCTGGACTGAGACGTTGTGAGCTACCAGCCGATCAGGATCTACGTGGACGTGAAATTCGCGCACTTTCCCTCCAGCCACTCCCACAGTTGCAATACCAGGCAAACGAGAGAGCCGGGGGCGAATGATATAGGTGGCGAGGTCCCGCAGACTTGCTTCGTCGCGTTGGTCTGAGGTAAGGCTGTAACCCACAACCGGGAAAACCGCGAAGGTGAGTCGTTCGACGTTTCGAATCGTGGCCGTCGGCGGCAGCGTTGGCGCCAGTTGTGAAAGGCGCGCCTGAACCAGTTGCAGCTCCTGAAAAATGTTCCCCTTCCAATCGAAGAACAAACTTATCTCTGATGAGCCCCGCGCGGTCTTGGATTTAATCCGCGCGATGCCAGGCACGCCATTCATCGCCTCTTCGATGGGACGCGTGACAGAGGCTAGCGTTTGCGCGGCAGGCGCTTCGCCGTTGTCAACGATAATGACTATGCGCGGGAAGTCGGTTTGCGGAAAGATTGCGATGGGCAGTTGCCACGCGGCATACAGGCCCGCCGCGCACAGCAGCGTCACCGTCACAAGTACTGCGCGCGATTGTTCCGAGACAACACGGGCGAGTCTCACGGCTGCTCCTCCTGGTTAACCATGGACACGTGATCGAAACGAGTGCCCTCCGTTAACAGGGCAATTTTCCATTCGTCATTGGTCATTTATCATTCGCGAATTCAATTTAGAAGTGCAGCGCCTTTTGCTTAAAGATGCCGTCGATTAATACGTCGTTCTTGTCTCCCTCTCCCGTTGGGAAAGGGCTGGGTAGAGGCCCTGACGTGCGCTAGACCCTTCCCCTTAGTCCCCTTCCCAATGGGAAGGGGAAAAGAAAACTAAATGCCTTTTGCACGAATGGTGAACTCGAAATCCCACTATGCTGCTCAACAATTCGGTTGCAATTCGCGATTGCTCATTGACGGCGTTCGGCGATTCCAATGACAAATGCCAAATGAGAAATGACAAATGGAGAATGTATTGCTGACGTGGCTGTCACTTCTCACCTGCCTTTTGTTTGTCGCCTTCCTTCTCCTCCTCTTTTTTGTCCTTACTGATCTCGACCTTTGTGCCATCGGGCAAAGAGAAGTTGCCTTCGATCACGACCGTCTCGCCGCCCTGCAAGCCTTCAGTGATTTCGATTTTGTCGGGCGTGCGAATGCCGATGGTGACT
>WNGD01001586.1_pt1 | contig 24597 bp, 21 predicted proteins | sample 5400671 | NCBI WGS metagenome assembly WNGD01 (sample SAMN13153369, study PRJNA577476) | soil metagenome | isolation source: 40 cm soil or saprolite under grassland replicate 2 | place: USA:California | collected 2016-06-15
TGCGCTGTCACGGTGCCGGCGTCCCCGAGGAGGTGTCCCTTGCCAGCTCGTATCGGTGGTAGGCGCGGTGCTGTCCTGACCCTCGGCCGAAATAGTGCCAGCCAGGGAAGTTGAAGTCGGCTGTCACCGATTTCGGCAGCAGCAGCGAGGCCTCGAGGAACGCCTCGAGGTCAGGGATGCCGTAGACGTTGACCTCCCAACCCCACTCCTCGACGCGGCCAAGCAACTCCCTGATTTCCGGGGTCCGCCAATCCAGGGACAGGCGGTTCACCCCCCAGGACCGCAACGCGTCGGTGACCTCCTTGGCCAGGGTCGGGGCGGCGAGGAGCAACGGGGCGAGGAAGTCGACCGGCACCGTGATGGTTGCTCTGGGGTGGGCCTCGGTCAGGCGGCGTATCCCGGGCTCGCCGAGCGTCTGGATCGACCCGTTGCAGAGCAGCGAAGCGTCATCGAAGCCGATGCTGGCGACGACGGCCAGTATCCGCTCGATGACCTCGCCGCCCTCCTTCAAGTCGAGCGCGACCGAACGTTCCTGCTCATGCAACGTCCGAAGGCATGCTTCCAGGTGGAAGGGGTGCTCGGCGCGGTGCCAGGGAGACTCCTCGAACGAGTCGTGCCGCAGCACCAGCCGGTCCAATGGGTCCCGCCGGATGTCGCATTCCGCCCAGTGGACGCCGGACGCCAGGAACTGACGGAGGTTGGCCTCGTCGTTCACGCCGTGCCAAATGAATTCCACCCGCCGGCGCAGCTGTTCCTCGGAGACCAGCTCAGCCAGGCCGTAGGTGGTGCCGCGAACCGTCCGCGGCGTCACGACCCGCTGGGACGCAAAGATCGTCTCGGCATGGAGAAACAGGATCTCATGGGTCTCGTCGGCCTCGGCCATCGCCTGGATGTTGGCCGGCTCGTTGTCGACCACCGCCACGACCATCAGCCCGCGCTGATGGAGCGCGCGGATGCAGCCCACCTTCGACTCGGCGACGCGCTGGCCCCAGCCGTTGGGGTTCATGCACAGCAGTTCGGACGGGAACGCCACCCGGTAGGCTCTGCCGAGGGCGTTCAGCGCTTGCAGGGTGAGGTCGCGGATCTCCTCGGGGCGTCCGGTGTCGAGCGCCACGCAAGTTGCCGGCTGGAGTTGGAACCACCGAATCACGCCGAGCACGCCCTGGTATGGCCGGTTGGCGGCGAGGATCGCCTCAGGGCTCCACAGATGCTCGGCATACCAGGTCAAAACGTCAGCGCGGGCAGCGGCGGGAAGGGCCAGGTCCTCCAGGAACTCGTCGATGCGGTCCTCATGAACGGTGATGTCCTGGGCGTGGAGCCCGTGGAAGTGGTCGGTGCCGTGCTCCCGGTCATAGGCGAGCAGGGCGTGCGCCACCAGGTACCGCATGTCCAGGATCGTCCCGTCGATGTCGAAGACGATGCACAGCTGCTGGTCGGGGTAGGCGCGGCGCATGCGTTCGTAGTGGGCGGCAAGCTCCCACATCCAGTCGGGGCCTGGCCGTTGGACTGGACGAGTCTCCTGGGACCAGGGGCGCTTGCCGGCGCTGGCCGTCATGCCGTCCTCACCTCGCGACCTCCTCGTGCGGCCCAAGCGCTTCGCGCCGGGCCGAGGTCACCATGGCGCCCCAGGCTTGCCTCCGTACCGCTGCCGCGTGAATGGTGTGTGAAGCGGAAGCAACGGGCGCATGATGTTTCTCAACCAAGCCAAGCGCTTGGACTGCTGCGGAAAGGTGCCGGTCATGACCACGAACGACCATTTCGAGAGGGTCGCCCCCGTCTATGAAGCGCTGCGCACGACCGACGAGGCGCCGGTGCGGTGGCTGCACCGGCGCTTGCCCGAGCGTCCGGTCATCGGCGTCGACGTCGGCTGCGGGACTGGCAGGTACTCGAAGCTCCTAGCCGCCCTGCTGCCCGAGGGCTCGCTGCTGCTCGCCAGCGACGCCTCGGCGGCCATGCTCACCGAGCTCACCGCCAGCAACAGCGGCGACGGCTGGGTGGCGCCCATGCGGTCGGCCGCCGAGGACCTGCCGATCCGAAACGGCCGCCTCGACCTCGTCAGCTCGTTCAACTCGGTGCATCATTTCCACCTGCGCCGCTTCCTCGCCGAGGCGGCGCGGGTGCTGCGCCCAGGCGGCCAGCTCTTCATCTACACCCGCACGCCGGAACAGAACGCCAGAACGGTCTGGGGCCGCTACTTCCCGGGCTTCGTCGAGCATGAGCGGCGCCTGTATCGCGAGCGAGCGCTGCATGCTGCCATCCGCGAGACCAAGGGCCTGCGGCTCGCATGCGTGCAGACCTTCAACCATGCGCGCTCGAGCGCTCCCGAGCGGCTCGCGGCCCAAGCCGAAGGGCACCACTATTCGACGTTCGCCTTCTACGCGCCAGACGAGCTGCGTGCGGCGGTCGCGGCCTTCCTCGCCCGCCTTCCCAGCTCTGAGGTCACCTGGGTCGACGAGCACCTTATGGTAGTCGCCCTTCGCAGCCATGACGTCTGATACCGCGCCGAACTCAAAGCTGCATTGGCCCTGGTCAGAGGCAGATAGCTGGTCCTTCGGCCTGGACTGGGAGGTTCGCATGTCGGATGGTTGGGCCCACCAACTCTCCACCAGCGCGATAGGGCCGCTGACCAGCACGAACCCGGGGCAGCGGCCTTGAACGTCTGTTCGACTAATGTCCGGGCAGATCCGGCCAGCGGGTATTTGTGCCCGTGTCGTGCCCGCGTTCGTGCCCGGGCTCGGCTCCGTGCTCACGCTGGCGTCCGCGCTGGGCCGGCGCCGGTCACGTGCCCGAGCGCCGCCTGGACGCGCGCTCGGATCAGCGAGTCACTGCGGTCCAGGCACTTGGCGTAGATCTTCAGCACCTCGGCTGCTCATCGTGGTTTTCGTTGGTATAGGTCCAGTCGTTGCCGACGAACGGCTCGGCGCCCTGATATCGAACATATGTTCGCAATCGAACCCTTGGGGTTGAGTTCCGTCCAAGCCAGCTGGTCGAGGCCACCAGTGGCGACCCGGGGCTACGATGAATGGCACCTGTCGAGCGGATAAGGGGAGATAGCGATGCTCGATCTTGGGTTGGTCAACCTCCGAACGCTGGGGGAGGCGTTGGAGGACCATTCGCCGGAGACCGTGTGGTGGTTCGATCCGCGCTCGGGCGATTCCGACTCGTTCATCGAAGCCGCGTATGCCGATGTGGGGGTGGAAGAGGAGTCGCCCGGGGAGCGGGGGCTGGTCCGAATCGACCCGATCCCGTCCCAAGAAGCCTATGGCGACATGGAGGATTTCATCGGACGGGTCCAGGACCCGCGCGCCCGTAATCTGCTGGAGCGGGCGATCGCCGGGCGTGGCGCCTTCCGCCGCTTCAAAGACACGCTGCTGGAGTTCCCGGCCCTGCGGCAGGCCTGGTTTGCGTTCCACGACGCTCGCATGCAACGCAGGGCGATCCGGTGGCTGGCCGACCAGAGCTTACTTGAGGAGAGCGTCGCGGAGCGGGAGGTCCAAGCGAGGGAGGACCCGCAGCTTCCTGAGTTGGCGCCGGGGTCCGATCCGGGGATTGATCCGGTCAGGACCGCCGCAGCAGTCGCGGCTGAGCTGCGGTCGCTGTACGGGGGGCGGCTTCGCCGGGTGCTGCTATTCGGCTCCTGGGCCCGTGGCGACGCCCAGCCCGAGTCGGATATCGACCTGCTGGTGGTGCTCGACAGGGTCGACTCGCCGTGGGTGGAGCTGCGGCGCATGGACCAGATCATGTGGCGGCACTCCTACCAGAGCAACGCGGTCATCGCCGCGGTCCCGGTCGGCGAGCGGGACCTGGATAATGCGTCAGTTCCGCTCCTGATTCGGGCCCAGGCTGAGGGTCGGGAAGTCGCATGACCGCCGAAGGCGGCTTGGCCCGGTGTCGGGAAGAGCTGGCGGCTGCTCGGCTCCTCGCCGACAAGGGGTTTTCTGCCCAGGCAGTTTCCCGTGCCTATTTCGCGGCGTTCTTCGCGGCGGAGACGGCCCTGCTGGCCCTTGGCGAGACGCGCTCCAAGCACTCAGGGGTCGTCGCCGCGTTCGTCCATCTGCTGGTCCGCAGAGGCGACCTGGATAAGGACACTGGACGGCTGCTGCGGTCGCTGTTCGAGCGGCGGAACGAGGCTGACTATGCCCCCGTTCCGGTCCCGCCGGATGAGGCCGATGCCGCTATCGGAGATGCTGAGCACGTGGTCACCGCAGTCGAGCGATGGCTCGACCAACGCGATCGATGAGCAGGGCATACATACCGTTTCGTCTGAAACGGTATGTATGCCCTGTTGTCACCGCTCAGAGGCTTAGAGGCGGATTGTTCGTCCTTCGACCAGAGGCGGCCGGTTCGTGTGTTGGATGGTTGGGGCTACCACAAGACACCGCCCGGGCGGGGCCGGGGATCATCCCACGTGCGTTGTCAGGACTTCCGGCAAGCGCAACATTCTGTCCATCATCCAAAAGTGAACCAACGCCTGCGACTGGCGTCAGCGCTGGCAGAGGGCGAGCAGCTTGGTGACGGTCGCCCAGTTGCGGGCCGTGCCGCTTGGACCGTCGCCGCGTCCTGCCAGCAGTTTTGCCAGCGGCGCAGCCAGTTCGCTGCGCCCATAGCCGCCCGGGGTGTGCACAAACAGGGTGCGGCCCACCAGCCGCGCGGTGTCGCGGCTCCCCTTGCGCGCGGCCTGCGCCTGCGCGGCCACGACGCGTGCCTCCAGATCGGCGCCTGGCTGCTTGCTGAGGAAGATGACGTGCACATGCCGGGGGTTCGGCTCGTCGGGGTAGGGGTTGGCGTCGGCCACCGCGGCCAGCTCCTCGCACGACACCACCACGACGCGGGGTTGCAGGCCCAGGGCGGCGGCGATGGCCCGCTCCATGGCAGCCGCCATCGCCGCGGTGTCGGTCTGCTTGGTGGCAAACAGCACGTTGCCGCTTTGGATGTAGGTGGAGACCTCCCCATGTCCCAGGGAGGACACGACCGTGCGGAGGTCGGTCATGGCGACCTTGCGCTGGCCGCCGACGTTGATTCCGCGCAACAAGGCGACGTGGGTCGGCATGGCAGTATCCTGCCGCAGCCGGCCCTCGCTCCGCACGCCAGCAGCTCGCCGCTGGCCTCAGAGCGCCAGCGCCCCCCTTCTGCATCTTCGTGGTCAGCCCCAAGGCCGTCTGAACCGGGCGTCACGCTGGGAGCGGAAGTGCGCGCCGCTGCCTCCAGACTCTCGTAGAGTCGCTGGAATGCGGATCGCGGTCCTCGCCGACATCCACGGCAACCTCCGCCGGTGACGACCGCGACCCGCCCGCGCGCTCCCTCTTGCCGCATGGCAACCGCCGTGTCGTCCTGGGGCATGGGCCATCCGTCGCCAGTCTGCCGCCTCGTGGCATGAGCGACGATAGTTGGTGCCTGTCGAGCGAAAAGGAGCAAGCGATGGTCGCGATGCGTGTGGTTGTCACCGGTGCACACGGCAAGGTCGGCCGTGCCACGACCGCGGCGCTGCTCAAGGCCGGTCACGAGGTTACCGCCACCGATCTCACCCGCCCGGTGTATGAGCGGCCGGAGCCGGGCGCGCCCCACTACCAGCAGGCGGACCTCACCGACGCGGGGCAGGCGTTCGCGGTCGTGCGCGGCGCCGAGGCGGTGGTGCACGCCGCGGCGATCCCCGAACCGACCCAAAATCCGCCGCAGGTGGTCTTCCAGACCAACCTGATGATGACCTTCAACGTGCTGGAGGCCGCCGCCCGCTTCGGCGTCACGCGATTTGTGAACCTCTCCAGCGAGACTGTCCCAGGGTTCTTCTTCGCGGAGCGGCCCTTTTCGCCGGACTATGCGCCAGTCGACGAGCAGCACCCGATCCGCCCGCAGGACCCCTACGCATTGTCGAAGTACTTCGGCGAGCTGCTGATGGACGCCGCGGTGCGTCGCTCCGACATCCGCTGCATCTCGATCCGCCCGAGCTGGGTCCAGCACGAGGGCAACTACGAACGCAACCTCGGCCCGCAGGTCCGCGACGCCGCGTTGCCCAGCGCGGGCCTGTGGAGCTATATCGACGTCTACGACCTGGCGGATGCCATCGTGCTGGCGGTGCAGTCCGAGCTGCCCGGCCACGAGGTGATCTATGTCGCCTCGCCGGACAACCCCGGCGGCCACGACTTCCAGCGGATCCTCCGGCAGCACTACGGCGACCAGATCGAGCTGCGGCCGCTGGCCCGCCCCGACGCCTCGGGGATCTCCTCGGCCAAGGCGATGCGGCTGCTTGGCTGGAAGCCGACCCGGTCCTGGCGCGACTACCTGGACGAGAACGGCCGCGCGATCACCTGACGCCCAGGGTCCCCGGCCGCAACCTGGCGCTGGTCGGCCCGGTCGCCACCGGGGCCGACGTCGCCTGGCACACGGAGGTCGTCGCCGCCTGCGCCGGCGAGCCGGTCGGGGGGTGACCCGAGCGTTCAAAGCTCTGGCCGCCCCCCTGTCCGCCCGGCGGGTCAGCTGGGCGGGGCGAAGAACTCGAGCGCGATGCCGTCTGGGTCACGGAAGCTCAGGCCCGACCCGTAGCTCGCATCCTTGATGGCGCCGTGCGCGACGCCGAGGTCGTCGAGCCGGCGGGCCCACTGCTCCAGCTCCGCGCGGTCGGCGCAGCCGAAGGAGACATGGTCGAGGCCGACCCGGAACTCGCTGAAGGCCTCCTCGGGGGCGGCCTTCGCGTGCTGGTGCAGGCCGACCAGCGTGTTGTTGCCGAGCAGGTAGACGGTGTGGTGGAAGTCGGGATCGGTGTCCTCGTCGATCACCGGCTTGGCGTCGAAGAGCGCTTCGTACCAGGGCACGCTGACGGACAGATCATGGACGGTGAGGGCGACGTGGGTGAGCGGTGGAAAGGCGGCCAACGGGTTGCTCCTTCTCGGGAACTGATGGGAACTGATGGGAACCGATCCGGTGCGGGGACTGCTGTCATGATTGAGTGTTCATCGGAGCTGATTGCGTCGCTATGATCGAGACACCGCCACTGCTGACCGCGACACCGGAGTTGCGACGGTGGGACACCGCGCTGCGCGCGTGCCCGCGGTGCCCGTGGTGGACGACGATGGAGGAGCGTGCCAAATGAGCGCGCTGGACGCGGCTGAGCCGCAGGCTGGGCCAAACCGCACCGGGTCGCCGCCGGCGCTGCTGCGGGCAGCGCTGGAGCAGCTCCGCCTCGACGGCGCGATCTTCTTCCGCTCCGAGTTCAGCGAAGCCTTCGCGCTGGAGGACACCCCGGCCGACATCGCCGGCCTGCTCCACCCGGGCGCGGAGCGGTTGATCCTGTTCCACATCGTCGCGCGCGGCGCGTGCTGGGTCGCCGGCCCCGAAGGGGACCGCCACTGGGCCTGCCAAGGGGACGTCATCGTGGTGCCCTACGGCGATCAGCACACCATCGGCGGCGAGCAGCAGGCCGAACGGGTGCCGATCAACTCGCTGCTCGAGCCGCCGCCGTGGGCGGTCATCCCGCTGCTCCGCCACGGCGGGGGCGGCGCACGCACCGACATCGTCTGCGGCTATCTGCATTCTGAGGACCCGCTGTTCGACCCGGCGATGCGCGTGTTCCCCTCTGTGTTCGTCGTGCGCCTGCCGGCGGGACCCGCGGCCGGCTGGGTCCAGGCCAGCATCGCCTACGCGCTCGAGGAGTCGGCGCCCTCCAACGCCAGCGCCAACCCGATCGCCACCCGCCTGCCCGAGCTGGTGCTGACCGAGGTCCTCAAGCTGCACCTCGCGACCGCGCCCGCAGCCGGCCAGGGCCAGGGATGGATCGCCGCGCTGCGCGACCCAGTGCTGGCGCCGGCGCTGTCGCTGCTGCACAGCGCGCCCAGCCGCCGCTGGACGGTCGCCGAGCTCGCGGCCGGCGCGGCCGTCTCGCGCTCGCTGCTTGACGAGCGCTTCCGCCAGGTCCTGGGCCGCTCACCGATCCGCTACCTCACCGAGTGGCGCATGCACCTGGCGAAGGAGCTGCTGGCCACCACCAGGATCGGCATCGGCACGGTTGCCAGGCGCGTCGGGTACGACTCGGAGGAGGCTTTCAGCCGCGCGTTCAAGCGGGCGCACGGCGACCCTCCGGGGCACTGGCGCGCCGCACGCTGGGCAGCGGTCATGGCGCCGGGAGGCGCCCCGCGGCCGAGCACGCACCGAATGCCGCCGGGGCGACCGGTACCACGCTCACACCGGTGATCGCCGCCGCCGCGCTGAGCCGGACGCGGGCGAAAATGAGGCGCTGACCCGTACGGCAGTACCTCGTCCTCCCAATGTGCCAGGAGGGGTCTTAGGCGGATGCTCGGCTTCGAGCAGGACGTCCACGCCACCTCGCACACGGCACCTGAGGAGAACGAACCGAGATGTACCCGATGCTGACCCGGAAACTCGCTGCCCTGCGCATCGACGACCTCCAGCGGGAGGCCGCCAGGCAGCGCCAGATCCGCGCGCTGGCGGCCAGGCGAGAACCGGCCACCCGCCCCCGCCGTATCCCCTTCGACTTCGACCGGCTGCTGTCGCGGCGCCCACGCCGCACGCTGGAGCCGCGTCCCGACCCGGCGTGGCCACGGTGTGCGCCCGACGGCGCAAGGCCGACCCGGTGAGCCACCGTGCGGGATCTGAGATGATCGAGGGCGTGGCCCGGCGAGTCTCCTGTCTGGAACTGGTCGGCCGCGACGCCGAGGTCGCGCGGCTCAGGCAGGCGCTCGACGGGGCAGCGGCCGGCCAGCCCGCCATCGTGGTGGTGGCGGGCGAGGCTGGCGTCGGCAAGACCCGGCTGGTCGCCGAGCTGCTCCACGACGCCGCCGGCGTCGGTGCCGTCGCGCTCACCGGTGGCTGCCTGGACGTCGGCGAGGGCGTCCTGGCCTACGCGCCGCTGGTGGAAGCGCTGCGCTCGCTCGCCCGCGGCATCGACCCCGCGGAGCTGGAGCGGGCGCTCGGCGCCGCCCGTGGGGAGCTGACCCGGCTGGTCCCGGAGCTGGCCCCGCAGGACGGCGGGGAGGTCGCACCGGCGCCGGGGCCACTGGTGCCGACGCGTCTGTTCGAGCTGCTGCTCGGGATGCTGCACCGCCTCGCCGAGCGGGCCCCGGTGCTGCTGGTGGTCGAGGACCTGCACTGGGCGGATCAGTCCACCCGCAACCTGCTGGGCTTCCTGGCCCGCAACTTGCGCGGCGGCGTGGCACTGGTGGTGACCTATCGCTCCGACGAGCTGCACCGGCGCCATCCGCTGCGGCCGTTCCTGGCCGAGCTGGACCGCAGCGGCCGGGCCGAGCGGCTGGAGCTTGGCCGGCTGGGCCGCCGCGAGCTGGCCGAGCTGCTCGCCGGGATCCTCAACGAGCCGGTCCCACCGGCGCTGGTCGGGGAGATCCTGGCGCGCTCGGAGGGCAACCCGTTCTTCGCCGAGGAGCTGCTCGCCGCCCACCTGGAAGGCGCTCGGCTGCCGCTGGCGCTGCGGGACCTGGTGCTGGCGCGGGTGGAGACGCTCTCGGAGCCGACCCAACGGGTGCTGGAGGCTGCGGCCGTGGCCGGCGCGCGGGTGGACCACGAACTGCTGGCGGCAGTGGTCGGCCAGGATGCCGAGGAGCTGGTGCGGTTGCTGCGCGAGGCGGTCAGCCACCACGTGCTGGCGGTCGATCAGTCGAGCGGCGCCTATGTCTTCCGCCACGCACTGGTGCAGGAGGCGATCTACGACGACCTGCTGCCGGTGCAGCGCGCCCCCCTGCACGCCGCCTACGCCCGGGCGCTGGACCGTCGCATCGAGCAGCGCGCCGAGCGGCAGGGCGAGCGGCAGGGCGGTGCCGCCGCCGCCGCCGAACGCGGCCAGCTCGCCTATCACTGGTACGCCGCCCACGACCAGGGACAGGCGCTGCTGGCCTGCGTCCAGGCCGGGCAGGCCGCGGAGGCGGCCTCGGCGCTGGCCGAGGCGCTCGAGCACTACGAGCGCGCGCTGGAGCTGTGGGACCAGGTGCCCGCGGCGGCCGCCCGCAGTTCGCTGGACCGGGTCACGGTCCTGCAGCGCGCTGGCGAGGTGGCCAACCTCGCCGGCCGCTACGACCGCGCGGTCGCCCTGGCACGCCTGGCGTTCGATCGGGTCGACGAGGTCGCCGAGCCGCTACGGGCCGGCGCGCTGCTCGAGCGGCTCGCCCGCTACCACTGGCTCGCCGGGGACAGCCCCACGGCGATGCTGATCATCGAGCGGGCAGTCGCGGTGATCCCAGCCGAGCCGCCGACGCGGGTGCTGGCGCGCGCGCTGGCCGCGCACGGCCAGCTCCTGATGCTGATGTCGCGCCATTCGCCGGCGCAGGCCCGCTGCGAGGAGGCGGTGGTGGTGGCCCGCAAGGTCGGCGCGCGCGCCGTGGAGGGCCACGCTCTCACGACGCTTGGCACCTCGCTGAGCCTCCTCGGAAAGGTCGAGGCCGGCATCGCCAATCTGGAGGAGGGCCGCCAGATCGCCGTGGAGCTCGGCGCCGTCGACGACCAGTGCCGGGCGCACTCCAACCTCGCGACCGTCCTGGAGCTGAACGGCCGCGCCGCCGATGCCGTCGGCGTCTACCTCGCCGGCGTCGAGGTCGGGCGCCAGCTCGGAGCGCTGGGCCACTATGGCCCCGCGCAGCTCCCCGACGCCGCCGCCGCGCTGCTCAGCCTGGGGCGCCGGGAGGAGGCCGAGCGGGTGCTGGCCGAGGCGTTCGACCTCGACCTCGTGTCAGCCGCGCACTGGGTCCGCCCGTTGACCGCCCGTGGAAAGCTGCGGCTGTGGGAAGGCGACCTCGCCGCCGCGCGGGCCGACTTCCAACGGATCCTCGACGAGTCCACTGCGCCGCTGGATCCGCAGGTCGCCGCCCCGGTGCTCGCCGGCCTGGCCGAAGTCGCCGTCTGGGACGGCCGCCTGCCGGACGCACGCGCTGCCGTCGCCGACGGGCTGGCGACCCTGGCGAGTGCCGAGGAGCCCTACTGGATCACCCAGCTGTGCCGCGTCGGGATGGCCGTCGAGGCGGCAGCGGCCGAGCAAGCCCGCGACCGCCACGCCGACGCCGAGCATACGGCCGCCCACCAGCGGGCGGCTGGCCTGATCGAGCAGATGCGCAGCGCGACGCAGGCGCCCAACGTGGTGGTGACCCCGGCGGTGGCGGCCAACCTGCTCGCCGCCGAGGCCGAGTGGTCCCGGGTCACCGGCCCGAGCGACCCCGACGGCTGGGCGGCCAGCGCCGCGGCGTGGGATGCGCTCAGCTACCCCTGGCCGGCGGCCTACGCCCACTGGCGACGGGCCGAGGCACTGCTGGCCCAGCGGGCCCCCCGCGACGACGCCGCCACGGCCCTCGCCACGGCGTGGACCCTGGCCAGCAGGTTCGACGCGCGGCTGCTGATCGCGGAGCTCGGCGCGCTGGCCCGCCGCGCCCGGATCCAGCTGCCCCTCCAACCGGGCGGGGGAGCGGCGGACGGCTCGGCATCGGAACCCGCCCCGGAGCCCGATCCGCTCGGCCTCACCCCGCGGGAGCGTGAGGTGCTCGCGCTGATCGCCGACGGCCGCACCAACCGTCAGATCGCCACCGCGCTGTTCATCAGCGACAAGACCGCCGGCGTCCACGTCTCCAACATCCTGGCCAAACTCGGCGTCGCGAGCCGTGGCGAGGCTGCCGCCGTCGCGCACCGGCTGCGGCTCACCGGCTAACGGCGCGCGCCAGCAACCGCGGCCCGGCAGTCGCTCCGCGGTCGCCTCGCGCTATGGCTGCTGGCCGATGCCGCCGTAGAGCCAGATGCGGTCCAGGTTGGCGGTGACGGGGCCGTCCGGCCGCCACAGGGGCAGCTGCACCAGGCCGGGGTCGACCAGCTCCAAGCCGTCGAAGAAGCTGGCGATCTCGTCCCTGGAGCGCAGGATGAACGGGGCTGTGGCCTGGTTGTAGGGACGCACGGCCCGCTGTGCCATCACCGGGTCGAGGTCCTGGGTGCCGTGGGAGATGACCAGGTAGCTGCCCGGCGCCATGACCTGCTTGAGGCAGGCCACAATCCCGGCGGGATCCTCCTGGTCACGGATGAAGTGCAGGATCGCCACCAGCAGGATCGCCACCGGCTGCTGGAAGTCGATCATCGCGCGCACCTCCGGATGCGCGAGGAGCTCCGCGGGCTGCCGCAGGTCGGCCTGAACGACCGTGGTCCTGTCCTGGTCGTGGGCGGCCAGCAGCGCGCGGGCGTGGACCAGCACGATCGGGTCGTTGTCCACGTAGGCAACGCGGGCGTCGTGCGCGACCGCGTGCGCGACCGCGTTGGTGTTGCCCTGCGTGGGGATGCCGGTGCCGATGTCGAGGAACTGGCGGATCCCGCTCCCGGCGAGGAAGCGGACCGCGCGCCCGAGGAACGCCCGGTTCTCCCGGGCCATGTCGCGCCCTTCCGGCACGATCGCGAGGACCTTCTCGGCGGCCTCGCGGTCAGCTGGGAAGTTGTCCTTGCCGCCGAGGAAGTAGTCGTACATCCGGGCCGGATGCGCCACGCTGGTGTCAATGTCCAGCGTCGGCTCCGGCTCGCTGTGCTCGCCGCGCACCCGGTGTGCACCCCTGACGTTCCCGATTACCCGTCGGGTCTGATTTGCCCGATCCGGTGGTGGTCATGCTAAGCGGCACGGCGGGTGGCGGCAACCGGAAGCAACACAGGAAGGCCCCGGGGGGGCCAGGGCCTTCCTGTGTTCGATGACTGGGGACCGGGTCAGGGACCCGAGGTCACGCAGTCGGCGCTGTGGTTGGATGCCTCCAGCTGGAGGTCGTAGGGGTGGCCGTTGCGCTCCTGGTTGCCGCCGGACGGCCAGTTGTTGCTGCCGAAGTTCCAGGCGCACTCGTCGCCGATCTCATAGCCGGCCGCGTCGTACCAGGCGCTCAGCAGCGGGTCGGTGACGGTCTCCATCTGCTCGTGCGAGGTGACGTTGATCGCCGCGTCGGCGTTGACGTCGCCGTTCGGGAAGGTCTGCCCGAGGTAGGAGGCGTAGCAGTTGTTGCCCACCGGGTCGGTCGGGTAGGGCATGTTGGCGTAGAGCAGATATGGGCTGTTGCCGAAGGTCGCGTTGGTGTAGCTGTGGTAGGCGCAGTAGTAGGTGTAGCTCGGGTACGAGCAGCCCGTGTCGAAGCAGGACCCCTCACCGGCCGGGGTGAAGACGAAGAAGTCCTTGGTGAGGCCGGCCGAAATGGAATGTGCCTTCGCGACCGCGGCGGCTTCGGCGGCGAGATTCGCGTCGGTGATGCAATTCGTGCCGGTGTCCGGGTTGCTGCACTGGCCGGTCGGGAATGGCGTGGTGTCGGTGAAGACCCCGCCGAACTTCGCGCTGTTCTGGACGAACACTCCGCCGCCCTGGGAGTACTGCGTGTTGTTGGCGTAGAGGCCGCCGCCGCCAACGTCCTTGAACCAGCGGGAGAGCAGCGAGGTGTATTTCGACGAATACCCCGTCGCGGTGCCATTCTGCAGGTGCCCGGGATTCCACAGGACGATGTAGTTGACGGCCGTCTTCATGATTGGCCCGCTGTGGTACTGCAGCGGCGGGCTGCCGCCCCTGCTGTCGCCGTTGTGCACGTCGGCCAGCACCTGCGGGCGCGGGAACATGTGCGCGCGGCCCCCGGCCGTGATCGGGACCGCTCCTCCGGTCGCGCCGGCGGCCGTCGGGCTCGCTTTCGCGCTCGGGCCCATTCCAGCAGCCGCTGCCAGCGCGGCGACCGCAACGGACGCCATGGCGGCCGCGTAGCGGATTTTCATCGGCTCTCCCCCTCGAATTTCACGGCGCCTTGTGTGCCGCAATGGAGGCAAATACTAAGCGAGCCGGTCACTCCCGGAGCAACCCCATAGGTGCGCCAAATCGGTACGCTTGTTGTATGATGCAATTCTGCGCGATATTCCTTTTAATTAATTTCTGCGAAGACTTCGCTCCGCGGTCAGGTGCGGCGACTTGGCGGCCTCACCTCCGCCCGGCGCGGCGGCTCCGCGCCGTGGGGTGGCTGGGTCAGCCCGAGTCGCCCGTTGACACCTTCCGGACGAAGCCGTAAAGTCCGGCTAGTTAATGAAGTATCCTAACTAATCTGCAGTCCCGCACGAGACCGGAGTGATCCGTATGCCGGTGTGGGAACCCTCCGATCAGCCGGTCGAGGCAGCCGCCGAGCGCCTCCCGGCGCCGGTGCCGATGGCGGCGGGGACGCCGAGCCTGCTGCGGGCGATCAACGAGCGCGGCGCCGTCGAGTTGATCCGCCGCTTCGGCCCGCTGTCGCGGGCCGACATCGCCCGGCGCAGCGGCCTGTCCAAGCCCACCGTCTCGCTGGCGCTCGCGCGCCTGGAAGCCGCCGGCCTGGTCCGCGAGGTCGGCAGGACCAGCGGCGGCCGGGGCGCCAGCGCGGTGCTCTACGATCTGGACCCCAGCGCCGGCTGGGTGCTCGGCATCGACGTCGGGCGGCGCTGGGTCCGCTGCGCGGCCACCGATATCACCGGCAGGGTGGTCGCACGCCGCGACGAGCACGCCCACATCCGCAGCGGCCACACGCTCATCACGCAGATCGGCTCGCTGGCGCGCGCCGTCGCCGCCGACGCCGGGATCGAGCTGGCCGCGGTGACCTGGGCGACGCTGGGCAGCCCCGGCGTGCTCGGGCCCGGCGGCGAGCGGGTCATCCTGGCCCCCAACCTGCCCGGCTGGCAGCAGCCCGGCGTGGTCGACGAGGTCCGCGCCGAGCTCGGCCTCGAGGTGGAGTTCGAGAACGACGTGAACCTGGCCGCGATCGCCGAGCGCTGGCGCGGCCTCGGCCGTGAGGTGGACGACTTCGTGCTGCTGTCGATCGGCACCGGCATCGGTATGGGGGTGGTGCTGGGCGGCCAGCTCCACCGCGGCTCGGCCGGGGCGGCCGGCGAGGTTGGCTACCTGCCGCTGCCCCTGCCACCCGGGACCGGCGGCGCCAGGGCCAGGGGGCGACGCGGCGGCGCGTTCGAGGCCGCGGCTGGGGCGCGCGGCGTGGTCGCGCTGGCGCGCCAGTGCGGCATGACCAAGGCGCGCAACGCCGAGGAGGTCTTCGCGGCAGCGCGGCGCGGCCACCCGGACGCGCTGGCGGCGGTGAACCTGCAGGCCCATCACCTGGCGCTCGGCATCGCCGCCGTCGCCGCCGTGCTCGACCCGGATCTGGTCATCCTCGGCGGCGGCATCGGCCACAACAGCGGCGATCTGCTGCTCGAACCGGTCACCCGGGAGCTGCGCGGCTGTGGCCCGTTCCGGCCGCGGGTGGCGGTATCGGCCCTCGGCGCCGACGCCGTGCTGCAGGGCGCGCTGGCGACCGCCCTGCTCGCGGCGCAGGAGCGGGTCTTCGCCAGGACGGAGCAAGCACCAGCACTCACCGGGCGGCCGTCGCCGGCCCGGTCCGCGAGCGCCAAGGAGGCGTCAGCATGAGACATCACGGTGAGCGCGCCACGGGGGCGAACAAGGTCGGCGGGGCGTGCGGAGGCCGAGCATGGATTGCGGTCCTGGCGGTGGTCGCCCTCGCGCTTGCCGCCTGCACCGCCGGGGGCGGGGGGGCAAAGACGCCCACGACCTCCAAGACGGTCGACACCACGCCGAAGACGATCACCTTCTGGGAGGGGTTCAGCGCCAACCACGAGAAGGCGGCGATCCGGGCGGCGGTCGCCAAGTTCCACGCCAGATATCCGTGGATCACCGTGAAGCTCACCGACGCCATCACCGACGAGAACATCGTCAACGCGATCCACGGCGGCAACCCACCTGACGCCGCCATGTCCTTCACCACCGACAACGTCGGCGAGTTCTGCGCCGCCAACGCCTTCCAGGATCTTGGGTCCTACGCCAAGGCGGACGGCACCGACTTGAGCGTCATCCCGCAGGCGGCCCGCGACTACACCAGCTACAAGGGCAAGCAGTGCACCCTGCCGATGCTGGCCGACACCTACGGCCTCTACTACAACACCGACATGTTCACCAAGGCCGGCCTGGACCCGGCCAAGCCGCCGCGGACCATGAGCGAGCTGGTCGCCGACGCCGAGAAGCTGACCGTGCGCAACCCCGACGGGTCGATCAAGGTGGCCGGCTTCGTGCCGCTGTGGGGCTTCTATGAGGCGAGCGTCGCGCACCTCGGGCAGTCCTGGGGCGCTCAGTGGCTCGACGCCGACGGCAAATCCAACATCTCCACGGACCCGCGCTGGGCGGAGATGGCCAAGTGGCAGAAGCAACTCGTCGACTGGTACGGCTACAAGAACCTCGTCAAGTTCGCCGGGCAGCCGCCCGACGAGTTCTCCGCCCAGAACATGTTCGAGAGCGGCAAGCTCGCCATGAACCTCGACGGCGAGTGGCGGGTCGCCTTCCTGGCCGACGAGAAGCCGAACCTCAACTACGCGACCGCGCCGTTCCCGGCCGCCGACGACCAGCCCGGCCAGTACGGCGCCGGCTTCGTCAGCGGCAACATCATCGGCATCCCCCGCGGCGCCAAGCATCCCGAGCAGGCCTGGCTGCTGGTGAAGTTCCTGGCCACCGACACCGCCGCCCAGGTCGGCCTCTCCAACGACCTGCGCAACGTCCCCACCGTCACGGCGGCGCTCAGCTCGCCCGATATCAAGCCGGACCAGCATTTCAAGACCTTCCTCGACATCTTCGGCAACCCGAAGTCGGCCGCCGTGCCGCCCACCCCCGTCGGTGCCGCGCTGCAGAACAACTTCCAGGACGTGCTCGTCAAGTACCAGGCCGGCAACGTCCGCGACCTGCAGGCGGCCCTCCAGGGGGTCGACAAGACCAACGACAACCAGCTGGCACAGCAGGTAGGTGCGCCATAGCCAGCGCCCGGACCGGCACCGGGGCCGTCCAGGAGGGGCGGGCGGCTCCGGCGATCCGGTCCAAGCCACCGCCCCGGCCCCGCGCGGCCGGCCCCGCGCGGCGCCTGCGGGCGCGCCGAAAGCTGACCGTGCTGCTGTTCATGTCCCCGTGGCTGCTCGGGTTCTCGATGTTCTTCGTCTACCCGATGGCCGCCAGCCTATGGTTCTCGTTCACCCACTACGACCTGCTCGGGCAGCCGAGGTTCATCGGTCTGGCCAACTACCGCTACATGTTCACCAAGGACCAGAATTTCTGGCTGGCGGTGCGCAACACCGTCTGGGTGATCCTGGTCGCGGTGCCGGCGCGGGTGGTGTTCGCGGTTGGCGCGGCCATGCTGCTGACCAAGGCCAGGCGCGCCGCCGGGCTGTTCCGGACGATCTTCTACCTGCCGGTGCTGGCCCCGCCGGTGGCGGCGACGCTCGGTTTCGTGTTCCTGTTCAACCCGACGACCGGGCCGGTCAACCACATCCTCCACCTGCTCCACCTGCCTCAGCCGCTGTGGTTCTCCGACCCCCGTTTCGCCAAGCCGGCGCTGGTGCTGCTGGCGCTGTGGGGCATCGGCGACATCATGATCATCTTCCTGGCGAGCCTGCTCGACGTGCCGGTCCAGCTCTACGAGGCCGCCGACATCGAGGGTGCCAACGCCTGGCAGAAGGCCCGCAAGGTGACCCTGCCCATGATCTCGCCGGTGATCCTGTTCGCCCTGATCATCGGCATCATCGACGGCCTGCAGTATTTCACCCAGGGCTACGTCGCCTCGGTGGCGGCCAGCGGCTCCTTCCAGGTCGGCCAGAGCATCACGCTCGGCTACCCGCAGGGCTCGACCCTGTTCTTCTCGGTCTGGCTCTACCAGAACGGCTTCGAGTACTTCCGCATGGGCTACGCCTCGGCGCTGGCCTGGACGCTGTTCCTGGTCACCCTGATCTTCACCCTGCTGCTGCTGCGCATCTCGAGACGCTGGGTCCACTACCAGGGAGGCGTCAGATGAGCGCGGCAGTCCCGGCCCTTGACCGCCCGCGGCCGGCGGTGCCGCCGGCGGTCCGGCGGCACCGCTTCCTGGTCGCGGTGGCCACCCACAGCGGGCTGATCGCATGCTCGGTCCTGTTCCTGGCGCCGTTCGCGTTCATCGTGCTGACCGCGTTGATGAACGACCTGCAGGCGGGTGGCCAGAACCTCTGGCCGCACCCGTTCCGCTGGGGGAACTTCGCCACCGTGATCCACTCGTTCCCGGTGCTGCGCTACGCCGCCAACACGTTCCTGTACGCCGGCCTGGCCACCATCGGGGTGCTGCTGTCCAGCGTCCCGGTCGCCTACGCGCTCGCCAAGCTCCGCTGGCGCCTGCGCGGGTTCTTCTTCGTGCTGGTGCTGGCCACGATGATGCTGCCCTACCAGGTGACGGCGGTGTCGCTGTACGTGATCTTCACGAGGGTGCACTGGATCGGCACGCTGCTGCCGCTGATCGTGCCGAACTTCTTCGGCGACGCCTTCTCGATCTTCCTGCTGCGCCAGTTTTTCATGACCATCCCCGAGGACTACCTGGACGCCGCCCGGGTCGACGGCGGCAGCGACTTCCAGATCCTGCGGCGCGTGGTCGTCCCCATGGCCAGGCCGGCGCTCGCCGCGGTGGCGCTGTTCAACTTCCTCTACGCCTGGAACGACTTCTTCGGGCCGCTGCTGTATGTGATCAACAACCAGGCGAACTGGACGCTGTCGGTCGCCCTGACGCAGTTCCGCACCCTGCACCGCGTCGAGTGGAACCTCACCATGGCCGCGGTTGTGCTGGTGATGCTGCCGGTGATCGCGCTGTTCTTCTTCGCCCAGCGCGCCTTCATCGAGGGCGTGACCCTCACCGGGGTGAAGGGTTGAGCTGCCCGAGGCAGGCCCGCGCGTGAAGGTCGCCGTGGTCGGCGGGGGGAGCACCTACACCCCGGAGCTGGTCGACGGGTTCGCCCGACGCCAGCGCCAGGGACGCCTCGCCGTCGACGAGCTGGCCCTCCACGATCTCGACGCCGGTCGCCTGGAGGTCGTCGGCGGGCTCGCCCGCCGGATCCTTGCGCGGCAGGGCTGGCCGGGGCGGCTCACCCTGACCACCGACCTGGCCGGCGCCGCCGCCGGGGCCGACGTCGCGATCATCCAGCTCCGCGTCGGCGGGCAGGCCGCCCGGCAGGTCGACGAGACCCTGCCGCTGCGGTTCGGCTGCATCGGGCAGGAGACCACCGGTCCCGGCGGCTTCGCCAAGGCGCTGCGCACCGTCCCGGTCATGCTGGAGCTGGCCGACCGGATCGCCGCGCTGGCGGCGCCGGGCGCCTGGATCGTGGACTTCACCAACCCGGTCGGGATCGTCACCAGAGCCCTGCTCGACGCCGGCCACCGAGTCATCGGCCTGTGCAACGTCGCTATCGGCTTCCAGCGCACGATCGCGGCGCTGTGCCAGGTCGAGCCGGAGCGAATCCAGCTGGAGCACGTCGGCCTCAATCATCTCTCCTGGGTCAGAGCCGCCCACCTGGACGGCGTCGACCGCCTCCCCGAGCTGCTGGCGCGCCCCGACGCCGCCCAGGTGCTCGCCGGGCAGGCCGGACAGCCGGTCGCGCTGCTGCGCACGCTCGGAGCGGTGCCGTCGTACTACCTGCGCTTCTTCTACCTGCGCGAGCAGGTGCTCGCCGAGCAGCGCGCCGCACCGTCGCGCGCCGAACGGGTAGCGGCGATTGAGCAGGAGCTGCTGGAGGCCTACCGCGACCCCGCCCTCGCCGCCAAACCGGCGCTGCTGGAGCAGCGTGGCGGCGCCTTCTACAGCGAGGCTGCCGCGCAGCTGGTCGAGTCGCTCGTCCGTGGCCGCGGCGACGTCCAGGTCGTCAACCTCCGCAACGGGACCACCCTCGCCGGGCTGCCGCCGGAGGCCGTCGTCGAGGTCCCCGCCCGGATCGACCGCGACGGCGCCCACCCGCTGCCGCAGCGGCCGCTCGCCCCCGAGCTGCTCGGGCTGGTGCAGCAGGTCGCCGCCTACGAGCGCCTGGCGGTCGAGGCGGCGCGGAGCGGCGACCGCCGCGTCGCCCTGCGCGCCCTGCTCGCCAACCCGCTGGTCGCCCAGTACCAGGTCGCCGTCCCGCTGCTGGAGGCACTGCTGGAGGCCAACCGCGCCCACCTGCCGCGCTTCTTCCCGGACCCGGCCACCGGCGCCAGGGCCGCGGCCGGCACCGCCGCGGCCGGCACCGCCGCGGCCGGCACCGCCGCGGCCGGCACCGCCGCCGGCGCCCAGACCCGGACTGAGACGGAGACGGAGGCCTGAGCATGGGCCAGCGACGGCTCCTCGCGGCAGACGGGGGCGGCTCCAAGACCGACCTGGTGCTGCTCGACGAGGACGGCGCCGTCCTGGCCGCGGTGCGCGGCCCCGGCTCCAACCCCGACAACGTCGGCGCCGCCCGCTGCGTGGCGATCCTTGACGCGCTGGTCACCCGGGCGGCCCTCGTGGCTGGGCTGGACGGGCAGCCGCGCCCGATCGCCGAGCTGGGCGCCTACTACCTCTCCGGGCTGGATTTCCCGGCTCAAGAGCGCGACCTCGGCGCGCGCGTGGCGGCGTGCCGCTGGAGCGCCGTCAGCGTCGTCGGCAATGACTGCTTTGCGGCGCTGCGCGCCGGCGCCTCGCGCGGCTGGGGCGTCGCGGTGGTGTGCGGCACCGGTATCAACTGCGTTGCCGTCTCGCCGAGCGGGCGGCATGCCCGCTATCCGGCGCTGGGACCGCTGACCGGCGACTGGGGCGGCGCCGCCGACGTCGGCATGGCCGCCCTCGCCGCCGCCATCCGCAGCCAGGACGGGCGCGGGCCGCGCACCTCGCTGCAGCGGTCGGTCGCCGCCCATTTCGGCCTGCGCCAGCCACAGGCGGCCGGCATCGCCATCTTCCAGGGCCGGCTCCCGGAACGCGCGCTGGAAGGCCTCCCGCCGCTGCTGTTCGCCGCCGCCCGCGACGGCGACGGGGTCGCCGGCGGCATCGTCGACCGGCTCGCCGACGAGGTTGTCGCGATGGCCGCCGCCCTGCTGCGCCGCCTGCGCCTGACCCGCTCCGACGCCGAGATCGTTCTGGGCGGCGGCATCCTCCAAGCCGGCGACGACCGCCTCACCGCCCGTGTCCATCGCGGCATCCAGGCGGTCGCCCCCCACGCCCAGCCGATCACCCTGGCCCTGCCGCCCGTCACCGGTGCCGCCCTGTTGGCCCTTGAGGCCGCCGGCGCGTCTCCCGCCGCCACCAGCCGCGCCCGCGCGCAGGTCCCCGCGGCCTTGCGCGACCCCATCCCGAACCCGGTCCCGGACCCGACGCGGAACGCGGGACGCGCTGGCCGATGAGGTGGTTGGCGCCCTCGCCCGCGACCGCCTCGAAGACCAATTCGCCGGAGGGTTCGTCCAGCAGGAAGGCCGCGGCGGCATGTCCCCTGAACCAGGGACATGCCGGCCGGCAGCCGCGGCGTGAAACAATACGGTTGTCATGGCCGTTCGCCCTCGAGGGCTGGGGATGCGACCGATCCGGATCGCGATCGTCGACGATCATCCGGTGGCGCGCTGGGGTGTCGAGCACATCTTCGAGGCACACCCCGAGATCCGCGTGCTGTGCTCGGTCGCCTCGGTCGAGGAGTTGGAGGTCGCCACGGGCGCGGGCGAGGCGGCGCCGGAGGTGGTGATCGTCGATCTCTACCTGGCGGGGGAGGCGCCCTCGCTGGCGGCGATCGAGCGGCTGGCGGCGCGCTGCCGCGTCCTGGTGATGTCGGCGTCGGGGCGGCGTGAGGACGTCCTGGCGGCGATCCGGTCCGGCGCCGACGGCTACCTGACCAAGCAGGCCTCCGACGACGCCTTCCTGGCCGGCGTCGAGCGGGTCGCCGCCGGTCAGCTGTACCTGTCGTCCCAGCTCGCCGACATGCTCCACGCCGACCTGGACCTCGACTCCGCCCTCGAGGCGGGCGTGGGCGCCTGGGGCGGCGGCGAGCAGCGGCTCGCCCCGCGCGAGGAGGAGACGCTGCGCTACATCGCCCGGGGCTTCACCCACGCGCAGGCGGCGAGGCGGATGGGCGTCAGCCAGACGACCGTCGAGACCTACATCAAGCGCATCCGGCAGAAGCTGCGCGTCGGCAACAAGGCCGACCTCACCCGCAAGGCGATCGAGCTCGGGAAGGTCAGCGCCGCGTCGCCGCCGCAGCCGCCGGCCCTGCTGGCGGACCGGTGCGATCCATCCGACTGACCCTGTGGTCGGTCGTCGACGCGTTCCCCTGAGGGCCCCAGTCTCGTAGACTGCCGCACAAGGGTGCAAAATGGCCAGCTCGGCAGGCAAGCCCGGTGACGCCGCCCAGCGCAGCGAACGATTGCTGCTGGGGACGTTCGCGTTCGTGCGGCTGGCGATCTACACACAGACCGTCACCGCCGGGATCTTGGTGTGGCGGCACTTCCGGGCTCCGGTGGTGGTGGCCCTGGTGCTGGTCGCCTGCCTGGTCGAGAGCGCCGTGGTGGTGGAGGTGGGCCGGCGGCGTGGCGCCCTCGACAGCGGCGCGCTCGCCGTGCTCGACGTGGCGGTGAGCCTGGTGGGGCTGATCGTGGTCAATCTGGCGTTGAAGCGCACCGCCGACCCCTACCAGGACGACTTCCTCTACCCCTACACGGTCGCGTCGATGGCGCTGGTGGGTCTGTCCCTGCGGCGGCTGCCGCCGGTGCTGCTGCTCACGGCGGTGGTGACCGCCACCTATGCCGTCACCACCACCGTGGCCTTCCTCGGTCGCGGCGGCCCCCTGCCGCAGAACTGCATGACCTACTGGGCGTTCGCGGTGGTGGCCTGGGGGGTCGCCACGCGCTATCGCCAGCTCAGCCGCGACCTCGACCAGGCCCGCGACGAGACCGTCGCCCGCGAGGTGGAGCTGGAGGCCGAGCGGGAGCGCGCCCGGAACTTCCGCGACCTGCATGACCGGGTGCTGCAGACCCTGGAAATCATGGGCAGCAGGGACGGCTGGGTGAGTGACCCCGGCGCCCGCGACCACATCGCCAGGGAGGCGGTGTGGCTGCGCCGCCGCATCGAGGGGGCCCTCGACCAGCCCGCGGCCAGCGGGGACGGTGCCGGGAGCGGGCTCGTCGCCGCCCTGGAGCAGGTGGTCGAGCAGCAGGTCGCGACGGGCATGCGGGTGGAGCTGAACGCCGCGGAGCTCGGCAGCGGCGCGACGCCCCTGTCCGGCGAGGCCAGCGGGGCGCTCGCTGGAGCGGTCAACGAGGCGCTCACCAACGTCCGCAAGCACGCCGCCGTCAGCCGCGCGGTGGTCCGGGTCGCACGGGAACGCGATGGCGTGCTCGTCTCCGTCCTCGACCAAGGCCGCGGCTTCGACCCTGAGCGCGTCCCCACCGGCCTTGGCATCCCCGAGTCGCTGGTCAAGCGGATGCGGCAGGTCGCAGGAACGGCCCGCATCGACAGCAGCCCAGGCGCTGGCACCTACGTGGAGCTGTGGGCGCCGCTTACCCCCAAGGCGGCCGGGAGCGGGGAAGAGGGCGGCAGCGGTCGCTAGCGGCCCGCTACGGTGCTGCGGCGCTCCAGCAGCACCACGTCGCGCCAGCGCCCGCTGAGTTGTCCGAGGCGCTCGCGGACGCCGACCACCCGGAAGCCGGCGCGGCGGTGCAGCGTGAGGCTGGCCTCGTTCTCGGTGAAGATTCCGGTCTGGATGGTCCACAGGCCGGCCGCGTCCGACTCGGCGAGCAGTTGCTCCAGCAGCGCCGTGCCGATGCCCTGGCCGGCGGCGTCGGCGGCGACGTAGACACTCTCCTCGGCGACCCCGGCGTAGGCGCATCGGTCGCTGACCGGCGACAGGTCGGCCCAGCCGAGCACGCGGTCGTGCTCGTCGACCGCGACCAGCCGCGGGCTCGCCAGGTGCTTGGCGTCCCACTGCTCCCAGGGGGGAACCGACGTCTCGAAGGTCGCGTTGCCGGTGGCCATTCCGGCGGCGTAGATCGCCGCGATCGTCGGCCAGTCGGCCGGCCGCATAGCGCGGAGACGCCGCGGGCGCCGCGCTGGTGCTTGCGAGTTCAGGTTCGCGCTCAAGCCAACTCCTCTGCAGCCGAATGAGGAAGGGGGACCGGAGACCTAGATCGAGGATCGACGATAGTAGATGGATGTGCCGCCGAGCAACACGCTGAGCAAGCTGGGCCGCTGCGGCCAAGGCCAAGTTGACGAACCAGCAGCGACAAAGGAACATAACTCGGTCGATGCTGGATGAACCACATCACCAGCGTCGGCAGAGCAAGCAGATCGCCCGTCGCCCTGCTCCCCCCACGTCTGTCCCCCCCAACAGCGTGAAGCAGGCGAAGAACATGACGCTCGACCAACACGTGGCGGTCCCGTCCCCGTCCGAACACGACCAGCCGCTCGCAGCGGCACGGCCGGACAGCCGACTCGACGGCCGGCCGGGCAGCGCCGCGGCGTTGCCGCTGTGCGCGCTCATCCTCATCACCGGCCTGGCCGGGGTGCTGGTGCGCCAGGGCGGCTACCACACCAGCGGCCAGCGCATCGCGCTGGCAGTGCTGGCGCTTGCCGTCGTGGCGGCGCTCTGGCGCGAGCCGCGCATCTGGCGCGACCTGTGGTCGGTCCCCATGCTGCCGGCCTGCGCGGCGCTCGCCGGGTGGGCGGTGGCGAGCGCCGCGCTGGCCGGCGTACCGGCACTGGCGAGCGCCTGGTCGACCATTGGCATGCTGGCCGGCGTCGCCGCGGTGGTCCTGGTGTGCCGCCGGGTCCCGCCGGCGCAGCGGGAGGCCCTCGCCGCGGCGGCGGT